>Ga0272446_1002284_pt1 | contig 26360 bp, 19 predicted proteins | sample YNPCB0061_FD_194587 | JGI IMG/M metagenome (GOLD analysis project Ga0272446, IMG submission 194587) | Hot spring microbial mat communities from Yellowstone National Park, WY, United States - YNP-CB-006-1 | ecosystem: Environmental > Aquatic > Thermal springs > Hot (42-90C) > Sediment | place...
CGAAGGTTGCGCTGGCGGCGGGATTCCCCGTAGCTGCGGCTCGCAGCCGCAGATTCCCCGTGCACCAACGCGGGCGGCTGGAGTGCGAAGGTTGCGCCGGCGGCGGGATTCCCCGTAGCTGCGGCTCGCAGCCGCAGGTTCCCCGTGCACCAACGCGGGCGGCTGGAGTGCGAAGGTCACGCCGCTGCGAGCGGCGCCTACGGCAGGGGCCGCCTGCGATTGAAATCGAGGCTGAAAGCGCAAGTCGGCTCAAGCCGACTGTTACGCCGGAGGCGACGCAAGCCCACTTGAGTGGACTTGAGCTATCAGCCGGGAATTGATTCCCAGGCTGACGTCCCGGCGACGGTCGCCTCGTGTATCGAAACGTCTTCTGATCCGTCTCACTCCGCCAATCTGTGTTCCGCTATCAACCAGCAATTGGTTTCTCTGGCTCGCCGCCGCATCATGCGCTCAGCGGGAACGCCGCCACGCGCAGATGGGTGCTACCATAGGGGATCAGTTCTATTTCTTCCGCCGCTTCATCAGTGGCGTGCGGCCCAGCGTCGATGGGGCCGGCGGAGTTGTCGACCAGCCCCCACTGCGGCAGGCGCTTGCCGATGGCGGTGATGCGCACGGGCGCCGCGTTTGGGTCGAAGGGCGCGGCGCTGATGGGCTGCTCCTCAACGCGCAGCGTCGCTGCCGGGGCATCAGGATCGAGCGCCAGGGCATAGTTCCACGGCGTCGTCGGGTAAACCTCCCAGTCGGCGTGCGGCAGTTCACCGCCGATCTGTTGCCAGTGCTCGCCGATGCGCAGACCAAAGAGCAGGGGGCCGCGATAGATCGACACCAGCCCGGCATGGCCGCGACGGGTGCGCACATGCATCGGAAGATCGAGCGTCAGGCTTGTCTCGCCTTCCCACGTCCGTTCGATGCGGTGAAACTCGCCAGCAGCAACGTTCACCATTTCGCCGTCGGCAAGCGCCCGCGTCGCCCCCACCGCCCACACCGGGATGCGCAGCAGCAGCGGGAAGGTCGCCGGGCGATCCACGGCGACGCGCACCGTGATGCGCCCCTTGAACGGGTATTCGGTCTCCACGGTCAAGCGCACGCGGGCGCCGCTGTCCAGCTCGACCTGCGCCGTGCAGGGACCGTATGCCGTGACCGCCAGCCCGCCATTCGCAATCGCCATGACCAGGTGTTTGACCAGCTTGGGCCAGCCTTGATGCATGTTCGCCGTGCAGCAACCGAAGTGCGGCTCCAGGCCAAAGATGTTGGAGTCCTCGGTGTTATCCGTCCACGGACGTTTGGCGACGGTGCATAACACCTGGTTGACCTGCTGATCGTACTGGTGCGACCACATATCGGCGGCGAAGGTGGCGGGCCAGGCGTTGTAAGCCACCTGCTCCAGCGTGTCACCGTAAAAGGGGTCGCCCAGGATGCGCAACAGCTCCTCCAACGAGTACATATATTCGGCGACTGCGCACAACTCGACGCCGGCGGTGGGTGACGTGCCGTGCAGATGCTCGTCGCCGCTCCAGATGCCGCTGGGCTGGCCGTGGTGGCGCATCAGGTTGGCGATGCTCTGCCGCGGTGCGGTGCGATGCCACTCGTCGCCGCTGAGGAGATATTGCACGGCGGGCGTCTTGATGCCCTGCGCGTTGTTGACCACGTGCGTCGCCATGTTGGCGCGGTGGTGGGCAAAGGGCAGAATTTCCGCCAGTTTATACTTCGCCTGCAACTCTGCCCAGTCGATGGCGCCAGCGCTGAGCTTGGCTGCCAGGTCGAGCAGGAAGGCGTCGCCCGTGAAGTTGTAAAGCCAGTAGACGGCGAGCAGGTTGTCCGCCACACGCGCGGCGCCCCAATTCTCCAGCCGCCGCGCTGCCAGCATGACGTTCTGATAGCGGAAGTAGCTGGTCATCAAGCTGAGCACGCGCGCGTCGCCGGTCGCCTCGTAATAGCTCATCAGCACCTTGAGCGCGACCATGCGCGGCCACCAATCGGTGTTGGCAGGCCCAAACCAACCGTTCGGCTGCGCGCTGTTGAGCATCCAGGCGATGTACTCGTTGGCTTTGGCGATCAGCCGCTGATCGTCGAGCTGATAGGCAAGGGGAACCAGCCCGTCGCAATAGTAGGGCGCGCGCTCCCAGTCGTCGCCGGCGCCGCCCAGCCAGCCCGATTCGCGGCTGACGTAGGGCCAGAACTCGTCGAGATGGCCCGTCAGCCCGTTGGCCTGGATGCGTAGCTGGTCGAGCAGCCACCCTTGCGGCCGCACGGTGCCGACCGGCAGCGCCCGAAACGCGGTAGGATACAACGGCGCACGATTCGCCGGTAGTGGTCGATAGAACATCGGAATTGTCTCCAAAGATGGTGCAGATAGGATAGGGCGATTTCAAGTTGCTATTCTTGACGAATATTCAAAAGGAATTGCAGGTTTTGTTATTCATGACGCTCTGCACCAAGCAATTTGCCGTCAATTCGATAGCTGGAACCGGTCATTTTTGCCAGGAAAGCTACACTAAGCGTTATCCAATCTGCAATTTTCGCTGAATTTCTTATGCTATTTTGCAATTTGAAACTGCCATATGCTGTCGGGTCTGTTGCGTGTTCAAAGTCGCAGGTTACCGCCTCCGGCGTGACATGGGGTGCGCCACGCCGGAGGCGGTGACCTGCGTCAGTTGCCTCCAACTTGAGGTGCATCTTTTGGTCTCGAGGCGCAGTGTGCCATGGGTGCGTCAGGCGCCTGTCAAACCCCTGGGGTGCACTTTTGAGCGGGTTCTACGAATTGCGCCCAGTGCAGGTATAATCAGACCCGGCAGCTTGCCAAAGGAGAACAAATGACCAAAACCATTGAACCTGTTTATCACTTGAAAACGATCGAACTCCCCGTCGCCGGTATGGACTGCGCCGAATGTACGCGCCACGTCGAGCATGCGCTGGCTGGCGTGCCGGGGGTGGCTGCGGTGCAGGTGCTGCTGGCGTCGGAAAAAGCCATTGTGCAGCTCGACCCGACGGCGGTTTCGCTGGAGCAACTGCGTGCGGCGGTGGCGGCGGCGGGCTATAGTGCGGCTCCGCCGCCGACGACGACGCCAGCAATGCAGCCAGCCCGCTACACGCGCAAGGTGTGGGCGGTGCTGGCGCTGGTCTTTGGCGCAGTGCTTTTTATGGTGGTGGTCGGCGAGTGGCTGGGGTTGTTCGAAGCGATCACCGCCCGCGTGCCGTTTCTCGTCGGTGCAGCGTTGGTTGTGCTCAGCGGCTGGTCGATCTTTGCCAACGTGATCGGCGCGGCGCGTAAGCGCCAGGTCACCTCGCACACGTTGATGACCATCGGGGTGCTGGCGGCGCTGGCTGTCGGCCAGTGGGCGACAGCGGCGGTCGTCGTCTTTTTCATGCGCGTGGGCGACTACGTCGAACGCTTCACCGCCGAAGGGGCGCGCAAAGCCGTGCGCAACCTGACTGCGCTGGCGCCGCAGCGGGCACGCGTGGTGCGCGCAGGCGTCGAGACCGAGGTTCCCATCGCCGACGTGCTGCCAGGTGAGATCGTCGTTGTGCGTCCGGGCGAGCAGATTCCTGTCGATGGCGTCGTGGTCGACGGCCAGGCCACTGTCGATCAGGCGGCGATCACAGGTGAGTCGCTGCCGGTGGAGGCGGGTCCCGGCGCACACGTCTTTGCCGCGACGCTGGCGCGGCTCGGCAGCCTGCGCGTGCAGACCACGCGCACCGGCGCCGAGACCACCTTTGGTCGCGTGATTGCGCTGGTCGAAGCCGCAGAAGCCAATCGCGCCGATGTGCAACGCTTTGCCGACAAGTTCAGCGCCTACTTTCTGCCCGTCGTGCTCACGATCGCTGCAGTGACGCTGCTGATTCGCCAGGACCCGTTGGCCGTGGCGGCAGTGTTGGTGGTGGCCTGCTCGTGTGCGATCGCGCTGGCGACCCCCATCGCAGTGCTGGCGGCTATCGGGCGGGCGGCGCGCGACGGCTTGCTGATCAAGGGCGGCAAGTATATTGAAACGCTGGCGCGCGCCGACGTGCTGCTTATCGACAAGACGGGCACGCTGACGCTGGGGCGCCCGCGCATCGAGGAAGTGGTCACCTTCGACGGCGTCGCCGCCACGGAGGTTCTACGCCTGGCCGCCGCTGCGGAACGCTACTCCGAGCATCCGCTGGCGGAGGCGGTGCGCGCACACGCCGCTGCGCAGGGGTTGGCATTGGCTGCGCCGACCCGCTTTGCAGCGATCCCAGGGCAGGGCGTAGTTGCTGAGGTCGAGGGACAGCGCATCACGGTGGGCAGCCAGCGGCTCACGGGGACGGCGGCGCCGCCGCTCACGCCTGCGCAATGCACGGGCCGCAGCGTGATCTGGGTGACGCGCGACGATGTGGTGATCGGCGCGCTGCTGGCAGCGGATACGCTGCGCCCTGAAGCGGCGGCGGCGCTGGCGCAAGTGCGCGCGCTGGGGGTGAACACGATCGAAGTGCTCACGGGCGACAACGCCGCCACCGCTGCGCGGTTTGCCGGTGAATTGGGCATTCCCTATCGCGCCGACTTGTTGCCGGAAGACAAAATCGCTGCAGTGCAGGCCTATCAGCAGCAGGGCAGGGTGGTCGTGATGGTGGGCGACGGCGTCAACGACGCGCCCGCACTGGCGCAAGCCGATGTCGGCGTGGCGATGGGCGCGGCGGGCGCCGACATTGCGTTGGAGGCTGCCCATGTTGCCTTGCTGCGCGATGACTGGCTGCTTGTGCCCGCCCTCTTTGCACTGGCGCGGCGCACGATGCGCGTTGTGAAAATGAATCTCTGGTTCACAGCACTCTACAACCTGGTTGGGCTGTCGCTCGCCGCTCTCGGCTTCCTGCCGCCCATCCTTGCCGCCGCCGCCCAGTCGATCCCGGATTTGCTGATTCTGAGCAACTCGGCGCGCCTGTTGGGGCGGACGCGAGATTGAGAGATTGGGTGATTGATGTCGCGCGTCGTGGTGGCGCAAGAGACGGCGAAGATCGGCGCGACGGTTCGCCTTCCGCCTCAGTTTGGAAATCAGGAGAGTGAGGACTTATGGCAGATGCATCGCCTGACCGCACGGCGCTTGTGCTCGGCGCCAGTATGGCTGGCTTATGGACGGCACGCGTTCTGGCCGACCATTTCGACCAGGTGGTGCTGGTCGAGCGCGACCGCCTGCCGGTCGACGCCACGCCACGACCCGGCGCACCGCAGGCGCGCCAATATCACATTCTGCTGCTGCGCGGCTTGCAGATTATGCAGCAACTCTTCCCGGGGTTGGAACAGGAGCTGATCGCTAGCGGCGCAGTGCCTTTCGACGTGACGGGTGATGTCCGGCTGCGCTCACGTGGCAAATGGCTGCCTCAATTTCCTTCGGGGCAGCAACTGTTGAGTTGCAGTCGCTTACTGCTGGAGGCTGCCATCCGTCGCCATCTGCGCCAGGAGGCGCGCATCCACTTTGTGGAAGGCGCCGACGTGATCGGGCTGGAAACTGACCCCGCACGCACGCGGGTGACCGGCGTACACATCAAGCGTCGTGGTGCGGAAAGTGCAGTGCAAGCCGGCGCGGAGACATTGCACGGCGCGCTGGTGGTCGATGCATTGGGGCGGCGTTCGCCCACGCCGGCGTGGCTGAGCGAGCTGGGCTACACCCCGCCCGAGGAGACCGTGGTCGATTCGTTCCTGGGCTATGTCACGCGGCGCTACCAGCAACCAGCCAACTTCCATGCCGACTGGCGCATGATGCTGATCACGGCCACGCCGCCTCACGACCCGCGCGGCGGGCTGATCTTTGCGGAGGAAAACGGCGTCTGGGTGGTGATGATGGCGGGCGCCAACAAGGTCTATCCGCCCACCGATGAGGACGGTTTTGACGAGTTCGCCCGCAGCCTGGGGCCGGAATATTACGCCGCCGTGCATGCCGCCGCACCGATCAGCAGCCCGATCGGTTATCGCGGCACGGATAGTCGCTGGCGTCACTACGAGAAGCTGGCGCGCTGGCCCGAACGCTTCGTTGTGCTGGGCGATGCCTTTTGCGGCTTCAACCCTATCTATGGCCAGGGCATGACGGTGGCGGCGCTCTCCGCAATGGCGCTGGGCGAGGAGATCGCGCGCGCTCACGGTGAGCTGGATGGCGTGGCGCGCCGCGCTGAACGCGCCTTTGGCAAGCTCACCGCCGGCGCCTGGTTGCTGGCGACCGGCGCCGACCTGGAATGGCCTGGCACGGTGGGCGGTGACCGCAGCAATGGCCTGGCCGATCGCCTTGGTCGCTGGTACATTGACAAGGTGCTCGATGCGACGGCAGTCGATCCGCACGTGCGCATTGCCTTCAACGAAGTCAATCAGCTTGTCAGCCCGGTGACGCGGCTCTTTGCGCCCGACATCCTGTGGCGGGTCTTGACGCACTGCTGAACGCCTTTCAAGGAGCTGGGAGCAGCGCCAATGTACAAACTCGTCACTTTGCGAGCACTGCGGGCGGAGGATGCCGAGAGGATCGCCGCCGCCTTTGCCGCCCAGGGTTGGAACAAGCCGGCGGCGCAATTCCTGACCTATCTGCGCCAACAGGAAGCCGGCGAGCGCGACGTGTTGGTGGCCGAGGTGAACGGTGACTTCGCCGGCTACGTCACCATCATGTGGGAGTCTGACTACCTGCCCTTCCGGGTCGACGGCATCCCGGAGATCGTCGATCTCAACGTACTGCTCAAGTATCGGCGCCAGGGGGTCGCCACAGCACTGCTGGACAAGGCGGAGCGACGCATTGCCCGGCGCTCGCCTATCGCTGGCATCGGCGTCGGCATGACAGCGGACTACGGCGCGGCGCAGATTCTCTATGTGCGTCGCGGCTATCACCCCGATGGGCGCGGGCTGGCGGTGCGTGGCGTCTCTGCACAGCATGGCGACCGGGTGACGGTGGACGACGATCTCACGCTCTATCTGACCAGGTGGGTGGCGCCGCCCAAGCGACTGCGCAGCACAGCCATCGTCGAGACGCCGCAAGGCATCTTGCTGGCGGCGATGGCGAAAGGTGTGTTTCTGCTGCCAGGCGGCGGCATCGAGGCGAACGAAAGCGCCGCCGCTGCTGTCATCCGCGAACTCCATGAAGAGACAGGTCTCTTTGCCGAGAGTGTGATCTATCTCTTTGACCACGAAAGTCGCAGCAGCCAGCACAAGGTCTTCTATGTGCAGGCAGGCGGGCAGCCGCAGCTTTGCGGCGAGACGCGCTATCTCGCCTACTACACGCCGGGCGCCGACCTGCACATGTCCGCCGGGACACGAGATATCCTGGCGCGCTTCCTTGCGCTGAAGACAGCGCGTCAGGACAGCTTTGCCGCGATCTTCACGCTGCAGGAACACACCGCAGCGCCGCGGCGTTAGTCAAGCCACTACACAGATCTGATTTCTGCCAGAAGCCAGGTCTGTCACTCACAATGATCAGAGCACGCATCACAAAATGGAGTGAAGATGTTCACACAATTTGCTCGGCGATTCCACCGCATTGGCGGCGGCGTTGCCATCCTGATTTTCAGCCTCAGCCTGGCGGCGTGCGGCGGCAGCCCAGAGCCGACGCCCACGCCGACCCCTCTCCCCACCGCGACGCCGACGCCCACGCCTGCACCCACACCGACGCCAAAACCTGCTGTCGTCGAAAGCGGTGCAGTGGGGGCGGCCACAGCCGGCGGCGTCGAAATCGTGACGACAGAGCAACAACTTAACGAGATGTTGCAGACGGCGCTTGCAACGCAGCAAGACCTGCCGCTTTCCGACGTAACGGTGCGGCTCGATCCTGGTCAGATCGTCGGCGCTGGCAGGTTGGCGCTCGGCTTCCTCAACGCCAATGTGCAGCTCTCGCTCGGGCTGAGCGCCGTCGACGGCAAGGTGATCCCCACGAATATTGAAATCCTGCTTGACGGCAAGCCAGTGCCGGCGTTGCTCCAGAGCCAGGTCGACGCCATGACTGCGCCGCTCATTGAAGAGGCCAGCCGCGCCGATTACGGCTTCTATGTTGAGTCGGTCGAGATCACCGACGACGCAATTCGGATCAGCGGGAAACCGTAGCCGGGTGTGGGCGCGGGATTGACGATCAGGGGTTCGCCAATCCCGCTGCGGCGGTGAGAAGGTGCGTCGGGCGTGGCCGCCCGCTTATGTTGCGGTCATCCCCTAACCGGCAAAGGCCAGATCGACCTTGAGCTTGCCATTGGTGCGACCGTCGGCGGATGGCTCCGGCGCGGTTGCTGGCGCGTCGACATTCGCCAGCAGCGTGGCGAGTTCATCCACCTGCGTGACGACTTCCTGGCGGAACTGCTGCGTGTAGAGGCGGTGATAGTGACCGCCCAGCTTGAGCAGTTCGCGATGTGTGCCCATCTCCTTGATGCGGCCATCCTCGATGACCAGAATGCGTGTGGCATTGCGGATCGTCGAGAGGCGGTGGGCGATCACGAAGCTGGTGCACTCCTTCATCAGCGTGTCCATGCCTTGCTGAATCAACGCCTCGGTGAGTGTATCCACACTGGCGGTGGCCTCGTCCATGATGAAGATGTCGGGCTTCGCCAGCACTGCCCGCGCCAGGCTGAGCAACTGCTTCTGCCCGGTGGAGAGCAGCACGCCGCCCTCGCCGACCTGCTCCTCGTAGCCCTTCTCCAGCTTTTCGATGAAGGCGTGCGCGCCGGCTAACTTTGCCGCGTCCTCCACCTCCTGGTCGCTTGCCTCCAGCCGCCCGTAGCGAATGTTCTCGCGGATCGTGCCGGAGAAGAGGTGCGGCGTCTGCAAGACCATGCCGATGCGCGACTGGATGGCGTGCTGCGTCAGGTCCGTGTAGTCGTGACCGTTCAGCAGGATGCGCCCTCCGGTCGGCTCGAAGAAGCGGCAGAGCAGGTTGACGATGGTGCTCTTGCCGCCGCCCGTCGGCCCGACGAGGGCAATTGTTTCGCCGTGCCGCACGTGCAGGTTGAAGTCGCTCAAGATGGGCTTGCCCTCTTCGTACTGGAAGTCCACCCGCTCGAAGATGATGTCCCCGCGCAGATGCTCCACGTCGTGGGCGTCCGGCTTGTCGACAATGTCGGGCACGGCGTCGATCAGCGAGAAGATGCGCTCGCCCGACGCCACGGCTTGCTGCATCTCGGCGAAGACGCGCGCCATCTCCTGCACCGGCCAGATCATGAAGAGCACGTAGGAGATGAAGGCGTACATGCCGCCGACGCTCAAGCCGTTGCTGTTCACGGTGACGCCGGCGTAGGTGACGATGCTGACGATCGCCAGCGCCGAGATCAACTGCACGGTTGGCAGGAAGAGCGCCGAGTACCACGCGGCGCGATAGCCAGCCCGATACATCTCGCCTGTCAACTTGCCGAACTCGCGCAGGTTGGCCTCCTCACGATCCAGCGCTTTGATCACACGCACGCCGGTGATCGTCTCGTTGTACGCGCCCGTAATCTTGGAGTTGACCTTGCGCACCTCGCGGTACTGCACGATGATGCGCTTCTGAAAGAGCGTTGCCACGACGATGATGATCGGCACGATCACCATCACGATCAGAGTCAACCGCCACGAGATCTGCCACATGAAGAAGAGCGCCGTGACGATGTTGAATGACGACCACGTCACGTCGAGCAACCCCCACGTCACCAGCTCAGCCACGCGGTCGGTGTCCGAGGTGACGCGGCTGATGATCCAGCCCACCGGCGTGCGGTTGTAGTAGGTCAGCGACAACTCCTGCAGGTGGTTGAAGAGCTTCTGGCGCAAGTCGTAGCGAATCCGCTCGCCCAGGATGCCCGCCAGCCAGATGAAGGCGAAGACTGCGACCGCCTGCATCAGGATCAGTGCTGCGTATTGTTCCACAATCTGGACGAGCATCGCCCAGTTGCCGGCGCTGATGCCCTCGTCCACCATGCGTTTGCTCAGATAGGTGAAGTAGGAGTCCAGCCCAGAGACGACCATCACCATGCTGAGAAAGCCGAGCACCCACAGTGAGTAGGGGCGCAGCAAACTCGCCAGACGGCGAATGGTTTGCCCGCTGAAGCGGGTGCTGAATTCTTCTTCTTCGAACTCAATATGTTCAGACACGGCTCAGTTCCTCCTCTAATTCCGCTTCCAGGCGCGTCTGCGCCAGATAAATGCGGCGATAGATGCCATCTTGTTCGACCAACTGCGCATGCGTGCCACGTTGCACGATGCGACCATGCTCCAGCACCAGGATCAGGTCGGCGTCCATCACACTCTGGATGCGATGGGCGATGATGAAGGTGGTGCGTCCTTCCATTAAGGTGCGCAGCGCCTGGCGAATCTCCGCCTCCGTCTCGAAGTCGACGGCTGAGGTGGAGTCGTCCAGGATCAAGATGCGCGGATCTTTGAGCAGCGTGCGGGCGATGGCGACGCGCTGCTTCTGCCCACCCGACAGGGTGATGCCGCGCTCGCCGACCAGTGTGTCGTAGCCCTGCGGCAGCTTGTTGAGGATCACGTCATGGATGGCCGCGGCGCGCGCTGCGGCTTCGACCTCTGCGTCTGACACCTCACGAGTCACGCCGTAGGTGATGTTGTCACGCACGGTGCGGCTGAAGAGGAATGGCTCCTGCTCCACGATGCCGATCTGCCGGCGCAGGTAGTGGCGCGGGTATTCCTTCAGCTCGACGCCATCCAGCAAGATGCGCCCGCTGGTGTATTCGTAGAAGCGCGGCAACAGGTTCACCAGCGACGACTTGCCCGATCCGGTGCCGCCGATCAACGCCACCGACTGTCCCGGCTTCACCGTGAAGCTGATGCCGTGCAGCGCCGATCGATCGGTGCCGGCGTAGGCGAAATGCACATCTTCGAAGGTGATTTCGCCTCTGACAGCTTTGTCGGTCTGGATGCTGCCCTCGACCACCGGTTCGCGATCCTCTTTGACGACTTCGGAGATGCGGCCAAACGAAACCAGGCTCTCCGACATCTGCACGATCAGACGCCCCAGGTTGCGCAGCGGCCAGATGATCCAGACGACCAGACCGGCGTAGGCGACATAAGTGCCAACAGTGATCTCGCCGTTGATCGTCAGCCAGCCAGCGAAGAGAAAGCCGCCCAACATCTGCGCCGCGCACATGATGTCCGTGATCGGCCAGAAGAGCGCGTGCATCAGCAGCAGGTAGCGCCCGCGTCGGTACTTCTCGCGGTTCTCGATGTCGAACTTGTTCTCCTCGTACTGCTGGCGGGCGAACGCCTTGACCACGCGCACGCCGCTCAAGTTCTCCTGCAAGGTGCTGGAGAGCCTGGCTTCCTGCGTCTGGTAGGCTTCATACGCCTTTTCGACGCGGCGGAAGAAGAAGAGCGAGATCGCCATCACAATCGGCACGATGATGATGGAGAACCACGCCAGCCGCCATTCCAGCAGGTAGATGGCAGCGAAGTTCACCACGAAGAGCATCACGATGCGCCCAGCTTCGATGGCCTGGTCGGCGAAGAAGCGGCGAATGGTGTCGATGTCCGAGGTGGCGCGCTGAATCAACTCACCCGTCTGCGTTTTGTCGTGATAGGTGAAACTCAGCCGCTGGATGTGATCGTAGATGTACTCGCGAATGCGGCGTGCGATGCCCTCGGCGGTCTTGGCGGCGAGCCGGCGACTGTTGAAGGTGGCGCCCGCCTGGATGATCGCCAATCCCAGAAAGCCGGCGACATAGACGGCCAGTGGCACGGTGCGGTCGCCCGCCACCATGAAGTTGTCGACAAAGGCGGCCAGCAGCAGAAAGGTCACTGTGTTCATGATGGCGGCGACGCCCATGCTCACTGTCGAGAGCAGGTACTTGCCGCGAAAACCGGTCATCAGCTTCCAGAAGCCGGCCAGCTTGCCAATGCCGATGGTCTCTTTCAGGTCGAGTTCGGTTTGTGTGGTTGGTTGCGCTGTCGTATTGAGCATTGTTGTTCCCTCGTCATTCCTCTTTGGTTACGCAATGAGCAGGCAGACGCCGCCTGTATGCGCGATAGGTTCCTCGTTATTCCACCCGGTGTTCTCCTCTGGCGGCGCCACCGCGCCGGCGGGTGCTTGCGGCCGACCACCGGCGATGCCTGTCGCCGGCGCGCCTGTGGCCGACGTCTGGTCGCTCATCAGCGTGGACAGGTCGCCGCTGGCAGGCTGAACTTCTGGTTGAATCTGCTGGCGTTTCATCTCACCCTCACCGTTTACAGCGTTGTTTATGGCAAAGTTGCCAACCAAAAAAATGCAGGCATCTGGGACAACGTCCGATGCCTGCATGGTTGGCTGATTCGCTTGTGATCCGCCCTCGACGAACTGTCGCTGGACAAGATCAAGACAAACAAAAAAGGCCGCAGGCACCGGTGTGGTGCGTGCGGCCCGTAACTGACTTTACCGTCTAGTTATGGGTGACAGACGCACCACTCCCCTGGCGCAGAAATCCACCACCGATGATCGATGTATTCAGGATTTCGTCGAAGAGCATAACCATTGTGCGTCCGTTCCTTTCCATGGTTATTGGCGCAAGTATCTCTCACGCAGAGGACACTGTAGCATACGGGGTAAGCCTTTGTCAAGCACAAGCGAGCTCGAAAAATTCTGCCCGGTTTGGTGTTGCAATGGTTGCGGACTTAACTCACGCTTAACCAATGCTTCAAGTGCTCCTAAGCTCATAGCGACGCCAACAATGTATACTGAACAATGTGGACTGGCAGCCAGATAGATGCGCCAGACCGGTGGATTTGAATTAAACTAAACTCAAGTGAAGTACAGTGGAAGGAAGATGTTATGCAGAAACTTGAAGGTGTTGTTCGTCATCAACTGGTGAACATTTTGTTGTTGTTCTTATTGGGTGCTTTTGCGATGCTGACTGCTGAACTACTGCTCACCAGCCATGTTGACGGCATTCAGAACGTCGCGGTGATTGCGTCTGTCGTGGGCGCGGTGGCGGCGTTGGCCGGTTTCTTTGTCAAGGGTACGGTGCGGCATCTGGTTGTGTTGGTGATGGTGGTCTTGTCGTTGAGCGGGTTGCTCGGCGCATGGGAGCACCTGGAGAGCCGCCAGGGCGGCGAGGCGAGCGCACGCGGCGCACGCGTGGCGTACGTCACCGGCAGCTATCAGGCCAACCCGCTGCAGCAGGAAGGGGAGGAAAACGAGGCGGAAGAGAACGGTGAACGCAACGAAGCGGGCGGCAGCGAACGTGAGGGCGATGAACGCGAGGGCGGTGAACGCGAGGGTGGCGAGGGTGCACCACCACCTCTGGCGCCACTGAGCCTCTCCGGTCTGGCGTTGATGGGCGCCGCCGTGCTGCTGGCGAAACAGGACAAGTAGGATTTTAGGAGGAGCGAGGGGCGAGGCAAGATGCAACACGCAGTACGTCGCACTCGTCTCGCCCCTCGCTTTCCGCAGTCAGCACCCTGCGCTGCTCACGTCGCCACTTTGCGATGCGTGATCAGGCTGATGATCTCCTCCGCGCTGGTCTCGATGGGTTTGTCCGTGGTGTCAACGATGTGGTAACCCTGTCGGTAGAAAAAGTGATTGGCGGCGCGCATCTCCTCGATGACCGATTGCCGGTCGACGTATCCTTCCTCGCGAATGCCTGCCCGCGATGCCCGATAGCGACGGTGTGCGATCATCTGCGCTGGCTCGATGATCAGGCCAACCACTTTGTGCGGCGGCACCAGTTGCAACTCTGGCGGCGGCGGCACGCCCGGCACAAACGGCACATTGGCGGTCTTCCAACCCAGGATGGACAGGTACATGCTGAGCGGCGTCTTGCCGACGCGTGAAGGTCCCAGCAGCACAATTTCTGCTTTGGGCAGGTCCTCCACGCGCTTGCCGTCGTCGTGCGCAACAGTGAACTCGATCGCCTCGACGCGGTCGAAGTAGGCGCGGCGCATCTGATGGTAGAGCCCTGGCTGCTGAAGGGGCTGCATCCCCAACTCCCGGCTCAAGTGTTCTTCCAGCGGGCCTGCAAGATCGAAGGTGACAATGCCAGCGCGCGCGGCCTCGATCACCAACAGGCGGCGCAGGTCGCGTTTGACCATCGTGTGCAGGATAATGGCGCCAGGGATGCCCGTGGCTTTGCGGATCACCTCCTGCACGCGCGCTTCGCTGACGACCTTCGCTTCTACATGGATGGGAACGTCGACATCGGGGAACTGCGCCAGCACTGTGCGCGCCAGCAGATCGCCGGTGGCGCCAACGCCGCCCGATACGACAAAAATCGGCGGCCCCTTGCGTATTGCTTTGCCGTGACGATCCTCGCTAAATTCAACCATTGTTCCCTATTGTAACGTAGCGCGTTCCCGCGTCAATTCGCCACGATCCCTGGGGTCTGCTTCACGTTGGACGCAGGTCGTTGCCGCAGGTCATCGCCTCCGGCGTGACCTGGGGTGCATCCGACAAGTCCTTAACAGGTGCGCTGGGCTGCAATCACGGGCAGGAACAGTTGCTCCGTCGGCGTGAAAGGTTCGCCGGGCGCAACCGACAGCGGCGGCACGTAGATGTCCAGCGGCGCGCTCCACACGCCAGGATAGCGTTGATTCGGCGACGCACCGTTGCTGCCTTCGGGCTGTTCCGCGCGCGGTTGCACGCGGAAGCGATAAGTGCTGCCAGGACACGCCGCCCCAAAGATAACGCTCCCCGCGCCGACGTCGCCGATCACGTCGCGCCAGCGCTGATTGGCGTCGTGCCAGTATTGCACGTCGAACAACAGGGCGTGCGTGCCGCCGGCGATCAGTGGAATATCGGGGCCGAGGCTGCCGTCCCACGTGAGCGTAATCACAGTGCTGCCGGTGAGCGGCGTCGTCGCGGTCAGCGTGGCGGTCGGCGCCTGCACCAGGCTGAGCGCATCGATGAAGCCATGGTTGCCGTGCCACTGCAAGGGGCTGTTGATGCGCGCGAAGACGGTGATGGTCGGCGCCTGGGCGGTGACGCCCAGGCGTAGGTTCTGCCAGCCGATGCGCGTCACGCCGTCCGGCTCCACAAAGTTGCGCCGATTCTCCACCCACTGCACCGACTCCGCCTGTGGATCGACGCCTCCAGTCGGATCGATGCCGAGCAGTTTTGCCATGTAATAACCGGCCGGGCAATCGTTGCGCGGCCTGGTGTTGCTGCCGCCGCACAGCGTCAGGAACCAGCCGCTGAGGCTGTAGTCCGTGCCGCTGATGACCGCAACTTGCTGGTAAAGGCTGGCGTCGAAGGGTTTGCCCGGCGTGTCGGTCCACTCGATGTCGAGCGCCTGCATCAACACGCTGTCCTCGCCGGAGATTTTTTCGACGTGTTTGCCGGTGTTGATACAGCCGCCCTCGATGTAGATGCGCGCGCTGTCGATGACAGGCGTCTTGCCAGTGTAGGTGATCTCCCACCCGGTGGGGATGTGGTTGGGGCGGTCGATGTAGTAGTCATCGGGGACGACGTCGTCGCGATAGCCGGTCGTCTTGCACTCGAAGTCGTTGGCGAGCAGGCGCTCTGGCGTGGCGGGCGGCACTGTGCCGCTGCTGGCTGGACTACTCTGCGCCAGCGCCGTCCACCCCAACGCTGTCTGCCCCAGCAGCGCCAGCGCGAACATGAACAGCAGCGCCGCGCCACTGTGCAACCACTTGCGCTTCATGGCGTCCTCGCTTTCAACCATGCCACCATGCTGAAGAGTCCGCAGCGACCCTGTTCGGCGCGATGGCTGAAAAAATCTGCCGTGTGCTGCGCTGTGTCGATGCCGCTGACCTCGATCTGCGAGGCTGGCACGCCCGCGGCGACGAGCAATTGCACATTCGCCTGCCAGAGATCAAAGTGTGGGTTACGCTCCACGCCGTGCGGATAGGTGAACAGGGCGTCCGGGTGGGGCAGGCGCGCCATCGCCAGCGCCACCACCTCCGGGCCGACTTCGTAGCTCTGCGGGCCGATGCTGGGGCCGATGGCAACGCGCACCTGCGCCGGGTCGCTGTCGTAGGCGGCTTGCAGCGCCCACAGCAGCGCCGTCGCCGCGCCGTTGACAGTGCCGCGCCACCCTGCATGCACGACGCCCAGCGCATGGTGCACCGGGTCGTAGATCAGCAGCGGCACGCAGTCGGCAAAAACCAGGCTGAGGGGCAGATCGGCGACATCGGTGATCAACCCGTCGCAGCCCTCCATGAAGGCGCCGGCGTCGTCCCGGCTGACTTTGGCGATGGCTGTGCCGTGCACCTGGCGGCAGTGGACAAAGTCGTCGGCGCGCAGACCGAGCGCCGTCGCCAGCCGTCGGCGATTTTCGAGCACGCGGTCGCGGTCGTCCCCACGCAGGATGCTGAAGTTGAGGCTGCGCCACGGTTCCGGGCTGACGCCGCCGTGGCGGGTGGAGACATGCGCGGCCACCGGCTGGTCCGCCAGCGTGGTGAAGGTGTAGGTGATGACGCCGTTGGCGTGGTGAATGCGGTTCATACGACGCAGTGTATCACGACTCGGTCGACCTGGGGCATGTGCGCGTGGGATGTGAAATGAAGGGGCGAGGTGCGAGGTGCGTCCGTAGGTGCGGCTCGTAGCCGCACTACGAGTCGCACCTACGGCCTTCTGGTGGAAGGTGCGGCTACGAGCCGCACCTACAGACGTCCCTACGGCCTTCTGGTGGAAGGTGCGTCTACGAGCCGCACCTACAGACGTCCCTACGGCCTTCTGGTGGAAGGTGCGGCTACGAGCCGCACCTACGAGCCGCACCTACGAGTCGCACCTACTCCGGAGTGATCGGGAAGAGGAACGCGTCCCCAGCCTCGACGGTCAACTCCCCGTTGGTGGAGCCCCACGGCGGCGGCGCGTCGAGCGTGTAGGTGTAGCGACCGGGGGCGAAACACTTCTCGACTTCGCCGTTGCCCGGCACCTTGAAGGTCTCGGACTTGCCGCTGTCCTTGTTCGTGAAGGTGATGGTCAGTTCTGGGCCGATTTGATTCTGGAAGAGATAACAGCCTTGATTGGCTTTGCCGCTGCTGGCCTGCCCACCGCTGGCGCCCTGCCCACTATTGGCGCCGCCGCTCGCTGGCGCTGCTGGCGCGCTCACTTGTGGGATGTCGGTGCAACGGGCATCCAGGGTGACGTACTGGCTGTTGCCCGACACCCAGCCCTCGACGCCGGCTGGCGTCGTGATTTTGAGCCAGCCACAGTTGTTCACCTGGCCCGTCACGATTAGCGCTTCACCCTGCGTCACCGCGCCGACGCGATTGAAGTTCGTGCCTGGGCCGCTGCGCACGTTCAGCCGTTCCACCACGACGACGGCGGACGGGTTGCTCAGCACCTCAGCCTGCGCGGCGGCCTGCGCGGATTCAACGGCGCCAGCGATCGCCAGCGTGTTGACAAGTTCGCCAAAGACGCTGGCGTCCTCCTCGGTGGGCAGCAACGTGTAGAGCACAATCATCGGGGTGTTGGCGTCCAACGGCGTCGCCGCCAGCACAACGAACATGCTCCCCTTGACATCGCCGCAATCCGTCCACACATCGTAGCCGCCGACCAGTACGCTTGTCTTGTAATCGTAGCGGGCGTCATAGGTGCAGTTCTCGGCAAAATCGAAGACGTCGAGCACCTCATCGACTGTGAAGGCATCGGCAAGCTGGTCGGACACGCCAATGAAGACGCCGGGTGTATCCCAGGTGTCGTTGAATTCCTGTACATCGGGGGCGATGCTGAGTGAGACGCCGATCGGGTCGCCGTCGATCAGCCAATCCTCACTCACAACGTCAGTCCAGCTTTCCGGCGTCTGCACACTGATCGCGCCGGTGTCGTCGGTGTGACTGACGAGCACATGCCCCGTTTCCTGCACGACGCCGTTGGCGTTCGTTTCGGTGGTCACTTTGCCGGCCAGATCAGCGTCGAGATAGAAGGAGTCGAGAAGGGTGTTGAAGGCTTCGACGTCGGCGTCAGTCACGGCCAGGAAGTCGATGAAGATGATTTGATCAATCGGATCGGATTGAGCAATCAGGGTGGCGTACTGGCTTTCGGAGTCGCCGCACGCCTTATAGACATCGAAGGTGATGTCATAGACGCGGTCGAACGCCTGATGGGTGTAGGTGTAGCGATCGTCGTAGGTGCACGTCTTCGCCAGCGTTTCGTCGGTCAGCAATTCGTCGGGGTCAAGAGCTTCGGTCAGGCCAATGGCGCTCTTGACGATCATGCCCGGCGTCGTCCAGGTGCTGTTGAACTTGTCGATGTTGGGCGCCGCCGTCAGGATGTAGCCGAGCGGCTCGCCCTTGTCGTTCGTCCACACCGCCGAAGAGATGTCGCTGTACTCCGCCGGGATCAGCGCGCTGATGGCCGGGTCTTCGATTGCGACGTAGGTGTACGCCAGGTTGCTGGTGTCGACCAGGTCGAAGAGCGGGCTGTCGCTGTTGGTGACAGGCGCAGGTTCATCGCTGGTCTGAGCGTTCGGGGGTGTCACCGTCAGGGTGTTCAGAATCGTATCGCGGGCATTGAGATCCTTGTCTTCGGCCGCGTACAGTTCCAGCAGCACGTAGAATGCCTGGGTTTCCGTCGGCGCCAACGCAACGATGGCGCCAATCGTGGCGCCGCCGCCACATTTCTCCCATAACTGATAAGCCCCTGCCAGCTCACCCAGTTCAATTGTGTTGCGTTTGCCCTTCGTACACGACTTGTTGAGCGTGTACTCGTCGAGCAGCTTCTCCACCGCTATCTGGTCGGGCAGGACATCGGAGTAACGCAGGATAGCGCCAGGGATGCTCCAATCGTCGTAGAAATTCTGCAAATCCGGCGAGATGTCCAGACGAATGCCCACGACTTCGTCCTTGAATTCCCAATCGCCATCCTGGATGTCCTTCCAGGCGGCCGGGGCATCGAAGGTCAGGATGCCCTGGGCGTCGGCGACGCTGACGAACTTATCGTAAGTTTCGCTGGCGGGCGTCGTGGCGCCGGTCTGCTGCGCGCCGCTGTCACCCGTGGCAAGTGAGACGCTCTGCTGCAATGGCCGCCCGTTGAGTTGGCCCTCGAGCACTTCCTCGGTGTCGAAGCGCACCACTTGGATTGCCATCACGTCGTCGGCGGAGTGGCTGCGCAAGATTTCGCAGTAGGTGGACATCGTGCCATCCTCGCCGACGGGCACATTTTCCAGCGCTGTAATGAGATCGCCTGGCTTCAGCCCGACGCTATCCGCTGGTGACCCCGACGCCACCGAGGCGACCCAGATGCCGTACAGTGAGCCATCGTCGTTCATGACGGCGCTGCCGTTGACGCCAATCGAATCGACATCCTTGCCTTGCAGCAGTTGTTCGATCACTTCCAGTGCGCCATCGCGCCCGATGGCGTAGAACTGGTTGGCGTCACGGTCGCCTGCGTAGTTGACGCCCACAACCCGGCCGTCGGTGGTCACAAGCGGGCCGCCCGAGTTGCCGTGGTCGATGATGGCGTCGTGTTGGATGACGCCATCGACTGAGGCCCAGCTTGTCTCGCCATTCGCGCGCGCCTTGGCGACAATGCCACGCGTCAATGTGTATTCCGGGTCGCCCAGCGGGAAGCCGGCAGCGTAGATATCCAGTCCAACTTTGAGAGGTTTGTCATACCACGTCAAGTAGGGGTAGCCTTTGCCTTGCAAGTCGATCACGGCCAGGTCGGCGCATTCGGAGACGCCCAAGACGCGTGCGTTGACCGGTTGCGCCTTGCCATCCACGTAGACCTTGAAGAGCGCTGCGCCGGTGACGACATGGTTGTTGGTGACCACGTAGCCTTCGGGATCGATGATGAAGCCGCTGCCGGAGCCGGCGCCGATCATCATTTCTTCAGCCGGGTCGCGGAATGCGCCGACGGCCTCGATGCGCACGACGGCTTTCTGTACATCTTCCAGATTGTCGATGGGCGCAGGCGTGCTGGCGCCGCGCTGTGCGAGCGGCGGCGGCGTCTCTGCCACCGCTACGTTCGGCAGACTCAGAACCAGGCACAGCGCCAATACTGATAAGAACCCCCTCCAATGGTAGCGGTGAAGAGTGCGCATACTGACTCCTTTGCTAGGCTTCTCGGAGCGAGAAGACGTTGGATGGCAACCGGGGAACCTTCTTCTATCTTACCGAATTGCAGGCATTGCCGCAAGCAGGGATTTTGGGGCTTTGGGCGGGGTCTGGCGGAGCTTCCCGGAAGCTCCGCCAGACCCCAAATGACGGGCGTTAGTGGATTTGGCGAAAGCATTGCCACCAATTACAATACCGATACGCTTATTGTGACTGCTACAACAACTCTAACCGCAGCCAGCGCCAATCATCGCCTGGTCTGGCGGTTCACAGTATCGACAACAGCATCGACAGTCGTTGATAACAACCGCAGATTTATCTTGTTGATTGCCAGGCGAACAAGTTATGGGCGAGCTGTGTCTTGTGACGTGTTGCGTGTGACGTGTTGCGTGTGACGTGTATGGTGCAGCATGCAACACGAGCGTTCATTCTTCCAAAATCAATTTGAAGGAGGTCACCCTTGTTACAAGGAACTGTTCCAATCGTGATTGCGCTGGTGCTCAGTGTGGTCGGCATCGGATTTGTCATCTATCAGATCCGTCGGGTGCTGGCTGAGGACCAGGGCAACCAGACCATGCGCGAGATTTCTCAGGCGGTCCAGATCGGCGCTGCGGCGTTTCTGCGTCGCGAGTACACCTATCTGGCGGTTTTCGTGGTGGTGGTGGCGTTGATTGTCGGCGCGTTCATCAACTGGCAGACTGCGGTCAACTTTGTCGTTGGTGCACTCATCTCGGCGTCGGCTGGCTACCTGGGCATGTACGTGGCCGTGCGCTCCAACGTGCGCACGGCGGCGGCCGCTGCACGTAGTCTCAACGACGGGCTGCGCGTCGCCTTCGGCAGCGGCTCGGTCATGGGGATGGCGGTGGTCAGCTTTGGGCTGCTTGGGCTGAGCGTCATGTACCTGATCTTTGCTGGCAGCAACGACGCTGCGTCGCTGTCGGCGGAGATTGGCTTCCTGGCTGGCTTTGGCTTTGGCGCCAGCAGCATTGCGCTCTTTGCTCGCGTGGGCGGCGGCATCTACACCAAGGCAGCCGATGTCGGCGCTGACCTGGTGGGCAAGGTCGAGGCTGGCATCCCGGAAGATGACCCGCGCAACCCCGCTGTGATCGCCGACAACGTGGGCGACAACGTGGGTGACGTGGCGGGCATGGGCGCCGACCTCTTCGAGAGCTATGTCGGTTCGATCATTGCCGCCTCGTCGCTCGGCGTGGCGTTGGTGCTTTCCGTCAAAGCGGCCTTGGGCTTCGTGGGGCTGCCGTTCCTGATTGCGGGCGGCGGCATCATCGCTTCACTGATCGGCACCTTCCTGGTCAAGACCGAGGAAAACGCCACGCAAGAGCAACTGCTGGCGACGCTGCGCCGTTCGGTGTGGGGCGCCTCCGGCGTCGTGCTGATCATCTCGCTGCTCTTCGTGCTCCTGGCTGGCGTGCCCTTCTACTTCTTCCTGGCGATCATCGTCGGTCTGATTGCGGGCAACGGCATCGCTTGGTTCACTGAGTATTACACTGCTTACACCAACAAGCCGACGCGCTCGATTGCTGACGCCGCCGAGACCGGCCCGGCCACGACCATTATTCAGGGCATTGCGGTCGGCATGAACAGCACCACGGCGCCGGTGCTGATTGTGGCCGTCGCCATGTTGCTGTCGATGTGGCTTGGCTACCAGGCAATTCCGGATGCCGGCATCACTGCCGGTCTGTACGCGGTGGCGCTGGCAGGCGTGGGCATGTTGAGCACGCTTGGCGTGACGCTGGCGACCGACGCCTACGGCCCTGTGGCAGACAATGCTGGCGGCATCGCCGAAATGGCGCACCTGCCGCCGGAAGTGCGCCAGCGCACCGACGCCCTGGACAGCCTGGGCAACACCACCGCGGCCACGGGCAAGGGCTTCGCCATCGGCTCGGCGGTGCTGACTGCGCTGGCGTTGCTGGGCGCCTACATGGACGCAGCAAGCATCAAGACGCTCAATGTTCTGGCGCCGACCGTGTTGCCGGGGATGCTGATTGGGGCAATGCTGCCCTTCCTGTTTACGGCATTGACCATGACGGCGGTGGGCAAGGCTGCCAAGGAGATCGTGTTGGAAGTGCGCCGCCAGTTCAAGGAAATTGCCGGGTTGATGGAAGGCACAGCCAAGCCCGATTACGCTCGCGCCGTCGACATCAGCACGCGCAGCGCGCTGCGCGAGATGATTGTGCCCGGTCTGCTGGCGGTGATTTCGCCTGTGCTGATCGGCTTCCTGCTGGGCAAGGAAGGTCTGGCGGGGTTGCTCGTAGGCGCCATTGCCTCTGGCTTCCTGCTGGCGGTGATGATGGCGAACGCTGGCGGCGCCTGGGACAATGCCAAGAAATGGATCGAGACTGGCGAGATGGGCGGCAAAGGCTCACCCGCGCACAAGGCCGCCGTGGTCGGTGACACCGTAGGCGATCCCTTCAAGGACACCAGCGGCCCGTCGCTGAACATCTTGATCAAGTTGATGTCGATCGTGTCGCTGGTCTTTGCGTCGGCTTTTGGCGCTGGGCTGTTCGGTTTCTGAGGATGCAGCCTTCTGGCATCTGCTGGTGCTGCCCTTGCCGGACGCAGAGGCGCAGCTTTGTAAACAGGACTTACGCATTTAGCTCAGCAACCTTCCCGGAAGCTGAGGGCTTCCGGGAAGGTGACACACCAGAATCTGCGTAAGCCCAAGTAAAGAAAATCGTGCGCCATTCTTGAGGCGCAGTGACGAACCCGGATTCGGCAAGAATCCGGGTTCGCAGTATTGGGCGGTGGTTTGACACTTGCCAATACCCCCGGCTATACTCTCTGGCATCTATACGAAATTTCGCTGCACGATGACTCTCTGGTGAATGGATCATGTCGGAATCGCCTGTCATCCCACCCGCATCATCTGAAGAGGAAGCGCTGTCTGGCATCGCCACGCCAGCATCGACGCAGACTGCCGCCGATGCTGCCCCTGTGTTGACGCCGCCCTTGCGCGCCAGCAGTGCGCTGGTCGATGCCGTCGATGCCTTCCGCGAGTATATGCTGCGCAAGGGTTTCAGCGAGAACACCATCAAAGCATTCCAGAACGACCTCAAGTTCCTGGCTGACTATCTGGGGCGCGACGTCAAACTGTATCACATCACCACGCAGGACCTGGACGCGTTTCTGCCCTGGCTGGCGGAGCAGCGCAAGATGGATTTCAGCGCCAAGACGCAAGCGCGGCGCATCACGACGATGAAGGTCTTTTTTAGCTGGCTGCACGGCGTCGGCGTCATCGGCACAGACCCGGCGGAGCCGCTGGTGCAGATTCAGGCGCGCACGCCGCTGCCCACCATCCTGCGCGATAGCGACGTGCGCACGCTGCTGCTCAAGGCGCAGGACATCAGCCGCGACCGCCAGAACCCGGACGCGCGCCCCTACTTGCTGGTGAGCTTGCTGGTGCAGACGGGCATCAAGAAGGCTGAATGTGCGCGCTTGCTGATTGACGACATCGACATCTCCCAACCCTCGTCGCCAGTGTTGCTGGTGCGTTACCGCGAAGAACGGTACGCGCACAAGAACCGCGCGCTGGGCTTGACGGCCACGATTACGCCGGCGCTGCAACAGTACCTGGCGCAATATCAGCCCACAGACCTGTTGTTCAACTGCACCCCGCGCAATCTGGAGTATGTGCTGGAGGAGCTGGGCGAGCTCGCCGGCATCCGCTATGTGCAGGTCGGCTTCGAGACCTTGCGCTGGACATGCGCCGTGCGCGATTTTCGCAACGGGATGCCCGAAGACCAGTTGCGCCAAAAGCTGGGTCTCAGCAAAATCTCCTGGCGTGAGACGAGTGAGAAGTTGCACATGTTGGCGGGCCGCTAATACAGATGGACCTGAGCAGACCAGCGGTGCTCGTGTTGCTTTTTGTCACGCAGCACGCAACACGCAACACGCGGCTTATTTGCGTCCGCGTGTACGAGATTGCCACACGAAAGAACGACAATGATGAGTGAGCTTCAAGGAAAGTGCGCCGTCATCACCGGCGGCGGGCGCGGCATTGGGCGCGGCATTGCGTTGGCGCTGGCGGCGCGCGGCTGTCACGTCGCTATCAACTATGTGCGTCACCGCGAGGAGGCGGAGCAGACAGCCGCCGCCGCCGAACAACTGGGCGTGCGCGCCGTTGTGGTCAAGGCGCATGTCGGGCGTGATGAGGAGATGCAGGCGTTGGTGCAGGAAAGCGCCAGCGTGTTGGGCAGCGTCGATATTTTCGTCGGCAATGCTGCCAGTGGCGTCCTCAAGCCGATTACCGAGATCGACTTGAAAGCCTGGGAGTGGACGATCAACGTCAACGCCCGCAGTATTCTGGTGGGGGTGCAGGCGGCCGTCCCCTACATGCGTCGCCAGGGCTGGGGACGCATCCTGACCGTCACCAGCATCGGCAGCCGGCGCGTCTTTCCTGAGTACGGCGTGGTCGGCGTGAGCAAAGCCGCCATCGAAGCGTTGACGCGCTACCTGGCGGTTGAACTTGCGCCGCAGAATATCATCGCCAACTGCATCAGTCCGGGCGTCGTCATCACCGGCGCACTGGATTTCTTCCCGCGCAAGGAAGAAATGATCGCCCACGCCACACAGCAAACCCCTGCCGGTCGTCTGGTCACGCCGGAGGATGTGGGCGAAGTTGCCGCCTGGCTCTGCACCGACGCCGCCCGCATGATTGTCGGCCAGACGATTGAGGTGGATGGAGGTTACAGCTTGCTGGCGTTCTGAGGGCGTCAACAGGCGTCGGTCGTCATCCCGGCCCACACTTTCACGCCTGCATGACGATGCGCGGGAAGCGGCTCTGGTCGAACTCATGCAGCCGCGCCGCGCCCAGGGTCGTGATTTCCCAGTGGATCGCCTCGGCGCTGGCGCGGAACGTTGCGATGTCAACGCCCTGGCAGATGGGCGGCAACGTGCGCAAACGGGGCAACCCGCGACGAAACATCTTGATGGCGCCTGCCCAATTGTTGCGCTGAATCTGCAGAAAGGCCACCCCGATCTGTAAGATGCCCTGGTACATCTCGCGAACCGGGCGTGGTTCGTTGCGCCATGCCAGCTCCAGCAACTCGTGTTGCTCAAAGTATTCGCCAGCATTCAACTCTTCGATGCCGCGGCGGGCGAGCTCGCTCAACGGCGCATCCCAGCCCTCTGGGTAGACGACGGGTGGGTGCAGATAGCGCGCCACGACCTGCGGCAACTCCCCCATCAACTTGCTGCGCGGCCAGGCGTGGTCGGCGCCAGCATGACGAGCAGCGCGCAGCGTGGCGGTGTCTACATGGCTGCCAAAGGCGATCAATGGCGCCTGGCTGGTCTGCGGGCGGATTTTGCAGCGCGTGATGGCAAGCGCCCAGTCGCCCTCAGTGGCGAGGTCGAGCAGCGCCAGCACAGGAAAATGGCGATCTACGGCGTCGACAAAATCTTCCGGCGTCGCCACGATCACGGGCTCTCCGCCCAATTGCCGGATTACGTCGGCGAGGCGTGGTGCAAAGAAGAGATCGGGCTCCAGACAGACGATAACGCCAGGCGCTGCAACTTCAGTCATGGTATAATTCCCCGTATTGTTACGAACGTTGTTAGCGGTGTGCTATCCGTGCAGAACGTTGCACCATTCTATCAACAAAGTAGGGGTTATGGCTGTAGAGATCGATCCCAATTTGAGTTATGATGCAGCATTGGCGCAGCTTGAGGATGTGTTGGCGCAACTGGAGCGGGGCGATTTGCCCCTCGAACAGACGTTGACGCTGTATGAAACCGGCGCCGCCCTGGCGAAGTTGTGCGAGGCGCGCCTGGACGCCGCCGAGTTGCGCGTGCGTCAGTGGCAGGCCGACGACCAGACGATCCCGTTTGCAGGCTGGCAGGAATCTTGATCGTCGATGCGCGCACTGTTGGGGAATGCGACGCTGTGGCTGCCGCTCTCGGTGGCGTTTGGCGTGCAACTGTACAAAATGCTGGCATTCTGGGTGCAGACGGGTCGAATCGACTTCAAGGTGCTGGGGCAGGCAGGTGGAATGCCAAGCAGCCACTCAGCGATGGTGTGTAGCTTGATGACAGCGATTGGCTATCAATATGGGCTGGACAGCGGGCTATTTGCCGTCGCCGTCGTACTGGCGGTGATCGTGATGTACGACGCACGCGGTGTGCGTCAGGAGAGTGGTAAACAGGCGCGTGTTATCAATCAGATTCTGCAAACTTTCTTCAGCGGTCATCCTCTCACGGAAGCACAACTCAAGGAGCTCATCGGTCACACCACCTTGCAGGTGATCGTTGGCGGCGTCATCGGCGTCTTCTACACCTTGATCTATCTGATCTCGCGGGATTGGGTGTAGCGGGTTTCGTCAAGGATTGGGCGTGACTTGGGTAGTGTATCTTGATTGGTTGAATTTCAGGCATGCTGTTTGGGGGTGCCAAAGGTGCTGACCTCATGCGTGACCATGGCCTGCAAACCGGCATCGGAGTGATAGGCGCTGGCAGCTCTCGCTCT
>Ga0272446_1002285_pt1 | contig 26343 bp, 25 predicted proteins | sample YNPCB0061_FD_194587 | JGI IMG/M metagenome (GOLD analysis project Ga0272446, IMG submission 194587) | Hot spring microbial mat communities from Yellowstone National Park, WY, United States - YNP-CB-006-1 | ecosystem: Environmental > Aquatic > Thermal springs > Hot (42-90C) > Sediment | place...
CATTCGCGGGTTCTTCTCGTGGTACGATCCGGGCGCAGTCGGCATGATCGGCGGGAGCTACCAAGGAGATCTCCGATGATCCGCGCCGCTGGCCAAACCGTCCTCCCCGAAGCTGGGCGGGCCCGTGCGGCGGCGCGAACGCTCCTCGCCCTCCTCGTCGCCGTCGCCCTCGTGGGCGTGCCGGCGGCGATGCTCGCCGCGCCCAAGGCGAAGACCGACCTCGTCGGTGTCTTCGGCGCCCAAAACGTCGAGTTTCCCGACCCCGCCTTCCTCGTCAACGGCGAGCCGGTCTCGGGTCTCGCGCTCGCCCGGAGCGTCGCCATCTTCGAGTACCAGGCCGGCCAGCTCGGCCGGCCGCTGGACCATCGGGCCGCCGTCGAGGCGGCCGTGAAGCGCCTCGCGGTCCAGGTCCGGCTCGCCCAGATGGCACGGGAGCGGGGGTACGCGGTGACGGATGCGGAACTCGATGCGTACCTCGCCGATCTCCGCGCCCAGGCAGAAGGGTCGGCTCCCGATCCCGGCAACGCCGCGCTCCTCGCCGCCGGCGGTTACGCCAGTTGGGAGGAGTACCTAGCCGATCCCGCCGTCCGGGCCGAGTACCGGAACGCCCTCCTCGTCAACAAGCTCATCGCCGAGCTGCTCGCCGCCGATCCCGGACTCACCGCCGACGATCTCCAGGCCAAAGCGCTGGCCGATGCGAAGATCGAGCTTCGCTTCTCGCCCTAGGCCGATGCCGCTCGGGCCGGGGCGATGAGGCGGCCGCGCCTCGTCCTGGCGGGGGTCTTCCTCGCCCTCTCGGCCGCCGGCTGTGGCGTCGCGCCCGGGTCGCCCGACCCGGGCGTGGTGGTCTGCGGCCAGCTCGCCTTCGTGCGCACGCTCCCGCCGCTCAGCCTCCAGCTCCGCGATGCCATCATCGCCCGTGATGCGAACCGGGCGCTTCCCCTCGCCGCCGACCTCCGCCGCCAGGTCGAACGCGTCAACGATGACCCGATCGAGACGACGTTTCCGGTCACCTACTGGGAGCTGATGCGGGCGATCCAGGGCGCGCGGTTCCACTACGGGTTTGGGGCCGGGGCTGCTCAGAAGGGGTTCTTGGAGCACCCGTGGAACGAGGACGACCTCGCCACCGCCGTCGAGATGCTCGCCGAGGGCGACGACGCCGTTCGCCGGGCCGAGGTCGCGAACCGCCGGCTGGCCGACCTCGGGCACGTTCCGTGTTCGGACTGAGGTTCACGGGTCGCGCTCCCGGCGACCGCCGCCCGACGGCGCCGCCCGGGAGACCCGGCTTCTTCTCGTTTACGCTTGCGGGGAGTGAGCGAGGAAATCGAGCGCGGTTTTCGGCAGCTGCCCGAGCGTGGCCGAGGACCAGACCGGCCCCGAACCGGTCGCGGTACTCCTCGGGCGAGTAGCCGACAAGAACGATCTTCTCTTCCACTCCCCGGGAGAGTAAACGCGACCATTCCGGCGCCTCGAGGGACCGGCGCACTCCCACTGTGAGTAAAACGGAATGGTTCCGGGCCCTCGATGGCGACAGCGGAGCGGGCTGCCTCGATCGCCACGATCACTGCCGGTGAACGCGATGGTGCCAGGCGAGCGGCGGTGGTCGCACGGCGCCCGGCCCGCGTGCCACCCCGACCTGCAGTTTGACCCGGACCGAACCCGCGGCTACACTTCGCCGGGCCCGATTGCCGATGGCCGATTCGCCGTCCCCATCGCGCTGTTCGTCTCCGGGCCCAACGGCGCGCCGCGAGGCTCACCGGCGCGTCCGGCGAACGACAACCGTGGAGCCGAAGGAGGTGACGCTGATTGGCCGAAGTCCGAGTGGGTGAGAACGAGACCTTCGAGAGCGCGCTCCGCCGCTTCAACAAGAAGATCCAGCAGAGCGGCATCCTCGCCGAGGCACGCCGGCGCGAGCACTACGAGAAGCCGAGCGTGAAGCGGAAGCGGAAGGAAGCGAAGCGCAAGAAGGCCGCCCGCGCCCAGCAGGGCTAGCCGATCGGTCCCTCGCCGCCCGAGGCCGCGTCGTCCCGCGGCCGGCCACGCGACCCGGAGCCACCGGGACCCCTCCGGGAGCACGAGATGACCCTTCGCGAACGCCTCCAGGCCGAGCTCGCCGCCGCCATCAAGGGCGGGGACGTCCGGCGGCGGGACACGCTCCGGATGGCCTGGAACGCCGTCTACAACGCCGAGAAGGCCGCCCGCCGACCCCTCACCGAGGACGAGGTCGTGGCGGCGCTCGCGCGCGAGCTGAAGACCCGCCGGGAGACCGTCGAGGCGGTGCAGGCCGCCGGCCGCCCCGATCTCGCGGCCGAGGAGGAGGCCCGGATCGCCATCCTGGCCGAGTTCCTCCCGCAGCCGTTGACCGACGCCGAGCTCGACGACCTCGTGGCCGCGGCCATCGCCGAGACCGGCGCCCGGAGCCGTCGCGACCTCGGCCGGGTCATGGCCGTCTTGGCGCCGCGGACCCGGGGTCGGGCGGATGGCCGCACGGTGAGCGAGCGGGTCGCCCAGGCCCTCGCCGCCCTCGAGGCGGCCGGGACCGCCGAGGAGGCCGTCGGCGGAGGTCGGTAGGCCCGCCGCCGACCGTGGCCACCGAACCCAGATGCTCGCCCAGACGATCCAGGCCAGCAGCCGCTTCACCCGCCGCGACGGGGTCCGCTTCGCCGTGGCGACGACGGTCCTCGTCGCCGTCCTCTCCGCGATCTTTGCCGCCGACATCGTGCCCGACCGGCTCGCCGTCGAGGTCGGCAGCGTCGCCCCGGCGGACATCGTTGCGCCCCGGGCCCTGACCTACACGAGCCAGGTCCGGACCGAGGCGGCCCGCCAAGCGGCCCGCGACGCCGTCCCGCCCCAGTACGACTACACGCCCGAGAACGCCGCCGCCGTCGCCGCCGAGCAGGCGGCCGAGTACGCCCATCGGATCGCCCCCATCGAGGCGGCCTTCGCGTCGCCCCTGACCCCCCAAGAGCGGGACCAGATCCTGGCCGGGGTCCTCGCCGACGAGCTGAGCGAGGCCGCTCGGACGACCCTCCGCAAGCTCACACCGGAGCGTTGGGCGGCCGTCCGCGACGAGGCTGGCCGCGTCCTCGACACCGTCGAGCGCTCCGAGCTCCGCGATACCGAGGTCGCGGCGGTGCGGGCCCGCCTCGCCGGCCGGATGGTCGGCCTCTCGCCGTCCGAGGCGGACCTCGCCGCCGAGCTCATCGGCCCCTTGATCGTCCCGAACAGCTCGTACAGCGAGGAGCTGACGAACCAGGCCCGCGACCGAGCGGCCGAGGCCGTCAGCCCCGTCGTCGTCTCGGTCCAGCGGGGCGAGATCATCGTCCGCCGGGGCGAACCCATCGACGCCTTCGCCTACGAGAAGATCGTCGCCTTCGGCCTCGACCAGGCCCGCCCCGACGTCGCCCGCCTCGTCGGCTACGTCTTCCTCGCCGCCCTGGCCGTCGTCCCCCTCGTGGCCTGGTTCTGGCGCTTCCGGCCGACCTTCTGGCATCGGACCAACGTCCTCCTCCTCGTCTCCCTCCTCCTCGTCGTCGCCGCCGTCGCCCTGAAAGTCACCGCCGGCCGGGCGATCCTGCCGTTCTTCGTCCCGACGGCGGCGGCGGCGATCCTGACCACGATCCTCGTCGACGCCTGGGCGGCGACCCTCCTCATGGTCGTCCTGGCCGTCGTGGCCGGCGGTCTCTCCGGCGGTTCCCAGGAGCTGGCGACCTACGTCCTCCTCGGCGGCCTGGCCGGCATCCTCGGCATCCGCCGTGGCGATCGGCTCCATGACTTCGTCCAGGCCGGCCTCGCCATCCTCGTCGCGAACGTCCTCGTCGTCTCGACCTTCGCCCTCCTCGGGGAGCGGGATCTGCGCGGCATCCTCGAGCTCTGGGCGGCGTCGGGCCTCTCGGCCGGCGGGGCGGCGATCGCGGCCGTCGGCAGCTTCGCCGTCCTCGGCAACCTCTTCGGGATCACGACCGTCTTCCAGCTCCTCGAGCTGGCGAACCCGTCCCAGCCGCTCCTCCGCCGCCTCCTCCTCGAGACCCCGGGGACCTACCACCACTCGCTCATGGTCGGCAACCTCGCCGAACGGGCGGCCGAAGCGATCGGCGCCGACCCCCTCCTCGCCCGGGTCGCCGCCTACTACCACGACATCGGCAAGCTCGCCAACCCGGCCGCCTTCATCGAGAACCAGTCCGGCGGGGAGAACATCCACGACCAGCTCCCGCCCGAGCAGTCGGCCCAGCTCCTGAAGGCCCACGTCGCCGACGGGATCGACATCGCCTACCAGTACCGGCTCCCGAAGACGCTCATCGCCTTCATCCCCCAGCACCACGGGACGGCCCTCATGAGCTACTTCTACGCCAAGGCCCGCGAGCTCGCGGCGGCGCCGTACGGAGGCCTCGAGACGGCCGAGGGCCGCCGGGCGGCCGACGCCGTCGACGAGCGGCGCTTCCGCCACGCGGGCCCGAAGCCGCAGAGCCGCGAGGCGGCGATCCTCATGCTCGCCGACGGGGTCGAGGCCTCGGTCCGCTCGCTCGCCTCGCGGGACGAGGCGACGATCCGGGCGATGGTGAACCGGATCATCGAGGAGCGCCTCACCGACGGCCAGTTCGACGAGTGTGACCTCACCCTCCGCGACATCGAGCGGATCCGGGAGGCCTTCGTCAGCCAGCTCCTCGGGATGTATCACCAGCGGATCGCCTACCCCCAGAACAAGATCGTCGAGATCGAGGCGCGCCGGGCCGGGCGGGGCGGACCGCGCGGGTCGTGAGCGGGCGCCGCGGGCGGTCTCGCCGCGAGCGGTCCGAGCGGCGGCGATCGATCTACCGGCCGCCCTGGCGGATCGATCTCGTCGTCCGGTCGGGCGTGCCCCGGGTCCTCCCGGACCTCGCCCTCGTCGAGGCCTGCATCCGCGCCCTCGCCGCTGCAGGGGCACCGGCCCCGGCGTCGGTGGGGCTCATCCTGACCGACGATGCCGAGATCGCCGAGCTGAACGCCGCCCACATGGGCGAGCCCGGGCCGACGGACGTCCTCTCCTTCCCGCTCCTCCCGCCCGAGGCGTACCCGGCCCACGAGCCCGACCCGGATCGGGGTCGGAGCCCGACGGTCGCCGGCGGCTCGCCGACCCTGCCCGGCGAGGGGTTCGTCCTGCCGCCGGGACGCCGGACCCACCTCGGCGACATCGTCGTCTCGGTCGAGCGGGCGATCGAGCAGGCGACGAGCGGCCGCGGCGGGCAGACCGGCGATCGCGCCTGGTCCCCGGCCGACGAGCTCCGCCTCCTCGTCGTCCACGGCACGCTCCACCTCTGCGGCTGGGACCACGCCGACCCGGACGAGGGCACGGCGATGCGGGCTTTCGAGCAACGGCTCCTCGGCCTCGACGGGACGGCCGGGGTCGGCTGACGGCCGGACCGACCCGGACGCCGGGCCGTCCGCCTCGCGGCCGTGGAGCCGCAACGGCGGGCCGGGTACCATCCCGCTAGGCCCCTCCCGATGGGATCGGGCCTCGTTTGCATGTCCAGCCGCCGCCGGCGGCCGAAGGAGCGGGGATGAAGATCGTCGTCGGACTCGGCAACCCCGGGCGGGAGTACGCCCGAACGCGCCACAACATCGGCTGGCTCGTCCTCGACCGGATCGTCGAGCGGGCCGGCTGGCGCGAGCGCGGCCGCGAGCGGGACGCCGCCCGCGTCGTCGGCGGCCGGTACCGGGGTCTCGACCTCCTCCTCGTCAAGCCGCTCACCTACATGAACGACTCGGGCCGTGCCGTCCGGAAGGTCCTCGCCCGGGAGCGGGCGCCGCTCTCGGACCTCCTCGTCGTCGTCGACGACTTCGCCCTCCCCTTCGGCCGCCTCCGCTTCCGGGAAGGCGGCAGCGCCGGCGGCCACAACGGGCTCGCTTCGATCATCGACGAGCTCGGGAGCGAGCGCTTCAGCCGCCTCCGGATCGGGATCGGCGAACCCGACCGCGACGCCGTCGACCACGTCCTGAGCGAGTTCTCGGCCGAGGAGCGGGCCCGTCTCGACGAGCTCCTCGACGCCGCGGCTGACGCCGTCGAGACCTGGGCCCGGGAGGGGACGAACCGAGCCGCGAACCGCTGGAACACCTTCGCCCTGGCGGCCCACGGGCCCGGGCTCCCCGCGGCCGGCGAAGTCGGTGGCCCCGCCGGCCCCGACGGCATCCGGCGGACGGCGACGGGCTGGCGGCGGGTCCTCCGGCCGGAGGAGCGCGAGCGATGACCGGCGCCCTCGCCCCGCCGGCGCTGCGAGCCTCCGAACCGACCCCGACGGCAGGGGCCGGCCGGCGGATCCCCGATCTGTCGGGGCTGCCGCCGCTCCTCGGGCGCCAGGCGGCCTTCGAGCGCCTCGTGGCCGCCCTCGCCGGACCGCTCCTCTTGACCGCCGTCCCCCACGGCGCCAAGTCCTACCTCGGGGCGGCCCTCGTCGGCGCTCGGCCGGGCCGCCGGATCTGCTGGCTCGTCCGGGACGCCGAGGTCGGCGACCGTGTCGCGGAGGAGCTGGCGGCCTGGCTCGGCGATCCGGCCGCCGTCGCCGTCCTCGAGCCCCGGACGGCCCTCGCCTACGAGCGGAGCGAGCTCGTCGCCGACGAGACGGCGGCTCGGGTAGCGGCCCTCGCCGGCTGGCGGGCCGGTCGGGCCCGCGTCCTCGTCGCCAGCGTGGCGGCCCTCCTCCAGCCGACCCTCGCCCCCGACGATCTCCCGGCCGTCCCCCTCGAGATTCGGCCCGGGAGCCGTCTTGCGCCCGAGCGCCTCCTCGCCGAGCTCCTCCGGGTCGGCTACCAGCCGACGATGGAGGTCGCCGGCCGGGGCGAGTTCGCCCGGCGGGGCGGGATCGTCGACGTCTTCCCGCCGTCGGCGGAGCTCCCGGTCCGGATCGAGTTCTTCGGCGTCGAGGTCGAGTCGCTCCGCCACTTCGACCCGGCCGACCAGCGGACCGTCGCCCCCGTCGATCGGCTCGTCCTCCTCCCGGCGACCGAGTTCCTGTCCCCCCGGGACGGCGGGCGCGGTCTCGCCGCGCGCCTCGCCGCCGTCGGCCTCGATCCCCGGCGCCTGCCGGACCGCCTCGCCCGCGACCTGGCCCGCTTCCTCGACGCCCTGGACCGGGCAGCGGGCTCGGGGCGCGGCAGCGTCGACCTCGCCGACGCGGCCGAGGTCTGGGCGCCGCTCCTCGCCCCGGCGACGGGCCTCGACCACCTCGCCGCCGACGACCTCGTCGTCCTCGACGAGCCGACGGAGATCGCCGACAGCGCCGCCTTTCTCTGGGACCAGGCCACGGAGCGGCGGGCCGAGCTCGTCGCCGCCGGCGAGCTCCCCGACGGCTGGCCGGCGGCCTACCCCGACCCGGACCGCGTCCGGTCGGCCCTCGCCCGCCGACCCCTCCTCGGCCTGACCTGGCAGACCGATCCGCCGACCGAGTTGGAAGCCGTCCTCCTGCCGGCCGCGACGCAGGTGCTCGAGGCGCCCTTCGGTTGGCGGGAGCCGGCCCTTCCGCCGGGCGGCGCGCCGCGCCTCGCCGAGGCCATCGAGCGCTGGCTCGCCGACCCCGGCGCGCGGGGGGCGACCGGTGCGGCGCCCCGGATCGTCGTCGCCTCCGACCAGGCGCCCCGCCTCGCCGAGCTCCTTGCCGAGGCCGGTCGGCTGGTCGGCCCGACCCTCGTCGTCCGGGAGCCGCCGCCAGCCGGGTCGGTCGTCCTCGTCGAGCGGAGCCTGAACGGCGGCTTCGCCGGCGGCCCGGAGGGGCTCGTCTTCGTCACCGACCGCGAGCTCTTCGGGGCGGTCCGGGTCCGGCGGCCGAAGGTCCGGCGGCGGGTCGTCCCGCGCGACCTCCTCGAGCGGCTCAGCCCCGGCGACCTCGTCGTCCACGTCGACCACGGCATCGCCCGCTACGAGCGGATGGTCCGCCGGAGCACGGGCAGCGGCGACGCCCGGGACTATGTGGAGCTCGCCTTCGCCGGTGGCGACCGGATCTTCGTGCCCGTCGAGCAGCTCGGCCGGATCAGCCGCTACACCGGCGGCGAGGCGCCACCCCTCTCGCGCCTCGGGGGGACCGAGTGGGCGCGGACGAAGCAGCGCGTCCGGCGGGCCGTCACGAACCTGGCCGAGGAGCTCCTCGCCCTCTACGCCGCCCGGGAGACGGCGACCGGCCACGCCTTCGGGCCGGACACACCCTGGCAGGCGGAGCTCGAGGCGTCGTTCCCCTACGAGGAGACGCCGGACCAGCTCCGGGCCCTCGCCGAGGTGAAGGCGGACATGGAGTCGAGCCGGCCGATGGACCGCCTCGTCGTCGGCGACGTCGGCTACGGCAAGACCGAGGTCGCCCTCCGGGCCGCCTTCAAGGCCGTCGTGGAGGGCAAGCAGGTCGCCGTCCTCGTGCCGACGACGGTCCTCGCCGACCAGCACTACCAGACCTTCAGCCAGCGCTTCGCGGCCTTCCCGTTCGTGGTCCGGCTCCTCTCCCGCTTCGTCCCCCCGGCGGAGCAGGCCCGGGTCGTGGCCGGCCTCCGGTCGGGGAGCGTCGACGTCGTCATCGGCACCCATCGGCTCCTCTCCCGGGACGTCGAGTTCCGGGATCTCGGCCTCGTCGTCGTCGACGAAGAGCAGCGCTTCGGCGTCGCCGCCAAGGAGCGGCTCAAGCAGCTCCGCCGCGAGGTCGACGTCCTGACCCTCTCGGCCACGCCGATCCCGCGGACCTTGAACCTCGCCTTGGCCGGCCTGCGCGACCTCTCGGTCATCGAGACGCCGCCGGAGGACCGGCTGCCGATCCAAACCCGGGTCGCCGAAGCCTCGGCCGGCCTCGTCCGGGACGCCATCCTCCGCGAGCTCGATCGGGGCGGCCAGGTCTACTACGTCCACAACCGGGTCGAGACCATCGAGGCCCAGGCCGAGCAGCTCCGCCGGCTCTTGCCCGGCGCCCGGATCGTCGTCGGCCACGGCCAGATGCCGGAGCGGACCCTCGAGGAGGTCATGCGCGCCTTCGCCGCCGGGGAGGCCGACGTCCTCGTCTGCACGACGATCATCGAGTCGGGGCTCGACATCCCGAACGCGAACACGATCATCATCGACCGGGCCGACCAGCTCGGCCTCGCCCAGCTCTACCAGCTCCGGGGCCGGGTCGGACGGTCGAACCGCCGGGCCTACGCCTACCTCCTCTATCGGCCCCGGGCCAGGATGAGCGACGAGGCCCGTCGCCGGCTCCAGGCGATCTTCAACGCCTCCGAGCTCGGGGCCGGCTTCCAGATCGCCCTCGCCGACCTCGAGATCCGGGGAGCGGGAAACATCCTCGGGGCCGAGCAGTCGGGCCACATCGCCGCCGTCGGCTTCGACCTCTACCGTCGCCTCCTCGCCGAGGCGGTCGAGGAGGCGCGGGCTCGGCGCGACGGCCGTCCGCCGGCCGGCGAGACCCCGGCGGCGGTCATCGATCTACCCGTCGAGGCGCACCTCCCCGAGGCCTACGTGCCCGACGAGGCCCAGCGCCTCGACCTCTATCGGCGGCTGGCTCGGGTTCGCGAGCCGGCCGAACTCGTCGACCTGCGGGCCGAGCTCCTCGACCGCTTCGGCCCACTCCCGCCGCCGGTGGAGCGGCTCCTCGAGGTCGTCGAGCTCCGCCTCGCCGCCGAGGCGGCCGGGATCGCCGCCGTCGGCCGGGAGGACGGCTGGCTCGTCGTTCGCTTCGCGACGCCGCGACCCCGCTCCGACCTCGTCGCCCTCCTCGCCGCCGCCCGGATGCGGGGCCGGGGGCTCGGCACGGGGCCGGCCGATGTCGTCGTCGGGACGGGGGTGATCCGAGTCCGCCTGCCGGGCGATCCGGCCCGGGCCTGGGCGCTGACCCGCGCTCTCGTCGAGGTCGTTGCCGCGCCACCGGAGGCGGCCCGAACGGTGTCCTAGCGAGGGACCGATGGCGACGGCGAACCTGCCCGCTCTGCCCGAGCCGGTCGAGGACCTCCTCAAGGAGCCGATCTGGCTGGGCTGGTACCGGGTCGCCGAGCCGCCCGTCCGCTACCGCGCCTACGAGCTCGACGAACGGTGGCGCTTCGGCTGGACGCTGCCGCCGCTCCGGAGTCGGCTCTCGCTGGCGATGCTGCCCGGCCAGTACGCCCTGACCCTCCAGCTCTCGCCCTTCGGGGAGTGGCGGCTCGTCGAGGCGAAGCCCTTCGAGTTTCTCGACGACGCCCGGCGCTGGGCAGCGGCCCTCTGGCGCGACGCGGCCCGGGCGGGGCGCCAGACGGAGCCGGCGGATCCCGCCGACACCGCGCGCCGGGATGGATGAGCCAGGAGGGTTGAGGGGCGGAGGCCGACGGAGGCGTCGCGGCCGGGTGCCCCCGAGCGAGCCGCTGCCTCCGGTCCCCCCGAACGAGCCGGCGCCCCGGTCAGCTGACCGGGGCGCCGTGGGCCGACGCTGCTGGGCGCAGCTCCCGGGCGGCGGGCCGCCGAGCCGGGAGCGATGGAGCGGCGGCCGGATCGACGCCCGCCGCTCCGAGCGAGTCCTATGGGCGAGCCGTCTCCGGGGCCGGGGCGGCGGCGCCACCCGGCACCCAGTCGGTGTCGACGTAGCGGCGCTGCCACCAGCTGGCCAGGGCGAGGAGGACGGCGCAGAGGATGACGACGCCGATGGCCGCGGCGAAGCCCTCGATCCGGGCGATGTTCCCGACCAGGAAGCCGAACCACTGGAAGTCGGCGTCGCCGAAGGTCGTGTTCTGGAAGCCGATGGCGCTCATGACCGGGACGAGGATCGCCGCGAAGAGGGTGATCTCGAGCCCGTTCACAAAGCCGCCGGCGACGGCGCCGCGCCGGCCGCCGGTCGCGTTCCCGAACACGCCCGCCGTCCCGCCGGTGAAGAAGTGGGGGATCATCCCCGGCAGGATGAGCGGCAGGGCGAAGGCGGGCCCGAGCGCGAGGCTCAGGAGGGCGAAGCCGACGAGGCCGCCGACGACGCTCGACAAGAAGCCGATGATCACGGCGTTCGGGGCGTAGGGGAACGTCACCGGGCAGTCCAGGGCGGGGACGGCGCCCGGGATGACCCGCTCGGCGATGCCGGCGAAGGCGGGCACGATCTCGCCGAGGATGGTCCGGACGCCGAGCAGGATGACGGCGACACCGCCGCCGAAGAGGAGGGCGTTCCCGAACTGGGTCGTCAGGAAGCCGAGCCAGCCCCCGACGGCCCCACCCGAGCCCGCCCCGACCTGATCGATGGCGGCGTCGACCCCGACCCGGGCGCCGAGGACAATGGCGAGCAACCAGTAGATGATGATCATCGCCACCGCCGTCCCGACCATCGGGTCGCGGAGGAAGCGGAGCCCGGCCGGGAACTCCATCTCCTCGGTGCTCCGGCTCTTGCCGACGAACTGCCCGACGAAGCCGGCCGAGATGTAGCCGAAGGTGCCGAAGTGACCGATGGCGACCTTCTCGCCGCCGGTCACCCGCTTCATCCAGGGGTGGGCGAAGGCCGGCATGACGACCATCATCGTCGCCAGGCCGATGGCCGCGACGATGATCTGGACGACGTTGTCGACCTTCGCGTTGTAGAGGACGACGGTGAGGACCGTCGCCATGAAGAGCATGTGGTGCCCGGTCAGGAAGACGTACCGGAGCGGGGTGAGCCGGGCCAGGACGAGGGCGAGGATGACCCCGAGGAACATGGCGAAGGCGACGTTCGTCGCCACGGCCGGGATCTCGTTGGCGATGGCCGTGATCGCCTCGTTCGTCGGGACGACGCCCTGGACCCCGAAGGCGCCGGTGATGAGGACCCCGAGCGGGTCGAGGGCCGAGATGACCGCCCGGGCACCGATGCCGAGGATGATGAAGCCGAGGGTCGCCTTGAGGGCCCCGCCGACGATGTCACCGAGGCCCTTCCGCGAGGCGATGAGGGCGATGGCGGTGATCAGGCCGACGAGGTACTCCGGATGGCCGAAGACATCCTTGGCGAGCCACTCGACGAGGTAGGTGATGGCATCCAAGCTAGATCCCTCCTTCTTGCTGGCCACCGGAAGGGGTGGCCGTCTCCCTGTTCCCTCCGACCGGACCGACGGGCCGCGCGGCAGGCGGCCGTCGGGCGGCTGGCTCAGCTCAGCCCTTGCCGAGCGCTGCGCCCAGCTTCGTCACCATCTCCTGGAGGTCGATGAAGTTCGAGATGGTGACGATCTTCGGCTTGACCCCCGCGAGCTGTTGGGCCAGCTCGTTGGAGGTGATGATGAGGTCGGCGGTCTGGGCCGCGGCCCGCGCGGTGCCGATGTCGGCGACCTCGAGGTCGGCCTCGACGCCGAGGGTCTTGAGGGCCTTCTCGGCCTGCATCCGGAGCAGGAGCCCCGAGCCCAGGCCCATGCCGCAGACCGCCAGGATCTTCACGCGATACCACCACTCCTTTCTCCTTGACCACCCTCCGGCCCCGGACCCGAGCGACGGGTTCGCTCGTAGCCGGCGATGAGGGCGGCGATGGACGATGGGTCGGGGGCGGCGAGGAGGGCCCGCTGGCGCCCCTCGTCGGCCAGGAAGTCGGCCAGGGTCGCCAGGGCCTCGACGTGACCGGTCTCGTCGGGGGCGGCGAGCCCGACGACGAGGCGAACCGGATCGTTCGTCTCGTGGCCGAAGGCGACCGGCTCGGCGAGGGTGACGATGGCGAAGCCGGTCCGGCGCACGGCCGGCGAGGGTCGGGCGTGGGCGAGGGCGATCCCGGGGGCGATGACGATGTACGGCCCGAGCGCCTCGACGGTGGCGATCATCTCGTCGGTGTAGGCGGGCTCGGTGGCGCCGCTCGCCACGAGGGCGGCACCGACGGCCTGCACGGCCGCCCGCCAGTCGGCGGCGGACACGCCGACTCGGATCGCCTCCAGCGGCAGCCGGCTGGAGAGCGGACCCGCGGCACCCTCGGTCTCGCGCAGCTCCAGGTTCCTCACCTCGACCTCCACGCCGGGTCCCCCAGCCCGTAGCGTCGAAGTATGGCAACTCGCCGACCGCCCGGCAAGCACAATAGACACGTTTCTTGGCGGGCCGAATCGCCCGTCGGTCCGCGCAAGGCGGATCCGTCTCGCTCCGAACCCGGCAGGGAGGTACTCCCCGATGCGCATCCTCCACGGCGCGCCGGCCTCGGCCGGCATCGCCCAGGGACCGATGGTCGTCGTCGCTCCGCCATCGAAGATCGAGGGGGGCTCGATCGATCCGGCCCAGGCGCCGGCCGAAGTCGCCCGCCTCGAGGCGGCCGTCGAGCGGGCGGCGGCGGCCCTCGGGCGGCTCGCCGCCGAGGTCGCCGCGGCCGGCCATCCCGAGGAGGCGGCGATCTTCGAGGCCCAGGCCGAGATGGCCCGCGACCCGGCCCTCCTCGCCCTGGCCCGAAGCCGGATCGAGGGCGGCGAGGACGCCGTCGCCGCCATCCTGGGCGCCGCGGAGAGCTTCGCCGCCCAGCTCCGGGCCCTCGGCGACGAGCTCCTCGCAGCCCGGGCCGCCGACCTGGCCGACGTCGGCCGCCGGATCGCCCTCGAGGTCCTCGGCCGGGCCGAGACGGCGCCGACCCTCGCCGAACCCGCCATCGTCATCGCCGAGGACCTCGCCCCGTCCGTCACGGCCAGCCTGCCCCGGGACCGGATCCTCGGTCTCGCCTTGGAGGCCGGCTCGGCGACGGCCCACGCCGCCATCCTGGCCCGGGCCTACGGGATCCCAGCCGTGGTCGGGGTGGCCGGGCTCCTGGCGGCCGTGACGGCCGAGTCGCCGCGGGAGGTCGCCCTCGACGGCGAGACCGGCGAGGTCGTTCTCGACCCCGACCCGGAGGCGGCCCGGCGCTACGCCGCCCGCCGGGCGGTCGTCGAGGCGGCCGAGCGGACGGCCCTCGAGGAGGCCCGGCTCCCGGCCGTGACCCGCGACGGCGTCGAGGTCACTCTCCTCGCCAACATCGGGACGCCCGACGAGTCGGCCCGGGCGGTCGCCCTCGGGGCGCAAGGGGTCGGCCTCTTCCGGACCGAGTTCCTCTTCATCGAACGCGCCGAGCCGCCCTCCGAGGACGAGCAGGTCGCCGCCTACCGGGCCGTCCTCGACGCCTTCGCCCCCCACCCGGTCACGATCCGGCTCCTCGACATCGGCGGCGACAAGCCGATCCCCTATTTGCCCCTCGAGCCGGAGGCAAACCCGTTCCTCGGCGTACGGGCGATCCGCCTCGCCGTCGAGCGGCCCGACCTCTTCGTTACCCAACTCCGGGCGGCGATGCGGGCCGCGGCCGGGGCGGAGGGGCCGGACAATCGGCCGCGGACCAAGGTCATGGCGCCGATGGTCGCCGACGCGTCCGACGTCGAGCTCCTCCTCGCCCTGGCGGATCGGGCAGCCGAGGAGCTCCGGCGCGAGCGGTGCCCCGCCGGGCCCGTCGACCTGGGCGTCATGCTCGAGATCCCGTCGGCCATCCTCGTCGGCCGGACCTACTTCGGTCGCCTCGCCTTCGCCAGCCTCGGGACGAACGACCTCACCCAGTACACCCTCGCCGTCGATCGGGGCAACCGGGCCCTCGGGCGGTACCAGGACCCGCTCCACCCGGCCGTCCTGCGCCTCGTCCGGGAGGCCGTCGTGGCGGCCGAAGCGGCCGGGATCGAGCTCTCGGTCTGCGGCGAGATGGCGGGGGACGCCGCGGCCGCCCTCGCCCTCGTCGGCCTCGGGATCCGGAAGCTGAGCATGGCCGCCGGGAGCCTGCCCCTCGTCCGGCGGGCGATCCGGGGGGCGAGCCTCGCCGTCCTGGAGCGAGAAGCCGCGGCCGCCCTCGAGCTGCCGACGGCCGGTCCGGTCCGGGAGCGGTTCGCGGCGCTCGTGGCGGAACGGTGACGTCGGCGAGCGAGGGGCGCCCGGCCGAGCCCGCGGCGATCCGTCCGGTCCGGGCGCCCGGCGGCGCTCCGTCCTGCCCGGCGACCGCCGGCGGAGCGGGCCCGGTGCGCTACAGTTAGCGTGCCGTTCGGGCCGGTGGGCCGACGGCCGCCAGCATGCCGCTCGCCCGCCCTGAGCGCGCCGTTCGACAGGAGGCACGACCACTTCGATGTCCGCCGAGGACCTGCGTGCGAAGATCCGCGAGATCCCGGACTTTCCGAAGCCGGGCATCCTCTTCTACGACATCACGACGCTCCTCAAGGACCCAGCCGGGTTCCGGGAGGCGATCGACCTCATGCTCGAGCCGTACCGGGGCGAGAAGATCGACGTCGTCGTGGGGATGGAGTCCCGGGGCTTCATCTTCGCCGCCCCGATGGCCTACCAGCTCGGGGCCGGCTTCGTCCCGGTCCGCAAGCTCGGCAAGCTCCCGGCCGAGGTCATCTCGGTCGAGTACGCCCTCGAGTACGGCTCGAACACCCTCGAGATCCATCGCGACGCCATCGAGCCCGGCCAGCGGGTCCTCATCGTCGACGATCTCCTCGCCACGGGCGGGACGGTCCGGGGGACCATCGAGCTCGTCGAGCGCCTCAAGGGCGAGGTCGTCGGGCTCGCCTTCCTCGTCGAGCTCGACTTCCTCAAGGGCCGGGAGCGGCTCGGCGGGCACCGGGTGACGAGCGTCATCCGGTACTAGGCGGATGGCGCGGACGGGACGATGACGGCGGGCCGATGACGACGAGCCCCGACCCGCGCCGTCCGAGCCCGGCCGGGGACCCGCCCACCCGGCGGCCGGACGAAGCCGCCGCCTCCGAGCCCGCCGCTCGCTCCCGTGGGCCGGCGAACCTCGCCCGGCGCCACTTCTTCCGGGCCCTGGCCGGGGAGGTGGCCCAGACCGCCGCCGCCGTCGCGGCCGCCGCCGCCTCCCTCCAGCAGTCCTCGGCCGAAGCGGCCGCGGCGCTCCTCGGCGAGGCCGCCGTGGGCGAGACCACCGTGGGTGGGGGTGCGGCGACCGGGGCGCCGCTCGGCTTCCGGGCCGCCTTCCGCTGGGACGACGATCGGCTCGTCCTCGTCGACCAGCGGGCCCTCCCCGACGAGCTTCGGGAGGTCGTCGTGACGACCGCCACCGAGGCCGCGCAGGCGATCCGGGAGATGGTCGTCCGAGGCGCCCCGGCCATCGGCCAGGTCGCCGCCATCGGCCTCGCCCTGACCGCCCGGCGGATGGCGACCGCCCGCCCCTACGCGCGGCGGGCGACGATCCGCGGCGCGGCGAACGCGCTCCGGAACGCCCGACCCACGGCCGTCAACCTCGGCTGGGCCGTCGACCGGATGCTCGCCCGCTACGCCGCCGTCGGCGAGCTCACCGAGGACGGAGAGGCGGTGGCGGCGGCGCTCTGGAACGAGGCGGAACGGATCGTCTTCGAGGCGAGCGAGGACCACGGCCGCCTCGCCGAGGCCGGGGCGGCGGCGCTCCCGACCCCCGAGGGGCGCCCGCTCGAGATCCTGACCCACTGCAACACCGGTCCCCTCGCCTGCGGCCAGTTCGGGACCGCCCTCGGCATCGTCGCCGTCGCCCACCACGCCGGGCGACCGCTCCACGTCTGGGTCGACGAGACCCGCCCCCTCCTCCAGGGTGCTCGGCTGACGGCCTGGGAGCTCGCCTCCGCCGGCGTCCCTCACACCCTCATCGCCGATGGGGCCGCCGGCCACCTCATGGCCCGCGGCCGGGTCGACATCGTCCTCGTCGGTGCCGACCGGATCGCCGCCAACGGCGACACGGCGAACAAGATCGGGACGTACGGCCTCGCCGTCCTCGCCGCCCGCCACGGGATCCCCTTCTGGGTCTGCGCGCCGCTCAGCTCCGTCGATCCGACCCTCGCCGACGGGGGAGCGATCCCCATCGAGGAGCGCTCGCCGGCGGAGGTCCTCTTCGTCCGCGGGCTCCGGATCGCCCCGCCGGTGACGGCGGCCCTGAACCCGGCCTTCGACGTCACGCCGGCCGAGCTCGTGACGGCCATCGTCACCGAGGAAGGCGTCCTCCGGCCCCCCTTCGGGCCGGCCCTCGCCGCCGCCCTGGAGCGGAAGCGCCGCCGCCGGGCGGAGGCGGCAGCGACGGCCGCGGTGGCACCGTCGGGTGAAGGGGCAGCGACCGCCGGGGCGGCTGCGACCGTTGGAGCGGCGACGTCGGCCGAGTCGGCAGCGACGGCCGAAACGTCCGAGCCGGCGGCGGGCCCGACGGGCGGAGGCGGCGCCTGATGGTCAGCCTCGCCGTCGCCCGGCGCGAGGGCGGCCTCGTCGTCCGCGAGACGAGCGACCGGGAGCTCCTGCGCGCCTTCCTCGAACAGGACCGCCTCTTCGCCGCCTACGCCCTCTGCGACCTCGACGACCGCGAGTTCGCCCGCTCGCGGTGGGGCGTCGCCTTCGACGGCCGCGCCATCGTCGCCCTCGTCCTCGAGTACTCGGGGGCGACCCCCCAGCCGCTCTTCGTCATGGGTCGGCCCGACGGAGTCCGGGCGATCCTCGGCTCGCTCATCCGGCCGCGGGCAGCCTTCGTCTCGGCCCGGACCGAGCTCCTCCCGGCCGTGGCGGCCCACTACCGCGTCGATCCCGGCCCGCCGATGATCCGGATGTGGGTGGATCGGGCCCGCTTCCGGCCCCAACCGGCCGAGGTGGAACGCCTCGTCCCGGCCCAGATCGGCGAGCTGAACCGCCTCTACGACCTCGGCTTCGCCTCCTGGCTGCCGGCCAGCGCCATCGCCGACGGGGTCTACTACGGCCTCCGGGTCCGCGGCCGCCTCGTCTCCGCCGCCGGGACCCACGTCGTGAGTCGGGCCGCCCGCCTCGCCGTCGTCGGCAACGTCTTCACCGCCGCCGAGCACCGCGGCCGCGGCTACGCGACGGCCGTCACCGGGGCCGTGACCGCGGAGCTCCTCCGCTTCTGCGACCAGGTCGTTCTCAACGTCCGGGCCGACAATCCGCCGGCCATCGCCGCCTACCGGCGGCTCGGCTACGTCGAGTACACCAGATTCGAGGAGCGGCTCGTCCACCGGCTCGGCTCGCCCATCGCCGGTTTGACCGCGCCGCTCCGGCGCTTCTTCGCCTCCCGGGAGCCGCGCTAGCGGCCCGCCCCGGGCCAGTTCGGCACCGCCCAGCGGTGCCAGGAGGTCGTCCGTGACCGAAGAATCAGGATCCCTGAGCGGCGCGCCGGCGCGGCCCGGCGCGGGCGCCACCGGGCGCCCGGCCGTCGACGGCGACGTGACCGACCTCGGCCTCGCCGAGGCGGGCGTCGAGCGGATCGAGTGGGCCGACCGGGAGATGCCGGTCCTGGCCCGGATCCGAGCCCGCTTCGCCGCGGAACGGCCGTTGGCCGGGCTCCGGATCGGTGCCTGCCTCCACGTCACGACCGAGACCGCGAACCTCGTCCGGACCCTCGCCGCCGGCGGGGCGGACGTCGCCCTCGCCGCCTCCAACCCCCTCTCGACCCAGGACGACGTCGCGGCGGCCCTCGTCGCCCGCTACGGGATCCCGACCTTCGCCCGACGGGGCGAGGACCGGGCCACGTACTACGCCCACCTCGGTGCCGTCGCCGACCGGCGGCCCCAGATCACGATGGACGACGGCTGCGACCTCGTCTCCCTCCTCCACAGCGAGCGGACCGACCAGCTCGGCGAGGTGCTGGCCGGGACCGAGGAGACGACGACCGGCGTCATCCGGCTGCGTGCCATGGCCGCCGACGGCGCCCTCCGCTACCCGGTCATCGCCGTCAACGAGGCGCTGACGAAGCACCTCTTCGACAACCGCTACGGCACGGGCCAGAGCACCGTCGACGGGATCCTCCGGGCGACGAACATCCTCCTTGCCGGGCGGAACGTCGTCGTCGCCGGCTACGGCTGGGTGGGGCGGGGGATCGCCGCCCGGATGGCCGGCATGGGGGCCCACGTCGCGGTCGTCGAGGTCGATCCCGTCCGGGCCCTCGAAGCGCTCATGGACGGCTTCCGGGTCATGACCCACACCGAGGCCGCCGGCTGGGGCGAGCTCTTCGTGACGGCGACCGGCAACCGGAACGTCTTCCGACGGGAGCACTTCGAGCGGATGCGAGACGGGGCGATCCTCGCCAACGCCGGTCACTTCGACGTCGAGCTCGATCTCGGCGCCCTGCGGGCGATGGCCGAGGGCCACGTCCGGCGGGTCCGGCCGATGGTCGAGGGGTTCGAGATCGGCGGCAAGGAGCTCTTCCTCGTCGCCGAGGGTCGCCTCGTCAACCTGGGGGCCGCCGAGGGGCATCCGGCGGCGGTCATGGACATGAGCTTTGCCAACCAGGCCCTCGCCGTCGAGTACCTCGCCCGCCATTCGGCCGAGCTCGAGCCGCGGGTCTATACCGTCCCCGAGGCGATCGATCGGGAGGTCGCCCGCCTCAAGCTCGAGGCCCTCGGGATCGGCCTCGAGCCGCTGACCGCGGAGCAGCAGGCCTACCTCGCCGACTGGCGCCAGGGAACGTAGGGCCCGGCCCCCGCCCTCCCCGCCACCTGCCCCAAGCGGCCCCCGGCCGCGCCGGTCCTCGCCCCTCGCCGTCCCTCGCTGGTCCACCGGGACCGTGGTACCCTCCGGCCGACCAGTGGAGTCGTGGGCCGCCGACGATCGGCTCGGCCCAGTGCCGGGACCGGTCGTCGCCCGGCCCCGAACCGGCCGAAGCACGGACCACGGGAAGGGAGCGAGATGTCGAGCATCGTCGACGCCGAGCAGTACCTCTTCACGTCGGAATCGGTGACCGAGGGTCACCCCGACAAGATGTGCGACCAGATCAGCGACGCGATCCTCGACGCCATCATCCGCGACGACCCCGACGCCCGCGTCGCCTGCGAGACCGCGACGACGACCGGCCTCGTCATCGTCCTCGGCGAGATCACGACCTCGACCTACGTCGACTTCCAGAGCGTCGTCCGCGACACCGTCCGCGAGATCGGCTACACCCGGGCGGATTACGGCTTCGACTACCTGACCTGCGGGACCCTCGTCAGCATCAAGGAGCAGTCGCCCGACATCGCCCGCGGCGTGGAGGCGGCCCTCGAGACCCGCGAGGACGCCGTACGGGACGAGGTGGCGACCCTCGGGGCCGGCGACCAGGGGATGATGTTCGGCTTCGCCTGCCGCGAGACGCCCGAGCTCATGCCGCTGCCCATCGCCCTCGCCCACCGGCTCGCCCGCCGCCTGGCCGAGGTCCGCAAATCCGGTCAGCTCCCCTACCTGCGGCCCGACGGCAAGACCCAGGTCACCGTCGAGTACCGGCGCGGCGTTCCGGCCCGGGTGCGGACCGTCGTCGTCTCCGCCCAGCACGACCCCGACGTCCGGCCAGAGCGCCTCCGCTCGGACATCGTCGAGGCCGTCATCCTGCCGATCGTCCCCCGCGAGCTCCGACCCGTCGACCCGATCATGCACGTGAACCCGACCGGTCGCTTCGTCATCGGCGGGCCGATGGGCGACGCCGGCCTGACGGGTCGCAAGATCATGGTCGACACCTACGGCGGGATGGCCCGCCACGGCGGCGGCTGCTTCTCGGGCAAGGATCCCACGAAGGTCGACCGCTCGGGTGCCTACGCCGCCCGCTGGGTCGCCAAGAACGTCGTTGCGGCGGGCCTCGCCGACCGCTTCGAGATCGAGATCGCCTACGGCATCGGGATCGCCCGGCCGCTCTCGGTCTCGGTGGAGACCTTCGGAACCGGCAAGATCCCCGACGATCGGATCCTCGCGCTCATCGAGCGCCACTTCGATCTCCGGCCGGGTGGCATCATCGCCGCCCTCGACCTCCGGACCCCGATCTACCGACAGACGGCGGTCTACGGGCACTTCGGCCGGGAGGACCTCGACCTGCCTTGGGAGCGGACCGACAAGGCCGCCCTCCTCGCCGCCGAGGCCGGGCTGCCGGAGCCGACCGAGCAGGGCCTCTCGATCGGCTAGCCGGCCGCAGGCGACGCCGCTCGTCCGGCTGGATCGGCGGCTCGCTGCCACCCTAGAATGGCCGCCAGATGTACGTCGTCGTCCTCGCCGGGGGCGGCGGGACCCGGCTCCTTCCCCTCTCGACGCCCGGCCGGCCGAAGCCCTTCCTGCCACTCCTGGGCCGCGAGTCGCTCCTTGGCCGAACCATCCGACGGCTCGTCGCCGAGCCGGATCCGCTCTGCCGGATCGAGGACATCACCGTCGTCGCGCCGATCGAGCTCGAGGCCCTGATCCGCCGCCAGGCGCCCGGCGTCGCCGTCCTCGCCGAACCGGTCGGCCGGAACACCGCCGCCGCCATCGCCCTTGCCGCCGCGGCCATCGACCGACCGGCCGACGAGGTCATGGTCGTCGTCCCGGCCGATCATCTCATCGACGACGAGCCGCGCTTCCGGACCGTCGTCGCCGCGGCCGCCGACCTCGCGCGCGGCGCCTTCGGGGTCGCGACGCCCCTCGTCACCCTTGGCGTCGAACCGACCCGCCCGGCGACCGAGTACGGCTACCTCCTGCCCGACGTCGCCCGGGTCGAGCGGATCGGTCCGATCGAGGCGGCGCCCCTCCGGGCCTTCGAGGAAAAGCCGAACCCCGAACGGGCGGCCGAGCTCATCGAGATGCCCGGCGTCGCCTGGAACGCCGGGATGTTCCTCTGGGAGCGGCGGGCGATCCGGGACGCCCTCCGGGAGCACGCCCCCGACATCCTCGCTGCCATCGAGGACGGGCTCGGGGCCGACCCGACCGGGGCGGCGCTGGCTGCCGCCTACGCCCGTCTCCGCTCGACCTCCATCGACTACGCGGTCATGGAGCCGGCGGCCCGGGCCGGCCGGGTCGTCATGGCCACCCTCGACGTCGGCTGGAGCGACCTCGGGAGCTGGACGGCCCTCCTCGCCGCCCTCGGTGCCGACGGAGTGTCGGGGACCGTCCTCGCCGCTGGGGAGCCGGTGTCCGCCACCGCCGCCGACCTCGTCGTCCGCCGGCGCGGTGACCGGCTCGAGCTCCTCGACGGGCCGCTCGACGGTATCGTTGATCCCGACGGACCGGTCGCCGTCCTCGCCGGCGGTCGGGCGGCGCGCCGCGTCGTCGCGGCCCTCATCGAGCGGACGAGCCAGGAGGACGAGGCATGACGATCATCGCCGAGGCGCCGACCCCTGCCCGGATCGTCTTCGGGACCGACGGCTGGCGGGCTCGCATCGCCGACGACTTCACCTTCGAGAACGTCCGCCGCTGCGCCGACGGGGTCGCCGCGGCCGTCCTCGCGGCGGGCGCCGCGTCGCGCGGGGTCGTCGTCGCCTACGACCGTCGCTTCGCCTCCGAGCACTTCGCCGAGGCGGCGGCGGAGGTCCTCCTCGCCCGCGACATCCCGGTCTTCCTCGCCGAGCGGGCCGTCCCGACCCAGATGTCGACGTACGAGGTCGTCGTCCGGGGCGCTGCGGCCGGGATCGTCATCACCGCGAGCCACAACCCCTGGACCGACAACGGCTTCAAGGTGAAGTCGCCGGAGGGATCGGCGGCCGGCCCCGAGATGCTCGCCGTCATCGAGCGGGCCATCGCCGCCAACGCCGGCCAGGCCATCCCGCGCCGCCCCGTCGCCGACGGCGAGGCGGCCGGTCTCGTCGAGCGCTTCGACCCGTATCCCGGCTACGAGGCCTTCGTCGGTCGGACCCTCGACCTCGACGCCCTCCGGGGCGCCGACGTCCACGTCCTCGTCGAGCCGATGTGGGGATCGGGGGCCGGCTGGATCTCGCGCCTCCTCTCCGGGGGCCGGATCCGGGTGACCGAGATCCACCAGGAGCGCAACCCCTACTTCGGCGGCGTCAACCCCGAGCCGATCCGCCCCCACGTCGACGAGGCGCTCGGGCTCTTGGCCCGGGGCGGGTTCGATCTCGGGCTCCTCCTCGACGGCGACGCCGACCGGGCCGGGGCGGCCGACGAGCGAGGCGTCTTCATCCACCAGCTCCAGGTGACGGGCCTCCTCATGTACTACCTCGCCGAGCACCGGGGGCTCCGCGATCCGGTCGTGGTGAGCGTCAACAACACGGCCATGGCGACCCGGCTCGGCGAGCGGTACGGGATCACCGTCCACGAGACGCCGGTCGGCTTCAAGTACATCGGCCCGAAGATGATCGAGACCGGGGCGATGATGGGCGGCGAGGAGTCGGGGGGCTTCGGCTTCGGGATGCACCTCCCGGAGCGCGACGGGATCTACGCCGACCTCCTCCTTCTCGACCTCTTCCTCCGGGAACGGGCGGCCGGTCGCTGGCCGGTCTCCCGGATCGTCGAGCACCTCCACGAGATCGCCGGGCCGTCGTACTACCGCCGGGTCGACGTCCACGTCGCCCGCGAGGCCTACGAGGGGGTGAAGCAACGGCTCCTCGTCGAGCTCCGGGAGCACGAGCCGAGCGACCTCGACGGGATCCCGGTCACCCGGGTCCAGTCGCTGACGACGAACGACGGCGCCAAGTTCTTCACCGCCGACGGGTCGTGGCTCCTGGTCCGGACGAGCGGAACCGAGCCCCTCGTCCGGGTCTACACGGAGGCCTCGTCGGCCGAGCTCCGGGACGCCCTCATCGCCGCCGGCGAACGGCTCGTCCGGGGCGAGTGATGGGCGCTTCCCTCGGCGAGGGGGCGAGCGATCGGCCGGCCGGGACCCGCGTCCCGAAGCCCTGGGGGTACGAGCTGATCTGGGCCCACACCGATCGCTACGTCGGCAAGATCCTCGTCATCGAGACCGGCCAGCGGCTCTCGCTCCAGTACCACGAGCGCAAGGACGAGTCGATCTACGTCATCGCGGGTCGGCTCCGGCTCCACCTCGCCGACGAGAGCGGCACGATCCGGGTCGAGGAGCTCGGGCCGGGCGAGTTCCGGCGGGTCCCGACGGGCCGCGTCCACCGCTACGAGGCCATCGAGCGGGTCGAGCTCTGCGAGGTCTCGACCCCGGAGCTCGACGACGTCGTCCGCCTCGAGGACGACTACGGCCGCGAGGGGACGAGCGCGCCGTAAGGGGCAGGCCGTCCCGGCCTCGAGGGTCGGCTCCGGGCGGCTCCGGCGCGACACCGCCGTCGATGATACGGGCCCCCGCCCCGACGAGGCCGGCCGAACTCGGCTCAGGGAGCCTCGCCGCGGCGGAGGACCTCGATCGGGCAGCGCGGCCCGTCGGCCCGGGCGAGTCGCCCGTCGAGGGTGATGAGCGTCGCCTCGAGCGCTTCGGCGAGCGCGACGTAGAGGGCATCCCAGGCCCGGAGGGCGTGCCGGAGCTCCCAGGCGCGGTCGAGGAGGAGCCGGTGGCCGTACCGCTCGCCCGGCCAGGCAAAGAGATCCTCGACGGCGAGGGCGGCCGTGGTCCGGTCGATCGCCCCGCGGCGCTCGTCGCGGCGGATGAGCGAAAGGACCTCCGCGTCGACGAGGTGGGGCGCGGCCTGGTCGTCGTCCGCCGCAAGGCGAGCCCGGACGGGCGCTGCCGAGGGCCCGCCGACGAGGACCTCGTAGAGGCAGGACGCGTCAACGACGAGCATCCGGCCAGGGGCCGCGGAACTCGTCGAGGGCGACGACGACGTCGCCGGTCGTCACCGGTCCTGGCCGGCGGCGCGTCCGCTCCAGCCACTCCTCGACGGTGGGTCGGGCCGCGAGGCGGGCCGCCTCCCGGCGGAGGAGCTCCGGGACGGTCAGGCCGGCGGCCGCCGCCCGGCGGGCGAGGGCGCGATACACCTCGTCGTCGATGTCGCGGATTTGCACGGTGCGTGGCATGCGCGCAGCATATCATGCGCCATTCATGCATTCGGCATGCTTACTTGCGGCGTTGGCAGCGCTCGCCCCAGCGGGTGGGTTGGGGGCTGACGCCGGCGGCTCTGGGGTGTAGTCTTCGGGTGAGCGGCCGTCCAGCCCGGCCGGCCAGGTCGGACGGCGGCCGGCAGCACGCCCGCCTGGGCGACGGAGGTTGGCAGCGATGCACAGCTCCCTGATCGGCAAGGTCGAGAAGGCGAACCGCTATGCGCGCGAGCTCGATCGGATCACGATCGACGGCCTCTCACTGACGTTCCGCGGCGACAACGACACGCACCACGTCAGGCTCGACGCCGGACGCTGGCACTGCACCTGCCACTACTTCGAGAGCTGGGGTGCCTGCGTCCACCTCCTTGCCCTTCAGAAGATCCTCGGGGTCATGCTGCCGGAGGAGGCCCAGGTCTCGATCTTCTCGCCACCCCAGACCAGCGTCGGCGCCTGAGCCACCGCTGACTCGGACCCCTGGCTTCGACCCGCCTGATCGGCAACGGCGGGCGGGCCGGCCCGCCATCGTTGACGGGAACCGGCGATCGTCTCGGGCGGTGGACGGCGCGCCACCGCGCTTATAGCCCGCCGCAAGGCCGACCGCCGCAAGGCCGACCGCCGAGCCCGGCCCGTTCTGCAGGCCGGGTTTCACGGGCGCCAGGCGAGCTCCAAGGCCGGACGCGCTCCGTCGAGGCCGAGGGCGGCGACCCCGAGGCGACCGTGCTCCCGCCAGCCGCTCGACCGATCGTAGAGGCCGACCACCGGACCATCGGCGCCGAGCCAGGCGACGGCGAGCCAGGCCCCATCGGCTGACAGTGCCAGGGCGCCGACGATGGCGGCCTCCGGGCCCTCGACGACGGCGATCGGCGCCATCGCTCCGGCCAGGTCGGCCAAGCGCCGCAGCTCCACCCGGGCAGCCGACCGCATGCCGACGGCGACGAGATCCGCGTCGGGGGCGACGGCGAGCGCGGCGACGTCCATCGGCAGGAACTCGACGCGGCCCGATCCGACCGACACGATGGCCAGGACGGCGTAGGGATCGCGGACGGCGACGACCGCGACCCGATCGCCATCGAGCCAGGCCGGTGTCCCGTCGAGGCCGGCCTCCACCTCGATCTCGACCGGGGTCTCGCCGGGGCGACCGGCGACGACGAAGAACGGGGGCGTCGCCGGTTGCGCCGCCCGGGCTGCGGCGAGCGCCCCTGCCGACGACCAGGCGAGCCCGTAGACGACATCGTCGGGGCCGGCCCGAAACGCGTCGACGGGCCTCCAGTCCGTGGCCCCGGGGCCGAGCGCGTCGGCAACGAAGACCGCGTTGCCGGCGACGACCGCCGCCCGCCCGGTCGGACCGACGGCGAGGCCGTGGGCGTCGGGTCCCGGCAGCGGCACGACGACGAGCCGGCCGTCCACCCAGGTGACGAGGCGCGAGCCGTCGTCGGCCCGGGCCAGGACGACGAGGCGGTCGTCGGGTGGGGCGACGGCGAGTGACGGGAGCGGGGAAGGCGCGGCGGTCGGCGTCGGGGTGGGCGATGGCGGGGACGCTTCAAGCGTGGGTGCCGGAGCTGGGCCGCAGGCCGCGACGAGGGCGACCAGGAGGAGCACCAGGCGAGGCGGGCGGTGCCGGCCGCCGGCCGGGCACCGCCCCTGATCCTGCTCGTTCACTCGGCGACGTCGCCGCCGAGGACGGACCCATCCCCGGCATCGAGCCAGACTTCGGCGCGGTGGAAGAGGACCTTCGCGGGGTCGGCCGGTTCCCCGAG
>Ga0272446_1002286_pt1 | contig 26337 bp, 22 predicted proteins | sample YNPCB0061_FD_194587 | JGI IMG/M metagenome (GOLD analysis project Ga0272446, IMG submission 194587) | Hot spring microbial mat communities from Yellowstone National Park, WY, United States - YNP-CB-006-1 | ecosystem: Environmental > Aquatic > Thermal springs > Hot (42-90C) > Sediment | place...
GGGCAAGAGCGCGGACCTGGTCGCCCTGGACCTGCGCGACCCCGACACCCAGCCGGTCTATCATCCGCTGTCCCAGCTCGTCTACGCCGCCTCCCGCAGCCAGGTCCGTCACGTCTGGGTGGCCGGGCGCCAGCTTGTGCGCCACGGGGTCGCCCTGACCCTGGACCGCGATGCCATCCTGGCCCAGGCGCGGGACTGGGGCGAGCGCATTGCCGCAGCCGACAGGCGGGGCGGCTAACGGACTAACGGCCTGTAGCGGATCCCTGGGGTTGGTTGCAAGGGCGGGGTCCTTGCGCGACACCTTCTCCCAGGCTGGCACCATGGACGGCTACGCTGGTCGGCGTATCCGCTTCCTGGCCGTTGAATCTCCTACAACCAACCGGATGTCCATGAGGGTCTGATGGCGACCCTCAAGCGAGGTTGCTCAGGGCTTGGCGTCGGCAGCGTTCTTGATCCTGAGCAGCGGCTCCACCAGATCCAGCGGCAGTGGGAAGACGATGGTCGAGGACTTGTCCCCCGCGATGTCGGTGAGGGTCTGCATGTAGCGGAGCTGAATGGCCTGGGGCTGGGCGGAGAGGATGCGCGCCGCCTCGGTGAGCTTCTCTGCCGCCTGCATCTCCCCCTCAGCGTGGATGATCTTGGCGCGCCGCACGCGCTCGGCCTCGGCCTGGCGGGCGATGGCCCGGATCATGCTCTCGTCTAGATCCACGTGCTTGATCTCCACGTTCGCGACCTTGATGCCCCAGGCATCGGTCTGGGCGTCGAGGATCTGGCGGATGTCGTCGTTGAGCTTATCCCGCTCGGCAAGCATCTCGTCGAGCTCGTGCTGGCCGAGCACCGAGCGCAGCGTGGTCTGGGCGAGCTGGCTGGTGGCCATCAGGAAATCCTCCACCTGGATGATGGCCCGCTCGGGGTCGATGACGCGGAAATAGACCACGGCGTTGACCTTCACCGAGACGTTGTCCCGGGAGATCACGTCCTGGCTGGGCACGTCCATCACGATCACCCGCAGGTCCACCTTGACCATCTGCTGGATGATGGGGATGACGATGATGAGGCCCGGCCCCTTGACCCGCTGGAAGCGGCCGAGCAGGAAGATGACCCCGCGCTCGTATTCCCGCAGGATCTTGAAGGCCGAGGCCACGAGAACCAGGATGATGAGGATGAGCGGTGCGTAGACTTGGAAGGGCATGATCAGGACTCCTTTGTTTGGGTCGTGGGCGCAACGAGGAGAACCAGTCCCTCGCGGCCGATGACCCTGACGGGCTGACCCGGGGCGATGGCGACCTCGCTGCGCGCGGACCAGACCTCGCCGCGCAGGCGCACGCTCCCGGGGCCGGGAAAGCCGGCGATGGCATGTCCCGTGGCGGCCATCAGCTCCTCCGCCCCGCTCACCACGGGCCGGCGGCGCGCCTGGATGGCCATGCCGATGATGAGCACCAGGAGCACGGCGCTGGCGGCCGCAACGCCGAGGATGAGCGGGATGGAGATGCCGAAACCGGGGACCTGGGTGTCGATGAGGATGAGGGAGCCCAGCACGAAGGACACCACCCCGCCCACCCCCAGGGCACCGAAGCTCGGGACGAAGGCCTCGGCCACCATGAGCGCGAGACCGAGCAGCATCAGGGCGACACCCGCGTAGTTGACGGGCAGGAGCTGGAAGGCATAGAGGGCCAGGACCAGGCTCACCGCTCCGGCCACCCCGGGCAGCACCGTGCCGGGGTTGGAGAACTCGTAGATCAGGCCGTACAGACCGACCAGCATCAGGATATAGGCCACGTTGGGGTTGCTGATGATCGACAGCAATCGAATCTTCCAGTCCGGCGCGATCTCTTCGAGGGTCAGGCCGCCTGTGGCCAACACGACCTCGCCCGATGCGGTGCGCACCGTTCGCCCATCGAGCTTGGTCAGCAGGTCCCCCAGGTCCGTCGCCAACAGATCGACCACGCCCAGTTGGACCGCCTCCTCGGCCGGCAGACTCGCGGCCGAGCGGACCGCCTTCTCCGCCCACTCCGCGTTGCGCCCGCGCAGCTGGGCCAGGCTGCGAAGATAGGCCGCCGCGTCGTTCACCAGCTTATCCTCCATGGCCGTGCCGCCAACCGCATGGCCGTCGTCCCCTGCGTCCCCTTTCGGCTTGTCCGATCCCTCTCCCCCCGGCAGCCCGCCGAGCTGGACCGGGGTCGCCGCCCCCAGGTTGGTCCCCGGCGCCATGGCCGCCACATGGCAGGCGTAGAGCATGTAGGTGCCGGCGCTCGCGGCTCGGGCACCGCTCGGTGCGACAAAGCCCACCACCGGGACCGGCGAGGCGTTGATGGCCTTGACGATGGAGCGCATGGCGGTATCGAGCCCGCCGGGGGTATCCATGCGCAGCACGAGGAGCCTTGCGCCCCGCGATTCCGCCTGGTCCAGCGCGTGCTCCACAAAGGCGCTGGTCGCCGGGCCGATGGCGCCATCGATGTCAATGGCGATGGCCGTGCCGCCGGTCGCAGGCATGACCCGCCCACCGGCGCTAAGGGCCAAGACCCCAAACATCACATGAGCGACGCGGCTGAAGCGCATGACCCCACCTCGCACCTGCTGTCACAAGATTAGACCGGGATCGGGCGGTCGATGCCCGTTCCTGGGCGGCCCGCGACTTGACGCGCACGCGCCGGGTCCCTAGCGTACCTCGCCCTGACCGCGGCCGTGGGGCCGTGATCGCCCGCTCGACCGGAGCCAGGCCTTTTGCCAGTTGGGGCTGCACCATGATGGCCACGTCAGACCTGCCATTTCAGCGCGCGGCGGCCACCATCGCCCGAGTGGGCAGGGCGCTCTACCGGCGCGGCTGGCTCCCAGCGACCAGCGGCAACCTGTCGCTGCGCCTGGATCAGAGCTCCTGCGCCATCACCGTGTCCGGCCGCCACAAGGGGCGGCTGACCGCGGAGGACAGCATGCGGGTCGACTTGGCCGGAGCGCCCTTGGGCCCGGGGCGGCCGTCTGCCGAGACCTTGCTGCACACCGGGCTGTACCGCTGGTCCCCGGACGTCGGGGCGGTGCTCCATACCCACGGGCCTGCCAGCACCGTGCTGGGTCTGCGCCTTGCCGGGCGAGATCGGCTGACCCTCGCGGGCTACGAGCTGCTCAAGGCCTTTGCCGGTGTCGAGACCCATGCGGCCCGCGTCAGCTTCCCGATCTTCGACAACACCCAGGACATCCCCGCCCTGGCGGACCGGGTCGGCGCCTGGCTGCTAGGCGCGCGCCCCCCCATCTGCGGCTATCTGATCCGTGGCCACGGGACCTATGTCTGGGGGCAGGACCTGGATGAGGCGTGCCGGCACCTGGAGGCCCTGGAATACCTGGCCGGCTGCGAGCTGGCCCTGGCGGCACCCGGCCTGCCGCTGCTGAGCCGACCCCCGCACGAGCCTTGGGACGAGCCTTGAGAGGAGCCATGAGCAGACTGACGGTCTTTGCCGACGACCATCCGCGCGACGCCCTGCTGCGCAGCGAGTCCTTCGAAGAGATCGCGGCCGAGCTGCGGCGGGTCGGGGTGCGCTTTGAACGCTGGAGCGGCACGTCTGCCGCGGGCGGCGGGGTGCGCCCCGGCGATCCGCCCGAGGCCGTGATCGCTGCCTACCGAGGGGATATCGACCGGCTGATCGCGGCCGAGGGCTACCAGAGCGTGGACGTGGTCAGCCTGGACTCGGACCACCCGCAGAAGGCGGCGTTGCGGCAGAAGTTCCTCGCCGAGCATACCCACGCCGAGGACGAGGTGCGCTTCTTCGTGGCCGGCCAGGGATTGTTCAGCCTGCACCTCGGCGGGCGGGTCTATGAGGTCTTGTGCACCCAGGGCGACCTGATCGGGGTCCCTGCCGGGACCAGCCACTGGTTCGACATGGGGCCAAACCCCCGCTTCGTCGCCATCCGGTTGTTCAATAACCCCGAGGGGTGGGTGGCGCGCTACACCGGCAGCGCCATCGCCGAGCGGTTCTCGCGGCTGGAGCATTAGGGGAGGATAGGGATGAGTCAGGCCGTCGTCACCGACATCGAGGGAACCCTCGGCCCCGTGGCCTTCGTCCGCGAGGTGCTGTTTCCCTATGCCGCCGCGGCCCTGCCCGGCTTTGTCCGCGACCATGCGGGAGACCCCCAGGTGGCGGCCCTGCTGGCCGAGGCCGCCAGGCGCGGGGGCGTGGCGGCCACCGACCTGGACGGCATCACCCGCTGCCTGCTGGACTGGATCGCTGCGGACGCCAAGGTGACGCCCCTCAAGGCCCTGCAGGGGCTGATCTGGGAGCAGGGCTACCGGAGTGGGCAGTTCCGCGCCCCCGTCTACCCGGATGCATTACAGCGCCTGCGGGCCTGGCAGGAGGCCGGCGTGCCGGTCTATGTCTACTCGTCCGGCTCCATCCGCGCCCAGGATCTCTACTTCGCCCACAGCGACCAGGGCGACCTGCGGCCCCTGCTTCGCGGCTTCTTCGATACGACGTCTGGCCCCAAGACCGACCCGGAGTCCTACCGGCGCATTGCCGCTGCCATCGGCGTCGCGCCTCAGGACCTGCTGTTCTTGTCCGACCTGACCCCCGAGCTGGACGCCGCCGCGGCGGCGGGCCTGCGCACCACTTGGCTGGTCCGGCCGGGGGACACGACGGCGGATGCGGCGCAGATCAAGCTGTCGCGGCATCCCATCGCGCGCGACTTTGGCGAGATCGCTGGGCCCGCACGGCGGTTTGACCCTTAGCCAGATGCTGGCTGGTCCAGAGGCTGGACGTCGAGCCCGTCCTCGGTCTCCGTGGCTTGGGCATCACCCTTGTAGGTATTGCGCTGGGTAGGCACGTCGTCGGCATCACGCCCCACGGCGACACGGATGTAGGTCTGGTCGGCGAGGAGCTGCCTGGCGGGATCGAAGCCCCGCCAGCCGGCCCCAGGGATCAGGATCTCCGCCCAGGCGTGGCTGATCTGGGGGAGCTGCCGGGGCTCCTCGTCCTCGTCGTCGGGCTCGAAGTAGGCGGGATCGAGGTAGCCGCGAACATAGCGGGCCGGGAACCCCCAGGAGCGCCCCAGGGCCACCAGGAGGTGCGCCAGGTCCCGGGAGTTGCCCGCTCCCTCCTGGAAGAGCTCGGCCAGCTTGGGCCGTGCGACTGTTCCCTCTGGGTCGAGCGCGAAGGTCGAGCGGATCCAGTCCATCGCCTCCCTGATCTGGTCCAGCACGGGGCGGGTCGGGGCGTACCCCGGCAGCTCGACCCCATCCCGTGCAAGGGGGGCCAGGTCAGGGACCTTGTCGCTGCGGCAGAGCAGGAAGTCCAGCAGCCGCGGGGCCTCCTGCAGACTGCCTGCCACCCACTCAAGCTCCCGCGCGGGGGCCACGGGCCGATAGTCGAAGGGGTTGGCGAGTAGGGTCTCGACCTCGGCGGTCATGCGCACCTCCACCTCGCCGTGGGCGCTCATCAGGGAGGTGCGATGGACCTGGTTGCCGAAACAGTCCCGGTGGACCCCGAATGGGGCCTTTGGGGAGACGGTGAGCTCCAAGCTGCTCAGCCGCTGACCGGCGTCGTCCCAGGGGGCGATGCGCAGCTCGAAGTGATGCTCCCGCACCGGGGCCGAGAAGCAGGTTCGGGAGTAGCGCTCGATGCGGTATTTCACTGGGCGGTCTCCCCCACGGCGTCGGAGAGGTGTGCCTCGAAATAGTCGGCTTGCAGCGCGACGGCGAGGTCTGCCAGCAGGAGCAGGAAGTGGTCGAGGTACTGGTGCAAGCCGGTGTCGAGGATGTCTCGGGACGTGGTGCCCGTCAGGTGACCGCGCAGTGCCGACATGGCGTCGCGCACCGCCCCCGTGGCGGGTGTGCCGATGCGCTCCAGGGCCCGGTCGATGCCCTCGACGCAGTAGGTGAGGGAGCGCGGGAAGTCCGGGTCCAGCACCACGAACTCCACCACGTCGATGGGTCGGATGCCGCTGTGGTACTTGCGCCGGTAGGCCTCGAAGCCCGACAGGGACTTCAGCAGCGCCCCCCACTGGTAATAATCCAGGGGCGACCCGACCAGCTTCACGTCGGTGAGCAGCAGGTGATAGCGCACGTCGAGGATGCGCGCGGTCATGTCGGCGCGCTCCTGCAGGCTTCCGAGCACTGTGAAGCCGTAGGCCTCGCCACGCATCATGGTGCTCTGGGCGAGCCCGAAGAACAGTGCCACCTCCCGGTGGACATAGGCATAGAACTCGGCCGCCCGCCAGGGCTGGAGCTGGGTCTTCAGGTGCTTGTCGACCTGAAGCCAGAATTCGTTGATGGCCTCCCACATCTCGTGGGAGATACGGTCCCGCACGACCCTGGCGTTCTCCCGGGCGAGGCGTAGGCTGTTGTAGAGGGAGCCGGGATTGGCCTTGTCCTGGGTGAGGAGGGAGATGACCCGCTGGACAGTCACCGACCCGTCTGGATGACGCTGCCTGTAGAGCTCATCGGCGCCGACGATGTTGAGCAGGGGCTGCCACTGCATCTCCTCCGTGGCGCCTTCGTCGGATTCCAGCATGTAGACGACATTGATATCGAGGATGCGCGCGGTGTCGTCGGCGCGCTCCAGGTTGCGCGTCATCCAATACAGGGATTCCCCGATACGACTGAGCATCCGCGTGCGCCCTCAATCTGCCAGGACCCAGGTGTCCTTGCTGCCGCCGCCCTGGGAGGAGTTGACCACCAGCGAGCCCTTGGTCAGCGCTACCCGGGTCAGTCCGCCGGGGACCACCTCGATGTCTTGTCCGTAGATGATGAAGGGACGCAGGTCGAGGTGGCGCGACTCCAGCTCCCCGTCCAGGTAGCACACGTGGCGGGAGAGCTGGATCACCGGCTGGGCGATGTAGTTGCGCGGGTTGTCCTGGATCTTCTTGGCGAACTCGGCCCTCTGGGCGGGGGTGGAGCTGGGCCCCATGAGCATGCCGTAGCCGCCCGATTCGGCCACGGCCTTGACGACCATCGACTGCAGGTTGTCGAGCACATAGGCCCGGTCCTGGTGGTCGGTCATCTGGTAGGTCGTGACATTCGGCAGGATGGGGGCCTCGCCCAGGTAGTAGCGGATGATGTCCGGGACATAGGCATAGACGGCCTTGTCGTCGGCGATGCCGCTGCCGGGGGCATTGACCAGGGCGACATTGCCGGCCCGCCAGGCGTTGATCACCCCCGCGATCCCCAACACCGAATCGCGCCGGAAGACCAGTGGGTCGAGGAAGTCGTCGTCCACCCGCCGGTAGATCACGTCCACCTGGTGCAGGCCATGGGTGGTCTTGAGGTAGACCTTGTCGTTCTTGCAGACGAGGTCGCGCCCCTCCGCGAGCTCGATGCCCATCTCCTTGGCGAGGAAGGTGTGCTCGAAATAGGCGGAGTTGTAGATGCCCGGCGTCAGCAGGACGATGGTCGCCTCGTCCGCGCCGCGCGGTGAGAGGTGACGCAGGGCCTGTAACAGCAGGGCCGGATAATGCTCGACCCGGCGCACCCGGTAGCGGGCGAAGAACTCCGGCAGGATGCGCCGCTCCACGATCCGGTTCTCGATCATGTAGGAGACGCCTGAGGGGGTGCGCAGATTGTCCTCCAGGACCAGGTAGCGCCCCTCCTCGTCGCGGATCAGATCGACCCCGCTGATGTGGGTGTAGATGTCGTGGGGCGGGTCGATGTCCATGATCTCGCGGCGGAAGTCCTTGCCGCGGTAGATCAGCTCCGGCGGCACCACGCCGTCCTTGAGGCAGCGCTGGCCGTGGTAGAGGTCCTTGAGGAACAGGTTCAGCGCCCGGATGCGCTGCTTGAGCCCGGCCTCCAGGGCCCGCCACTCGTCCGCGGCGATGATGCGCGGCAGGATGTCAAAGGGCCAGACCCGCTCGATCCCCTCGTCCTGGTTCGAGTAGACGGTGAAGGTGACGCCCTCGGTGTGCAGCGCGAGGTGGGCCTCCCGAGCCTTGGCCCCGAGGAGGTGCTGGCCGGTGTGCTGGATGTGCTCCCACATCGGCTTGTAGTGATCCCGCGGCTGGAAGTCGTCCCGATAGAACTCGTGGTAGGCGAGGGTCGGGCGGGCCTGGGTTGTCTGAACCTGTCTGAGCATCTGGTTGGGCCTCCTGGCGGGTGTGGCCATGGCACAGGCGAAGCACGAGCCATGCCAGGGCGCCCTGAGGACGACACGATACCGGTGCGGGGGCTGCTCCGCCATGCTCAGCGGCCAGCGCACGCGCAGGGGTCCGAGGTCAAGATCGCGAGCCCGGTCCCGCGTCTGGAGCAGCTTGGGACGCGAGCGGATCGAATGCCAGGATGGCATCTGATCCGTGTCTCCCTGGGGACATCACGGCTGCCCGGGCGCGCGGGGCTAGGGTCTCGGGATGGGCTCAGCGCTCGGCGCGCGTTCTGCGAAGTCCCGCCTTGCCCAGGTGCCCCGCGGGGGTGCGCGAGCATCGACCGATGTTCCAGGTTGGTGCGGACTCGGCGCTCGCCCAGGCCCCCTTGGCTGGACTTGGTCCAACTTGGATCAGCCGACCTTGGACCTGGGGCGCTGGAACAGTTCTTGCCCCTGGCTTTGGGTCTGAGCCTTCATCCGCCGACGGAGAGCGGCACGCCATGTCCATCCAGATCGCGATCCATCACAAGACCGAGTACCACTTCGACCATGCCGTCGGCCTGTCGCCCCATGTGGTGCGGTTGCGTCCGGCGCCCCACGCTCGGACGCCCATCCTCTCCTACTCGCTGCGCATCGAGCCCAAGACCCACTTCATCAACTGGCAGCAGGATCCGTTCGGAAACTACCTGGCCCGGCTGGTCTTCCCCGAGAAGGCGACACACCTGTCCATCGAGGTCGAGGTGATCGCGGAGATGATCACCATCAACCCCTTCGATTTCTTCCTCGAAGAGTATGCGGATGACGTTCCCTTCGCTTATGACGCCCAGTTGACCAAGGAGCTGGGCCCCTACCTGGAGATCAGGGACGATGGCCCCCTGCTGAAGGCCTGGCTGGCACAGGTCGATCGGAGCAAGACCCGTACTGTGGACTTCCTGGTGGCCCTCAATCAGCGCCTGCAGAAGGACATCGGCTATGTGATCCGCATGAAGCCTGGTGTCCAGACCTGCGAGGAGACCCTGAGCCTGGCCAAGGGCTCCTGCCGCGACTCGGCCTGGCTCCTGGTGCAGATCCTGCGTCACCTGGGGCTTGCGGCGCGCTTTGTCTCCGGTTACCTGGTGCAGTTGACCGCGGACCAGAAGTCCCTTGACGGGCCGAGCGGCCCCGAGGCCGACTTCACCGATCTGCACGCCTGGGCCGAGGTCTATGTGCCGGGCGCCGGCTGGCTGGGCCTGGACCCCACCTCAGGGCTCTTCGCCGGCGAGGGGCATATCCCGCTCGCCTGCACCCCGGACCCGGTCAGTGCGGCCCCGATCACCGGCGCCACCGAGCCCTGCGGGGTGCAGTTCTCCTTCTACAACAAGGTGACCCGCATCCACGAGGACCCGCGGGTCACCAAGCCCTATACCGAGGAGCAGTGGCAGGCCATCGAGGCCCTGGGGCATCAGGTGGACCGCGACCTCATGGACCTGGACGTGCGCCTGACCATGGGCGGTGAGCCCACCTTCGTCTCCATCGACGACATGGACGGGGCCGAGTGGAACATCGCGGCCCTTGGCCCCACCAAGAAGCGCCTGGCGGAGGACCTGCTCCAGCGCCTCAAGTCACGCTTCGCGCCGGGCGGAGTGCTGCACATCGGCCAAGGCAAGTGGTATCCGGGGGAGCAGCTGCCGCGCTGGGCCCTGTCCTGCTATTGGCGTGCCGACGGCGAGCCGGTCTGGCGCGATCCTGGCCTGCTCGCCGACGAACGCCTGGGCTACGACCACACCGCCACCCAGGCCGAGTCCTTCATCCGGACCTTGGCGCGGCACCTGGGCGTCCTGCCGGAGCACGCCCTGCCGGCCTACGAGGATGTCTTCTACTATCTGTGGAAGGAGTCGCGCCTGCCCGTCAACGTCGATCCCCTGGACAGCAAGCTCAAGGACCCCCTGGAGCGCGCCCGCATCGCCCGCATCTTCGATCAGGGACTCAACGCCGTGGCCGGTTATGTCCTGCCCCTGCGCTGGCAGGGGTTGCACCCCGACGGCGGTTGGCAGAGCGGTCGCTGGACCTTCCGCGACGGCAACCTGTTCTTGATCCCGGGGGACTCCCCCATGGGCTTGCGGCTGCCCCTGGATGCCCTGCCCTACGTACCCGAGGCTGAGCTCGATACCTACCCTGAGCGCAATCCCTTTGAGCCGCGCGGTCCCCTGGGCCGCCCCTACGACGAGGTCGCTCGCCGCTATTCCCTCTACAGCCCGGCGGGACCCGAGCCCCACGGCCTGAGCGAGCAGCGCGCCGACCCGGCTACACCGGCCCTGCGCTACACGCGCCACTCGGCGCCCGACGCTGGCTCGGCGGGCCGTCAGGATCTGCGTGCTCAGCCCCTCACCTCGGTGGACGACTGGTCCGCGGTGGTTCGCACCGCCCTCTGCGTCGAGCCGCGGGACGGGCGCCTCTATGTCTTCCTGCCGCCCCTGACCCACCTGGAGCACTGGCTGGAGCTGGTTGCCGCCATTGAGGCCACCGCCGCGGCCCTCGGCACGCCGGTCGTCATCGAGGGCTATGAGCCGCCCAAGGACCACCGCCTGCGCAAGCTCGCCGTCACCCCCGACCCCGGCGTCATCGAGGTCAACGTCCACCCGGCCTACTCCTGGGACGAGCTGGTGCGCGACACCCACGCGCTCTACGAGGAGGCGCGGCTCGCACGACTGGGCACCGAGAAGTTCATGCTCGATGGCCGCCACACCGGTACTGGCGGCGGCAACCACGTCACCCTGGGCGGTCCCACCCCCGCGGACAGCCCGCTGCTGCGCCGCCCGGACCTGCTGCAGAGCCTGATCACCTACTGGCAGCATCATCCGAGCCTGTCCTATCTCTTCTCCGGGCTCTTCATCGGCCCCACCAGCCAGGCCCCGCGGGTGGACGAGGCGCGCGACGATGCCCTCTACAACCTGGAGATCGCCTTCCAGCAGATGCCCCCCAGCGCGGGCCGGCAGGATGTCCAGCAACCCTGGATCGTCGACCGCCTGCTGCGCAACCTGCTGGTGGACCTGAGCGGCAACACCCACCGCACCGAGTTCTGCATCGACAAGCTCTACTCGCCGGATACCGCCTCCGGGCGCCAGGGGCTGGTGGAGTTCCGCGCCTTTGAGATGCCGCCCCACGCGCGCATGAGCCTGGCCCAGATGCTGCTCCTGCGCACCCTGGTGGCGCGCTTCTGGCGCGAGCCCTATGCGCGCAAGCCGGTGCGCTGGGGGACCGAGCTGCACGACCGCTTCCTCCTGCCCCACTTCGTGCGCCAGGACTTCGAGGACGTGATCTGCGACATCCGCCGCGCCGGCTACCCGCTGGAGCTGGCCTGGTTCGAGCCCTTCCTGGAGTTCCGCTTCCCCCACTACGGGGATCTGATCACGGACAACGGCATCGATCTGGAGCTGCGCGCGGCCATCGAGCCCTGGAACGTCCTGGGCGAGGAGGTCACCGCCCAGGGCACCGCCCGCTTCGTCGACTCGGCGGTGGAGCGGATGCAGGTCAAGGTCACCGGTATGGTGGGCGACCGCCACGTGGTCGTCTGCAACGGCCGGCGGGTGCCCCTGCGCCCCACCGGGCGCAAGGGCGAGCGCGTCGCCGGGGTGCGCTTCAAGGCCTGGAGCCCGCCCTCGGGGCTGCACCCGACCATCCCCAGCCACAATCCCCTGGTCTTCGAGATCGTCGACACCTGGAATCGGCACAGCTTGGGCGGCTGCACCTACTACGTCGCCCACCCCGGCGGACGCAGCTATGAGACCTTTCCCGTCAACAGCTACGAGGCAGAGTCCCGCCGCATCGCCCGCTTCCGCCTCATGGGCCACACCCCGGGGCCCGTTGACCCGCCCCCAGAGGAACCGGCGGGGGATCATCCCTACACCTTGGACCTGCGTTACCGGTCCGGCTGTTGACCCTGGGTGGGGCCCGATCCCCCGCACACGCTGGGGTGCGCAGCCCAGCGTGGCCGGGTCGCCTCTGACGCCTGGGCTTCTTACCCAAATCGGCCGCGAGCTTGAGCGCCCAGCGGGCGACAACTAAACTCCCCGCCCACCGTTGGCCGTCCGCAGGGTGCCTGTGACGCGTCGAACCTCGCCGGTCCTGGCCTCGTGCCTCGTCCCACTCAGTGCAGCGATGGCATTGATGGCATGCTCAGGCTCGCGCGAGGACGTCCGCGTGACCCTGTGCAAAGACATGGTCGCCGTTCAGCTTGGGTCGTCGGAGCCCATGACTTGGACGGCGGTCGAGGCTCGGGCCCATGGCTATGAGCATGCCGCCGTCACGCTGCGCTACACCGCTCAGGGACGTGGAGGAGAGGCGGCGTGCTACTACAAATACAATGCGGTGGAGGACAACGCCCTGACCATCAGCGACCCTCTCTCCGCCTACTCCACATCCCCCTATGAGATGACGCTCAATGGCCGGTCCCTGTCCCGCTCGGATCTGGCCAAGACCATCTTGGAGGCGATGGCGAAACAGGGGAGGGCGTTTTTGGAACGAGCGAAAAGGGGTCCCAACTAGCCTCCATCGTCAGGCCCAGCGGGCAGCGGCGGGGGCGTTGCCGCGGATCTGCACGCGACGCCGCCGACGTCCCATCGACAGTAGCGCCCAGCGCTGTTCGCTAGGTCATCAGGTCCGCCGATGAAGTCCTTCCCGACCGCCCAGATGCTCGGCATCACCCTGCTCGTTGCGCACCCGGCCGACGCGGCCAGTGTCGACAGCACCTACACGAGTCTGGACGTCCGCGACTGCAAGACCCTGGAGCTGCGAGAGGATGAGGGCGGATCCTACCGGGGCCGCTGTCCCGGCACGGCGGGCTACCGGCTGGAGTTGATCGAGGGCGATCTGCGCCAGACCCTGACCGTCATCGACCCCAAGGGGCGGGCCTTTCCGCTGAACCTGTGGTCGGCGGTTTCCGGGGGCTTCTCGCTCCTGGGCAACAAGGCCGAGTGGCGGGTGCAGCGCAGCGGTGGCCGCGCGACGCCCATCGCCCTCATCGTCCGTTACAACGTCAACGAGGACCCGGAAAGCCCCGAGAAGAGCACTTCCTATCTGGTGGTCAGCAAGATCACTCCCGATGCCGTGTGCGTGACGGACGTCGTGAGGTCCCAGCGCAACGCAAACGAGCAGGCCCGCGCCCTGGCGGACGAGGCGGCGGGTCGGCCGTGTCGACAGCCCTAGGGAGATGCTGATCAAATGCCATCCCGGCACTTGACCCGCTCGCGTCCCGCGTCGCGCGGGTCGCGGGACGCTCCCGTTTCAAGGGCTTGAGGCCCTCGAAACGGGCGGGCCAGCCCTGGCCCGCACGGGAAGCGCACTCAATCAGCGCTTCCCTAGAAAGAAGTCTGTCGCTTCGTACTGGGAGCGAGTCATGGGTTTTATCGCTGGCGACATCGTGCCCGTCGCGCCGGCCCGCGCCGACCTGTCGGAACTCGCAGAGCCGGTGCAGGCCGGTGCCAAGAAGAGCATCACCAACGGGTTGGCGCGACTCGCCGAGCGGCCCGTGTCGGTGTGCCTGATCGGCGAGCTCCATGCGCTGCGACCTTTGTGCCGCCGGCACACCGCGCGGTGCCTGCTGTACCCGGAGCTCGAACAGGCGCCGGACGAGGCGGCGAAGGAGAAGGACACCTACGCGCGCTTCATCGCCGCCCGCCGCACGGCCGAGGCGGCGAGCGTGTTTGCGCACCTCAAGACGGAGGAAGGCGGTCGCTACCCGCTCACGGGCGTGGGCGACGTCAACACCTACGCGCTCTTTGCCGAGACCATCGACCAGGTGACGGCCGAGGTCGCGAGAGATGTATATATTTACAGTATCTCAACGCCGACACGGACCCGGACATGGCCGTCCAGCAGGGATGCGTCCCCGCCCTCTACCAACCCCGTCGCCCCGCCGACACACCGCTCTACCGGGTGGTGCAAAACCACCTGGAGACCTTCATTGCCCTGTGCCGCGACGACTGGGGGGAGGAGCGCGTCTCGCATCACGCCGAACGCGAGCTGCGGCGATTTCTAGAGTGCGGCATCCTCGCCTACGGATTTGCCCGCGCTCGCTGCGACGAATGCGGCCACGACTTTTTGATCGCCTTCTCCTGCAAGGGGCGGGGCCTGTGCCCCTCGTGCAACACCCGGCGGATGGCGGAGACCGCCGCTCACCTCTGCGATCATGTCCTGCCCCGGCTGCCGGTGCGCCAGTGGGTGCTCTCCCTGCCCAAGCGGCTGCGCTACCACCTCCAGCACGATCGCGAAGCCCTCAACAGCGCTTTGCGCATCGTCCTCGATGCCGTCGAGCGGCACCTGCGCCAGCGCAGCCCTGGGGCAGGCCCAAAGGCGCGAACCGGAGCGGTGGCGTTCATCCACCGATTCGGCTCGTCACTCAACGAACACACGCATTTCCATGTCGTCTTCATCGACGGCGTTTTCGAACCCGACCCGGAGCAGGGCGCACACTTCATCGAAGTGGAGGAACTCGATGCGGACGACGCCGAGGCGGTACAAGCTCAGGTCCGCCGCCGCATCTTGCGGGCGTTCGTGCGGCGCGGTCTGCTCGAACGAGAAGATCGCAAAGAGATGGAGGCGTGGGACCACGGCGGCGGCTTTTCCCTGGATGCCGGCGTGCGCATCGATGCCCATGATCGGCAAGGACTGGAACGTCTGCTGCGCTCCTGCGCCCGTCCGCCCTTTGCCGCCGAGCGGCTGGAGGAGGTCGACGCCGAGCGGTTGATCTACCACTTGTCCAAACCCGGCCTCGACGGACGGACGCAGATAATCCTCTCGCCGATGGAGCTGCTTGGGCGCATCGCCGCGCTGGTCGCGCCGCCGAGACAACACCGCCCCCGCGACTACGGGGTTCTCGCCCCCAACTCGCCCCTGCGCCCGTCGGTCACCGCCCTGGCCCCCGCCCCTGTAGGACCGCACCTGAGCCGGTCGCCAAGCCCGCCGTCGAGGCTGTGGCGGACGACCCGCCGCCCGACTTCGCACGCTCTCCGGCCCGCTCTCTATGGGCCATGCTGCTGGCCCGCATCTACGAAGCATTTCCTTTGACTTGCCCTCGCTGCGGGGCCGAGATGCGGATCATCGCCTTCATCACCGAGGCGGTGGACGTGCGGGCCATCCTGGAGCACATCGGCGAACCCGCCACCCCGCCCAGGATCGCCCAAGCGCGAGGCCCGCCGGAGTGGTACGAAGGCTCCGCCGAGGACTCCAGCGACACCGTGAATTACCTTTCGGGTGACCCCCTCGCCCAGCCCGAGCCGGAGTACGAGTACGATCAACGGGTGTCTTGGTAGCGGCCCGCCTTGGGGCTGCCGGGACAGCCTTTGTCGTTTGCCGCGAACCCGCTCCTGTCCCTATCTTCTCCCGCCGCGAAAACCACCTTCGACACCCCCAGACAGACCGGCCTCGATGTTTTGATCGCCGAAAGGGGGCTGAACCAAGCCTTGACTGCCCCCTCGGCCCCCCTCGGCCGGGGTGGATACTGTGGCGTAGGCGGGTGGATTTCCTATCGTTCGCGCCGGTGGTGGACCTGAGGCCGGACCACGCGCCCCTGTGGGACCGCAACTCTCGAATCGGCGAGCGGGCGATCGCCGCCGAATCGGATCGGGTCATCGCCGCTGCCGAGGGCTACGTGCACGGGCTGGCCTCGCAGGCGGTGCACGCCACGCTCAAGCACTTCCCGGGCTTGGTGCCGCGAGCGGCGACACCCACCATGTCCCGGCCAGTATCGACCTCGCCCGCGACGCGCTGGAAGGGCGCGACTGGCGCCCCTTTCGTGCCCTGCTGGGCACCACCCCTGCGCTGCTGATGGTGGGCCACGCATCGGTCACCGCGATCGACCCCGGCGTGCCGGCGAGCCTCTCGCGCCCGCTGCTCGACGGGGTGGTACGTGGTGAGTGGCGGTTCGACGGGGTGATGATCAGCGATGACCTGACCATGACGGTGGTCTACGATCGCGGGCTATGTGACTCGGCGGTGCAGGCGCTGGCGGCGGGCATGGATCTACTGCTGATCGCCTACGACGACGAGAAGTTCTACCCGACCCTTGACTGCCTCCTTCAGGCGCAACGGGATGGGCGCCTGCCCGATCTCGGCCCCAGCACAAGTGGGTTGGAGGCGCTGCTGGGATCGCCGCCGGGAGGCGGAGCGGGGAGTGGCTTCGAGAAGCCGATCGGCGGTGGTATCTGACCCCGGCTGCGCGAGCCTGTGAAGGTCGCATCGCCCACGCAGATAACGTGAGCATCACGCTTGGTGCCGACGGCGAGTCCGGTGACCAGCACCCGATGCAGAGAGCCGGAGCTGTGAAGCCAGCCTGACTCCCGAATCGAGGTCGACGGAGGACCCCTCGTTGGAAGGATGCGGGAGCGGTCCATGCTCGCGAGTACAGCCATCAACCGGAATGACCATTAGGCGGATCGCCACACGCTGCGACTTTCCTCGCTGCGTCACGGCAGCCGCCAGGGCCGGCCTACGCGGGAGCGCAGACAACCCGGCCGATCCGTGTTGTGCGTCTTGGCGATGCCTGCACCGCCCGACTCCGCGGCGGCGCCATTCGCATGTCCGCGCCACCCCGTCGCTTGCCTTCGGCGCCTACGGGTTCTACTGTTGGAGTAATGGGCGCACGCGGCCGAGACTCCGCAGGCGGGGCAACGACGGGATGGTCGAGAGGACCCCGGGCGGCGGCCGGGATGCGTTCCGGAGAGGGGAGCCGGCCGACCTCAGGCAGGGTGTGCCGTCTGGATCGCGTCGCTCCCCGGCAATCACGAGGAGCCATGCCATGAACCGCCGACAACAATCCAATCTGCCGCTGCTGTCCCTCTTCCTCTGTGCGCTCCTGCTGGTCGGGGGTGCGGCGGAGGCCAAGAATCCGGTCGTCTCGAACTGGATGAAGAACCTCTCCTACACCACCGAGCTGGAGCCCTCCGGCACCGTGTGGGAGGACGAGCTCGGCGACATCCGGGCGGTGTCGCGGACGATCCACACCCTCTGGTTCGGCCGCAAGGATGATTGGACGGACCGGCGGCTGGTCTACCGCCGCGCCCTCAGCGAGGGCGCCGACTGGAGGCCGGCGGTGGTGATCGCCACCGAATCGGAGGTGCCGGGCAGCTCCCTGGAGGTGAGCGAGAGCGCGCAGTACCTGTGTGTCGCGGGGAGTACGGTGCACATCGTCGTCCCGCGCAGCTTCCCCATCAGCGCCACCCGCAGCTGGTATTACAACCTCTATTACTACCGCTCCACCGACAACGGCAAGACCTTCGAGCCCGCCCGGGTGCTGGCCGCCGGGGCCGACGCGTGGCACATCCGCCAGCCGCGCATCGCCTGCAACGCGAGCCGCGTGGTGATCGGCTACAAGTACGACGCCAACTGGTACGACAACTATCAAATCCCGCTGCTGATCTCCGCCGATCAGGGCGCCACCTTCCGCACCACCCAGGCCACGGGCACGGGGAGCTACGCCGGCTCCTTCGAGGATCTCGCCCTCAACGGCACGGACCTCTACGTGCTGCATTACCGGCTCACCGAGCCCTACTACTATGGCAACTTCCAGGCGCAGATCGGGCTCTCCTCCTCGGCCGACGACGGGGGCACCTTCACCGAGCAATGGCTGACCACCCCGGCCGCGGACGGACGCTACTACGCCCTCTCCACCAAGGACCTCTACTACTCGCCGGACCTGGCGGTGGTGGGCTCCACGGTGTCGGTGGTGTGGACCCAGCTCGACACCGACCACAACGGGACCAAGGCCCTGATGTTCCGCCGCTCCCTGGACAAGGGGCAGACCTTCGGCCCGGCGCGGGTCATCTACCGCAGCAGTATCCTGGCCCCCGGCCAGGAGACGGTGGCGGCCAAGGGGAGCTACGTGCTGGTGACCTTCCCCACCAGCGACAACCGGGTGCTGCTGCGCCGCTCCACCGACGGTGGCGCATCCTTCCAGAACACGCAGCTGTTGAGCACCGAGGGCGGCTGGTGGCCGGAGGTGCAGTTCGCGCCCGACGACGCCAGCGGGGCGACCCTCTACCTGTTCTGGGACGACCCCTCCTATCGCCGCTCGGCCAACGGCGGCGGGTCCTTCGACAAGGTCCTGTGGTTCCACCCGGCCTTCACCACCGGCAACTACCAGCGCTCGCAGCGCGTGGTCATGCCGGGGGGGAAGCTGCACACAATCACCAGCGCCCAGTTCTACTCGGCAAGCCTGTGCGGCGGGTACTGCGACCGCGACATCGTCTACCGCTCGCTCTTCCCCGCCCCGGACCCCGGCGTGCCCGGCGGCGGTCTGCGGCTCTATACCTCCGCGACCACCTTCGAGGAGCGGGCCGACAACCTGCAGGTGCTGTCCAAGGTCCTCGACCTCAACGGCCCGCTGAGCGTGGAGGTCTGGGTGAAGGACCTCGGGGGCGGGATCGGTACCGGTTTCAGCGACTACCACACCCCGCTTCTGTTCAAACAGCGCGATCGCACCGAGAACTATCGGCCGGCCTTCTCCATCGGCACCCTCAACAGCAACGGCGCGCGCCGGATCGTGGTGGACCTGGAGACCACCACCGGCTCCCACCGCCTCACCGCGCCGGGCGATGCCGGGCTCCTGCCGCCCAAGACCTGGACCCACCTCGCCCTGGTCTACCAGCCGGCGGTGGCCACCAACAACCTGGAGGTGTTCAAGAACGGGGAGAGGATCGCGGTGGACACAGTGAGCGGCAACGTGGTGCCCGGGATCGGCAACCTGTTCGTCGGCCGCTACGGCAACTGGCTGGTGGACGAGCTGCGGATCTGGGCCGTCGGGCTGAACGTGACCGCGATCCGCAACCGCATGAACGGCCCCCTCTCCGGCACCGAGACCGGCCTGCGCGCCTACTTCAACTTCGACGGCACCACCGCCGACATCACCGGAAAGGGCAACGACGGCCTCCTGATGTACAAGGAGGGCTTCGGCGTGGGGCGGTATTGAGCGTCGGCCCATCCCGTCCGCCTTTCGGCGGCTTGAGGGGGCCTGAGGTCCCGGACTGGGCATCCCCCGCCCGGCCGCGGCCCCCGCCGGCCGGAGGCGAGCTGAGAGGAGTGGGGTCAAGTCTTGCAATCAAGCAAATAGCAACATGTCGTAGGCCGTTGCCTAAATGGAGCGAAGCGGAATCCAGGTTTCAGCCGTAACTCATAGACGTAGAGCCAATCTGCCAGACTGCACGCGGATTCCGCTAACGCGTCATCCGGGCTGCGGGGATCGGGTCTCGAATGCTTTCCCAGTCTTGGCGCGTAATGGGCGCCAGAAAGAAACCGCGATGCCACTCGGTTGCCCTTGGCCCATCACATCCCGAGCTTCTTCTCCAGGTAATGGATGTTGACCCCTCCGGCCTGGAAGGCGGCGTCCTTCATCAGGATGCGCTGGAGCTTGATGTTGGTGTTGATGCCGTCGATGACCGTCTCGCGGAGCGCATTGCACATGCGTGCCACGGCGCATTCCCGGTTCTCGCCGTGGGCGATCAGCTTGCCGATCATGGAGTCGTAGTAGGGCGGGACCACATAGCCGCTATACATGTGGGTGTCCATGCGGATGCCGGGACCACCCGGGGCGTGGAATTCCGCGATCCGGCCTGGGCTCGGCATGAAGGTCTCGGAGTCCTCGGCATTGATGCGGCACTCGATGGCGTGGCCGCGCAGGACCACGTCCTCCTGGCGCAGGCGCAGCGTTTCCCCGGCGGCGACGCGGATCTGTTCCTTCACGATGTCTACCCCGGTGGCCATTTCGGTGACTGGGTGCTCCACCTGGACCCGGGTATTCGTCTCGATGAAGAAAAACTCGCCGTTCTCGTAGAGGAACTCGAAGGTCCCGGCGCCCCGGTAGCCGATGCGCCGACAGGCCTCGGCGCAGCGCTCGCCGATCCGCTCGCGCTGCTCGGGCGTCAGGCCCGGGGCCGGGGATTCCTCGATCACCTTCTGGTGGCGGCGCTGCATGGAGCAGTCGCGCTCGCCTAAGTGGATGGCATTGCCGTACTGGTCGGCAAGGACTTGGAACTCCACATGCCGCGGATTCTCCAGGTACTTCTCCATGTAGACCACGTCGTTGTTGAAGGCCGCCGCCGCCTCGCCGCGGGTCAGGGCGACGGAGTTGAGCAGGGTCGCCTCGGAGTGGACCACCCGCATCCCGCGCCCGCCACCGCCCCCGGAGGCCTTGATGATGATGGGGTAGCCAATCTGCCGTGCCAGCTCGACGGTGCGCTTCTTGTCGTCGTCCAGGGGGCCGTCGGAGCCGGGGACGCAGGGCACCCCAGCCTCTTTCATGGTCTTGATGGCGGAGACCTTGTCGCCCATGAGACGGATAGTCTCCGGGCGCGGCCCGACGAAGATGAAGCCACTGCGCTCCACCCGTTCGGCGAAGTCGGCATTCTCCGAGAGGACGCCATATCCGGGGTGGATGGCCAACGAGTCGGTCACCTCCGCCGCGCTGATGATGGCGGGGATTTGCAGATAGCTATCACGCGACGGTGGCGGTCCTATGCAGACGGTCTCGTCGGCAAGGAGGACGTGCTTGAGCTCCTGGTCCGCGGTGGAGTGCACGGCGACGGTCTTGATGCCGAGCTCGCGACAGGCGCGCAGGATGCACAGCGCGATCTCACCCCGGTTGGCAATCAGCAGCTTTTCGATCATGGGGAGGGGCAGGTCCTGGGTGATGGTCGGGACCCGGGGCGGTCGTTCCGCCGCCGGGGCGCACGCCGGCGAGGGGATCAGGCGATGACAAACAGGGGCTGGTGATATTCCACCGGCTGCCCGTTATCGACCAGGATGCGTTTCACCGTGCCGGACTTCTCGCATTCGATCTGGTTGAGGATCTTCATCGCCTCAATGATGCACAGGGTATCGCCGGCCTGGACCACCTGGCCCTCCTCGACGAAGGACTTGCTGCCCCGCGCAGGGCAACGGTAGAAGGTTCCGACCATGGGGGAGCGGACCACATTCGGCTCAGATAGACCGGCCTCGATGTTTTGATCGCCGAAAGGGGGCTGAACCAAGCCTTGCCTGCCCCCTCGGCCGGGGTGGATACTTTAGCGTAGGCGGTTGGATTTCCTATCCTTTTTACCCTTGCCGAACATCTGGGCGACAATCTCGAACGGAACGCCCGACGCGATCAGATTGTCGATCAGGCGCTAGCCTGTGACGTCGGCCTCGTCGAGAGTGTCGAGATCGAAAATTCCCGCCGCGACGTATCGCCGGATGGCGCCGAGGTCGCATCCTGCGAGCTTCGCGATCCGGTCGATCGATGAGCGCTGATTATTTTCCACTCTCTCGCCCCTTGCGCGTCAGGACTGACTGTTTCCCCAAACAGCATGATCCATCGACTGCAGACAACAGGGAAGTCTCACCGCCCGGGCTTGCGCGCGAGCGGCAAAAAGCCGAGGAAATCTGGAATTGGGCGGAGCGGGTCGAACAGGCTTTCGCGCTCATCCCGAGCGACGCCAGAATTATTTCGCCTTCACGCCCGCTGGATACACGCCCAGCCGGATCGCTGCTATTAACACACGCTGACGCCGCGCGCCGGCGCAGTGGTCGCGAGAGTCGCCTCTCGCCAGTCCGTCAACGGGGCCTCGTCATGCTCACCGATCCGATCAAGGCGTTCTGGATCAGTCTCGCCGTCGGGTTTTCAGGGTTCGCCTGGCTCGTCGCCTTCGTTTTTGCGGGAGACGCTCTTCACCGCATGATGGGCGATGCGGCTTTCGCGCTGACGCTGCTTGCGCTCCTCGCCTTTTTTGCCGGACTGATCGTCGCATTCGTTTTCCTGCGCTTCGCCCGTATTCGCCAGGCGCTGATCGAGAAGCAGGCGCTCGCGCGGTGGCGCGTGAGCGAAAAGGAATGGCGGGACTTTGCCGCCGACGTCGCGCCGGAGGCCGAGGCGGACCGGCGGGCGATCTTCCTGACGATCTTGGCCTTCGGGATTGCGATTCCGGCCATCATGGCGCTGCTGGGCGGCGATCCCGCCATTCTGTCGGGAATCGCGCTGATGATCATCGCCATCGCCGCGGCGGGGCTGGCGCTCGGGCGCCGCATGGGCGCGGATCAGGCGCGCTATCGCAGCGGCCTCGTCGCGCTGAGCGGCCGCGGCCTTCTCGTCAACGACATGTTTCATTCCTGGGATCTTTTGGGCTCGAAGCTCGTCAGCGCCGAGATTGTCGAGAGCGAGGGAGGGCTGCGATTGCAGCTTGTCTACGCCTATCTGCTGCGCGGAAACCTGCAATATGTGACAGTCCGGGCGCCCGTTCCGCCGCAGGCGGCCGCCGACGCCCGCGCGGCCGTGCAGCGGCTGACGCAGGAAATGCAAACGCCGGGAGCCGCCGACGCGGCGCCCGCGCAAGTCCGTTCCGACGCGGAGGGATCGAGATGAGGCGGCGCTTTCGTATCGTCGGCGTCATCGCGCTCGGACTTTGCCTGACCCCGCTTTCGCGCGCCTGCGTCGCCGCGCAGGATTTCCCGCCCGGCTGGACGCCGCTGGCGCGCCCGCCCATCAAGCTTTCGACCGGCGACAGGATGGTCGTCCATGTGGCGCAAAGCCTCAACGCCGGCGCCTTTCTGTTCATCACCGAGCCGCTCGCCGCGCGATCGCTCGGCGCGGGGTGGAAGGCGATCCGCGAGCGCCTGCTCGGGCGCGCCGTGGTGCGTCAGGATCTCGGGACGCAGCAGGACGCGCGCGGCGAACGTCGGACGCGGGTCGTCGAGGGGCGGATCGTCGCCGCCGATGGAAAGGCGCGCCGGGCGTTCGGCGAGGCGCAGCTGATCGTGACGCCCACGGGCGGGTTCCTCTTGGGCTTTCTCAACGCGCAGGACGGTGGCGAAACGCCCGAAACCTATGAGGATGCGTCGCGCTGGGTCGCAGCCGCCGCGCCTGCCGCCCGCATGGCGGCCGCTCCGCGACCGCCGGCCGTCGCCCCGCCTCCCCCTGCGGAGCAGGAGCCGGCCCCGGGGTCCAGGGAGCCGCCGCCCGCGCCCGCCGCGCCCCCGAACGCGCCCGGCTCGATGGCGGCTCCCGGCGTTCGGGACTTCGAGCTTGTTCCGGGCCAGCCGACGGCGGGATGGCGCAAAACGAACTGGGCTGGCGGCTCCGCCGATTTCGTGACCTTCGACCCCGGGGGACTGACGGTCGATTATCCGCCGGACAGTCGTCCCGGCGGCGCCGGCGCGATAACGACGACGACCCCCGTCGTCATCGGCGACCCGGAGCGGGGCGCGCGGCTCGATGTCTCCTTCGACTTCGACAAGTCCGAAACGCTTGGCTATCTCGCCGGACTTTGCGGCGCGCGCGCCGACAATTGCTTCGACGAGGCGGGGGTCAAGCTTTTCTGGCAGCCCGCCAGCAAGGACGCTCCGGCGCGCCTTCTGCTGCTCTCGCGCGACGGCAATCACCGCACGATCCCGATCTCCGGCGCCCAGCCGGGCAGGATCACCCTCAGGCTCGACAAGGACGGCGTCGCCGTCTCCGGAGACAATACGCCCGAGTTTCACGAAAAGGGTCTGGGCGGCCTGCGGGCCTATTCCGGGATGGAGGTCTTCGCGCAGGCGATACCGGTTCCCGACGGCGCGCGGGCGCGGCTGAAATTGGCGAAGATTCGCGTGGAGCAGATCGACGGGGCGAAGGCCGAAGCGTCCGCGGGCCCGGCAACCCCCAATCTCTTCGCTGGCTCGGCCGATGCGAACTGGCTCGCCTATGGCCGGAACGGCGGCGACTTCGCGGCCTTCGCTCATGCGACCGGCAGGGAGCTTCGCGTCGAGACGCCGGCGAACCGGGAGCAGGCGTCGACCGGCGTCACATCGGCGCGGCCGATCGTGATGGTCCCGGCGCGCGCCGACGCCGCCCCGCGCCGTCTGACAGTGACGGTCGATCCGGCGCGCACCACCAGTTTCGTCACCGCCCTTTCGACGGACAAGGAGCCGGGCGATCCGTTCCTTGGATCGAAAGTCTGGGCGCACTGGCGCCGCGCCGCCGACGGCGGCGGCTGGTTGACCATGAACAACTGCGCTTCGCCGACGCGCATATACGACCTGCGCACGCCGCCGGGATGGGGCGGCGTTCTGCAGCTCCTTCTCAGCCCGGGCTTCGTCGAGGCGCGGCTCGACGACAACTGGCGAGTGGGCGGTCCTTCCGGCTGCGTCGATGAAGGCTGGCGCTATCACGTCAGCGTCTTCGCGCAGGCGCCGGAACCCAACCAGCCCGCCACGCTGGCCTTGCGCGAAATTCGGGTGGACCGCGCGCTTCCTGCGCGCATGACCGAGCCGCAGCGTTTCGAATTCATGGACGACGCCGATTTTGATCCTGCGGAATTTCTCGGACAGCTCGGACGCGCCATGAAGAACGGAGCCAAATGATGCGCTTCACAATCCTTCGTCGCAGCGCGAACGCGCGCGCGGCTGCGGCCTTGGCGCTCTTCTGCGCGTCGAACGCTTTGGCGCAGGACGCGCCGACGGACGCCGACAAGGTCGTCACGGATTATTTTTCCGGCCTCAACGCCTCGAAACTCGAGAAGATTTATCGGCATATCGGCGTCGAACCGCCGGAAGCCTTCCGCAACTGCCTCTGTCCGTCGGGTTTCCATTATTTTCCAAACCAGCAGGGCGGACCTTGCCGGCGCATCGGGCCGCTGGGCGGCGTCAGCGTCGCGGATTACGCCGCGGGCCAGATCGTCCAATGCGCGAAGGCGGCGCCGCTTCCGGACGGACGCAGCGTGCTCGACGCCGTCAGGGCGGCGGCGACGCAGGCCGCGCCCGCGCCATCGTCGGATTCCGGCGCCAGCGCCGATCTGCGCGCCGAGATTCGCGCGCTCGAACAGGCGTGCCTTCCCATCGGCGCCAACATTCACGCGATTCTCGACGAATATGACGCGCAGGCGAATACATACAAGCAGCAGCTCGAGGACAACGCCGCGATCGCCGCCGACATACGCCGCGGACCCGTGACGCGCCCTGCGAGACCCGCGCGCGAAGGGCTTGTGAACGAGATCCGCGCCGCGGTCGCGGCGGCTGAAACGCCCTGCGACAAGGCGGCGGAAGTCGCGCTGCTCGCGGAATACAAGGACGTTCGCGATATCGGAAAATATCTCGCAACACTGGTCTGGACCGTGATCAAACCGGCGCCGGAACGGCTCGAGATCGCCGACAAGGCGCAAAATATCGTCGATATCGTCGACGAGGCGAAGACGCAGTCCCGGCACAAGGCCCATGCGGAGGCGATCGAGGAGACGCGCGAGATGCTTCGCGTCAGCCGCGGCTGGACGCGCGAATTCTATGATCAGGCGATGAAGAGCTACGACGCCGACGCCGACGCGCAATGGAACGCGCTGAAAGACGCCGAGGCCGCCTACAAGGCCGCGCTCGCCGCAATCGAGCAGAAACGCCTGAAGGGGCTGCCGGCTTCCGCGCCGGCGCAGGAACACATGCAATTCGACTTCGCCATCGAGGCGGCGCGCAAGAAGGCGAAGCTGGATCGCGACGGCGCTTTCGAGGAAGCGCTCTTCAGGCTCGACCAGATCAAGCTGACGACAGATGCGCTGAAAACCTTTCGTGCGCCGCTGCTCGGGCGCAGTTGCGAGCAATATCTCGAGGAAAGTTGCGCCAAAAGCAAATAGGCCGCGCGAAAGGCAAGGGCGCGCGGCTTGCTCGCAAGATCGTCGTCGAAGGGGGCCGGCGGGTTGGCTCCCTCATGGTTTCGCAGCCGGAAAGATCGCCTTCCAGTCATTCTTCATGCTGACGACTGTCCAGCCGCGCGGCCCCGCTTCGTCGAGCGCGCGATCGAGGCGGCCGATGGCGGATTTGCGGTCGTAGGCGGCTTCGCGAGCCTCGTCGTCGTGGCGCACGATCAGCGCGAAGCGAGGGCCTTCGCCGGCCGTCGTCCATCGCAGCATTTGCCGCTGCGACGAATGCAGCCACGACTTTTTGATCGCCTTCTCCTGCAAGGGCCGCGGCGTCTGCCCGTCGTGCAACACCCGGCGCATGGCGGAGACCGCCGCTCACCTCTGCGATCATGTCCTGCCCCGGCTGCCGGTGCGCCAGTGGGTGCTCTCCCTGCCCAAGCGGCTACGCTATCACCTTCAGCACGACCGCGAAGCCCTCAACAGCGCTTTGCGCATCGTCCTCGATGCCGTCGAGCGGCACCTGCGCCAGCGCAGCCCTGGGGCAGGCCCAAAGGCGCGAACCGGAGCGGTGGCCTTCATCCACCGATTCGGCTCGTCACTCAACGAACACACGCATTTCCATGTCGTCTTCATCGACGGCGTTTTCGAACCCGACCCGGAGCAGGGCGCACACTTCA
>Ga0272446_1002287_pt1 | contig 26336 bp, 25 predicted proteins | sample YNPCB0061_FD_194587 | JGI IMG/M metagenome (GOLD analysis project Ga0272446, IMG submission 194587) | Hot spring microbial mat communities from Yellowstone National Park, WY, United States - YNP-CB-006-1 | ecosystem: Environmental > Aquatic > Thermal springs > Hot (42-90C) > Sediment | place...
CAGGTGAGCGCCTACCACTACCCCAGCGAGTACGGTCCGCGCAGCCCCACCTTCTCGCGCGCCTGCCTGGTCGATGTGGCAGGACGCGATCTACTCTTCGTGTCCGGCACGGCGAGCATCGTCGGCCACCAGACCCTGCACCCTGGCGATGTCACCGAGCAGACCCGCGAGTGCCTGCGCAACATCGAGGCCATCCTGGCAGAGGCCAATCGGCATGCACCGAAGGCCGGTTTCCGCCTCGAGGACCTGACCTACAAGGTCTATCTGCGCCACGCCTCGGACCTGGCTGCGGTCCGCGGCGAGCTGAATCGGTCCATCGGCGCCCCAGTCACGGCCCGATTCCTTCGGGCCGACATCTGCCGCACCGACCTGCTGGTGGAGATCGAAGCCTTCGGGGGCCAGGATGCCGCCCCTTGGCCCCAGCCAGGAGTGTGCGTATGACCGGCTGCCGTGACCGCGCCGGACTTGCCGTGCTACTCGCCTGCGGGCTGACCGCGGCGGCGGCGGACCAGAAGCCGCTTTGGGAGTACGGGGTCGGCATCACCGGCCTCTATTTTCCCGACTACCCCGGCTCGGATCAGTCGAGCGCCTATGTCCTGCCCTTTCCCTACCTCGTCTACCGCGGCGACATCCTCAAGGCAGACCGGGACGGCGTGCGTGGCGTCTTGTTCGACACCGACCGCCTGGCGCTCAATCTCAGCCTCGGTGCCTCCCTGCCCGTGAGCAGCGCCGACAACCCGGCGCGGCAAGGCATGCCCGACCTGCAGCCGACCGTGGAGCTTGGTCCGTCCCTGGACATCCGACTGTGGCGCAGCCAGGATCGGCGCCTTCGGCTCGACCTGCGTCTGCCGGTGCGCATGGCCTTCACCGTGAGTGGCGGGGTGCGGGACGTCGGCTGGGTCTTCTCACCCCGCCTGAACCTCGACATCGCCGATGTCGCGGGCCTGACGGGCTGGGATCTTGGGCTGCTCGCCGGGCCCCTGTACGGGTCCGAGCGCAGCCACGACTACTTCTATTCGGTGGCCCCTCAGTACGCGACCCCCGACCGCCCCGCCTACGACGCGCAGGGCGGCTACGCCGGCAGCCAGGTCCTGATCGCCGTCTCCAAGCGCTTTGCGAGGTATTGGGTCGGCGCCTTTGCCCGCTGGGAAACCCTTGCGGGCGCCACCTTTGCCGACAGTCCCCTGGTCGAGACCGAGAGCGCCTTCTCCGCCGGCATCGGCGTCGCCTGGATCCTCGGGGAGTCAGCCAGCCGCGTCGAGGCGATCGAGTGAACCGCAAGGCGGCAGCGCTGCCGGGGTACCTCGGTCCGCAGGTCCACCGGCTCTACGAGCACACGGTCCTCTGGCTCGCCCTTGGGCTGCTTGGCGTCTTGTCGCTGGCATGGTCAGTGCTGGCGGTGCCCCTCCATTACCTCCTGCCGCGCCGCTGGAGCCGGCCGCTCGGGCGTTGGGTCCTCACCACGGGTTTTCGACTCTACCTGGGCGCCCTCGCGCTGATCGGCGCCTGCCGGCTTGACCTGCGTGCCCTGGACGACCTGCGCACGCAGGGGGCGCTGGTCATCGCCCCGAACCATCCCAGTCTGCTCGATGCCCTGCTGATCGTCTCCCGCCTGCCCGGTCTCGCCTGCATCATGAAAGGCGATATCGTCGCCAATCCGTTCCTCGGCGCGGGGGCCCGGCTGGCGGGCTATATCCGCAACGACGCCCCGTTGGCCATGGTCCGACAGGCCCTGGCCGAGCTGAAGGCCGGCGGTCAGCTCCTGATCTTTCCCGAGGCCACCCGGACCAGCCGGTGGCCCATCGGCCCCCTGACCGGCGCCGCGGCCCTGATCGCCCGGCGGGCCGAGGTTCCGGTCCAGACCCTGCTCATCGAGCCAGACTCAGCCTACCTGACCAAGGGGTGGCCGCTGTTCCGCCGCCCGGATCTCCCCATCCGCTTCCGGATCCGGCTCGGCCGCCGCTTCGACCCAGGGCAGGAGGCGGGGGATTTGACCGCAGCGCTGGAGCGCTACTTCCGAGCCGAGCTGGCTCATGGCCCCCAGCCCCCGCTGGGGGAGACGCGACCCGCGTCTGCCCCTGGCAGGCCCAGGCACGGCTGACGTCCCGCATGGTCCCGAGCGCCACCCACCTGGTCCTGATCCCGAGCTATAACCCTGGCCCCTTGGTCTACGAGACGGTGCGGGCGGCCCGGAGGCACTGGAGCCCGGTCTGGGTGGTGATCGACGGCAGCACCGATGGCACCACTCCCGGACTGCGGGACCTGGCGGCAAAGGACCCCGGCCTCAGGGTGCTGGAGCGGCCCCGCAACAGCGGCAAGGGGGCGGCCATCCTGCACGGCCTCGACCTGGCGGCCCAGGCGGGCTTCACCCACGCCCTGACCATGGACTCGGACGGCCAGCACCCGGCCCACCTCATTCCCGTCTTCATGGAGGCGTCCATGGCCGCCCCGCGGGGCATGGTGCTCGGCGTGCCGGTGTTCGATGCGAGTGCGCCCAGGCTGCGGGTCCAGGGGCGGAAGATCTCCAACGGCTTCGCCAACCTCGAGACCCTGTGGGCCGGCATCGGGGATTCCCTCTACGGCTTTCGCGTCTATCCCATTGAGCCCTTGCGCCGGGTCATGCACGGCCAACGCTGGATGCGCCGCTTCGACTTCGACCCCGAGGCGGTCGTTCGCCTGTGCTGGCTCGGCGTTCGCCCCATCAACCGACCGGCGCCGGTGACCTACCTGGCCAGCGGCCAGGGCGGCGTGTCGCACTTCCAGTATCTGCGCGACAATCTGCTCCTCACCTGGATGCACGCTCGGCTGGTCCTGGGCCTCGTGCTGCGGCTCCCCGTGCTGCTGACGCGCCGGCTGCGGGGACGCTGAGTCTGGCCCGCATCACCTGAGCCCAGTGCCGCCAAGCCCCAGGGCCGGCAGCCAGCGGCGCAGCCCGGGCGTGGTGATCACGGTACTGACGATGGCCATCAACACCAGCATGGTGAAGACCTGTTGGGAGATGACGCCGAGGTCGTAGCCGACGTTGATCACGATCAGCTCCATCAGGGCGCGGGTGTTCATCATGATGCCCAGCACCTTGCCCTCCTGATGCGAAAGCCCCGCCTGGCGCGCCGCGGCATAGCTGCCCCCGAACTTGCCGAGCGTCGCCAGGGCGATCAGCAGCAGGCACCAGCCCCAGTCCGAGACCCCCTCTAGAACGCCAATGTTCGTCCGCAGCCCCGTGTAGGTAAAGAAGATGGGCAGGAAGAAGACCAGGACGAAATGGCCGATCCGCTCCTTCCAGGCATCGATCAGGTCGTGCTCGTCGTAGAGGATCACCCCCATCATGAAGCCGCCGAAGATGGCGAAGATGCCAAGCTGATAAGTGGCAATGGCCGAGACGAAGATGGCCGCCAGGAGGACGCCGAGCAGGTTATGGGTGAGCTTGCCCCTGCCGGCCTTCTCCCCCAGGGGTGCCGGGCCGGCCTGACTCAGGCGGATGACGACCTTCATCAGGGGCCTTACCAGAAACCACCAAGCCAGGAAGAAGCCAAGGACCAGAAGCACCTTGAGGCCGAAATCCACGGCGCTGAACCGGGCCAGGGTGAGGGCCGTAACCAGCGCCAGCAGCAGCCAACCGACCACGTCATTGATGGCCGCCGCGCTGATGGCGATGACCCCGATCGGCTGGCGGTGGATCTTCAGCTCCATCATCATGCGCCCGAGGATGGGCAGGGCCGTGATGGAGAAGGCGGTGGCGATGAACAGGGCAGAGGCGAGCGGATCGGCGGCGGGCGACAGCGTCGGCGCGCTGAGATACCCAAAACCAAACCCCAGGGCGAAGGGGAGCACCATGCTGGCCGTCGCCACATAGGTCACGGCGCGGCGGTGCCGGGGCTCCAGCAGATGGGCGAAATCGAACTCCAGGCCGATCTGGAACATGAGCAGGATCAGGCCGATCTGCGACAGCATCTGCAGGGCGGCCGGCGGGGCGGAATGGAAGACGTACCCGAACAGGTCCGGGGCCAGGAGTCCGAACAGGGAAGGTCCGAGCAAGATCCCGACCAGGATCTCCCCCACCGCGGGAGACTGCCCGAGCCGGCGGGCGAGCTCGCCGCCCAGGCGCCCAGCCAGGACGATCACCGTGAGCTGCAACAGGGTGAAGAACAGCAGGGCCTCGGCCTGGTGAACGGCCAACGCCTGGGCCAAGACCTGCGAGGGCGGCGAGGCGGGGCCGCTCATATCATGCCCCCACTCACCGAGATGACCTGGCCCGTGATGTAGCTCGCCTGCTCGGAGGCGAGGAAGCCGACCAGGTCGGCGACCTCCTCGGGACGTCCGGCGCGTTTCATGGGCACCAGGGCAGCGATGCTGCGACTGTCGAAGACCCCCTGGGTCATGCCGGTCTGGATGATCCCCGGGGCCACCGCGTTGACGGTGATGCCGCGGCTCGCCAGCTCCAGGGACAGGGACTTGGTGGCGGCATGCAGAGCGCCCTTGGCGGCGGCGTAGTTCACCTGGCCACGGTTGCCGGTCAAGCCCGTCACCGAGGTCAGGTTCACGATGCGCCCCCAGCGGCTGCGGATCATGGGCAGGGTCAGGGGCTGGGTCACGTGGAAGAAGCCGTCGAGGCACACCTTGAGCACCCGGTGCCACTGCCGCTCACTCATGCCGGGAAAGACGGCGTCGTCATGGACACCCGCGTTGTTGACCAGGACCTGGATCGGCACCTCGCCGACGAGCCCCTCCAGGACCGCCCGGCTCTGGACGGCATTGGTGACGTCGAAGGCGATAGCCTCGGCGGCCCCGCCCAGGTCTTGGATCTCCTGCACCAAGTCCCTGGCCTTGGCCAGGTGCCGATGGGCATGGACGTAGACATAGCAGCCGTCGGCCGCCAGCCGGCGGCAGATCGCTGCCCCGATGCCGCCGCTGCCCCCAGTGACCAGGGCGCGCCTCATGCGGACCCTCCCGGTTTCTGTTCAGCCCTGGCCGCATCCAGCACCACCGTGAGGCGGCCGCGCAGGAGCAGCCGGCCGTCGGCCGCGATCCTGAAACCATAGAGCACGACCGACCCATCCCCGGACAGGCGCTCGGCCTCCACGCTCAGGTCAGCATCGATGTCGTCGAGGCGTGCGACCTGCAGATCGACCTCCCGGGCACTGGCGAGGTAGCCGGTCACCGGGGGCTGGCCCGGCGGGGCCAGCACGGCGCCGTGGGCCGCCATCGCCTGTCCCGCATACTCGATGCCGCACAGCGCGCCAAGACGGCCGAAGGCGCGCAGCGGGTTGTCCAGGGCACGGTGGCTGACCGCGGTGCAGCGGATGGACCGCTCGTCCCAGGCATCGACGCGCTTGAGCAGCGACATGGCCCCTTGGTGCGGGAGATGGGCGAGGAGCCAGGCGCGGTCTAAGGGCATGGCTGGACATCCACGGCGAGACGCAGGGGATCGAGGTAGTCCAGCACCACTCGACCCGGGGTACCCCGGGCCAGTGCCTGCAGCAGGGGCAGCCCGCGGGCCGACGGGATCTGCCGGCGCAGGGCCTCGATCGATGGGTGCCCCATCGAATCCGCGGCAGCCTCGACCAGCTCGACCTCCAGGCGGGCGATGGAGCGGGGCCCCTCCCGGGGCGCGAGCAGAAGGGCGAGCCCGAAGGCAGCCGGCAGGGGACGCTTGGCGTGCATGGGTGGCGGGTGGGGAACGTCATAGGTCACCAGCAGGACGCCCTGGCTGTCCACCGCCACCTGGGTCAGCGCCTCGATCAGGCCGGCGGCAAAGCTGCCATCGTAGGCGCAGAGCACGGTTGCGGGTGTCATGGCGCCCGAGGCGATGCCCCAATAGCCGGCCGAGGCGTTGTGCACCGAGTTGTGGAAACGGGTCGGGGAGATGTGCCGGTCCGCCGACGCCAAGGTCCGGCAGATGGCGTCGCAGTTGTCACTATCGGCACCCGAGGACGAGAACACCGCGGCCACCTGTCTGGCATCCGCACCGGCATGGGTGACCGCCTGTTCGGCTACCGCCAGGGCGACCTGGACGGCCAGGCCGACGCGGCGACGCTCGGGCGGGGGCAGGGCTGCCGGGCGCGGCACCGCCACGGGTCGAGGCTCATGCCCTACAGCGCCCGCCAGGATGGGCCGCGCCTCGGCCCATCCGTCCAGGCCAGGGCCGAGCAGGCCCACACCATCGAGCCATCCGCGCAGCGGGGTCGTGCCCGGTCTCATCTCAGCCTACTCTGCTCATCCGGCCTTGCTCCTCTGCCCCTTTTGGTCTGGCCCTGCTCACGCGGCCAGGCCCAGCACCAGGCTGCAGTTGGTGCCGCCAAAACCGAAGGAGTTGCTCATCACCCGCCTTGGCGCGAGGTTGCTGTGCTCAGTCAGGCTGTTGTGGACCAGATAACGGATGGGGATGGCCGGGTCGAGGTGCCGGGTGTTGATACCGCCGGGCAGGAATCCGTGCCGCAGGGCCAGGGCGCTGATGACCGCCTCCAGGGCCCCGGCCGCCCCCAGGGTATGTCCCGTCGCCCCCTTGGTCGAGCTACAGGGCGTCCCAGCGCCGAACAACCCGGCCACCGCCTTGCCCTCAGCGGCATCGTTGCTGGGCGTCGCGGTGCCATGCAGGTTGATGTAATCGATGTCCCAGGGTTCCAGTCCCGCGGAGCGCAAGGCGGCGGTCATGGCCAGCCGAGCCCCCAGACCCTGCGGGTGGGGGGCGGACATGTGGTAGGCATCGCTCGACTCCCCGACGCCGAGCAGGAGCAGGGTCTCGGCGTCGTGGCTCGGCCCGGCGCGCTCCAGCAGCACGTAGGCGGCGGCCTCGCCGATGGACAAGCCATGGCGGTCCCGGTCGAAGGGCCGGCAGGGCTCCGGCGCGAGGAGCTCCAGGGCGTTGAAGCCGTAGAGGGTCGTCAGGCACAGTGAGTCGACACCGCCCACCAGGGCCGCGTCGATGAGGCCGGCGCTCAGCATGCGGGCCGCCGAGGCGAAGACCTTGGCACTCGATGAGCAGGCGGTCGACACGACCACCGCCGGCCCTTCGAGCCCGAACCAGCGGCGCACGAAGTCTGCGACCGAGTAGGTGTTGTGGGTGGTCCGATAGACGAACCCGTCGGGCAAGGCGCCAGTGTGCGGGTCCAGATGGCGGTAGGCGAGCTCGGTCTCAAGGATCCCGGCGGTGCTGGTGCCGAGCAGGACCCCCACCCGCCGCCTCCCGTAGCGGCCAATGGCCGCCTCGACGGCATCGGCAAGGCCATCCTGCTGGAGCCCGAGCAAGGCGAGGCGATTGTTGCGGCAGTCATAGTCGGCCAGGGCCGGCGGCAGGCGCAGGTCGTCCACAGCACTGACCTCACCAATGTGGGTGGCGAGGTCCCTGACCGTCTCGAACCGGCAGGGCGCCAGGCCACCTCGGCCCGCGCGCAGGGCGGCCAGGGTGGCGTCCAGACCCTGGCCGAGGCAACTGGTGGCCGTGAAGTGGGACAGGCAGATCGGTGTCACGGGTCGGGAGTCTGTCCGGTTTGCCCCTGGGCGAGGCGCCTGGCCGGCCGCGCGACGAGCATCACATTGGCAAAGGGCGGTCCCGCGGGCATCGCGGTCGTCTCGACCACGAGGTCCAGGGCCGTTAGCGCCTCGATCCAGTCCGCCAACGCTCGCCCGTGGAGGCGGGGCAGGCCCTTGCCGCGACAGAGGGCGACGGCACGGTCGACCCAAGCGCTCGCCTGGAAGCCCAGCCCAGCGGCCGCGTCGCCCACCCGGATCAACAGCACCCCCTCGGGCGACAGGGCCCTACACACCCGCCGCAGGAGCTCGTCCTGGCCCGTGCGATCGAGGTAATGCAATGCGTCCAGGATCACCACCAGATCGGCCTGCCCAAGCTCCGCCTGCCGCATGTCGGCCTGCTCAAAGCGGACCGTACCGCCCAGAGCGAGGCGGGCCCGCTGCAGATCCCGCCGGCACAGGTCGATGCCGCGGATCTGCGCCAGCCTCGGGGGCGGGACCCAGTCCGCCGGCCACTCGCCCGCATCATACAGGCGCCTGGCCGCTAGCAGCCAGGCCGCCAACAGTCCCTGGCCGCAGCCAAGGTCGAGCAGGCGGGCCCCGCTGACCGAGGGACTGGGGAAGCGGCCGCGAACGGGGCAAGGCTCAAGGAGGGCGCAGAACACCGGATCAGCACCCAGCTTACCCTTCGCGAAATGATAGGCGAACCGCCCGGCCGCCCGGTAAGGCTCGCTGGCCAGGGCGACCAGACGCCTGCGCAGGGCCTTTGGGCACGACGTCACGGCTTGGTGTCGGCCCCGCGCTCACCCCTGGCCGAGCGCAGAGCTGAGCACAGGGCCGAGCACAGTGTGACAGCCTTCAGACCCCGCGCGGCCGCCGCCTCGAGCAGGCGCGGCAGGACGGCGAGGATGACCGGCTCGCCGCTCGGGGTGCGGGCGGCATGGCCGTCGTGCAGCAGCAGGATGTCCCCGGCGGCGAGACCCAGCGTCAAGCGCCGCAGCACGTCGTCCGGGTCGCGGTTGCGGGTATCGAAGCCGCGGCGCGTCCAGCTCGCCAGGTGCAGGCCCTGGCGGGCGAGGATGGGCTCCAGGAAGGGGTTGCGCAGGCCCGCCGTGGGGCGGAAAAAGCGTGGCGGCCGGCCGGTGATGGCGGTCAGGGAGGACTGGGCCTCGCGGATCTCGCGGGCCATGCGCCGGGGGCCGAAGGTCGCGAAGTGGTGGTCATGGCGCTGGGTGTGGTTCTCCACCGCATGGCCACGCCGGACGATCTCCTGACACAGGTCCGGATGGCGCTCCGCGGCGGCCCCGATGCAGAAGAAGCTGGCGCGGGCATCCCAACGCTGGAGCAGATCGAGGACCCCAGGTGTCACCCGCGGGTCGGGGCCGTCATCGATGGTGATGGCGATGTGCCCTGCGGCTGCAGCGGCGGGGAGCCGCACCCAGTTGGGGCCAAGGCCTCGGCTGCGGGGCCAGAGCCCCATGCCAGTGAGGGCAAGGTGGTTTGCCGCCAGGGCCCAGGCCCACCAAGGCCAGGCCGCAGGTGCCGCCGTTAGCAGGCCGAAGGCCGCGGCGTGCAGGGCGAAGCTGGCCTGCAGCAGGGGACTGGGGCGCCACGGACGGGGGGCCAGGCCCGGCAGACCTTCCATCATGTGCCCTGGCATGTCCCCTCGGCTGTGTGTTGGGCCAGGACGGCGGAGAAGGTCAGGGCCAGGATCGCCCCAGGGCCGACGGTCGAGCCGATGGCGTTGAGCACCGGTACGCTCGAAAGGCCGAGGACGCCGAAGCCGGCCAGGGTGGTGGTGGCGGCGATCAGCAGGGAGGCCATGACCCGCGGCGGGATACCGCCCTCGGCGGCCCCCCGGTCGAAGAACAGGGCATAGTTGGAGCCGACGGCCACCACCAGCAGCATGCCCACCAGGTGCAGGATGGTGAGCGGCTGGCCGGCGAGCGCCAGGGCGGCGGCGACCACGGCCACGGCGGCGACCAGGGGCGCGAGGATACGCAAGACCCGAGCCGGCGATCGCGTGACCACCAGGAGCAAGACGAGGATGCCGCCCAGCCCCGCCAGGGAGAGGGCGATGGCCTGCCGAAGGTAGCCCTGATAGAGCCGGTCGGACTCCCCCTTGACGTCGATGACGTGGACACCGGGGAGGCCCGCGTCGGCGAGGGCCGTCCTCAGGCGCGGCGCATCGAGGTCCCGTCCGGCCGCCAGGCGCAGCGGCAGCAGGGCGGTCCAGCGCCCCGCGGCCGGCCACAGCAGGGCGTCCAGGGCCTGGCCGAGGAAACTGCCCTGGACATCCGCCGGGCTCAAGGGTGCCTGCTCCCGGGCCCTGGCCACGTCGGCGAAGAAGGGCTCGAAGCGCTCGGGGCGCAGCGGCAATCCCGCGATGGCCTCGCTGAACCGGAGGCGCAGCTCCGCCTCCGGCGGCAGACCCGCCAGGCGCCGGCGCTGCGTCGCCTGGCTGGGCAGATAGGTGGACGGGCCCTCGAATCCCTCCATCAAGCCCTCGGCCTGGAGACGCCGAAGGACGTCGGCGACCTGCTCGCTGGCTGCGAGGGCCGCCTCCTCCCCGGGGCGGGTCACCACCACCAGATAGCGCACATCTGGGGCGCCTAGATCGGCGCGCAGTGACGCATCCAAGGCCTGGTCTGCCGGGGGCACCGGACTCAGGGCCGCCAGCTCCCGGCTCCAGAGCTGGTCGCGTTTGGACAGGAGCACGGCACAGGCGGCAACGACCAGGGCGAGCACCAGCCAGCGCAGGCGCCCGGCCTGCGCGACGCCGCCCTGGAGCCAGGTCCCGAGGGCCGTCAGGTCGCGCACGCGCAGCCCGCGGGGCAAGAGGCTTGGCAGGACGAAGCGGGTCACCAGGGCGGCGGTGACCAAGCCGGCGATGGCATAGAGCCCGAGCTGGGCCAGGCCGGGGAAGCCCGAGAAGAGCAGCGAGGCAAAGCCAATCACCGAGGTCAGCACGCCGATGCGGATGGTCGGCCAGAAGGCTGGCACGCGCTGGCCGTGGGGCTCGCCAGGAAGCCCCGGCGCAGACTGCGACTGCACGAGCAGGTAGATGGAATAGTCCACCGCCTCCCCGATCAGGGCGGCGCCGAAACCCAGCGTGACGCCGTGGACCACCCCGAATCCCGCTGCGACGGCCGCGGCGCCGCCCAGGGCGCCGGACACCACGGGCAGCAGGCCCAGTACCAGCGCCTGCGCCGAGCGATAGACCCCGAGCAGCAGGAGCACGATGATCAGGCTGCCCAGCCCGGAGAGGTACAGCACCTGGCCCTTGATGGCCGCGCGGGCGGCGACGGAGAAGGGCCCGGGCCCGGTGAGGTCGAGCCGCAGGGGTGGAGCGCTGCCCTGCCGGAAGGCCTCGCGGATGGCGGCGACGGCCTCGGCCTGTCCATCCGTGTCCGAGCCCTCCGCTCGGGTGCGGGCCAGGAGCAGGGCGCGCCGGCCATCCCGCGACACCCAGACACCATCGGTCTGGGCCGGCCGGTGACCGGTCTCGAGCTGGGCGAGGAGCTGCAGGAGCTCGCCCGTGGGGTCGCGGGGCAAGAGGGCCTTGGTGACCAGCCCAGCCGAGCCGGCCAGCAGATCGACACTCTGCTGGATGGCGGCGCGCAGACCTTCGACGGTGAAGCGCTCCGAGGTCATCGCCGGACTCAGGAGATAGCGGTGTGCGAGCAGGAGCTCGCGGTCCCGCTCCAACGTGGAGGTCTCGCCGTTGGCGATGTACACGAAGCGGCGATCCGCACGCAGCCGCGAGGCCAGCTCACGGGACGCCCGGATACGTGCCTGCGGGTCCCCGCCCTCGATGCCGAGCAAGATCAGCCGGGAGGCGACCCCAGATCTGAGCTGGTCGATGAGCAGTTGCTGGTCCTCGGTTGGGGTGCGCGGCAGGAAGGCGGACAGGTCCGCCGTGTAGCGCGCACCGGCCAGCACCCAGAGGCAGGCGAGCAGGAAGCCCAGCCAGAGGACAACGGCGGCGGCGCCACGCCGACTCACCGCGGGACTCCACGCACGTCCATCACGGAGCGGTCGCCATCCCTCTGGATGATCTCGACCCTGAGCACCTCGCCGCCGCTCCCCTCGATACGGATGCGCTCGATGATGCGGGCCACCCGGCCATCGAGCGGCGTCAGCATCAGGCTCCAACGCTCGCGGCCACCCTCGAGGGACAGGCGGTAGACGCGCTCCAGGGCTGCCCGGTCGCCCGCGAGCGTCGCCCTGATGCTCTCGACCATGCCCGCGACCTCGGGGTAGTCCTGCAGGCGCAGGACCTGCGGCCTGGCCGGGCGCTGGGCCGAATCCTGGGACGGACGCTCGACGCTCAGGACGTCGCCATCCAGGATCAGGGTCTCGGGCTGGGGGCTGAGGGTGCGTTTCTCCAGGCGTGCCGGCGGCACGAAACGCAGCTCACCGGAGGACTGCACAGGGTACTCGAGGAGGGAGATGTACTTGGTCTCGGTGAAGGCGGCCGTGCCGCGCGCGGTGCCCGCCAGGGTGCCCATGAGCTGGTCCAAGGTCCAAGGGGCAGCCCCCGGCGCGGCGGCCCCCCACAGGCCGAGCCCCAAGACGGCCGCGAGGGGCCAGGGGATCCACCGGCGTCGCGCTGGGTTCATGGTGCCGATTGACCCAGGTCCGCGGGGGCCTGCCAAAAGTCGAAGAAGTTGAGCCAGTTGTAAGGCGCGGCACGGCAATACCGCTCGAGCCTGGCCGCATAGGCGCAGACCGCCTGACGCACGGCCGCATCCCGCTCGCCGCGGCCCGTGGCGCTGAAGTCTGCCAGGGGCTCGAAATGGACCTCATAGCAGTTGCCGCCGAGATACAGGCCCACCATGAACAGCACCGGACGCTGGAGCATGGCCGCCAGGCGCATGGGGCCGAGGGGAAACCGGGCCTGCGCCCCGAGGAAGGACAGGGTCAGGGTCGGGTCCTGATCCAGGGTGCGGTCGCCGAGCAGGCCCAGGGCCGCACCCTCGTCCAACCGCGCCCGAACCTGAAGCATGGAGTCGAGCCGGCCCAGGGCGACGACCTCCCGGGCGGCCGCGGGGTTGATGGCGGCCAAGGCCGCGTTGACCTTGCGCGCATTGTCCTCGTACATGACCATGGCCACCCGCAGGCCAGGCCTTTGCCGCCCCACGGCCCGCAAGACCTCGAAGCTGCCAAGATGGGCGCCAATGAGGAAGGCGCCGTGCCCGGCAGCCAGGACCTCCTCGAAGGCATCCGCACCCTGGACCTGGATGTCGAACAGATCGAAGCGGTCATTGAGCAGGTAGATCCGGTCGTGGATGCAGCTCGCAAAGGCATGGAAGTGGTGGAACAGGTCGCCGAGGCCTGGCGCTCGCCCCAGGGCGCGGCGCAGATAGTCCCGGGACGCCCGGCGGGCGGCCGGGGCGAAGAGCAGAAAATAGAGGCTGATGCCGAGGAGCACGACCCGCGCCGCTGGCCGCCCCAGGCGCAGCGAGATCCAGGTCATGAGGCGCAGCATGGCCGTGCTGCTGCGTTCCGGACGACGTACCCATGCGGGCTCGCCGACGAGGTTGGGTGACCTCACCGCGCCTGACCGCCAGTCTCGGGGGTGGAAAAGACGTAGATCCCGCTCGCCGCCACGCGCCCCCCGGCCACCACCTGGAACTGGAAGGTCCGCTGCGCCGTCGCCCGATACTGGAGCTGCAGGGCCTCGCCCGGCCAGACCGGGCTCGGAAACTTTGCCGCCTGGAGCCGCCCTGCCTTCTCCGTCAGCCCCTCCGATGCGGCCAGCCGGTGCAGGGCCAGGTCGAGCAGCACCACGCCGGGAAGGATCGGCTGGCCCGGGAAATGCCCGGCATAGGCCGGGTGGTCCACCGGGACCGACAGGGGCAGAGCGGAATCGTTCATTCGGAGCGCGCGGCCGGCGCCTGAGAGGAGCGCAGCCGGGCCAGCAGCTCCTGGGTCGCCAGCTTGGGCAGCTTTCCGGCGGCGTTGCGCGGCAGGGTCTCGACGAACAGCAGGGGTCGCGGCAGAAAGACCGGGTCGAGGCGCTCGCGCAGGGCCCGCGTCAGGACGGCGGGGGTCAGGCCCGGCGCCACCACCAGCGCCACCAGGCGGCCGACCCCGGAGGCATCGTCCGGCGTGGGCAGCAGAAAGACGCCATCCTCTACCCCAGGGATGGCGTTGAGCTGGTGATTCAGGTAACCGAGGGAGGCGCGCTTACCGGCGATGTTGACCTGATCGCCGTGGCGCCCATGGAGCAGGAAGCGGGTCGGGTCTCCCCCTGCCAGCTCAATGACATCGCCGAGACGGGTCGGGGCCTCGATGTGCCCCCCCTCGGCCCAGGCCCCGTCTGCGTCAAGACGCAGGCGCACGTCGGTGAAGGTCTGCCAGGTCGCGTCCAAGGTGGGGCGCCGTGTGGCGATCTGTCCGGTCTCGGTGCAGCCATAGATCTCGACCAGGCGCGCGCCGAAGCGCGTCTCCGCCTCCAGGGCCAGGTCCGCAGACAAAGGCGCGGTGGCGCAGACCACGAGATCCGCCCTGGGCAGGGTCTCCTGCGCGGCGAGCAGCGTGCGCAGGTGGTAGGGGGTGGTGACCAGCACCCGCGGCCGCGGCATGGCGTCGAGCTCGGCGCAGATGTCCGCCGGAAAGAAGGGGCGTCCGGCGTGCAGGGCGGCGGCGCTCTGCAGGGGCATCAGGACCGTGGACTCCAAGCCATACATATGCTGGGGCGGCACGGTGCCCAACACCGTGTGCGCCGGGGTCAGGCCCAGGAGGTGCGCCTCGGCCCGCACGTTCCACACCTGGCTGCCCCAACGCTTCAGGTGGGGCTCGGGTAGCCCGGTCGAACCCGAGGTGAAGACCTCGGCGATGACCTGATCGCCCGGTATCTGCGGGATGGCCCCATCGGCCGCTGGCGTCGGCGCCTCGTCCGGAAACCAAACCCGCGGCAGATCGACACCGTCGCCACCCTGATCGACGATGCAGAAGACATCCGGCGCGATCCGCCGCATCTGCCGCACCATCTCGGGGGTGTAGGTCGAGGGCAGCAGGCTGACCCGTCGGGTCAAGATACAGGCCGCCAGCGCCACGGTGAACCTGTAGCGGTCGGCGCAGAGATTGAGCACATGCCGCCCCTCGGGCAGCACCGCCGCAACCTGCTGCACCTGGCCCAGGAACTCGGCCACCGAGACCTCGGCGCCCGTACGTCGGCCAAGAACGGCATCCAATCGAGTATGGGCAATCAGGGGCAGGGTCGACATGACGGCGCCGGGCGGCGACCCTAACGACAGCGCAGGGACGCGCCCTGACCGTTGTTTCGGGCGCTCCAGAAGGCCACGACGCTCTGCCAGATGCTGGTCGGCTCAAGGTGAGGCAGATGCCTGGCACGCACCCGGTGCTCGACCACAAACATGAGCAGAACCAGCGGCAGGGACAAGAAATTCGCGAAGATCGACCAGGCGTTCAGACTGGCGAGCAGGAACAGCGTGGTGGAGGCCAGGCCCATGGCGGCGAAGAACAGGGTCCAGGCGAGGGTCAGTTGCCGTGTGTACCGCACGACCTCCTCCGGCAGGGAGCCTCGCACCACCTCCGCAACCTGCGTGCACAGGGGCGTGCGGCCGTGCCCCAGGGTCGTACCGAACAGGCCCGCCAGGCCGATGTAGGTGGCCAGGTGCTGGAGGAAATAGACCCAGCCGAAATGCCGTTCCAACCCGCCCCAGGAGGCCAAGAGGATCCAGCCGCCGCCGGCGGCCAGTAACGCTAGCCCCAGGGGTCCAGCGAGGCGAGCGGTCAGCCAGGCCAGCAGCATCGCGGGCGGGGCCAGCGAGACGGCCACCCCCAGCCAGGGACATTCGGCGACGGCCCCTGGGGTGGCGCTCCAGTGCGCCAGTAGCGAGTAGCCGACGACCCCAACGGAGATCGCCGCCCAGCGGACCGCCGGGGGAAAGGACGGGGTCATTGAGTCCTGGACGCCGCGATGTGCTCGGTCAGGCTGGCCAAGGAGGAAAAGATACGGACATTGTCCGCGTTGTCGGCCCGCAGTTGGAAACCGAAGCGTTTGGAGACGACGAGGGCCACCTCCAGGATATCGATGGAGTCGAGACCCAACCCCTCGCCGTAGAGGGGGGCGTCCGGCTTGATCTCCTCGGGGCTGAGGTCCAGGTTGAGGGCCTCGACGATGAGCCGGGCGACCTCGCTTTGCAGCTCAGGGTTGGCATCAGACATCTTGGTTTCGCATCGTTAGGGTGGTGGCCGGCTGCGGGGGAGGACACCGGATGGCACAAGGGTCGGCCCGGCCGATCCGGCCCAATTCTGACCTCACTGGGCCCGCAGCGCCACCCCTGAGGACCCTCCGCCGCCTCCTGCGGGGCGCCATCGGAACGCACCGCTCACCCCGCGCGCTGCCACGACGCCTTGCGCTTGTTGCGTCCGGCCGCACGGTCTATTCTTGACTCGTGCCGGTGGACATTCACGGGGCACAGCGTCCGCCCCCATCAGGGCACGAAGCGCCTGCATCGATGCGGGTGGGACGGCACAGGCTCACCAGCTCCCCCAACGAGGACCGCAATTGGTCCAGGTCCGTAGCGGCGGACCTGAGGGAAGGTCCATCGACAGATACTCGACTGGAGTGCGAGATGTCCGTGATCGACCTCGACGGCTTGCTTCAGCCCATCTCCGACGATGAGCCGGCGGGCCCGGACTTGGAGTACGACCCGGCCTATCTGTCTGCCTTCCGTGCCGCCGAGGGCTCACCGACGCGGCAGATGGGGGACACCGTGGTGGCGGGCGAGGAGCCGGACTGGCGCTCGGCAAGCGAGCAGGCGGTGCGGCTGTTGAGGCGGACCAAGGACCTGCGGGTCGCCGTCCTGTTGACCCGTGCGCTCCTGAGGACTCAGGGCCTGCCGGGCCTGGACCTCGGCCTGCGTCTGGTCCATGGGCTCGTGGACCGATTCTGGGACCAGCTCCACCCGCGGCTCGACCCCGACGACGGCTACGACCCGACCATCCGCGTCAACGTCCTGCTGGATCTCTGCTCACCCGAGGCGCTGCTGCAGCCCCTGCGCACCGCGCCCTTGGTGCGCTCGCGCGTGCTGGGCCCCCTGTGCTACCGCGACATCGAGATCGCGGAGGGGCGGGCAAGCGCACCCCCGGACGTCAAGCCCCTCGATGCGGCCGCCATCCAAGGCGTCTTCATGGACTGTAGCCTCGAGGAGTTGCAGGCCAGCACCAGCGCCGCCGCTGGTGCCCTGGAGTATGTCGAGGCCCTATCGCGCGCCCTCGGCGAGCGCATCCGCCTGGATCAGATGCCAAGCTTCGACCCGCTGTCGAACCTCGTCGCGGGCATCGCGCGCACCCTCGGCGCCCATCTGGCAGAGCGTCTGCCCCCGGAAGCCGCGATGGCTGCCGCGGACGAATCGACCGCGGGGCAGGCGGCGCCAGGGCCGGCCTCGGGCCAGCCCCGAGCCGTCGGGGAGATCACCTCGCGCGAGGATGTGGTGCGCGCCATCGATGGAATTTGCGACTACTATTCCCGCTGCGAACCGACCAGCCCCGTCCCCCTCCTCCTGAAGCGGGCACGGCGGCTGGCGACGGGCAGCTTCCTGGACATCGTGCGGGATCTCGCACCCGGAGCGCTCGGCGAGATCGAGAAGGTCTGCGGGCCGGACATGGAGTCCTGAGCCACCCACCACGCCGAGCTGCCCACCAGAGGCGGACCCGTTCTCAACCCTTCCCAAAGTGAGGAGCCAATCCGTGGCGAAAGAGAGCAGTCAGAAGTTCATTGCCCGCAATCGGGCGCCGCGCGTGCAGATCGAGTATGACGTGGAGCTCTACGGGGCCGAGAAGAAGATCCAGCTCCCGTTCGTGATGGGCGTGCTGGCCGACCTCTCGGGCAAGCCGGCCGAGCCCTTGCCCCCGGTCGCCGACCGAAAGATGCTCGAGATCGACGTCGACAACTTCGACGACCGGCTCAAGGCCATGAAGCCGCGGGTCGCCTTCCAGGTGCCCAATACCCTCACCGGCGAGGGTAATTTGAACGTCGAGCTCACCTTCGAGAGCATGGACGACTTCTCCCCGGCGGCCGTGGCCCGCAAGGTGGACTCCCTCAACAAGCTGCTGCAGGCCCGCGCCCAGCTCTCCAACCTCCTGACCTACATGGACGGCAAGACCGGGGCCGAGGAGCTGATCGCCAACGCTCTGAAGGATCCGACCCTGCTGCAGGCCCTTGCGGCGGCGCCAAAGCCCGCCGATGGGGCCGCTCAGACTCCGGCGGAGGGCAACTGAGATGGCCGAGACCGATACCCAAAAGACCGTCGAGGCCCAGGGCCAGGTCCAAACCCTCGAGCCCAGCGGCTTCGCCGCCTTGCTCCAGCAGGAATTCAAGCCCAGGACGGATCGCGCCCGCGAAGCGGTGGAGTCCGCCGTCGCCACCCTGGCGGCACAAGCCCTCCAGCAGACCGCCCTCATCTCCGATGACGCGGTCCGCACCATCGAGTCGATGATCGCGGAGATCGACCGCAAGCTCACCGAGCAGGTCAACCTGATCCTGCACCACCCAGACTTCCAGAAGCTGGAGGGGGCCTGGCGGGGGCTGCATCACCTGGTGACCAACACCGAAACGGACGAGATGCTCAAGATCCGGGTCATGAACATCTCCAAGCAGGAGCTGCACAAGACCCTGAAAAAGTTCAAGGGTGCCGCCTGGGACCAGAGCCCCATCTTCAAGAAGCTCTACGAGGAGGAATACGGTCAGTTCGGCGGCGAGCCCTTCGGCTGCCTGGTCGGTGACTACTACTTCGACCACAGCCCGCCGGACGTGGAGCTGCTCGGCGAGATGGCCAAGATCTCGGCCTCCATTCACGCCCCCTTCATCGCCGCGGCGGCGCCCTCGGTCATGCAGATGGAGAGCTGGCAGGAGCTCGCCAACCCGCGCGACCTGACCAAGATCTTCCAGACCCCCGAGCATGCCGCCTGGCGCTCGCTGCGCGAGTCGGAGGACGCCCGCTACATCGGCCTGACCATGCCGCGTTTTCTCGCCCGCCTGCCCTATGGCGCCCGCACCAATCCGGTCGACGAGTTCGACTTCGAGGAGGACACCGCAGGCGCCCAGCACGACAAGTACACCTGGGCCAACTCGGCCTACGCCATGGCGACGAATATCAACCGCTCGTTCAAGCTGTACGGCTGGTGCTCGCGCATCCGCGGGGTCGAGTCCGGGGGGGCCGTCGAGGGTCTGCCGACCCACACCTTCCCCACGGACGACGGCGGTGTCGACATGAAGTGTCCCACCGAGATCGCCATCAGCGACCGGCGTGAGGCGGAGCTGGCGAAGAACGGCTTCATGCCCCTCATCCACAAGAAGAACACGGACTTCGCGGCCTTCATCGGCGCCCAGTCCCTGCAGAAACCCTTCGAGTACGACGATCCGGATGCCACCGCCAATGCCAACCTGGCGGCCCGCCTGCCCTATCTGTTCGCGACCTGCCGGTTCGCGCACTACCTCAAGTGCATCGTGCGCGACAAGATCGGCTCGTTCAAAGAGCGCGACGACATGCAGCGCTGGCTGAACAAGTGGATCCTGAACTACGTGGACGGCGATCCGGCCCATTCCAGCGAGAGCACCAAGGCGCGTAAACCCCTCGCCGCCGCCGAGGTGGTCGTCGAGGAGGTCGAGGGCAATCCGGGCTACTACACATCGAAATTCTACCTGCGCCCGCACTACCAGCTCGAAGGTTTGACCGTGTCACTGCGGTTGGTCTCCAAGCTGCCGTCGGCAAAGGGAGGGGGTTAGGCGCGATCCCCGCACCGGCCTAGCCGATGTGGGGGGACACCTAGGGAGACGCTGAGGCATTCAGCCTCTCCCGCGCGGGGCAGGAAGCCCCGCCATGTTCCGGCGCCTAAGCGACGGAGCATGAAGAAGGTCGTCAACCGTGTGTTCGACTTTCGTGGTGATTGTTGGCCACGATGGCCAATCAATCAGCCTTACCCGAGCGGCGAGACCGCGCCGCCCGGACGCGAAGCGCTGTTCGGCAGGTTCCGTCAACCAGACGCACGAGGGTGCGAGGAGTCAAGCAATGGCCTTAGACATGTTCATCAAGATCGACGACGTCAAGGGCGAGTCCCAAGACAAGACCCACAAGGACGAGATCGACGTCCTCGCCTGGTCCTGGGGTATGAGCCAAGCCGGAACCCGGCACACCGGCGGGGGCGGCGGCGGCGGCAAGGTCAACGTCCAGGACCTGTCCTTCACCAAGTACATCGATAAGGCCTCTTCGAGCCTCGCCGACTACTGCGCCACGGGCGAACAATACAAGGAGGCCAAGCTCACGGTGCGTAAGGCGGGCGGCAAGGAGCCCCTGGAGTACTTCATCCTTACGATGAAGGACGTGATCGTCACCGGGATCAGCACGGGCGGCTCCGGCGGCGAGGATCGCCTCACCGAGAACGTCACCCTCAACTTCGCCAAGTTCAAGACCGAGTACCAGGCGCAGAAAGCCGACGGCACGGCGGACGGCGGCAAGGTCGAGTTCGAGTGGGACATCGCGGCCAACGCCAAGCCCTGACCGCAAGGCGCCGCATTTCCGTTGGGGAATCTCGTTCGCACCTGCGGGCCTCCGCGGGTGCGACGCGATGCCGGATCAAGGACCCCGTATCCCGGAGCATCACCCATGCGAGCGGAAGACAGCCTGCGCGAAGGCGATTTGGACGAATCCCTGCGTGAGCTTCAGGAACAGGTGCGCAAGCACCCTGCCAACCCGAGCTACCGCGTCTTTTTGTTTCAGCTCCTCGCCCTGATGGGACAGTGGGAGCGTGCCATGACCCAACTGAAGGTCGCCGGCGAGCTCGACGCCGGCACCTTGGCCATGGTCCAGACCTACCGCGAGGCCCTGCGCTGCGAGGTCCTGCGCGGAGAGATCTTCGCCGGCAGGCGCTCCCCATTGGTCCTTGGCGAGCCCGACGAGTGGTTTGCCCTGCTGATCGAGGCGCAACGCCTACTCGCCCAGGGCGCGGGCGAGGCTGCGAGCGCCATGCGGGGGCGTGCCCTGGAGGCAGCCCCAGCCACGCCGGGGACCATCGATGGGGCCCCCTTCGAATGGATCATGGATGGCGACTCGCGGCTGGGCCCCGTCCTGGAGGCCATTGTCAATGGCCGCTATTACTGGATCCCCTTCCAGCACATCCGGGCCATCCAGGTCGAAGAGCCCCACGACCTGCGCGACCTGGTATGGACGCCGGCCTACTTCACCTGGGCCAATGGCGGTGAGTCCGCTGGGCTGATCCCGACCCGCTATCCGGGCTCGGAGACCTCGCCCGACCCGGAGCTGCGCCGCGGGCGCAGGAGCGAATGGCTGGAGCAGCCCGGCGGGGCCTACATCGGGCAGGGCCAACGCATGCTCTTCACCGACAGCGGCGAATACGCCCTCCTGGAGGTCCGCCGCATCGCCCTCGAGACCGGCCCGGCTGAAACCCCCGCTGGGACCCCGGCGGCCACCCAAGCGGAATCGGGCGACGCCCTTGGCTGAGCTGACCCACAAGGAGCGGCTTCAGCCCTCCCTGCTCGATCGGCTGACCGACAACGAGCCGCACAAACCCCAAGAGTCGCGCGAGCAGCGCGTCTTCCCGGTGTCGCGCCTGCGCGACGCGGTGCTGCGCGACCTGGCCTGGCTCCTCAACACGACCAACCTGGCCGCGGGACAAGACCTCAGTGCCTATCCGCAGGTCGTGAGCTCGGTGCTCAATTTCGGGCTGCCGGACCTGTCCGGGATGACCGTCGCCGGGACGGACGTGGCAGCACTCGAGCGCGCCCTGCGCCAGGCCATCGCGGATTTCGAGCCGCGCATCCTGCGTCACAGCCTCAAGGTGCGCCTCGAGATGAACGAGAGTCAGATGAATCACAACGCCATGACCTTCCTGATCGACGGCGAGCTCTGGGCCCAGCCGGTGCCCCTACGCCTGTATCTCAAGACGGAGGTCGATCTGGACATCGGCGACGTCAGGGTCAGCAGTTACGCCGGTTAGGTACGCGCCATGGACCCCAGGCTCCTCGAGTACTACAACCGCGAGCTGCGCTTCATGCGGGAGATGGGCGGTGAGTTCGCCCGCGAGTATCCGAAGATCGCCGGGCGCCTCGGGCTTGAGAGCTTCGAGTGCGCCGACCCCTACGTGGAGCGGCTCCTGGAGGGATTCGCCTTCCTGGCCGCCCGGGTCCAGCTCAAGATCGACGCAGAGTTTCCGACCTTCACCCAGCACATGCTGGAGATGGTCTACCCGCACTACCTGGCCCCCACCCCCTCCATGGCCGTGGTCGAGCTTCATCCAGACCTTGGCGAAGGGGCCCTAGCCGAGGGCTTCGACGTCCCCCGAAACACGGTCTTGCGCAGCACCATCGGCAAGGGTGAACAGACCTCGTGCGAATACCGCACGGCCCATGAGGTCTGCCTCTGGCCCATGGAGCTAACCGCGGCCGAGTACTTTAGCCATGTGGGGCCAGTGGCCAAGGCGGACCTGCCGATCCTGCAGCGCAGCAAGGCCGGTATCCGCCTGCGCCTGCGCACCACCGCGAACCTCACCTTTGCCCAGCTCGCGCCGGGCCGGCCGGAGCGTTTCCGCCTGGTGCTCTGCCTCCTGGGGGCCGACCAGCTCCCCTTCGAGATCTATGCCCAGCTGCTTGGCAAGGGGGTGGGCGTCCTGGTCCAACCCACGGTGCGGCCCGTGCCCTGGATCGAGGTCCTGCCACCCTCGGCACTGACCCCGCTCGGCTTCTCCGAGGAGGAGGCCCTGCTACCGCCCGCGCCCGCCTCCTTCCAGGGCTATCGCAACCTCCATGAATATTTCGCCTTCCCGCAGCGGCTCTTGTTCGTCGCCATCGATGGTCTGGGACCGGCGCTGCAGCGTCTCGCCAGCCCCGAAGTCGATCTGATCCTGCTGCTGGGCGCTCCCGCCCCTGCCCTGGCGGCGGGACTCTCCGCCAGCAACTTCGCCCTGCACTGCACGCCCGCCATCAACCTCTTCCCCAAGCGATTCGACCGCATCCACCTGAACGATACCGGACCCGAGTTCCATGTGGTCCCCGACCGGACCAGGCCGCTGGATTTCGAGGTCTACCGCGTGGATAGCGTCACCGGTTACGGCGCTGGGACAACCGAGGCACGGGAGTTTCGCCCCTTCTACGCCCCCGCCCACCTGGGCGACGGGGACCACGTCAGCGCCTATTACAGCGTCCACCGCCTACCCCGGCAGCTGTCCTCGGAGCAGCGGCGCCAAGGGCACCGCTCCAGCTACATCGGCAGCGAGGTCTTCGTCAACCTGGTCGATTCGGCGGATGCCCCTTGGGCCAAAGAGCTACGCCAGCTCGCCGTGACCGGCCTCTGCACCAACCGCGACCTGCCCCTGCAGATGCCGCTAGGGGTCGGCAGTACGGACTTCACCCTGGAGTCGGGGGCACCGGTGCAGGCCGTGCGGGTGCGCGCCGGGCCCTCCCCGCCCAGGCCCTCCCACGCCCACGGGGATACGGCCTGGCGGCTCATCGATCATTTGTCCCTGAACTACCTGTCCCTCGCCGACACCGAGGGCGGGAAGGCCGCCGCAGCCCTGCGCGAGCTGCTGACGCTCTATGGGGACCTCGCCAACCCCGACGTGCGCAAGCAGGTCGAGGCGGTTCGCCAGGTCGCCTCGCGGCCCATCGTGCGGCGCATCCCCGAGGTTCGTCCGGTGACCTACGGGCGCGGCCTGGAGATCACCCTGGAGTGCGACGAGGCCGGCTTCGAGGGCACTGGACCCTTCCTGCTCGGTGCCGTGCTGGCCCGGTTCTTTGCGCGCTACTGCTCCATCAACAGCTTCACCGAGACGGTCCTCAGGACCAGCCGCGGGGAGCTCATGCGCTGGCCGGCCACCATCGGCCGTCGCCCGGCCCTGTGACCATGGCGACGGGCGACACACGCCAGGGCGGACCCGACGCTGCGCCAGCACCTGGTCCAGCATCGGCGCCGCCAGCGGGGTACGTGCCCCTGGCGGATGGCCCGACGGCGGCCATCCCGGTCCCAGGTGATCGGCAAGCCAGGGGGCTGACGGCCCTGCTCGCCGGGCTCGCGCACGAGCCTTGGCGCTTCGGCTTCCTGCACACCCTGCGCCGGATCGACTGCCTCCAGCCGGAGCGCCCGCGCATGGGCGCCACGGCACAGGCCTCGGACGACCCGTTGCGCCTCGGCCAGCGGCCATCCCTGCGCTTTGCCCCGGCGGAGCTGGCCGCGGTGGAGCCCGCCGCGGCCGGGCGCCCGCCGCGGCTCCTGGTCTACTTCTTCGGCCTGCTGGGGCCCAACGGACCCCTGCCCCTGCATCTCACCGAGTACGTGCGCGAGCGCGAACGCCACGCCGCGGATCCGACCTTCGCGCGCTTCCTGGACGCCTTCCATCACCGCATGCTCGCCCTGCTCTACCGCAGCTGGGCCCAGGCGCAGCCCGCGGTGAGCTTCGACCGCCCGGACGAAGACCGCTTCGGCACCTATCTCGCCAGCCTGAGCGGCAGGGGCATGCCCGCCTTCGTGCACCGCGACGCCATGCCGGACCTGGCCAAGCGCCACTTCTCCGGCCACCTGTCCTGCCAGACCCGGCACCCAGACGGGCTCAGGGCCATGTTAGGCGAGATACTCGGGCTGCCGGTGCGCATCCAGGAGCTGGTCGGGCACTGGCTGGTGCTGCCTCCCGACTGCCGCCTGAGGCTGGGGGCTTCGCGCGAGACCGGCGCCCTCGGCCAGACCACCACGATTGGGGGACGGGTCTGGGACCACCAGTCGAAGTTCCGCATCCGGGTGGGACCGGTCAGGCTCAACGATTACCTGCGCCTGCTGCCCGGCGGGGAAGCGCTGAGCCAGGTCAAGGCCATCGTGCGCAACTACGTCGGCGACCAGGTCGACTGGGACCTGAGCCCCGTTCTCGCCGAGCGCGACGTACCCCGCCTGAGGCTTGGTGCCGGCGCCCGCCTCGGTTGGACGACCTGGCTCGCCAGCGGCCCGCTAGGGCGCGACGGCGACGACCTGCGGCTGGATCCCAGCCTCTGCCCCTAGGCCACCCCCGCCGCGCATGGCCCATTCGACAAGAACCACCGGGAGTCCATCATGACCGAGATCAGCCGTGCCGCCTTGTTCGGCAAGCTCAATCCCCTGGCCTACAAGGCCATCGAGAGCGCCACCGTGTTCTGCAAGATGCGCGGCAACCCCTATGTGGAGCTGGTGCACTGGCTCAATCAGATCCTGCAGAACCAGGACTCGGACCTGCACCGCATCGTCCGCCACTTCGCCCTGGACCCGGCGGGTCTGGCCCGCGACTTCACCGAGGCCCTGGATCGCCTGCCCAGGGGCTCCCGATCCATCTCGGACCTGTCCTCGGATGTGGAAGAGGCGGTGGAACGGGGTTGGACCTACGGCACCCTGATGTTCGGCGAGTCCCAGGTGCGCACCGGGCACCTGATGGTGGGCATCCTCAAGACCCGGGGGCTGCGCAGTGGACTCCTGGGCATCTCCCGGCAGTTCGACAAGATCATCACCGACTCCCTGACCGACCGCTTCGCCGAGATCATCTCCGGCTCACCGGAGGACCGCATGAGCGCAAGCGACGGCTTCCACCTGGGCGCCGGGGCGGCACCGGGGGAGGCGAGCGGCGCCATGGCCCCGGCCCAGATGGGCAAGCAGGAAGCCCTCAAGCAATTCTCCATCGATCTCACCGAGCGGGCCCGCAAGGGGGAGCTGGACCCCATCGTCGGGCGCGACGAGGAGATCCGCCAGCTCGTGGACATCCTGATGCGCCGGCGCCAGAACAACCCCATCCTCACCGGCGAGGCGGGGGTGGGCAAGACCGCCGTGGTGGAGGGCTTTGCACTGCGCATCGCCGCCGGGGACGTCCCGCCGCCCCTCAAGGAGGTCAGCCTGCGCACCCTGGACGTCGGCCTGCTCCAGGCGGGCGCCAGTATGAAGGGCGAGTTCGAGAACCGGCTGCGCCAGGTGATCGAGGAGGTCCAGGCCAGCCCCAAACCCATCATCCTGTTCATCGACGAGGCCCACACCCTGATCGGTGCAGGAGGTGCAGCCGGCACCGGGGACGCGGCCAATCTGCTCAAGCCCGCCCTGGCCCGCGGGACCCTGCGCACCGTCGCGGCCACCACCTGGAGCGAGTACAAGAAGTACATCGAGAAGGACCCGGCCCTCACCCGCCGCTTCCAGGTGGTCCAGGTGGACGAGCCGAGCGAGGAGAAGGCCATCCTGATGGTGCGGGGCATCGCATCCACCCTGGAGAAGCACCACAAGGTCCAGCTCCTGGACGAGGGGCTGGAAGCGGCGGTGCGCCTCTCCCACCGCTACATCCCGGCACGCCAGCTCCCCGACAAGGCGGTGAGCCTGCTCGACACCGCCTGCGCCCGGGTCGCCATCAGCCAGTCCTCCGAGCCCCCGGAGGTGGAGGACTGCCGCCGCCGCATCGAGGGCCTGACCACGGAGCTCGCCATCATCGGCCGGGAGCGTGCGGTGGGCGTCGACACCGCGGAGCGCGAGCGCTCGGTCAGGGAGAAGCTGGCCGCCGGACAGGAGCGCCTGGCCGGGCTCAAGGCCCGCTGGGAGTCCGAGCAGGCCCTGGTCAAACAGATACTGGACCTGCGCGCCCAACTGCGCGGAGACGCGGCGCCGGTCGAGGGGACCGGGAGCCGCTTGGAGCAGGCGGCCAGCGCCGCGGCGAGCAGCCCGCCGCAGGCCACCGTCGGCGCAGCGTCCCCGGAGACCGTCGCCCCCGGCCTGACGGAGTCGGAGCGCACCGCAACCCTGGAGAGACTCCGTGCGCTCCAGGCCGAGCTCGCGGCCCTGCAGGGCGAGCGCCCCCTGATCCTGCCGAGCGTCGATGCCCAGGCAGTC
>Ga0272446_1002288_pt1 | contig 26324 bp, 29 predicted proteins | sample YNPCB0061_FD_194587 | JGI IMG/M metagenome (GOLD analysis project Ga0272446, IMG submission 194587) | Hot spring microbial mat communities from Yellowstone National Park, WY, United States - YNP-CB-006-1 | ecosystem: Environmental > Aquatic > Thermal springs > Hot (42-90C) > Sediment | place...
TTTTCTTGCCGCCAACGCTGAACGCTACGGCATCATCAAACGGCGTCGAAACCGGGACAAGCCATCCGTGTTTGCATCTCTCTTGGATTTGACAAATGCCGCAAATCCTTAATTTCTAGCCAATGGTCTTAGCCACTCCTCTTTGCTCTGTCGATCCTCAGGCGTAAATCGGCTGTGCAAGAGCGTCACTTCTGTGTCATTGCCAACTTGCGCTTTCACTGCTTCATAGAGTTCTTGGGCGCGTTGCACCTGGTTGCAAATCGCCACGGAACGCGTTTGGTGTCTATCTAAGATCGCCTGCGCCGACAGCTCAACATCATGGATCTCGTAGCGGCGGCTGCGCGGCGTCTGACCGTTTCCCGATGCGATCACTTGATACTCTTCTGGCGACACCTGCACGACTTCGGCGTCAAGCATCGCCGCCAACTCCTGAAGCATAGTGCTAGAAAATGTCGCCGTCATCAGCACAAACGGCACAATGCCCTTCAAGTTACTCAATAGTTCGAGCGTGGTCGTCAGCGCACCTTCTGCACCATCCTCGCCAGCTTGCGGAAAAAGGTGGAACTCATCGAAGACAAGATAGGATGAGTAGAAGGCGCCAGCATTCAGATTGCCCATCCCCGGCGATAATGAATAGGGCACACCCAGAGCGCTGCTCAGGCTTTGATCGATGGTGGCAAAGATTAGGTCACCCTGAAATCTGGAATCAGTAGATTGCTCGCCAGTCTGAATAGTCACCTTTGGATTCCGAATCATGCGCATTTCTTCGTTTACCAATTTGGCAGTGTCTGCCACAAACTGGTTTGCTAAGACGCGCATCGGTACTGAGTAAATGCACTTCCGTGGAAACTGTGAAGGTACATCGCGATCCCAAGCCTCAAAGTACGGCCACAATGCGCCAAGCGTCTTTCCTGTACCTGTCGGCGCTTGGACAATCACGCTTCTCCCACTTCGTATGTGGCGAGCAATTCGTTTCTGAAACTCATACAGCTTCATCTTGAGCATTCTCCAGACGATGTATTCGCATTATTTCAACGCGATCGAAATAGCTCACTAGCGCGATCATCATCAAAATCTGAACTCAAACTTGGCGTGTCCGTATGCTCCAGTTTGTATTGGCGGATGAGTCGTCGGGCTTCTCTTTCAATCTCACGTCTCATACCTTCTGGCTTCACCACCTCCACATCCGCTCCCCAACCCCTCACCCACGGCAGCATCTCCCGCCACTCGGCAATCTCCGTCTCCCAGATGCAGCCCCCATCTTCAGTGTCGGTGATGCGTTCCAGTGGATGCCAGATCGTTTCTCTGAGTCGACGCGTGGCTGTGCCTGGCGCAAAGCGCAGCGTCACGGTCTGCGGCGCCTGGTCGCTGCCCCACACGCCCCACGCATGACTCAACATTGTCTGCTCGTCGAAGTCCTCCGGACGCTCGAATCGCTCGCCCAGCACGGCGCGTTCGATGCGTTCCAACTTCAAAGTAATCACTTTGCGCGCCAGGTCGCTCTGTCCGATCACGTAGATGCTATCGCTCCAGGGTGAAGGCTCCAGCAGGTACGGCTCGAAACGATGCGTGCGGGCGCGCTGTCCATTCAATGGGCGATAATCCAACCGCAGTTGCAAGCTCTCCACCCACGCCTGCGCCACTGTCTCAAAGACCGTGGCGCGGCGCGGGTCACTGCGTTGCGACAGAATCCGCTCAGCGGCGGTGACCAGACGCTCGGTCATCGGCTTGTGCAGGGCAATGGCGATCTTCTCCAACGCACTGGCTGTGCGTTCGTGAGCGTAGCGCGTCTGTTGCGAGGCTCGTCGCGCCGCCAGATAGAGGCTCAATGCCTCGGTCATATTGAGCCGCACGTTGGAAATATAGCGTTGTCGGTCGATGCGATAGCGCCCGCCTTCCTCCTCGATAAATGGATGCTCACGCTCCAGATCGATGCGGTCGCGGTAGATAGTGCTACGATCGACGCCTAGTCGTTCGCTCATCTCGACGTCGCTGTAAGCGCGCTCGCAATACAACAACTTCATCCTGTCAAGCCGTTCGGCTTTGGTCATTCCTTTACCCATAGTTGCCTTTCCTGTCCTGTTTCTACTTGAGATATTGACAATCGGCGTCGGGGGAGTCGCCGCTTGTCAATATCTGCACAGGCATCTACACCGTAGCACAATGCGTTGCCAAATCCCGCAACATCTGTCAAAACTCGTCGATTATTTGCCTTTCCTGAACGGCCACAACCCGCCCTTGTCATCTTCGGCGAGCAGAATGCCCGCCTCATCCATGCTTGGCAACCGACGCGTAATCGTTGATGGCGAAACATCTAATTGCCGTGCCAGCTCGCGAGCCGAAATACCCGGCTGCCGTTCAATCAACTCGACCATATCGCTATACTCGTCCGCTTTCTTCTGCCAGAATGCCATACCATCCCTCCCAATGAATCGACACGCTTGTTTCCAACTCGTGTCTCCATCGTGAGATATGGTTGTTGCAGGTACTGCACAACGATATGGCTCAGAGTCTGCATTCTGTCGCCGGTGAACGACGACCGGGAAAATCAGGTTGCTCACACTATACCATCTTGTAAAGTGCCGACCAATCCCCACGGCGCCTGGTCACGTTCACGTCACATCGCACGTTGGCGCAACTGCCGGTTTTCGCGAACTTTTGCTATAGTAGTGTCACTGCGACGCTATTGTGCTTCTACTCCTTCAGAGCATGGAGCAGAGCACCGATCGACGCCGCTCAATTCAACCGATTACCTGAAACAAAAGTGCAAACTCACGCTATGCCTGCATCAATTTCCGTCTCCATCATCGGCGCCAGCGGCTACACCGGCGGCGAACTGCTGCGTTTGCTGCTCGATCACCCGCTCGTCACCGTCAAGCAGGTGACGAGCGAACGCAACGCCGGCAACTTTGTTCACTTCACCCATCCCAACCTGCGCGGACGCACGAAGCTGCAATTTGTCAGCGCAGCAGAAGTCGAGCCGTGCGACCTGCTCTTCCTGTGCCTGCCGCACGGCGGCGCCATGCAGAAGATCGAGCACTACGCCGGGCTGGCCGAGCGCATCATCGACCTCAGCGCCGACTTCCGCCTGCGCAACCCCGATGACTACGTGCGCTGGTATGGCAAGCCCCACGCCAACCCCGCCTGGTTGGAGCAGTTTGTCTACGGTCTGCCCGAACTCCATCGCGAGGAGATGCGCACCGCCCGCTACATCAGCGGCGTCGGCTGCAACGCCACCGCAACGAACCTGGCGATCTACCCGCTTTTTGCCAACAACCTTGCCGATCCCGGCCGCGACGTCATCTGCGAAGTCAAAGTCGGCTCCAGCGAGGGCGGCAACCAGGCGAGCGAAGCCACTCATCACCCGGAGCGCGCCGGCGTGATGCGCAGCTTTGCACCAACGGGCCATCGCCACACGGCGGAGGTCTTGCAGGCGCTGGCGCGGGTAGGCGCGGCGCCGGCAGTGCATCTCAGCGCCACCGCGGTCGACAATGTGCGCGGGGTCCTGGCGACGGCGCATGTCTTCGTCAAAGCGGGCGTCGAGGAGAAAGAGATCTTCAAGGCGTACCGGCAGAGCTATCGCAACGAGCCGTTCGTGCGCATCGTCAAGGAGCGCACCGGCGTCTATCGCTACCCGGAGCCGAAGATTCTCGCCGGCAGCAACTACGCCGACGTCGGCTTCGAGTTCGACCCAACGACCGGGCGCGTCGTCGCCATCGCCGCCATCGACAACCTGATGAAGGGTGCGGCGGGCAGCGCGGTGCAGGCGATGAATCTCATGTGCGGGTGGGAGGAGACGACAGGGCTGGGCTTCCCGGGGCTGCATCCGGTATAGGCGATACATCGCTGTGTCCTTGTCTGGATGGTGTAAAATGCAAGTCATGAAGCTGAAAGATGACAACACCGCGGAGTCACGCGACGTGACTGGAAACATGAGAATGTGGTCCACTGTCTGGTTGGATCGGCCGAACGAAAGCCCGGAAGCAATCGCACGCGGGCAGGAAATGGCTGAGGAAATCCGCGACATCCTGGCAGAAGCAACGTCGGAAATTTCGTTCGATGAGTTCCTGGCAAGCCGGCGGGGGCGCACATAAGGATGGAAAACCCAAGTTATCACCGCAAAACGCCGCTGGTCGTGACCGAGGAGATGCGCCGTGAGATCACCGGCGCCGTGGCGGAGATTGACCTGGCGCAACTGGAGATTCTGCGGCAGATGACGCCGGCGCAGCGTATGGCGATCGCCGCGGCCATGATTGCTGATCTAGAGCGGGCGGCGGCGTATCAACTGCGAAAGCGCCATCCTGAATTGAGTATCGCTGAATCGCTGAGAATTGTCCGGCGAGGAGTATTACATTACGAACAGCAGAGACTCAGGGATGAAGAGTAGTATGTCAATTCTTGAGTTTGCCAGGCTGGTGATCGATGCCCTGGAAGCCACCGGCATCGACTATCTGCTCGGCGGCTCACTGGCACTGATTGCTTGGGGTGAGCCACGTAGCACTTTGGATGTGGATATTGTCATTTCATTACCTGGTGAACGGATTAGAGATCTGTCTCGCGAACTAGAAAAGCGACAGATGCTGGTTCCGCCAGAAATCCTTCTTGACCTGTTGTTACAGTTCGAAGGCGATCTTCCTGTCAATGCGATTCATCTTGACAGCGGTCACAAGGCGGAATTGTTCCTGTTGAGAACCGGCGATGCATTTCGACAATCGGCGCTCGCACGACGCCGATTGGTCGACATTGGGGAGCCTTTGGGCGAAGTCTTTGTCCATGCGCCAGAGGATTTGATTCTTAACAAGATTCACTACTACGCACTGAGCCGCCAGCCAAAACATGTTCGTGACATCGCCAGCATCCTGGTGGTTGCCCGCGATCAAATCGACTGGGCCTATTTCACGAAGTGGGCCAGACACCTTGATCTGCTTGAAGTGTGGTTGGAAGTGAAACGTGAAGTGGATGAATACTTGAGGCAATCCAAAGGGCGAGCCTAGACCCCCCATCAGATTTGAGAAGGACAGAGAACAATGATCGTCATCAAAGTAGGCGGCGGCAAGGACTTGAACATCAACGCGATTGTCGCCGACATCGTCACCTTGCGCGATGCGGGACGTGAACTGCTGCTTGTCCACGGCGGCGCCGAGACAACCAACGAAGTCGCCGAGGCATTGGGTCATCCGCCGCAGTTCGTCACCAGCGAGAGCGGCTATGTCAGCCGACGCACCGACCGCCGCACGCTGGAGATCTTCGAGATGGTCTACTGCGGCCAGCTCAACAAGATGTGGGTGGAGAAGCTGCAAATGGCGGGCGTCAACGCCGTCGGCTTGAGCGGGCTGGACGGACGCATCTTCGAGGGGACGCGCAAGGACACGCTGCGCGTGCGCATCGACGGCAAGCGCATGGTGCTGCGCGACGACTGGACCGGCACGGTGGAGCGCATCAACACGCACCTGCTGCGCACCCTGCTCGACGCTGGCTACTTCCCCGTGCTCACCCCGCCCGCAGCGTCGGACAAAGGCGAGGCGATCAACGTCGATGGCGACCGCGCCGCGGCGATGGTGGCGGCGGCTTTCCACGCCGAGGCGCTGATTATCCTCAGCAACGTGCCCGGCCTGCTGCGCAATTTTCCTGACGAATCATCGCTGATCCGCGAGATTCCCAAATCCAAAGCCAACGACTTCATGCAGTACGCCGAGGGGCGCATGAAGAAGAAGGTGATGGGTGCAGTCGAGGCCATCGATGAAGGCGTGCAGAAGGTCATCTTCGCCGATGGCCGCATCGACGCGCCGATCTCAGCGGCGCTGGCGGGCGGCGGGACGCAGATCGGATAAATGCATGAGCGGATGTAATTCAAGTTGGGGGCGCCCGTCGTAGGTCATCGCCTCCGGCGTGACATGGCGCCACATCACGCCGGAGGCGATGACCTACGACAAACTTGACTTCACCCCAAACATGAAATGAACCCTGCACGAACAGTCTGTTTGACACGACACAATAACGACATTATAGTGTCATCATGATTCTGCTGATTTCTAGATTGGCTGCTCATATCGCTACCCGTCACGAGTCAAGCGTCACCGGTCACTCGTGACGCATGAATTGTTAACCTGGCGAGCAATCATGGCTCTTCTCGACTGGATGACCTTGCCTGCAAGCAGCAAAGGAGAACGCACATGACTTACCCGGCAATGACTGCCGTGCCTGTCACAGAGTTGCGGACACGGCAGCCTGAGATTTTCGATGATCTGAAGGACGCGCCGATCTTGTTGACTCGGCAAGGCCACGGTGCAGGCGTGCTGGTGCATCCCGACACCTGGAATCAACTGGTTGAGGACTTGCGGCACTACCAGCGCCTGGTGCGCGTTGAGCGTGCGCGGCGCGATCTGAACGCGGGCAATGCCTACACCTACGAACAGGTCGAAGCGATGCTCAAAGCGGATGGTCTGCTCCCGTGAAGCGTACGCTCTATTTTGCGCCAACGGCAACCACCGCACTACGTATGATCGACCGCCGGTTGGTGCGGCAGGTATGGAGTGTCATCGATTCACTGCGCGACGATCCTGACGCATTGAACTATCGCACAGATTCATTTGACCCAACCATCTGCGGCATCACCGTCTCAGGCGACGTCACGATTTGGTTTGAAATTCTGGACGAACAACATGCAATCCGCATCCTTGACATCGAAGGCTGAAACCGGGCAAATTCCTGTCTTTACCCCGCGCCGCCAGCTTGGCCACACCGGCTTCATTGCCAGCGTGCTTGGCGCCGGCGACCTGGCGGATCGCAGCCTGCCGCTGGCGACCTGCGTCGCCACGCTGCGCCGCGCCATCGACGCCGGGCTGAATGTGGTGGACACCGCGCCTGGTTACGAAGACGGCTACTCCGAGCAGATCGTCGGGCAGGCGGTCAAAGGTGTGCGCGAGCAGTTGTTCGTCATCTCCAAGATCGACGACTTACTGGCGCCGGTCGCCCCGCAGATCGAGGCGTCGCTGCGCCGGCTGGAGCTGGAGTACACCGACGCCTTTGTCTTTCACGGCTTGTCCGACATGACAGTGCTGGAGCAGTTGATGGCGCCCGGCGGCGGCTTCGACCAGCTTGCCGACTGCATCAAGGCGGGCAAGACGCGCTTCGGCGGCATCTCGTCGCACAACCCCGACGTGCTCAAAGCCGCCATCGAAGCCGGGCTGTGCGACATCGCCATGTTCCCAGTTGGCCCCTTTGTCGATGAACGCTACGTCACCGAGACGCTGCCGCTGTGCAAGGCGCGCGGGGTGGGCAGCATCTGCTTCAAGACATTCGGCGCTGGCAAGTTGCTGGGGGACACGGTCGGCTACAATCAGCCCCTGCAATTGCGGCCACGCGGCAAGCTCTCCTCCGGTGGCGTGGATGACGCTGTGGCTGTGCTGCCGCGCCTGAGCGTGCGCGAGTGCCTGCATTACACGCTCACGCTTGACCCGGATGTGGCGCTGTTAGGGCTGAGCTTTCCAAACGAGCAGGATCAGGCGTTTGCGGCGGCGCAAACCTTCCAGCCACTCACAGCGGAACAGATGGCCGACATCCGCACGCGGGCAGTCGAAGCGCGCAAAGACAAAGGTCCGTGCTGGTGGAACCCAGACCCAGAGGCTTAGGAGGACGGCTTAACCCTGCTTATCTGGCTGGCGGGTTTGATATTCGTAAATCTCGTCATAAAGTTGCTTAACAGTCATTTGACCAAACACGGCATCTTTCCATTTCAGGTAGTCGCCGTGGCCGCTCTGCCAGATTGACCAAAACCGTGCACTCTTGGCTGGCCCGAGGTGTTTCATCAGAATCTCGGCCGCTTCCTGTAAGATTTCGGTGTCAGACGGGACTTGAACGCTCATGTTGATCCCTAAGCTAAAAAGTTACACTATCACTCAACACGCGAACGCATTCGACTGGATCAAGTATTTGCAGTTTCCTGTCACTAACGCGTCTATATTGCTTTACAAGCCGATCATCACAGGTTACAAAATGATCACAACTGCATAATTCGGCACACGCAAGATGCAGAGCATCTATCGCCTTAATACCGACTTCAGCCAGTTCCAATGCTCTGGACAACGCGTCTTGGTCAATGTGGTGCACCCTACTTGATTTCTGTAAAGATTGTTCGACCATCAACCTGTGATCTGCATCTGGATGGCGGCTAATCTCAAATAGCACGACAGAAGAAGCGATTAACTCGATTACACCTTGCTCGGTCATCTGTAGTAGCAGAGAGATCGCCTGAGTTTCTAGCCAGATGCGTGGTTGCGTTTGATCATCAAACGGGCGCACAAAAACACTGGTGTCAAAGTAGATGCGAGTCATAACGACGCTCTTGTTCGAACTTCACCTGTAGCGAAGTATATCACAAAAAGAAACGGCAGATTAACGCATGAAAACACATGTTGTAGACAGGATTTCAGCCGCCGAACTTGTTGACCTCGAAGCATCCATCCTCGGCGGTGTGACGCAACGACGCAACGACACCGTGATCGTACGCGGCGAAGGTTGCTGGCTCTACGACACCGGGGGGCGGCGCTATCTCGACCTCGGCTCGGCGCAGGGGGTGACGCTGCTCGGCCACTGCCACCCGGCGCTGGTGGACGCGCTCGCGACGCAGGCGCACACGCTGATCTCCTGCCCCAACTTTCTCTACAGCGACGTGCGCGCCCGCTTCGCCGCCAAACTGGTCGAGGTGTTGCCCGCCCATCTCAATCACGTTTTTCTTGCCAACAGCGGCGCCGAAGCCATCGATGGCGCGCTCAAGTTTGCCCGGCTGACGACCGGGCGCACGCGCGCCATCGCCTTTCGCTCAGCTTTCCACGGGCGCACCGTCGGCGCTGTCTCGCTGACGTGGGAGAAGAAGTACCGCGAGCCGTTCCTGCCGCTGCTCGACGTGGTGCACCTGCCCTACAACAACCTGGTGAAAGTCGAGGAAGCGCTGGATGCCGACGTAGCCGCTGTCTTCGTAGAGGTTGTGCAGGGCGAGGGCGGCGTCAACATCGGCGACGGCGACTTTCTGCGCGGGGTGGAGCGCCTCTGTCGCACCCACGGCGCCATGCTCGTCATCGACGAGATCCAGACCGGCTTTGGGCGCACCGGGCGCTGGTTTGGCTTCCAGCACCACGACCTGCACCCCGACATGATCTGCCTGGCGAAAGGGTTGGGCGCCGGCTTCCCCATGGGCGCCATCGCCTACACCGACTGCGTGCAAGAGAAGCTCTACGTCGGCGCACACGGCAGCACCTTTGGCGGCAACCCGCTGGCGTGCGCCGCCGGGCTGGCGGCGATCCAGACGTACCAGGAGGAAGGCTTGATTGCGCGCGCCGCCACGATGGGTGCATTCTTCCTGCGTCGCCTGCGTGAGGAGCTGGCGGACATTGCGCTTGTGCGCGAAGTGCGCGGGATCGGGCTGATGTTAGCCGTCGAGCTGCGCCAGAAAGCCGGACCCTACCTCAAGACGCTGATGGAGGAGCACGGCGTGATCGCCCTGCCCGCCGGGCCCAACGTGATCCGCTTCCTGCCGCCGCTGATCATCACCGAAGAAGAGATTGAGATCGGCGTCCAGGCGCTGGTGCGCGCACTTTCCGCGGCAGACGCAGCGTGATAAAATGGCATTACTGGCGTTTTGATCGGAGGTAAGCATGAACCCTGAGACAGCGGCGACGACTGTCGCATCACCTATCCCGGAAGCGATGATGAGCGCCGAAATGCTCATCGGCGAGCTAGATATCAGCCATATTGTCACCGAGGACGACACCCCTGTGGACAACCTGTTTTCCGAAAAGCAGCAGCGTCTGTTGACCGAACCGCTCTATGCCAACTGGGATGGCGGTACGCGTCGACGGACTTTCATAGTTGCAGCCAACGTAGGGCTATACCCCGACATCGGCGGCAACCCGGTTGTGCCTGACGTCTTCCTGAGCATGGATGTAGAGATTGCCGAGGATTGGTATGCTCGTCGTCATCGCACTTACTTCTTCTGGGAATTTGGCAAGGCGCCTGAGATCGTGATCGAGATTGTCTCCAACCGCGAGGGAGGCGAAGATACGCGCAAGATGGCGCAGTACGCACGCATGGGCATCGCGCACTACGTCATCTTCGACCCGACGTTGGCGTTGAGCGACCAGATGTTGCGTATCTACGAACTTCGCCACCAGCAGTATGAACAGGCTGAGACTGCATGGTTCCGCGGCGTCGAGCTAGGTCTGACGCTGTGGGAAGGCAGCTACGAAGGCAAAGAAGCGACCTGGCTGCGCTGGTTCGATCACAACCGCGATCTGATTCCGACCGGCGCCGAATCGACCGCCCGAGCTGAACAGCGCGCTGCCGAAGCCGAGGCACGCGCACAGCAGGAAGCTGCATTGCGTCGCGCTGTCGAAGCCGAACTGGAACGCCTGCGCGCCGAGATCGAGCGACTACGCAGCCAGGCATGAGCATGGAACGCGCACAGGCAATCGAACTGCTGCGTGGACTGGTGGCGATCCCGTCGATCTCGCACCAGGAGGCGGAAGCCAGCGCATGGCTGGTGCAGCAAATGACAACAATCGGCTACGACCGCGCCTTCGTCGACGCGGCGGGCAACGCCGTCGGCGAGATGGGCCCGGCCGACGCTGCGCAGACCATCGTGCTGCTGGGCCACATCGACACCGTACCCGGCGACATTCCTGTGCGCATCGAGGCAACCGGCGCAGGTGAAGTGCTCTACGGGCGCGGCAGCGTGGACGCCAAAGGCCCGCTGGCGACCTTCACGGCGGCGGTGGCGCGCGTGGGCAGCGCATGGGCGCACGCGCACAACGTTCGTTTCGTCGTCGTCGGCGCCGTGGAGGAGGAGGCTGCCAGCAGCAAAGGTGCGCGCTTCATCCGCGACCGCTTCGACGGCGTTCACGAACCGTTGCCCAACGCCTGCATCATCGGTGAGCCGAGCCACTGGACACGCGTCACGCTTGGCTACAAGGGGCGCCTGCTCGTGGAGATGGAAGCAACGCAGCCGATGGCGCATACGGCGGGTCCAGACGCTGGCGTCGCTGTCGTCGCGGTTGATTTCTGGAACTGGCTCAGCGACTACAGCGCGCGCTTCAACGCCGACCGCGACAAAGCCTTCGAGCAATTCCAGCCCAGCCTGCGCCGCCTGTCCACCTTCACCGATGAGAAAATGCACGACCACGTCATCGCCAGCAGCGGGATTCGCCTGCCGCCCGGCTTCGACGTCGATGGCTTTGCCGCGGAACTTGCCGCCTGGTCCGCCCAAAGAGGAGGAGCAGGCGACGTCAATCTCCCAATCTCCAATCTCCCAATCTCCAATCGCCCAATCTCTCAATCGCCCCATCCCATCGTGACAACACTCTCTGGTTCTCTTACCTCCATCACCTTGCGTTTCACCTCCTACGAACCGGCGTGGCGCGGCGACCGCAGCAACCCGCTGGTGCGCAGCTTCTTGCAGGGATTGCGGGAGGTGGCGCCGACGGAAAAGCTCGGCTTTGTGCTCAAGACAGGGACGAGCGACATGAACGTGGTGGGCCCGGCGTGGCGCTGCCCGATCGTCGCCTACGGGCCGGGGGACAGCAGCCTCGACCACACGCCGCACGAACATCTGCCGCTGGACGACTATTGGCAGGCGGTGCTGGTGCTCGAGGCGACGCTGCATCACCTGGGGGAAGCTGCGGGTCAATCATGACTCGCGACGCATGGCTTGTTAACCTGGCGAGCCATAAGCCCATGCGTACTGGCACGCAACACGCAACTACGGCTTATTTGCACCCACGTGCACTAAATCTCGATCAATCGTTGCAACAGGGCATGGTCTTGCGGCAGCAGCCCCGCCTCCGCCAGGCGCGGCGCCAGTTCGCGCCACGCCGGCTGCGCCGCATAGACGCGGCGGAAATAGGGCAACGCCGCCTCGATTGCGCCTGCGTTGACCAGCGCGCAGCCAAACCAGAAGACGCCTTCAGGGTTCTCCGGCATGAGATCGGGGGCGGCGTCGAAGCGGGCAGCCGCCGCTGCGACCTGCGCCGCGTCTACATGATCGCCGCTCAACAACGCCTCTGCAGCATTCCAGGCGTCATACGCGCGCCGCACCTGGAGCAGCCGGCGCAGCTCGACCAGCGGCTCTGCGTGATCGTCGACGCGCAGGTCGAAGAGGCGATCCTGCCAGGGTCGCCCCGACGCCGCCGCGTTGACCACGACCAACGCCGCCGATTGGCGGCCGCGAATGTCGCCGCCTTCGGCTTCCGCCGCCTCCAGCGCCGCCAGCAGACGCGTGGCCAGATCGCCGCGCGTCTGCTCATAGGCTTCCGCCATTGCGTCCCACACTGTCGCCTGCAACATCAGGTTTGCCTGGACCGCGTAGCCTTCACCAGTGCGATGACCCGCCGCGGCGATGCAGCGCGCACCAGTGTGGACAGCCACGTTGCCGTGTACGTCCACCATCGCCACCTGGCGCTGATCCTGGCGAGGATCGGCAACCAGGAGTGCAGCCAGCGCCTGGGACGCTGTCTTGCCCCCCTTCATCAGCGCCAGCCCGAGCGGGCCGTAGGAGATTTCGACAAAGGATTGGGTGGCGACAGCGCCAACGCCCGCTTCCAGCCAGGGGACAGCGCTGCCGACGCCGAAATAGTGCGACTGCACGGCCACGCCAAGCTGACCCGCCGCCGGGTCAAGGGCGACGATGGAATAGGTGTGGGCAAGGGAGGGCATGGTCAATCCTCCCCTTCGCCCGATCGGCGTCGGTAGCGAAAGTCGCAGCAGGGCGCGCCGCCCATGATCGTCTGGGTGCGCGTCAGCTCGATGGTCGGGTTGAAGCCTTGAATGAGCGCCCAATCGCGATTGCACGACAGCACCGCGCCCAATTCCGGGATGCCGAGCGCCCGGTAGAGTTCGGCGTAACGGCAGCGCGTGACGTTGAAGTCGAACCGCTCCTCGTCCTGCGCCAGCACCTCGATCTCCAGCGCGTTGTCCTGTGTCCAGAAGCGCAACGAATTCGCGAACGCGGGCAGCGCGTTGTCGCCCATGCTGTCAGCCAGCGCCGCGCCCTGCGCTTGCGCAATGCGGATGATGGCGTCGCGCACGACATCGATGACCGCCTCGCGGCCAAACGCCTCACCCAGGGCGTCAATGATCGGCGCCAGGATGCGCGCCTCGACCTCGCGACGGGTGAGCACGCCGATGCGGGCGTTGAGCGTGTCCGGCGGCGTCGCTGGCGGCGTAGCCGACGCTGAGGTGAATGGTGATGTGTTCATGCTCACTTGCTCCAATTCAACTGCCAGGCGCTGAAGCCGTTGTCAGCGCGCTGGCGTCAGGATGTGACCCTCCGCCACACTGCCGTAGACCCGTTGACGCGCGGGCCCGTGATGCCAGGCATAGCAGGCAACATAGGCGCAGGTGACTGCATCCAGCATTTCCTCCAGTTCCTGCAAGGCTCCGCCGCGGCGTTGGCTGGCGTCGAGGGACGTCACCATCTCCAGCCCAGTCAGCGGTGGATCGGCGCGGTGCAGACCCGCGAGGAGTTGCTGGTAGCGGGCAAACTCGGCGGCAATCATTGCCGGCGTGCGCCCAGGCTTGCGCTTGTATTTGAGCGTGCGCGGCAGGTCAAACAGGATGACATGCGCCGGGTGCGGGAACACCTCGCAGATGTAACGTCCGGCGCCCCGCTGCGGAATTGGCGCACACTCACAACAGTCGAAGCGTTCGCTCAGCCGCGCCGCCAGTCTCTCACCGCGCACGCTGCCGTTGCGCGCCAGCAGGGTGCGGTTCGCCGGATAGGCGCCGGCATCGAATCTGCCCCACGCCAACGACACTTCGTGATCGGCGCGGCGGCGGCCGGTCGCATTGGGCACGCGCAACGGTGCGTCGATGGCGATCACGGCGGGTGAACCTGGCGGCAAGTGATCGGCGATGAAGGCCTCGATGGCAGCGTCATCGGTGAGGAGACCCGTCGCCGTCACCAGGGCGCCCGCACTGATCACTGCGCCGCCTGTGCGATTGCGGTCGCTCCACGCCAGATCAAGGCCGATGAAGACGGGTGACGGCATAGCGGTCAATCCTGTGCCTGGGGCGTCAAGCAGGTGCAAGAAACTCAACTGTCAATCGTGGTCAGTTCGATGAGGTTGCCGAAGGGATCGCGCACAAAATAGCGCGGGCGATCCGGAATCGGCACATCGGCGGCCACCTTGATGCCCGCGTCGATCAGCCGCAGCCGTAGCCCTTCGACATCTTCCACCGCCAGGCAAAAGTGACGCCCGGAAAGGTCTTGACCCAGCGGCTCCTCGACGAAGAGATGCAGCTCGCTTCCATCGCCGATCTGAAACCACAGCACGCCGAGACTCTGCAAAGAGGCTGGCGGCGTCATCTCCGTCAGGCCAAGCAGGTCGCCATAAAAGGCGCGGGCGACGCGGTCAGTGTCGGGCGGACGGGAGATGGCGACATGTTGTAGACGTGTGTTCACGCTGTTTTCCCCGCAAGTTTCCCCGGCAAGTGAACGGCTCAACGCCAACTGAAGGTGCGGACGGTGCTGGGCGGGCTGGCGGCTTCCACAAACGCGCGCCCCTCGGCGCTGCGGTTCACCCGCACCACAGTGACAAGCCAGGCGTAGTCGGCGGACTCGCCTTCGCCAGGGGCAAGCGCGGGTTCAAGGCGGAAGCCTGCCTGCTTCGTCCAGGCAGGCGGCAACTTCCGGGCGGCCAGATTGCGCGGCAGCACTTGCAGGACGAACCACTCATTGGCTGCCAACGCGTCCACGCCATCCCAGGTGAAGTTGACCGGATCAGTGCGCGCCAGGCTCGCGCCTTCTTCAGGAGCGCGCAGGCGCGGCGCGGCGTAGCTGACGGCTGTCGATGCGTCCACGGAGGCGGCAGGCTCAACCGCCAATGCTTCTGGCGGCGCGCCGAGCAATGGCAACCGCAAGGTGTCGCCAGGCTGCAAGAATTCGCCGACTGCCAGCTTGTTGGCGCTCAGCAACTCATCCACCGTCGTGCCAAAGGTGATAGCGATCGTGCTAAGCGTATCGCCAGACTTGACAACGTACTCAAAGTTGGTGGCGGCGGCGCTCGACTGGGCGGCAGCGCTATCGCGCAGCACAGGAATCACCAACTCATCGCCCACGCGAATCAATTCGCTGGTCAGGTTATTGGCGCGCTGAATCTCCTCCACCGAAACGTCGTAGTCGATGGCAATCGAAAGCAAGGTCTCGCCATCTGCCACTACGTGACGAATGAGCAGCGTCTCCTGCACGATAGGGATGGGGGTGGGCGTCGGCAGCAGCGTTGCGGTGGGCACGGGGGTGGCGGTCGCCGCCATCAGCGGCACGCTCGTGGGAAGAATGGCCTGCACGACATCAGCCTCATCGGTTTCCTGCACCGATTCTGTGCCAACCCGCCACCAGAAGACCAGCACGGCGAGCACCGCAATGACCAGCGTCACGTCGATCCACGAAAAGCGACGCCGCCCTTGCGTCTGGTTGCGCAAGTCGTAACCGCACATGAAACAACTTTCGGCGTTGCGGGCGACGCGCGTGCCGCAGTTGGGACAGCGCCGTTCGGCAACGCCTGGAGCAATGCGTTCTTGAGCCATCGCGGGCGATTATAGCACGATTTGCTGGCGGCGGAGCAAGTAGAATCCTTACAGAGCATGTCAGCAAAGCAAGAAATCAAAAGGGGATCGCAACGTGTGCGATCCCCCCGGAACATTCCCGATTTGGCTGCGCCTCAGCTCATCCACCGTTGGCAGCGTTTTGTTGCAGCAGATACGCAATCAGATCCGCCAGTTCTTGCCCGGAGAGCTGCTCGCCATAGTTCGCTGGCATCACCCCGTTCGGGTAATTCGGCACAACAAAACTACTGGGATTGACGATGCTATGATAGAGATAGAGCGCCGGGCTTTCACCAGGCACGCGGCTGACCGCTGTATCGCCGACATGATACCAGGTCGGCCCGGTCATGGTCACGGCCGGGTCAAGGCCATGGCAACCAACGCACCCGCGCGCCAACGCAATCTGGGAGCCATTGTCAGGATTCGCCACCGCCAGCGCCGCCGCCACATCTTCAGGCAGGCCGGCTGTGATCTGCTCCGGCGCAAGGTCCGCCAGCTTCGGCGCTTCGGTGGGCGCAGCCACAACCACTTCGTTGCCAGCTTCCAGAGCGGCAAGTTGCTCACCAAGTCGCGGCGAAATCAGCAGTTCTCTGGCATTTGGCGCACAGGCAGCCAGCGCCAGTGCGACTAGAAACAGGGAGGCGACTAACCAGGCAATGGGTCGCACTCGATTCGACTTCATGCAGCCCTCCCACTTCATTGGGAATCATGTTGACTTCTCTCTGACATTAGAGAGGATTCAATGGAATACACTTTTGCGTAGTGTAGCACAGTCGGACAGCAGCGGCAATTTGCAGCGGGGTGAGATGATCACTTTCGCACCGCGATTCTGGGGTGCACCGGTCACATGTCGAAGTGGGATCGGTCGGGCGTCGTCTGGTTTTGTGCGCCTATCTCGGCTATGCTGGGTGAGACTCGTGTGCAGAAGAGGCAGTCTGGACGCGTCGGCGGCGCCAACGATGAAAATAGCGGGAAGGCGTCGCCTCTCGACCTCGCCCCGCTTTTCACATCGGTGCGGCGCCCTGACGCACAGTTCGCAGCCAACCAGGCAATGGCGCTTCGCCCCCTTGCCACTCGCCGCTGTTTTCAAGAGAGGAGCCGTGCGATGACAGTGTCACGCTGGTCAATGGTGTTAATGCTTGTGGCGCTGCTTGGGCTGAGCGCAATCCCGCCAGCCGCAGCGGCGCCGAACGCTCCACAGGTCGCCGATGTCTATCTTCCCCTGATCGAACGCAGCGGCATTCAGCCGCCAGTGCTCAAGTGGCAACGCGGCGGCTGCTTCAATTCCTGGTGCGAAACCGGCTGGTATGCCTCGCCGGCGGTGGCTGACCTGGATGGCGATGGCGCCACGGAGGTGATCGCCGCTGCGTACGACCTGGTGATCCTTGACGGTGCGACCGGTGCGCTGGAACAGCGCGCTGACAACGGCAGCCGCGCCTGGCCCGGCGTAGTTGTGGCGGACATCGATGCGAGCGGCGATCTGGAGATCGTGGTCGGCCGCGGCGGCGACCAGTTGACTGTCTACAACGCCGACGGCAGTGAACGCTGGTCGCGCCACCCCTTCGGCAGCGGCGAAGTGCGCACGCTGGCGGCAGCCGACATCGACAGAGATGGGCAACTGGAGATCGTTGTCGGGCGTGCCTCTGGCGGCGCAACCAGGCAGCTGAGCGTCTATGCGGCCGACGGCCACCTGCGTGATGGCTGGCCGGCGCGACGCGACGGCGAACCGGGCTACGGCTGGGGGATGTACAACCAGAACGCAGCGGTGGCTGACCTGACCGGCGATGGCTATGCCGAGATCATCGGGCCGACCGACACACACTATATCACCGCGCTGGACCGCGACGGCAATCAACTGCCCACCCACAGCCGCTACAACAACTACAACCCCAAAGGCCCGAAGGTCTGGAGCCAGGTCGGTGTGCACGTGGACGACGCCGTCGATCTGCGCGGCTACGCCAACTGCGGCGTCGAGCATCGCCCCAACTTCGCCAACAGCGCGCCGGTCATCGCCGACCTGAACGGCGACGGCGTGCGCGAGATCGTCGTCGTAGGCAACGTCTATGACTGCGGCGCCGATCCGTATCAAAGCCTGTACGAGATGCCCTTCATCTTCAACGCCGACCGCAGCCGCTGGCAGGCAAGCGGTTTCGACTGGACAGCGATCCCAGCGCCAGATGACGCCGCCGCGCCGCTGAGCGAGGACTACAACGTCATCGAGTCAGCGCCGCCCAACCCGGTGATTGCCGATCTGGATGGCGACGGCTTTGCGGAGATTCTGCACGCATCCTACGACGGGCGACTGCACGCCTGGTGGCTGGACAAGAGCGAACACGGCGCCTGGCCGTACGCCGTGTACGATGCAGGCGAGGGTTTCTATCGCTTCGCCTCTGAGCCGGTGGTCGCCGACCTCGACAACAACGGCAAGGCGGAAGTCATCTTCACTTCGTGGCCGCAGAAGGGTGGAAATCGCGTGGGCAAGTTGCACATTCTCGATGCGCTGGGCGCTGTGCTGTACGAAGACAATCTGCCGGCGCCCTTCTCCGGCGACTGGAATGGCGGCCTGGCCGCGCCGACGCTTGCCAACATCGACGACGACGCCGATATGGAGTTGGTGATCAACACCGCGCACAGCGGCGTCGTTGCCTACGATCTGCCGGGGACAGCCAACGCGCGCATCTTGTGGGGCACCGGGCGCGGGGGCTATCTGCGCAACGGGTCGCGGTGATGTTGATGTTGGTGCTCGTGGTGCGTAGCGCTCGCCAGATCAAAACGGCCACCGACGCCGGGGCGCCGATGGCCGATCAAGACAGGGTGGCTGTCAGGTGGAAATTACTTCAGCTCGTTGCGCGTGTAGCCTAGAATCTCGCGGGCGACAATCAGCGTGTTGATCTGCCCGGTGCCTTCGTAGATGTCGTTGATCTTGGCGTCGCGCATCCACTTCTCGACCAGGAACTCGGTGCTGTAGCCAAGCGGGCCGAGCAGCTCGACCGCCTTTTGCGTGATCATCGTCACCGCCCGCCCGGCCTTGGCTTTGGCCATCGACGATTCGAGCTTGTTCTCCTCACGTGCGTCGAGCAGCGCCGTTGCCTTGAGCGTGAGCAGCCACGCGGCGCGGAGTTGCGCCTCCATCTCCAGCAGATCAGCCTGCACCGTGGAGAGCTTCCAGCGCGGCTTGCCGTACTCCATCTTGACGCCTTCTTTCGCCAGCGTGTCGCGCGTAAACTCGAACGCGGCGCGCCCGATGCCGATGGCGCTCGCCGCCACGATCGGGCGGGTCGAGTCGAAGGTCTTCATGGCGCCCTTGAACCCCTTATTGCCGGGGCCGGTCTGCACTTCAGGGTCGCCCAGGATGTTATCCGCCGGGATGCGCGCGTTGTCGAAGATGATCGTCGCCGTGTCGCTGGCGCGGATGCCGAGCTTGTGTTCGACTTTGGCGATGATCACGCCAGGCGTGCCTGCCTCCACGACAAACGGTTTCATCCCTGCGCGGCCGGCCTTCTTGTCAACCGTCGCCCAGACCACAACCATGCCGTCGGATTCCTCCAGCGCCAGCTTGCCGTTGGTGCAGAAAATTTTCTGCCCGTTGAGCACCCACTCGTTGGTGGCAGGGTCAAAGGTGGCGGTGGTCTGGATGTTGCCGGTGTCGGAGCCAGCCTGCGGCTCGGTCATCGCCATAGCGCCCCACTTGGGCGGACCTTCGGTGTAGCGCGTCAGGAAGCGCTCGATCTGTTCAGGCGTGCCGACAGCCTGAATCGCAGCGCCACCCAGCGCCCCGCCGGGGATGCAGAGATAGATGCCAGCGTCGCCCCAACTGAGCATCTCAATCATGTGGACGAGCGTCATGTTGGCGATGCTCTCCCTGGCATCGCCAGCGGCTTCTTCGGCGGGCGGCGGCCCCTCGAGCACGGCAACGCCGCCATGATGTCCGTTGGACTTGACGGCCTCGGCGGCGGCCTTTTTCCTGGCGGCGCGCGCTTTGGCAGCGGCAATGTTGGCGCGCTCCATCTCTTGCATCTGCGGCAGCATCATGTTGATGTACCGCCACGGGCGTTCGTGTTCATTGTCGTCAAGACGGCGGCTGTCCGGGCGCATGGCATGTTCCGCCACGATCTGGACGTTGCGCAGTTGCTTCTCGATTACTTCAGGTGTCTTGAATTCAATCGCCATGGTTGGTTCCTCTTTCACTGGTTCCTGATTACGCTACGACTGCGCCGTCCATCGTGACAAAGCCGCGACCATTGCGCAGCCACAGCTCGACCGGATGCTCACGGATGTAGCCATGCCCACCCAACACCTGCACGGCGCCATCGGTCACTTCGAGCACCATCTTATCGGCGTATTGTTTGGCAAGCAGCGCCGACTTGGCGGCGTCTTCGCCAGCGTCGAACTTGTAGGCGGCTTCCCACACCATCAGGCGCGTGGCTTCGATCTCGATGCGCATGTTGGCGAGCATGAAGGCGATGCTCTGACGATGGGCGATCGGCTCACCGAAGGCGACGCGTTCCTTAGCATAGGCAAGGGCGTACTCGTAGGCGGCGCGCGCCACCCCCACCGCCAGCGCTGCCAGCGTGATGCGGCTGAGCGTGAGCAACTTCTGGATACGGATGCCCTTCAGCCCACCCAGCCGGTTGGCTTTGGGCACGACGACATTCTCGAACTCAACTTCGTGCATCTCCAACGCCTGGATGCCCATCAACTTGACGCGCTTACCGACCTTGACGCCCGGGGCGTCGCCAGGAACGATGAACGCCTGAGTAGTGCCATTCTCCTGCGCATAGACCAGGAACCAATCGGCCTTGTCCGCCAGCGGGACGTAGGTCTTCTTGCCGTTGATGACGAAATTGTCGCCTTCCTTGACAGCCGTGGTCTGCAGCTCGGCGGGGTCGAACTGCACAACCGGCTCGACCAGCGCGGCGGTCGCCCGCGGAAAAGAATCGCCGCAGAACATGGCGAGGAACTGCTCTTTTTGCTTGTCACTGCCGAACTGGGCAATCGGGATCGCAAAGAGGTTGGGCGTCAGCAGGTGCAGCGTGATGCCGAGGTCGCCCCACGCCATTTCTTCGAGATAGAGGGCGCTGGTCAACGCCGAGTATTCACCGTAGCCGCCGTAACGTGCATCGATGAAGCCGGGCAGCAGCCCCAGCTCCCAACCGGTCTGCACAACTTTTTCGGGCACGTGTTTCGATTCTTCGGCCTCGCGGTAGACGGCGCGCAGGTTCTTTTCAGCGTACCGGCGCACGGTGTCAACCAACATCTTCTGTTCAGATGTCATGTCGAACGAGTACATAGCATCTCCGTTTCAGAAAACTAGACGGCGCACGCCGGACCCTGGATGAATTCCTGGCGGTTGCCGTCGAACTTGCCACATGTCAAAGCAGGGATTGCATCTGTCAGGGTAAGGTGAACCTGTTGCGCAACAGTTGCGATCAGGTTGAGCAAGGTTGCGGGGATGCGTCGCCCTTCCTGGCAGCGCCGCAACCACGCGTGCGCACGAAAAGCAGACCCCATCCCTGTGACAATTTCAATCTTCCGAGACGGTGATTTACAATCGCCACAATGATCGATCGAGTCTCCAGGCAGGCGCCGCCGGCGGCTTCTGCGCAACCACGCATCGCCCTCGTCCACGATTGGCTCAACCAGATGGGCGGCGCCGAGAACGTGCTGGAGGAATTGGTGCAGCTCTTTCCCGGTGCTCCGGTCTACACGAGCATGTACGATCGCGCCGCCATGCCCGCCGCGTATCGGTCGTGGGACATCCGCACGACTTTCATGCAACAGCTACCCGGCGTGACGCACCATCATCAAAAATACCTTCCGGTCTACCCGATCGCATTCGAGCGCACCGACCTCAGCGACTACGATCTTGTGCTCAGCAACAAGAGCGGCTTCTGTCACGGTGTGCGCACCGCCAGCCCTGGTCACAAAGCGCTCCACGTCTGTTACTGCCTGACGCCGACGCGCTTTCTCTGGCTCTTCGACCAATACCGCGAACGCGAGCAGATCAGCCCGGCGCTGGGCGCGCTGCTGCAGCCGATGCTGGCGCAGCTCCGCCGCTGGGATTACGCCGCCGCGCAGCGCGTCGACCACTTCATCGCCATCAGCCGCGAGGTGCAGCGCCGCATTCGCGACATCTACCAACGCGACAGCGTCATCATTCACCCGCCGGTGGACACCGACTATTTTCGGCCAGCGCGCCAGCCTGCCGTCGGCGATTATTATCTCGTCGTCGGGCGGCTGATTCCCTACAAGCGCACCGACCTGGCGGTGGCAGCCTTCGCCCATCTGCCGCAGGAGAAGCTGATCGTCGTCGGCGACGGGCGCGACCGGGCGGCGCTGGCGGCGCAGGCAACGCCCAATGTCACCTTTACCGGTCGGCTGCCGCGCGAGCAAGTGCGAGAACTGCTGCAAGGCTGCAAGGCGTTTTTGTTTCCAGGCCTGGAGGACTTCGGCATTGCACCCGTCGAAGCATTGAGCGTGGGGCGCCCGGTGATCGCTTTTGCGGGCGGCGGTGCGCTCGACACCGTGACGCCCGGCGAAACCGGGGAGCTTTTCCCAGCGCAGACAGTGGCAAGCCTGCTCGCAGTGCTGGAAGGCTTCGACGCGCGCGCTTACGATCCGGCGGCGTGTCGGGTGCAGGCGGAGCGTTTCAGCGTCGCCGCGTTTCGCCAGAAACTGACAGCGCACCTGAGCACGCTACTGAGGCGCCCGGTGGCGTAATCGCTGGCGTCGCGGGTCAAGCGTGACGCGTCATGGCGCCCTGCCTTCGATGCGATCTCCGCGTTGGCGAAGCCCGGCCCGGCAGGGCGGATGCCGGGCGCTGCGACGAAATAGTGATAGAGCGAGTGCGACGACCGGGCATGACAATCGGAGCAGCCCGGTTCGATCTCTTCGAGGGGCGTCTTCAAGCCAATTTGCACCATCCCGGCGTCCCAGCGGCGCAGTTGGGGCATGGAGCGGCTGCACCAGAGCAGGCTGGCGCAAGGCTTACAGGACAACGGCCCGCTGCACCGCTCACCTGCGGGCGACAGCCCGACGGGTGCAGCGGGAAGTTTGGCGGCGTCAGCCGCCCCCGCTGCGCCCGGTGAGCGGGGCATTTGGCGGGCGGCGTAGCCGTCCGCCAAACGGCAAGCGTCAGCCGCACGCGGAGCGTGTCGGCTGAACACGGGGTTGGGCGGCACAGGCGGCCCCGGAATAACCACCGACCACCGGGCGTCACCCGCTCCCGGCAACCAACCACCATTGCACCGGGTAACCAGCCCCCGCCGACTGAGTCACATCACACTATACCTCTCATTGATTCGGATACAGAAAACCGGCGAGTTTGTTCGAAAGCCCAACCGCTTCTTGTGGGGTAATCTCAATCTCACCCTTACAATCGCTTACAACCAAGTTATTATTCTGAATTTCGTATGTCCCGTGACACAAACCGTTTCGCAGCCTTCTGAGCTTGTCCCAATCATTCCCAACGAGATTTTTATCTAACACCTCCTTCAAAGGGACAAGAAGCGCGAAGTAAATCAAGGCCGAGAACCCGTGACTATACAGCAGGTCTATAGGATCGAAACCGAGTTTTTCGACAAATTTCTGAAGAGAAATATTGGGATTCTCTTTAATCTCCGTCTCCATTTTCACTAAGAGTGTGCTTAGCGCCTGCGATATTTTCAGTGGCTCAATGTTTTTCTGGCTACTCTTCATAGGACCTCCGAAGAACCAGATGTCTTTGCAGAAGCTTAGAGAAGCCTGTCAGACCTATTGCGCAACAAATCTTCGGGCGCGTAGTTAGAAATGGGAGCACCGATGAACTCGGAATATCCCATAGCGTTTCTACACTGTAAGCCGCCGAATGCCCCGCTCACCTGCGGGCGACAGCCCGACGGGTGCAGCGGGGGCGGCTGCCGCCGCCAAACTTCCCGCTGCACCGGTGAGCGGGGCATTTGGCGGGCGGCGTAGCCGTCCGCCAAACGGCACCGAGCTCAGCCGCTGCGACCGAGGCGGCGAAGCCGCCGAGGGAGCAGTCGGCTGGAGCGAGCGGTTAGGCCGCCTGATGTGAAAGCAAGACCAACGTTTTGCAGATTGCTCAGGGATAGTTCTTCAACGCAATAGGTATGTAGACCCGGAATTGCCTGAACTTAATGCTATCAAAGCACACTTCTCTGCTTCCATTGACTTCGCCCGTTGCATTGTCCAAATATACATAACCGAGGATGCCATCCCAGAAGTTGTAGCTGCCCAGATAGGCCCATTCATCCGAGTAGCTGAGTTGGTTAATCGAAACGGGGTGATCACCATCTCTATCGCTGATAATGTACTCAGCGTTAGTTGTGGTGGCGTGGACGGCGGGTATAAAGGCAAACACGGCATAGGGCCCTGTGTAAGGCAAATCCGGACGCCAGCGCGCATAAGCAGACTCGGAGGTTTGCCGGTTGGCTACGCGGCGCATTGTCCAGCCGTTGCCATGACAATCCCAATCCCATCCTGTTCCATACCTGTAGAACCAATCGCTTTCATCTTCCACAACGACCTCGAAGCACTGACCGTCACCCCAAAGGCAGATGGCTGGCCCACCCGATAGAGGATCAGACCACTCGCCTCGCCAGCCAAAGGGATCGGTGACATTGCCATTGTGCCGCACTTCGAAGTGAAGGTGATAAGGCTGATTCTGTCCAGTATTACCGCTGAGTCCGATCTGCTGACCTGCGGCAACTGCATCGTTCAGATTCACAGAGAAAGCGGCCAAGTGGGAATACCACGTTTCATAGCCATTGCCATGATCAATCCGAATGGAATTCCCGTAGTACGTTGAACGCCATCCACGGAAGGTAACCCGCCCTGATGCAGCGGCCAGAACTGGAGTATTACCCGGAAGAGCGTAGTCAGTGGCATTATGGCCGTCATAGCAATACGGACCCTGATTGGTCCATGCCTCTCCACAATCCGGGCAATTCAGTCGTTCTTCACCATTGTAGACAACAACGTTACCGTCATAGGTATAGTCAGGTGATCTGTGATCGACATAAGCTGTCAACCGGTACGTGCCAGCAAACGGTTGACGCAGACGAATACCTCCTTGTGCCTCTGCCTCGGAACCGAACAACCCACTGACAGCAAGAACAATGGCCAGGATAGCGATGGATAAAAACCTCAGCAGGCATCCGTGTCTCATCGTTCGCCTCCTGGAAAGAACTCCGGCAGCCATGCGATCGCCGGAGTGGCAGCTCTGGTGTTCAAGATCAAGGTGGCATGTTCATCGAAACGACGCAGGCCACGGCCATCAGCCGCTACGAGCCAAGGCTCGAACTGCTCAGGCACACCACTTAGGGTAGCAACGAAAGCCACCATGGACCCATCAGGGGAGAAGATCGGCTCGAGCATCCGGGTATTCTGGAAGTGGGTTAATTGGCGAACCTCCCTGGTCGAAACATCCACGATATACACATTGAAAGAAGGTTCATTTGCTTGCCTTCCCGATTGTGGCCCTTCACCCAGAACAAAAGCAATGCTTCGGCTATCTGGTGACCAAACAGGAGTGAAACGTTTGTAGTACCCCGTAGTTACAGGGCTGAGGAGGTGTCTAGCATCTCCTTGAGGATCCATCACCCAGAGCTCCCCTGTAGCAAACTCATGACGCTCCGCTGTCTCGTGCCATTGCGTGAATGCAATGTAACGTCCATCTGGAGACCACAGAACGTCTTCTACCCTAAGTGCAGAGTCCTGTAGTAAGAGTTGTTTTTCTCCTTGCTGCCCCACGGAGATACGCCAAACCTCACTACCACACTGATAGCAATCAGACTTAGCGTACACTATTGCCTGTCCGTCCGGTGAGAACGAGGCGCTCGTAATTTGCCTCGCATCGCTCGCTTGGCTTATATCAACCGGCATGTATTTACCAGTACCAGGGTCTACGAGCCAAGTCCTACCTCCTAAATCAGGATTGTCGATCCCCCCAAGAACAAGGAGTTGATCCCCCTGGGGGGACCAATCGAGGAATTCGACTCGTTGATCGATTGCTACCTTTTCGCCGAATATAGGAGTCAGAGTACCATCATTCACATTGAGAATTGAAACGAAGGTGCCTCCCTCTCCATACACCCAGGAAGCAGCCACTCGTTTTCCGTCAGGCGAGGGGTGGAGAGCTTCAAGGAAGACCCGACTGCGCCAGAGTGTGGGCGTATTTACCCGATAGGCTGCTCCAATGACACGGGCGGTCTGATCTACCTGAACGCGATAGATCTCCGGTCCCCTTTCACCTGTCGTGGCCCAGAGGAAAGTCTGTGCTCCAGGGAGCAGAGTAGGCAAAGGCTCGGGGGTAGGTGTTGGCGGAGCGGGCGTAAACGTGGGTGTTGGTGTTCTGGTAGGCGGCTCCGGTGGCCTTGTAGATGTTGGACGCGGTGTAGGTTGTGGCGTCGGCGTCACCGGCGGCGGATAGGGCGGTTGCGTTGGTGTCTCGATGGGCGATTGGAAGGCCTGAGAGGCTGGCTCCGCCTCCCTTCGCAGCCCGCCAAAGGTCATAGCGAGAACCACTGCCAGGCCTACGATCACCACCAGGCCCAACAAACTTCCTGCGACGCTTAACATGCGTTTCATCTTGCGCCTCCAATCTACTTGTGCATGTTGTACATACGCTCCGATATGCAAGTTCGGTCACGCACATAGCGGCCTAATGCCCCGCTCACCTGCGGGCGACAGCCCGACGGGTGCAGCGGGAAGTTTGGCGGCGTCAGCCGCCC
>Ga0272446_1002289_pt1 | contig 26321 bp, 21 predicted proteins | sample YNPCB0061_FD_194587 | JGI IMG/M metagenome (GOLD analysis project Ga0272446, IMG submission 194587) | Hot spring microbial mat communities from Yellowstone National Park, WY, United States - YNP-CB-006-1 | ecosystem: Environmental > Aquatic > Thermal springs > Hot (42-90C) > Sediment | place...
CAATCAATATAGGTTTATTCATGTATGAACAATACCATGCTATTTCGTTAGGATACCTCAGCGGGTGATAACTGTGTATTTGAATAAAATCTACGGGCAAAATAGATGGGTCCCATTCAAAAACCTCGATAGGTTCTGCAAAACCAATAGTAAACAAATGATAAGGTGCGTACTCACGAATACATTCATGCCATTTCGATACAATCCTATAAGCATCTTTTTTACTTCTATTTTTTTGGTCACTAGGTTTATTTTCATTATCAAAATAAAGGGGTTCATTAAAAAAATCATAAGCATAAATTACGTTGCGTTCACGAAATGTACTGAGAAGTTTTTTGGTGAAATTTTTAATTTGTGCTTGGTCTATGGGAGGTTCTATCAAGTACATCACTTTTAAACCTAATGAATCTGCAATATCCAAGAATTGCTTGGCGCAATCTATCAAAATTTGTTCATTACCTTCCAAAGGTATTTTTTGAAGGTTTTGATTATCATAAAAATCAATAAATTGTTTTTCTATAAAACGATTTAATCCGGTTCTAAAAACCAATCGTATAGAATTAAAGCCCAATTCTTTTATTAAGGTTAAGTGTCCTTTTAAATTATGTAAAACGCTGTCTACGTCGCTTCCTTCAAAGTAAGTAGGGTCATCATATTCTCTAATCGGACTAACTACGAATTTATCGTTAAGTTTTCTAATGCAAGCTACATAGTTAATCATCAAAGGATAGAACACTTCGTTTTTTAAATAAAATTGGTTATTTTTTAATTGAACAAAGTTTTCATTATACTTAGGAGTTCTTGCTTGAAATATTTTATTTTCATTTTGACAAGCAAAACAAAAAATTAAAATACTTATAACGACTAAATAATTAAACATTCTGCAAAAATAACAATTTAACTGATGATAGTAATTCATTTGCCTACCATTTATCTCTAAAACTTATATTGCAACGCAAAGGTAATTATTCTTCCAATTTTAGTAACAAGATTATCTTGATAAAATCCGGATTCATAATACTGTCTTCTGATGTAAGGCTGATTAAAGATATCTAAAACAGCCAATTTAGTGGAGAAACCATTTTCAAAATTTCTACTAACTTGAATATCAATTTTATTACGTGGCAAAAGATACAAATTATCAAATTTACCGGGTGCACCTATAAGTACAATTTGTTTACCGGAGCGGTTAAAAAATAAATCAAAATTAATTTTTGAATGTGGTTCAGAAAAAAGTATTCCTAAATTGATAAGATAAGGGGTTTGTCCTTGAATAGGACGTGTGGTATTACCAGTTCTATTATCGGTAACTTGACTAGTTTGAAGCATAAAATTGCCATAAATTTTAAAATTTTGTAGGTAATTGGATTGCCCGAGTGTTTGGCGAAATTCGGTTTCCCAACCTAAATTATAGGCTTTATCTGCATTAGCCATTTCATAGATATTTACATAAACCAAATCACCTTGCTTAAGGGTTTGTTCAATAGGATATTGCAAATACTTATAAAAAAGCGTCGTGGAAAGTAAATTATTTCCATGCTGAAACCACTCCCATCGTAAATCAAAATTGGTGATTTTAGTTCTTTTGAGGTAGGGATTACCCCCCCAAAAAACAGAGGTATTGAAATCAAAATATTCTACTTTGGAAATTTCACGTAGTTCGGGTCTTGCAATAGATTGAGATATTGAAAATTTTAATTTCATATCTTCTTTGAGTGAATAATTCATTAAGAAACAAGGAAGTAAATCTGTTAAGGTATTAAAAACTAAGGTTTGTTTATTTCCATTTAAAAGGTTAGAATATAAATTTATATGATAGGTTTCTAAGCGTAAACCCGCAGAAATTTGGAATTGATTATTCCAGTTCCATGTATTCAAAAGAAAAGGCGCCCAATTAAAAGCATTTGCAGTGTAGTTGTTGTGGTCGAGAGTTATATCTCTTAACGTAAAACCATACGGTCTAATGTCTTCCGTTGGAAAATCAACAGTATAATTTGAGTAACTGTATTGAGTTAAGTCTAGGTCAGTGCTATCCGCATTAGTTGGAGTGATACCAATATTGCGATTTTGAAAGTTTCTAAATTGTGAAGAAATAAAAACTCCCAATTCAAAACGTGTATGAAGTTTATTCCATTGCTTTTGAAAGTCCCATGAGAAATTACTACCTAAAAGTCTATCTTTTTGATTTTGAATAACATTCATAGAAAATATTAAATCAGAATAATCTTCTAAAAACTCGTTTGTCATATGGTATTTACCTGTAGAATCATTCCATTCTAAGTAAATATTGTTCCATGAAGGCATTTTATAATTAGCAAAATTTGCAAAAGCAGAAGCTTTTAAAGTTAATTGGGAATGATTTTTTTTGAATAAGATACCCTCAGCTTGAAAGTTAGAATTAAAAAAATCTTGAAACTCGATTTTATTTCGGTAGCAAATATAATCATACCAAGTAATGTTTTCATAATTAAAGATGCCATTTTGTTCTAAAAAAGAGACCCACCGTGTTTTACTAAAATAGTTTTTCCATTCCAATTTCCAAAGGTTTGATTGATAACCCAAATTAAAAACTTGATTGAAAGTTTGTATATTTTTATAAATAGTTTGTTGAGAGGAATCCGAAACGGGGTTGTAAGCTAATGAGTCGTCAAAATCTTCAAAAATTCTAACTTCTTGTTTTTCAATAGTATTTTCTTCTAAAATGTTAGATGATATGCTTATACCTAAAATTCCATGATTTTGGAAAGTATATTTTCTGTTTATTTGTAGAGCTAATGATTGATTAGGTCTTATTAATTGATTAGGTATTGCCTGAAAAGTAGCATTGACTTTTCTCCCGAGTTCTGCATTTTCTTGTGAATGAATAGGAAGATTTTGAACTTCATAAGGACTGGGGAAATCATTGGGTAAGTATGGAGGAATATTTTTAAAAAAACCTAATTTTCCGTTACCGTTTAACTTAGGAAAAATACCTTCTTGAAAAGTAGAAAAAGTGTTATAAGCAGTTTGATAATTGATTTGGATACTGTTTTGGTCAGGAATGCCTTTAGTTTGAAAGGCAATTAAACCACTGCCAAAGGTTCCGGGCAAATTGGTGCTATAACTTTTTACTAATTGTAATTGGGAAATCATATTAGAAGGAAGATTATTGAAATCATAAGCTTGTCTATCAATTTTAATAACAGGTAAAAGACTTCCATTCAATAAAATCAAATTATATCGTTCTGGCATACCACGAATTACTAAGTAGCGGTCTTCAATGAGAGCAACCCCAGGCATCCTTGTAAGAGCAGTATTAATAAATAAATCTGCAGAACTTCGCATGATGAGATCACCAGAAAAAACATCACTAATGTTAAGATTCATTTTTTGAATTAAAATTGCAGAAGCTTCTGATTCTTGCCTAACTGAAGATTGAATGACCACTTCTTGTATATCCACTCCCACTTCTTCCAAAGTGATGAATAAAGGTAAATTTTCTTTATTTTTTTCTATTTTTACCTCCTTAATTTCTTTGGTTTGGTATCCTATACAGCTAACTACTAAAATATATTCTCCAAAAGGAACATTCTCTATCATAAATTTACCTTCATAATCGGAGATTGCGCCCATATCTGTATTTTTGATTGAAACCTTAACACCCATCAAACCTTGACCATCAGATTTATCCAAAATTTTTCCTTTTATAATACCTGTTTTCTTTTCCTCAGAAATTTGAGAGGTCTCTGGTTTCTTATCTTCTTGTGATTTATCTTTTGTACCTTTTTTTCGTATATCGATTTGAGAAATAGCGAATGTTGGCAACACAAAAAACAAAAAAATAGTAATAATTTTTTTCAGCATAGTTGATTTGAATATAAGAAAGTTAAAGCTACAAATTTAAAAGTTCTTGAAAAAGATTTTACAAGAATTTCACAAAAAATTTTAATTCTTCATCAATGGGCTTTTCTTTCAATAAATAAATTAAATTTTTTGCAAAAATTGGGGCTAAACAAAAACCATTTCTATAAAAACCGTTGAGGTAAAATACATTTTTTTTATGAGCTTTTAAGATAAAAGGGTGTCTATCTTGCGTACTGGGTCTTAAACCTACCCAAGTTTCTAGGATTTCAAGGTCATAAATAGCCGGAAGAGCAGCATAACATTTTCTGAGTATATCCATCATACCACCCGCAGTAATGGTATAATCATTACCCATTTCCTCATTGGTTGCACCTAAAACTATTCTATCCGATTTAGGAACAATATAACCATTACCCAAACTACGTGTTTTGAATCTAATAACGTGTTCTAAGTCCAATAAAGATGGATTTTTTTTCACACTTAACATTTGACCTTTTACCGGATAAACCGAATAAGGTAAAGGAAAAAAATCTTTTGGGGTATATCCTAAACAAAAAACTAAATTTTGGGTTTTCCATGAATGATTAAGAGAATGAACTGATAAATGGTTTTGGTGGTATTGCCAATCTACCACTGGCTCAAATTCGCAAATTTCTGCTCCCATTTTTAAACCAAAATTTTTTAATTTAGATAGCAAAAGACGGTTATCTACTTGCCATTCAGAATTTGAATAGATACCACCCAAAATATGAGGACTTAAAAAACTTTCTTTTTGTAATATTTGGTTTTTATCAAGCCATTCTACATTTAATCCTAATTTTTTTCTGTAATCAAATTCACGTTTGAGGTATTGAGCATCTATTTGAGAAAGAGCGATTTCTATGGTACCCTTACGAGATAATCCAATATCACCCAAATCGTTTTCATATTCTAGGTAAAGAGGAACTGATTTTTGCCCTGCGAAAAGTAAGTTTTCTTCACCGTGTTCAAGTTCATTAATAGGAGCAAGCATTCCTGCTGCTGCATAAGAAGTATTTTTTCCTACTTCATTTGCATCAATTATTAAAACTTTTAAGTCATTTTTAATTGCTTCCCTTAGAACAGAAAGTCCTATAATACCACCTCCAACGATAATTACATCATACATAAAAAATTACCAATGAACAGAAATACCCGCAGTAGGAACGATGGGCAATTGGTCAACTCTTGAATATCGAATTCTATCAAAATAAAAAATGTTTTGTCGATTGTAAGCATTAATAGCATTCGCATTGACTTCTAATAAAACTTTGTCTTTAAAGGTAAATCTTCTTTTAATAGATAAATCTAAACGATGAAAATAAGGCAATCTAGCGCCGTTGTAGTTTTCACTTAAAAGGAAGCCCAAGTTTCCATTTTGTTGCGTATAATTGGTTTGAGAACCGTTATTATAGAAATTGAGTTTTTCAAACATCGATTGAGTTTGAGTGAAAGGGAAACCGGAGCCCAAAGTCCAACGAGTAGAAAACTCCCATTTAGATTCTTTAAATTTTACAGATTTCAGTGATTTTCCATCGATAGTGCTTTGAGAAAACTCACCGAGTTTGTAATCTAAAACGAGATTAGCAGTATGTCTTCTATCAAAAACAGTAAAATAAACCATTTTAAAATCATCACGTTGAACTTTTGCCCAACCATAAGTAGCGTAAGCAAAAATTTTCTTGGTTTGATATTTAAGAACAAAGTCAGCACCGTATGCCCATCCTTTTTCTGTTATGAAGTTAGGGTCAGCAGGAAACATTTTATCACGATTGATATTGGTAACTTGTTGAAAACCTTTATACCAACCTTCTAAGATAGCGGTGAAATGGTCAGCAATTTGGTATTCAAAACCCAATAAATGATGAAAACCGGTTTGAAGATTATGTTTAAATCTTTGATTAGCAGCTGCTTCAGGAGCACTTAAAAACCCTTGAAATAAAACGACAATATCTTTATCGGAAGTAGCTGCAACCAAATTCTGGGAATACAAACCAGTAGCTAAATTGATACCTAATTTTCCTAAATTTAGTTTGGTTCTAAGTCTTGGTTCGGGAGAAATATAACTGTGGTCATTATAATAATGAAGCCTAATACTGGGTTCAAATACCCATCGTGATACATAAGAAACTTCTCCATTAGGGAGTTCAATTTTTTTTCTAATTACTTTTTTATACTTAAAGTAGCCCACAGCCTCTGTATTATTATTTTGTTGGCTGGTAATTAAGCCTAGTGAATTAGTAAAAACAAAATCCGTTCTAAAACCTAAAAATTGAATACCATAATTGAACTCATCAACGGAGTTGAATATATAACCAAAGTTAAGACTACCGTTAAATCCACTGATTTGAGAAAATCTATCAAAGTTTTCAGTAACCGCTTGAAGGGTAGTTTTATAATCAGAGAAGGCAAGGTTTCCTGAAATATTCATTAAAGAATTAGCAGGCAAAAACCTAAATTGTGTTCCTCCACCAAAAGATTTCCAACGGTAATTAGAAGGGAAACCATAATTTACATTATCTGTTTGATAAAATCCAAATAAATTCAAGGAATTAGCCCCTGACCCAAAGGTAGTTTTTCCATAAATATCAAAAAAATTGAACGGTAAACCGATGGTGTCATTAATATAACGATAAAGTTTTAGAGAGGTTTTGTCTATATGTAAAGCACGCGAACTAATTAAAAATGAGGCAGCCGGTTGCCCATTCAGTTTAAATATCGGTCCTTCCAAAATACCTCCAGAAGTAAAAGGATTGGTATGAAATTTACCCGAAATTTTATTAAAATTACCATTTCTTGTTTCGATATCCATAACAGAGGAAACCCTACCGCCATACTCTGCACTGAAACCCGCAGAATATACATTGACATTCCTTAAAATATCGGTATCAAAAACAGAAAATAAACCTATTGAATGAAATGGTTGGTAAATGATGGCTCCATCTAAATATGTCATATTTTGGATAGGTGTACCACCACGAATATAGAGCTGCCCGCCTTGGTCACCCGTAAAAACTACACCCGGTACTACTTGTAAATACTGTGCCAAATCAGGTGTTCCCAATGTTGGAACCATGTTTATCTCCTTAGATGAAATCTTTACCAAACCTAAGCTTACTTTGTTCGGTTCTAATTGATTAACTTTTTCATCAACGATTTCTATGGTTTCCATATCCATAGCAGATTCTTTCATATTTACATTTAAAACAATGGTTTTTCCTGCTTTCAGTTCTATAGTTTGGTGAACGGTATCATAGCCTAAGTAAGTAAATCGAATTTGAACAGAACCCTCGGGAAGTTTTGAAAAAGAATAAATTCCTTGGTCATTGGTGTAAGTACCCATTTTATGTTCAATAATGTAAACCGTAGCACCAATGATAGGCTCTCCGTTCTGATCTTTTACAGTACCTTTAATAGAAGCATTTTGACCAAAAACAAAATTAAAAGTGCCAAAAGCAATTAAAATTGAGAAAATATAGTGAATTTTCATAAATGCCACAAATTTACAAAAAAGCTACGATTATAATCAAAAAAAGATGGTATTAATATTTTTTCGTAGAATTTAGATTTTTTTAATCATTTGGGCGTGCTACTTGCACTGCGTGCTTCGGGTCGGGCTGAACCTCCCTTCCCTCCTATTAGGAGGGATAAAGGGAGGTTGGCGGCTTCATCAAATGAAATTTAAATTTACTTATCTACTTGAAAAACAGATATAAAAATTTATTCATGCAAATGCGTGATTTGGTCATAATCCCATTTCCATGCGTATAACAAAGGCATTTTACGTACATTACAATCATTGATCGTACAAAATTGACAAAAATTTTCCGTACAAGCATCAATTTGAATAGAGCATTCAGCCATTTCGCCGAATTCGTTTTTTATCAATCGTTCTATATTTAGGATTTCCCGACTTGCTTGTTGAACTGTCCAATAGTATGGCAGTGTCAAATGAACATCTACATGAATTACGCTTCCGTTTTTTAGGATTTTCAAATTATGAAAATCAATCCAGGAATCTTTTTTATTATTTTTCATTAAATCAATGAATTGCAAAATAAGTTCTTTATCGGATTCGTCCATGATACCCGCGATAGCGCTTCTAATTATTCCGTAGGAAGGAAATAAAATATAAACTCCTACTAAAATTCCCAAAATACTGTCTAACCAAATAAAGTTAGTAAAAAAAATAATCAACATTCCAATAGAAACCGCAATAGTGGAAATTGCATCCGTAATTAAGTGCTGTCCCGAAGAAATTAACTGCAAATTTCTTTTAATTATTCCTTTGTTTTTAACATAAAACCCCAAAAAACCATAGACAAGACTGGTAGTGATAATTAAAAACCAACCAAAATCAAGTTTTTGGATTGAAGAAGGAAACCTTAATCTTTCCGTTGATTCATAAATAATCATTAAACCTGCAAAAAAAATGAGGCTACCTTCAATTCCAGAAGTTAAAAATTCGACTTTACCATGACCATAAGGGTGGTTATTATCTTTTGGCACTGATGATAAATTTAAACTGTATAAACCAATAGCACCAGCGATTAAATTTACTATGCTCTCGAGAGCATCGGATAAAACAAGAACTGAATTCGTAAGAAAAAAAGTAATAAACTTTATTATAAACAATAAAAAGCCTACAACAAGTACAAAGACTTGAATTTTTATATTTTCTTGATGAATCTTTGCTAGCATAATAATAATTCTTAAGAAATCAACTTTAACAGGTTTTGAATTTGCTTATCAATATTAAGAAAACCATCATTAAAAATAGTAAAATGGCTATTTTTGACTTTCCATTCATCAGACCATTGTTGATTAATTCGATGGTAAATTTGTTCAAGACTTAGATGAGGGTCACGATAGAGGATTCTATTTACACGAATACCAAAAGGAGCAAAAATAGTAACGATTTTATCACAAGATTTCCAAGTTCCGCTTTCAAATAAAATGGCTGCTTCCTTAAAAACCAAGGATTTAGAAGTTGATAAATTGAATAAATAATTTTCAAAATGAGTAGCAACGGCGGGGTGAACAATAGCATTTAATTTCTGCAGTTTTTTTTTATCAGAAAACACTTTGCTGAGATAATGGGTATTCAAAAATCCGTTGATGTAGCTTTCTTCTCCAAATTCATTTTGAATTTGCTGAATAATATTGGGCAGTTTCATTACTTCTTTTGCTGCGGCATCAGCTTCATAAATGGGGTAACCTAATTCCTTTAATTTTTTGCATATATAAGATTTACCGGAACCCATTCCACCCGTAACTCCAATTATTTGAAATGAATGCTTATTCATTCTGCTTAGTTTTTAAGAATTTAATCAATTATTGGTTACAAATTTAAACAGAGTATAAAAAAAAACAAAAAAATTATTATTCATTCATAAAAATCAATTATAAATTAATAAAAAATCAAAATAAAACTTTTTTTTCAATAAAAATTAAATTTTTTTTATTTCATCATTATTTTTTTATTAATTTTGCCACTTTGCTAAATTAAATGTCGCCTCAGGAGAAAATATTATTTTCTGTATTTGGTTTTATTGTTACCATTTATTTAATTTTAGACTTAGGTTTTTTTCACAAAAAAGCCGGTGTAGTAAAAACTAAATCAGCATTTTTAGAAACCTTTATATGGGTATTTGTTTCTATACTCTTCGGTGTATTGATAAAATTCTATGTAGGTACCACACAATCTTATGAATTTTTTACTGCTTATGTAACTGAATATGCTTTATCTATTGACAATATATTTGTTATTTTACTCATTTTGAGATATTTTAAGATTAATGAAGCTTATTACCATCATATATTATTTTGGGGCATATTAGGAGCGATAGTTTTTCGGGCAATATTTATTTTTGTAGGTGCCTATTTTATTCATAAGTTTCATTTTATTTTGTATATATTTGGTGCATTTTTGTTATTTACTGGAATAAAAATGTTGTTTGTAAAAGATGTAGATGACGAAACTAATGAATTTAATCCCGAAGATTCTTTTGTATTGAGAGTAGCAAAAAAATATTTACATTTTTCTTCAGAAGACCATGGCAACCACTTTTGGATTAGAGATTCCTCCGGTAGATTAGTATTTACTACTTTGTTTATGTGCTTAATACTCATAGAAACCACTGACTTAATATTTGCCGTAGACTCTATACCTGCGGTTTTCGGAGTTTCTAATAATGAATTTGTCGTTTATACTTCCAACATGTTTGCTGTAATGGGCTTACGTTCTATGTTTTTTGTATTAAGTAGCATTATTGATAAATTTTATCTGCTCAAAAAAGGGCTTGCCATTGTTTTAGCTTTTATTGGAAGTAAAATGTTGTTAGATATATTAGATATAAAAATTGATGAAAAACTTTCACTTTTAGTAATTTTATCAACTTTAGCCTTTTCTATTCTATTATCTATTTACATTCCTCAGGAACAAAATGAAAAAAAACAAAAGGATAATAGTCTGGGTAATTAAAATCATTTTTCTTGTCAATTGTAGCGGAAAAAAAAACCAATTGCCATTTTGGGGCGATAATAAAAACTTTATTTGGGACTCATACTTTGCTAATCAAACTCTTGAAAACCAACAGTATCAATTTATGCCTAATACTTTACTAGTATTTGCAAAAGAAATGGATTACCCTTTTTTAGACTGGTCTTTACCTTTTTATGAAATCTATAAACCCACTTTCAATATAAAAAAAAACGCAATCAAATTCGGTGCTTGCTTAGCAGATTTAAGTTATTTATCAATCTATGAAAAAAATCTATGGATAACAAAATATCGAAACTATGCGGATAGTCTTAAAATGAATTTATTCAATCAATATGAACTTCCCGAGTTTTATCCTGTAAAATCTGAACACCCTGATTCTATTCAAGTATGGATTGCAACGCAAATGGCTTCGTTAGAATTATTGATAAAAACGCTTCAAAAAAATCATGAAATCAAACATTATGTAAATTTTGGTGCATGGTTAGAAACCTTATTTTTAGTTTCGCACATAGCTTCCTTTAAAGAGGACCCAGCCCTTTTCTTAAAAATTGAGGAACATAAAAAGTATTTAGATTACTACCAAAGTTTTTTAATGAAATTTCATTCAACCGAAATTTTAGGTAAAGAAGTGAATTGGATAAACCATCAACTAATTGTTACACAAACTGTTAATGTTTGGGATAGTTTAGAAAATCAGTTTCAGCTAAAAACTTTTCCTTTAAAAGAACCTGTTATTAATTTACAAAAAAACCTATCAGAACTTAGAAAAAAATGGATATTAGAAAATTGATATCATGGTTTATTATTTTGTTTTTTTTATATCAAAACTTGATAAGTCAATGTGACGTAAATATCAAAAATTGTTTTAATAATACAGGAAAAAGTAAAACAGTTTACATGTTTTTAAATAATTTACTTCCTAATGAACCACAAAAAGAAAGTATTTACCTTTTAGAAGGTTATTATTACACTTTCTCCTCATGTGTTGCGTCGGGTTTAGGTGAGGTTATTTTTGGTATTCAGAATTTTAATGGTGAGTTAATTAAGAATAACATCATCAGTAACAACGAAATTCAAGAGAATTTTGAATGGTATTGTAAAAAATCAGGTTTTTATCATCTTGTTTATTGGCTTTATGAAGGTGCAGGCTGTATAGCTGTACAGGTGAGTAGGCATCCAAGGCAAAAATTTGAATAACTTTTTACTATATCAAGAGGATTATTAAATTTTTTTACTAACATAATTAGGGCGTGCCCCTTGCTTCGCTCGGGTCGGGGTGAACCTCCCTTCCCTCCTTTCCCTCCTATTAGGAGGGATATAGGGAGGTTGCTCAGCAATCCAAGTAGTCAGTGGGTAATGCATTCCACTAAAAATTGTTCCTGTAAAATCATCAAACTTTCTCCTACATGTTTTGCACACATACCGTTGATAGGAAGGACAAGCATCATCTTTGCCATTTTTTAGAAATCTGACGACTTTCATAATGAGGACAAATGCGCCTTTTTCCCAACGAAACTCACGTAAAAAGCTATAACAGACATCAATGGAAAGTATTTATGAAGCTGAATTTTCATAATCAATAAAAATTTATTTAACTTTCCACTATATTAAAAATTTCCCCCTAAAACTCAATAAGAGCGATGTTTTATTTACTCAATAATTTTCATTTCTTGAATTAAATGCGTTGCACCTGCAAACTTATCAATAATAAACAAAACGTAACCGATGTTGTTGTTAATGCACCTTTTGTATTGTTTATCGAAAACTAAGTCACCTGTCATTGCCTCCCAGTTTCCGTCATAAGCCAAACCGATAATATTTCCGCTGCCATCGATAACAGAAGAACCTGAATTACCGCCGGTTATGTCGTTATCTGTTATAAATGAAACCATCAATTCACCATTTTTTCCGTATCTACCGAAATCTTTCTTTTTAATAAGCTCAATTAATTTAGGAGGAACATCAAATTCTTCGTCATTAGGTTTATATTTTTCTAAAATACCTTTTGTGGTGGTATAATAATAAAATTTTACTCCGTCATAAGGTTCATAATCAATCACTTTACCGTAAGTAATTCTTGGGGTAAAATTGGCATCAGGGTAAAAAAGTTTATCGGGATACATTCTTCTAAGACCTTCTATGTACTTACCACGATTAGAGGCAACGGCAGAATTGTAAGCAACGGCTTTGCTCATAAGATTTTGTTGGTAATGTTCAAAAAAATCAATTACTAATTTTGCAATTTTATCATTTTCAATTGCATCGATGTTAGGATTTTCTAAAAAAGATTGCAGTTTATTTTCAGAAACTAAAAACGAAGTTTTAAAAGCATTTTCAGAAAAAGATGCAAAAGCAGAGTAAGCATCGTTATTGGATACCAATTGAGTTAAAAAGTTTGGGTGAAGATTTTTATCTACATTTGAAAAATACAAAAACAACATTTCTGTTAATAACATTTGGTCGGTATAGGCATCATAATCTTTAAAGTGTGATTTTAATTTAGACTTTAAATCAGTAATAAAAGGCTTTAAAGCCTCTTTGTCATCCGGTTTGGATTTCATGGTTTGATATATTCTAGCAACCGTAAGCCCCAATGAGTTAGCGCCTACTCCCATAATTCCTACATTAAAATAAAGAATCGGAATAACATGTTTTTTGTATTCTATAACGGCATTGTCAATATTAGTAACTGCACTTGCAAAGTCTTTTCTTGTTGCGTCTGCACTAGCCCATTTTAAAAATTTTTCTTCTTCATTTTTTTTATAAGAAACCAAATCTAATTTTTTTAGTCCTTCATTTTGACCTAAATAATATTTCCAACTGTTACTTAAAGAAGCGTATTTATCAGCAAGTTTGATACGTACATCGGAATTTAAGTCCATTTGTTTTTTCATGGTTTCTAATCGTTTAGACATGATTTTTACGAGGGTAGGATTGGAGTAATCCATTGCCAATTGAATTTGAGAAGCTGTTTGATAGCGTTCAGTTCTGCCGGGGTAACCAAAAACCATAGTAAAATCATTTGGTTTGATACCTTTAAGATTTATTGGTAAAAAATGACGGGGCTTATAAGGAACATTTTTTTCTGAATACTCAGCGGGTTTATTATCGGGTGAAGCATAAACTCTAAAAAGGGAAAAATCGCCGGTATGTCTAGGCCAAACCCAGTTGTCGGTATCACCGCCAAACTTTCCAATAGCAGAGGGAGGCGCACCTACTAACCTTACATCTTTAAAAACTTCATAAACAAATAAATAGTACTCTCCACCGTTAAACATGTCTTTTACTTGTGCCATGTATTTTCCATTCTCAGAAGCTGATTTTTCAATTTCTTTGATAACTTCTGATTTTTTGTCCCCTGCATTTTTCACTTTTTCAGTAACATCCTCCATTCTAAATAAAACAGAAGCAGTAATTTCAGGACAATACTTTTCTTCATTTTTTTTCATTGCCCAAAATCCATTTGTTAAATAATCATTTTGTACTGAACTGTGATACTGAATACTGCTATAAGCACAATGGTGATTAGTAAGCATTAAACCTTCATTGGATATAAATGTACCTGTACAAAACTGTAACCATACGATAGCATCTTTAAGGCTAGATTTATTAACGCTGTAGATATCTTCGGGAGTAAGTTTTAGTCCCATTTTTTTCATTTCTTTAAAATTTTTACCGATAAGCATCGGTAACCACATGCCTTCATCAGGAGGATTATAGGCTTTGCTTTTATTTGTATTTGCAGCAACCAAAATCAATAAAAAAAGTATTTTTTTCATTTACTTCTATATTTCGATGCAAAGCTACAAAAAATTTATTTTGTGTGAGGTAAACCAATGTAAAGTCAAGCTTAGATTAGAACCACCGTTAGTACCTTCACTGAGATACCTTGTTCTATCAACAGAAGTGTTGAATTCTAATTCATCAGCAGGGATGTTCGCATTCATGGTTTGGTTACCATTTCATAAGTAACCCACAATGGAAGTACTAATGTTTTCTAATTTTCGTACCACCATTTTTTGAAAATTTGAGATAAAAACCTTGTTTTTTATAGTAAAAATGCAGTTTTTAATCTAAAATTTAATCAACAAGCGTCAAAGTCAAAAAAATTACAAATAACCTACAAAAATACGATTTTTTTCAGCTTGATTTCTTAATTTTTTTGATTGAAATTTTAATTAGCAAACTGATTAATACCAAAAAGCAACAAATTTTCAAACCAACCTTTTAAGCAAACTACAAAATGAAACAAAATATTTGTACTTTTGCATTTTTATGCAACAGATATTAGATGAATTTGAACATAGGCTTCAAAATCAACCCGATTTAAGAAAATTTCCTGAGGGATTATATGCACCCATGCGATACATTTTACAATTGCCCGCTAAAAGAGTTCGACCAATGTTGTGTTTGCTGAGTTATCAAGTAAAAAATCATGAATTTACCAATGCTATTTATGAACTAGCAGTTTCCATTGAGCTATTTCATAATTTTACGCTCATCCATGATGATATTATGGATAATGCGAATTTAAGGAGAGGCTTACCAACTGTCCATAAAAAATATAACAACAATACAGCTATTTTAGCAGGAGACAATATGTTGGCTTTGGTGTATAAAAAAATGGTTTTAGCCTATCCGTTTTTGGCACATCAAATGATTAGTTTTTTTTCTAATGCTGCCATTGAAGTTTGTGAAGGTCAAATGTATGATTTAATTCTAACAGAACAAGAACAAGTTACTATTGAAGAGTACCTTCAAATGATTAGGAGAAAAACAGCCGTTCTTTTGGGTGCTTCTATGGGACTTGGTGCTATGGCAAGTAATGCACCGGATGAAATTGTACAAAAATTTTATCAAATTGGTGAATTTATGGGTATGGGTTTTCAATTACAAGATGATTATTTTGATGTTTTTGCGGATGAACAATTTGGGAAAAAAATTGGTGGTGATATATTAGAAAATAAAAAAACCTTTTTATTAATTTCTGCTTTGCAAGAAGCCATCGGTTCTGATTATGACGATTTAATCTATTGGTTAAGAATCCATAATAAACCCGAAGACAAAATTTTTGCAGTGAAATCTATTTTTCAAAGAACGGGGGTGGGTGAAAAATGTATCCATATGAGCAATACGTATTTTCAACACGCTTATCAATTATTACAAGAATTAGAAAGCTATGGGAATGTAGAAAACCTTCGTATTTATTTACAATCTATACAAAATAGAATAAAGTAAACCATGAACTTCCTAAAATTTTACCCGGTATGTTCATTTATTTTGTTAGCTACGATAATAACCAGTTTATTTCAAGATTGGCAAACTATGGAAAGATTTCTTTTTATTCCGAAAAAAATTGCCCAAAAAAAAGAATGGTATAGATTTTTTACTTCAGCATTGATACATGCAGATTTTTTGCATTTACTTTTCAATATGATGACTTTCTTTTTTTTCGGACCTGTATTAGAAAGGCAAATGGGGCATATTCATTTTGGTATATTGTATTTATTTTCGCAAGTAGTTAGCCATATTCCTTCCTATATAGAGTACAAAAATAAAGAATATGCGAGTCTTGGTGCCTCAGGAGCAGTTTCAGGAGTAGTTTTTGGGGTTATTTTGTATTATCCATGGACAAAAGTGTATGTATTTTTGTTTCCTATGCCTGCAATTTTGTATGCCATTTTATTTTTGATTTTCAGTCATTATGCTTCCAAAAATTTTAACGATAGAATTAATCATTCTGCTCATTTATGGGGAGCTTTAGCGGGATTTTTTTATGCTTCTTTTACAGACCCTTACGCATTTTATTATTTCTTGAAAGAACTTTATATCCTTTAAATCATGACTTTCATCGATACTCATACCCATTTATTTGATGAACAATTTGCTAACGATATTCATCAAATTATTCAAAATGCAAAAAATGCAAATGTTGAGGCTTGTTTTTTGCCTAATGTGGATGAAGCAACCTTGCCTTCTATGCTTTCTTTGCATCAGCAGTATCCAGATTATTGTTTCCCTATGTTAGGATTACACCCTTGTAGTGTAAAAGAAAATTACCAGCAAATCTTACAAAATTTGTACAAACTTTTTGCTACTCATAATTTTTGGGGTATTGGTGAAACCGGTTTAGATTTTTATTGGGATAAGACTTTTATTCAAGAGCAAAAAAAATCGCTTATTATTCAAGCGGAATGGGCAAAAGAAAAAAATTTACCTTTGATTTTACATACACGTGATGCGATGTATGAAACCATTGAAGTAATAAAGACTTGCCAAAATGGTCAATTAAAAGGTATATTTCATTGTTTTTCAGGAAGTTATGAACAAGCAAAAGAAATTATGAAATTAGGCTTTCTAATCGGTATTGGTGGTGTCGTTACTTATAAAAATACCAAACTAACCGAAACTTTGAAAAAAATCCCTTTGGATTTTATTGTTTTAGAAACCGATGCTCCTTATTTAAGCCCCGTTCCTTACAGAGGAAAAAGAAATGAAACCGCATACATTGCTTTGGTAGCTCAAAAATTGTCTGAAATTTATGAATGTTCTATTGATAAAATTGCAGAAATTACTACCCATAATGCCAAAAAATTATTTCTAAGTAAATACACCTAATAGGCAGTTATTCTATAAAATGAAATAAAAAAAATTCTATTTTTGCAAACCACTAGCAAGTGAATGAAGCGTAAACTTATTGATATTGAACAACTTTTTTCCAATCCGATTGCAAAATTTTGCTATATTCTTTTTAAACCATTTGTAGAGTACATTTTAGGAATAAAAAAGATTAATCAAATGTATGCGCTTTGTCAAGATACGCAGCCTGAGAGTCTTTTTGCAGAAAAAGTTTTAGAATTGGTAAATGTAAATTTTCATATTCACCCAAAAGATATTGAACAGCTGAAATCAATAGAAGGACCGATGGTTATTGTAAGTAATCATCCCTTTGGAGGCATAGATGCTTTGTTTATGGTTATATTTTTGGCTCAAATTCGTGAGGATTACAGAATCATGGCAAATTATCTCTTAAAAAGCATTCCCGAAGTCTCCAATAAACTAATAGGCGTTGACCCCTTTGAAAATGAAAATTCTACCCAAAAGAATATTACACCGATAAAAGAATCTTTACAGTGGTTAAAGAATGGAGGGTTATTAGGAGTATTTCCATCGGGTGAGGTAGCTTCCTTTAAATGGAAACAAAGAAAAGTAGCTGAAAAACCGTGGTCAGAAACCGTCGCTAAGTTAATTTTAAAAACAAAACCTACGGTTGTTCCCTTATATTTTCATGGTAGAAACGGTTGTTTATTTCAATTCATGGCTTCTATACACCCAAAACTTCAAACTGCTATGCTCGTGAATACTTTAGTAAGACCTTCTGTCAAAAAAATTCATTACCAATTAGGGAAACCGATTTCACCCGAAAAAATTGCTGAATACAAAGACCCCGAGACTCTCATTCAATACCTGTACGGTAAAACGTATTTACTTTCCGGTAGATATAAATTCCAAAAATTTAATTTTGGTGTAATCAAATCTTTATTACCTAAAACTTCTGAGGCTCAAGAACCTTTGCTTGATAATATTGATAACTCTTTGATTATAAAAGATATAGAAAACATTCAGCATACTAAATTACTGAGTTATCAAAATTTTGATGTTTTTTGTTTTCCTTACCATGATGCACCTATGCTTATGAGAGAAATCGGAAGACAAAGAGAAATTACTTTTCGTGAAGTAGGTGAAGGAAGTGGAAAATCCATTGATTTAGATACTTATGATGAGTATTATTTACATTTGTGTATTTGGGACAGAGATAAACAAAAATTGGTCGGTGCATACAGGATAGGTCAAGCTGACCAAATACTCAATCATCGAGGGATTGCAGGGCTTTATACTTATTCTTTGTTTAAAATGAGAAAAAATCTCTTCAAAGAAATTAACCCCGCCTTAGAAATGGGAAGGTCTTTTATTACAAAAGAATACCAAAAAACCTTTGCACCCTTGATGCTGTTATGGATGGGCATAGGGCACTATGTAGCTAAAAACCCTCAGTATAAAAACTTGTTTGGTCCTGTTTCTATTTCCAACGATTTTAATGCTGTTTCAAAAGATTTAATGGTTTATTATCTAAAAGAAAATAATAGCTTGAAAGACCTAGAAAACTTTGTAAAACCTAGAAAAAAATTCAAATACCTTAAAAGTGACCAATTCTATCATTCTTTTTCTATAAAAGATATGAAAGACGTTCAAGATTTAATGTCTGATATTGAAAACTCCGGAATGAAAATTCCTGTACTTTTGAAGCAATATTTGAATTTAGGTGGAAAAATTATCGCATTTAATATAGACCCAGATTTTAATGACGTTTTGGATGGTTTAATATTAGTAGATTTAACACTAACCAAACCGGATATCCTTATCAAGTATATGGGCTACGAAGGATATAAAAACTTTATGAATTATCACAACAAGGTGATTCCAACGGAAGTTATTACCAAGTACAGCAAATAGATTTTTTCAAATGAAAAAACTTAGAAAAATCCTACATTGGATTACGGTAATTATGGTGGGAGGAACTTGTTTGTTATTAGCATTGCCCTATCTTATACCATTAAAACCTACCTTAGATTATTCCGAACCATCTTTATTGTTTCCAAATTCTATTATTGAGCCTATTGAAGGAGTGAATGTTCATTATCGAGTATTTAACGCTTCACCGCCCAAAAAAGGGAATGTATTAATGATTCACGGTTTTTCCGGTTCTACTTTTTCATGGAGAAAAAATATTGATACTTTAACAAAAGCAGGCTATCAAGTGGTATGTATAGATTTACCATCCTTTGGATTTAGTGAAAGAAAAACGGATTGGAATCATAGCCCCGAAAATCGTGCAAAATTAGCTTGGAGCATAGCCAATAAAATTTCACCTAATGAAACCTGGCATTTAGTAGGGCATTCAATGGGTGCTTCGGTAATTTTAACCATGGGGCAAATTCAATCCCAAAAAACCCAATCCATGATTTGTGTAGATGGTTTATTTTTTAATCCTTCTTCAAGTTCATGGATAAAATTTTTTTTAAATTCTCCTTATGTTTATAGACTGGCAGAGGTGGCTTTACAACGGTATTTTTTACAACCAGAACGTTTCAAAAAAATATTAGCTTCTGCTTATGGTCAAACTCCCGATGAAGAGGCATTCAATGGTTACTTAAAACCGCTAACCGTTACCGACGCCGCAAAAGGTATTCTTAGTACTACCAACCAAACTTCTAATTTTCAAATTAATTATAACACATTAATAACCAAAATGTTTTTGATTTGGGGCGAAAAAGATACCTGGATATCTTTATCTTCTGCTCAAAAATTTAAGGAAAAGTATCCTCATGTACCATTAATGATAATCAAAAATGCAGGTCATTGCCCTATGGAAACCCATTATCAAGTGTTTAATACTCATTTACTCGAATGCATAGAAGATAAAAATAATCATTCTGAATGATTAGGGCGTGTCCCTTGCTCACGCAACACAGAGTAACTTAAACATCCCTGTTTGTGGAAAGTAACCCAAACAGTCCGTCTTGTGAACAATCTTAATGCCCCTTAACTTCTTAATGGTTTTGAAAAACGAACCATTAAGGCATTAAGAAAATGAAGAACAATCTTAATGACCTTAACTTCTTAATGGTTTTGAAAAACGAACCATTAAGGCATTAAGAAAATGAAGAACAATCTTAATGCCCCTTAACTTTTTAATGGTTTTGAAAAACGAACCATTAAGGCATTAAGAAAATGAAGAACAATCTTAATGACCTTAACTTCTTAATGGTTTTGAAAAACGAACCATTAAGGTATTAACCAAATGAAGAACAATCTTAATGCCCCTTAACTTCTTAATGGTTTTGAAAAACGAAACATTTAGGCATTAAGAAAATGAAGAAAAATCTTAATGCACCTTAACTTCTTAATGGTTTTGAAAAACGAACCATTAAGGCATTAAGAAAATGAAGAACCCTCTTATTGCACCTTAACTTCTTAATGGTTTTGAAGAACGAACCATTAAGGCATTAAGAAAATGAAGAACAATCTTAATGACCTTAACTTCTTAATGGTTTTCCAATGAATTTTAATAATGGTGGGCGTGTCCCCGCCTTACTCGCCACACTTCGCTACAAATTTTAACCGTGTCTAAAATTTCATCCAAGATTCAATTTACTTTTTTTTTTATCATTTTACCTTTATTTTTGCTTTTTTATTTTTGATGGAATTAATCAACAAAAGGTATCAAATTCAAGGCTTAGACCTTTTAGAGTTATCAGAAAAATACGGAACACCAGTTTATATTTATGACGCAAGTGTCATTTATCGTCAAATAGAAAATTTAAAAAAAAGTTTTGAGGCGGTAAAATTAAAAATTAAGTACGCTTGCAAAGCTTTGAATAATATTTCGATATTAAAACTATTTAAACATTATGAAACCGGCTTAGATACTGTTTCCATTGAAGAAGTACAACTTGGGCTTTTAGCGGGTTTTCAACCCAATGAAATTATTTATACACCCAATTGTGTTGATTTTCAAGAAATTAAAAAAGCCGTGGAATTGGGCGTTGTAATTAATATAGACAACATTTCAATATTAGAACAATTCGGGCATGAATATAAAGATACGGTTCCTTGTTGCATTCGTTTAAATCCGCATATTATGGCAGGCGGAAATTACAAAATCTCTACAGGTCATATCGATTCTAAATTTGGAATTTCGATACTGCAAATGCGTCATTTACAAAGAATTATAAAAAATGATAATATTCAAGTAATTGGGCTACACATGCACACAGGTTCTGATATCGTGGATATTGACGTTTTTTTAAGAGGTGCATCTATTTTATTTGAAACTGCTATGGAATTTCCTAATTTACAATTTATTGACTTAGGAAGTGGTTTTAAAGTTCGTTATAAAGATGAGGATTTAGTAACCGATGTACCACTATTAGGCGAAAAATTAAGCAAAGTTTTTCAAGAATTTTGTGTACAATATGGCAAAGAATTAGAACTTTGGTTTGAACCCGGTAAATATTTGGTAAGCGAATGTGGAATTTTATTAACAAAAGTCAATGTAGTAAAAACTACACCGGCTACGGTTTTTGCAGGTGTAAACTCAGGTTTAAATCATTTAATTAGACCGATGATGTATGATGCTTATCATGAAATTGTCAATTTAACCAACACAGAAGGACCTACCAGGCTTTATACTGTTGTAGGTTATATTTGTGAAACAGATACCTTTGGTTGGGATAGAAAAATTGATGAAATCATTGAAACAGATATTTTGGCTATTAAAAATGCCGGTGCCTACGGCTTCACAATGTCTTCTAATTATAACGCAAGATTAAGACCGCCAGAAGTTTTAATTTACAAAGGTAAAGATTATTTAATCCGTGAAAGAGAAAAAATTGAAGACTTGCTACGTAATCAAATAGAACTTGATTTTTCTAATTTATGAAATTAGCTATCTTCGGTAAATCTACTCAAAAAACTGATATACAATTAATTACAAATTTTTTTGATTTTGTTCATTGTAAAAATATTGAACTTTTCATTCACGAAGCTTATTATTCCTTTTTAAAAGACAAATTTTTAATCCCTGAACCACAAATTTTTACTAAGATAGAGGAAGTAACCCATTGTGATTACCTGTTTTGTTTTGGTGGGGACGGTACGATTATTGACGCAGTTCATTTTATAGGAAATCATCATTTACCGATTTTAGGAATTAATGTAGGAAGATTAGGTTTTTTGGCTTCTGCCAATTTAAATGATTTACCCAACATTACCGAACAATTATTACATAATGCGGGCATCATTGAAGAAAGAACTATGTTAGAAGCAATCACGGAACCCGATAAAATGGAGGACAAAGTCCCATTTGCTTTAAACGAAATTACTATCCATAAAAGCCAAACGATGGAAATGATTACCTTGCATACTTACGTAAACGGTGAATTTTTAAATTCCTATTGGTGTGACGGTGTCATGATTTCTACATCTACCGGTTCTACGGCATATTCTTTGGCTTGTGGGGGACCTATCATTATGCCCAGTTCGGGCGTTTTTGTCATTACTCCCATTGCTCCCCATTCTTTAACAGTAAGACCTTTTGTTATTCCTCAAAATGTCGTTGTTTCTTTTGAAGTAGAATCCCGTTCGGAAAACGTTTTTTTAGCCTTAGATAACCGTACTATCGAAATTGATTCCTCGGTTAGCATTGCTGTAAAAAAAGCTAAACATTCTGCGAAATTTGTTTCTTTGCCTGATAGCCATTATTTCAAAATCCTCAGAACCCGTTTGAACTGGGGCATTGACTCAAGAAATTAATCAAAATTATTATTTTTATACGAATTCCAAAGTATCCCATCAAAAATTTTCTTCAGAAAAAAATTACTTATTTTGAAAAAAATTTCCTAATTTTATTTTTTAAAACGTTGTAAATCAATAACTTATTTTTTTTGGCATTTTATTTGCCTATGCTTATTAAACAAAAAAATAAGAAAATTATGATTACAACGGTTAATTATCATTTACAAGAAATTTATGTAAGTCATGAAAAATTTATTCAGCGTGAAGGAAATTACTCAGTCATTGAAGAAAAAATAAAAGTATAAAATTATGAAAAAAAATATGAATAAAATTTCTTTAAGTGGTTTAGTAGGTTCAGGAAAATCCAGCATTGGTAAACAATTAGCGCAAATCTTGAACTACGAATTTATTTCGGTTGGAAATTTTTCTAGAAAAATTGCTCAGGAAAAATATGGAATGAACATCAACGAATTTCAAAAGTACTGTGAAAAAAATCCCCAAATTGACCATGAAATTGATACTTATTTTACCCAATATTGCTTAAAAAATGCTCATCTGGTCATAGACTATCGTTTAGCCTTTTATTTTATTACCGATGCTTTTCATGTTTTCTTAAAAGTAAGTGATGAAATGGCTTTCCAACGTTTAAAAAATGCCAAAGATGCTCAAAGAAATCAAGAGTTTGATAATCAAAAAAATATGTATGAAGTAATGAAAAAAAGAAACGAAGATATGAAAAACCGTTTTTTAAAAACGTATCAAACGGATTTTACAGATGAAAGTCATTACCATTTGGTGATTGATACAGATCATTTGAATCCTAATCAAATTTGTGATTTAATTCTTAAAAAATTTGGAAATTTATGATACACATTCTCAAAATCATTCACGGCTATCCGCCTTATTACAACGCAGGTTCAGAAGTCTACAGCCAATCTATTTGCAATGAATTAAGCAAAAAACACAAGGTTTCTGTTTTTACACGTGAAGAAAACCCTTATGCACCTTGTTTTAGCATTCGTAAACAAAAAGAAAATCCTAATTTAACCTTGTATTTTGTCAATAACCCCCAAGGCAAAGATGGATACCAACACGCACAATTAGACCAAAATTTTGCTAAACTCGTTCAAGAACTTCAACCTGATATCGCTCACATCGGGCATGTTAATCATCTCTCCACAGGCATTGTAGATGTACTTTATGAAATGCGCATACCTATTCTTTACACTTTACACGACTTTTGGCTGATGTGTCCACGAGGACAGTTTTTAACTCGTAGCATTGGCAAAGAAAATAATTTCCAACTTTGTTCAGGACAAGATGACCGTAAATGTGCTATAAATTGCTATGAAGTTTATTTCAGCGGTAAAAAAGAACAAAGAGAGCAAGAAATTGAATATTGGGCAAACTGGATACACGAGCGTATGAAAACCACAAAATCTTTCATTGATAAAGTAGATTTATTCATTGCTCCTTCGCATTACTTAAAAAACCGCTTTGTTCAAGATTTTCAGGTTCCTGAAAACAAAATTCTTTATTTGGACTATGGTTTTCCCTTAGAATATCTTACACCTACCCAAAAAAAGAAAAAAAATGAAGTCTTTACTTTTGGATACATCGGTACACACATTCCTGCCAAAGGCGTAAACCTCTTAATTGAAGCCTTTCAAAGCATTGAACAACCCGCAGAATTACTCATTTGGGGGCATAAAGATGAACAAAGTGCAAAAGCACTCAAAAAAATGGCTGAAAATTCCAAAAATCCCATTCAATTTATGGGGCAATACATCAACAAAAATTTAGCAGATGAAGTATTTTCGCGTGTAGATTGTATCGTAGTACCTTCTATTTGGGCAGAAAATTCCCCTTTGGTCATTCACGAAGCCCAAGCCTGCCATATTCCTGTCATTACTGCCGACTTCGGGGGCATGAAAGAATATGTTCAGCACCAAGTAAACGGACTTCTATTTGAGCATCGTAATGTAAATTCTTTACGTGAACAACTGAAATTTGCTATTGCCAACCCCAATTTAATGCAACAGCTCGGTAAACGTGGCTACCTATATTCCCAAGATGGCAAAGTCCCTGATATTCAAACGCATTGCAAAGAATTGGAAAAATTATATTTTCTAGTCGGGGCAATTCACGAATTGCCCCAATTCGGTCGGGGCAGTTGAGGCAATTCATGAATTGCCCCAACTGCCCCTAAAATTCAACAATTTATTTCTATAATATTCATATTGTTTTCTTCTTGCTTCTATCTCCGCCGGCAAGGCAACGCTTAGATCATTGACTAACGCATCCAATTTATCCAGTATAGCCACAATCCGCTCCTGCTCAGAAAGCGGGGGAATGGGGATTGAGATTTTTAATATATCATCCTTTCTCAAATTTGTTTGATCTACTCCATTGTCATATTTTAATAACTGTTTATTTCTATTTAAAATGTAAAGTAAAAATTTAGGGTTTAGTAAATTAAAGTTTTTTATAGTCAATGCACAAATACGTTGATTTAATGTATACTTGTCATTTTCATCAACATAAAAGCACTTAGCTAATGCTTTTCCATTTGGTAAATCACTCATTACCATTAAAATATTGTATTTGTAGACTGGACTAATTTGTTTTGCAGAATATTTTTTTATTTTTCCATCAGTAGAAATAAATTTTGAATTAACAACAATAAATCTACCATTTTCATCAATATACTTTTCATGCCCTTTACCATTCATAAACTCACACACCTCCCCCAGCTTTTTCCACTCCACTTCTTTGCCATTAAGGTACCATTTACCGTTTTGTTCTACGGGAGTAAGGAGCTTATTGCGGTAGTACTCATATTGCTTTTTGCGTGCTTCTAATTCTGCTTGCAATGCTGCTTGTAATTCTGCTTGCAATGCTGTAAAGGTGTCCAGTATTTTTACAATCTCTTCCTGTATAGGAAGCGGGGGAATGGGGATGGGGAGGTTAGCAATATCAATTTTATTTAATGCTGGAATACTACCTCTTGATACTAGTGTCTGCATAATTATATTTTCGTGGGCTTTGAGTGCATAGAAGATGTATTTTGTCAAAATTAAATTTTCATCTTTTGAACGATATGGATAACATAATCCTCCTGCCCAAAATTTTTCATTTATGTAATTTATATAACCTGCATATTCCCCTCTTGCAGCAATAGTTAGAGCATTACCTTCATTATTGTAAGAATTATACCTTCCATACCATTCACGACCTGAATTAATAACAGGATATTTACCATTAGGTATTAAATCAGTTAATTTAAGAGTATCTTTTTTTAATGATACGCACACCTCCCCCAACTTCTTCCATTCCACGCCATTGGGGCAGAGTTCGGCAATCAGTTTTTCGATTCGGTTCATGGGTCATTCAATATTTTTTAATTTTTTGGTCATTATAAAAAAAACAGCATCATGCAAAGGTTTATAAGCTACAAGAAAGCTAATCCTGCTTTTAAAATTAGGGACAACCGTTTGTTCTAATACGATAAAATCTGAGACATCGGTTTTCATTCAATCAATAATACTTTTTACCATTTTACCTGCAAATTTATAACTATTTAAGCATTATAAAAGGT
>Ga0272446_1002290_pt1 | contig 26309 bp, 24 predicted proteins | sample YNPCB0061_FD_194587 | JGI IMG/M metagenome (GOLD analysis project Ga0272446, IMG submission 194587) | Hot spring microbial mat communities from Yellowstone National Park, WY, United States - YNP-CB-006-1 | ecosystem: Environmental > Aquatic > Thermal springs > Hot (42-90C) > Sediment | place...
CCAGCCCCTGCCGCTCCTCCACGGGGAGAGGCAGGGGGGGAGATGAGCAGAGCAGCAGCGATCCTGCGCCTGCGTCACACCAGATCACCCCTCTCCCGCAGCGCGGGAGAGGGGCCGGGGGTGAGGGTAGCCCTCACCTTCCCCCCCAGCCCCTGCCGCTCCTCCACGGGGAGAGGCAGGGGGGAGATGAGCAGAGCAGCAGCGATCCTGCGCCTGCGTCTTTCAACGATGCCGCGTTCATACACCAGATCACCCCTCTCCCGCAGCGCGGGAGAGGGGTCGGGGGTGAGGGCAGCCCTCACCTTCCCCCCCAGCCCCTGCCGCTCCTCCACGGGGAGAGGCAGGGGGGGAGATGAGCAGAGCAGCAGCGATCCTGCGCCTGCGTCACACCAGATCACCCCTCTCCCGCAGCGCGGGAGAGGGGCCGGGGGTGAGGGCAGCCCTCACCTTCCCCCCAACCCCCTTCCGCTCCCACACGGGGAAAGGAAGGGGGGACGTGGGGGGCTGGTGCGAAAGCATGGTGGCCCGCGCACGCAATGGTCGAATATGCACGGTACGAGCCTCATGCAACATCCGGGTTTTTGACCAGGCTTTTAGAGCGTAGAAGAAAATCGGTTGAAGCATAGCGGCGGGGCGCAGCAGTACCGCGCCCGTACATTCGGGAAGCTTCGGTCAGGGCGCAGCGGTGGGGTGCAGTAGCGCTGCGCCCGTACATCTACTGACGAGGTTCAGCCGTTGAATCAAAGTTCAGGAAGGTGAATCTACACGCGCGTAATATACTCGCCTGTGCGAGTATCGATCTTCAGCACATCACCTTCGTTGATGAAGGCCGGCACCTCGATCACCGCACCGGTTTCTAGCGTGGCCGGTTTGGTAACGTTCGTCGCTGTATCCCCACGTACTGCAACCGTTGTCTCCACTACCTTCAGGTTTACGAAGATCGGTAATTCGACACCGATGATGACATCCTTCTCGGCATCGTAGACTAGATCGACCGTCTCGTTTTCCTTCATAAATCGCACTGCATCGCCGACCAATTCAGCCGACACCGGAATCTGGTCGAAGGTGTCATTGTCCATAAAGATGAAGCTGTCACCTTCCCGGTAGAGATATTGCATCGGGCGGCGCTCGATGCGCACGATGTCAATTTCTGCACCGGCACGTACTCGATCTTCAATCACCTTACCGGTGGTCAGGCTCTTGAGCTTCATCCGCACAAAGGCCCGCCAGTTTCCTGGGGCAACGTGCTGGAATTCAATAACCTGGTACAGATCATTGTTGTAGCGAATAACAATACCATTACGCAGATCAGACGTTGTTCCTGCAGCCATTTCAATATGCTCCTTGTTGTTCGTTGATTCTGGTTATTACCGAATGAATATACACCAGATTGCCAGTGCTCGCTGGCGAACGCTATCACTATAGGCGGATTCGGCATTCTGCGCAAGTTGGCGGTTTGGTAGGTTTTCGCGCTGGTGTAGTCTGGATGCTCACGTATAGAGTACGTGATCGAAGCCAGCGATTCCAGCAGGCAGGTGCAGGTTAGCGGCTTGTGCTTCTGTGGCATCGACCCCTGTCCTTACCCCACCTTTTGACTGATCAAGTAATTACCCACTTCGCGTACAATACGTTACGGGGATCAGTCACTCAACTTACAGGAGTATTGCTCGATGAAGATCGTTCTTCCAGGTCTACTACGCGACGAACTGATGCCACGCATTATGGCAGTTGCGCCAGAGGCAACAATCGTCTGGTTCGATCAGAATGGAGAGCCGGAAGCTCCCATTACTGATGCCGAAGTTCTTTTGCGCTGGTTTTTCTCCACCGAGCAACTGGCGCGGTTAGTGCGTCAGATGCCGATGCTGCGTTGGCTTCATATTCCGCGGGCGGGGGTTGATGGATCGCTTATCCCTGAAGTTATCGAGCGTGACATCATTGTTACCAATTCAGCCGGTGTTCATGCTATTCCGATCAGCGAATTTGTGATGTTCTTCGCCCTCAGCCATTTCAAGCAGGCTCGGTATCTGCATCAGTTGCAGGTCGCCCACCAATGGCGCGAGGCAGACCTGCAATTGCGGGAACTTGCCGGTACCACGATGTTGATCATTGGTTTAGGTCACATTGGACAGGCGATTGCCGAGCGTGCCAGTGCCTTTGGAATGCGCGTATGGGGATCACGGCGAACCCCACGTCCGGTTGCCGATGTTGAACGGGTGGTTGGTGAGGGTGAATGGCGTGCACTCCTGCCAGCCGCTGACTTTGTTGTCATTGCAGCACCGCTTACGCCAGCTACACGCGGGATGTTTGGTAGAGCAGAACTGGCGTTGATGAAGCCTGACTCCTATCTGATCAACATTGCTCGTGGTGAAATTGTTGATGAATCCGCTTTGGTTGAAGCATTGCGTACCCAGCGCATCGCCGGTGCCGGGCTTGACGTATTTGCTCGCGAACCGTTACCACCGGATAGTCCGTTTTGGACGTTGCCAAATGTCTTTGTAACGCCCCATATCTCGTGGAGTTCACCGCATATTCGTACTCGCACACTCGATCTGTTCGCTGCCAATCTGCGCGCCTTCATCCATCAACAGCCGCTCCAGAATGTTGTTGATAAGCAGGCCGGTTATTAAATTCGCATCCCAGCTCTCTCCCGATCGTGCCCGTAGGGTCTGAGTTGTGGATGTCAATCCAAAAGAGAATACACTTGTGTTATCCTTGTTCTAAGTCGTTTTTTCCTTCCTTCGTATCGTCATAGTTCGCGTACCATACACAAAGGAGCAACCAATTTATGACCGCAACGACCGACCGTCTCGAAAGTCTCTTTGCCAGCCGTGTGCGAGAAGTCGTACCGCCTCTATTTGGGGCTGCCGGTGAGCCGGTACGCCCCCTGATCAGTTTGGCGTATGGCCTGGCCGATCCTGACCTCTTCCCACGAGCCGAATTGATGGCTGCTGCTGCGGAAGTTTTAGCCTACGAAGCTGCCGATTCATTGAACTATGCGCTGTCGTACCCTGGCCTTACGGATCAAATTGTCGAGCGTCTCCGGGCTGAGGGTGTTGCGGCGCAGCCTGAACACGTGCTGGTGGGGTATGGTTCTGGTCAGATTCTGGCCCTCTTACCTGAAATTTTTGTCGAGCCGGGGGATACTGTCATTATCGAAGCGCCTAGCTTTCTCGGTGCTGTGCGACGTTTTGTGCAATCGGGAGCACGTCTGATCAGCATTCCGGTTGATGATCAGGGAATGGATGTTGCGTTACTGTCAGACACCCTACGCAAACTGGCGGCTGGTGGTCGGCGTCCGAAGTTCATTTACACAATTCCTACTTTTCATAACCCGACAGGGGTAACCTTAAGCCTGGAGCGACGCAGACAACTGGTTGCCCTGGCTGCTGAATACGGTGTGCCGGTGGTTGAAGACGATGCCTACATCGATCTGCGGTTTGCCGGCGAGCCATTGCCATCGCTGGCTGCGCTCGATCAGGAAGGTTGGGTCATTCGGGTAGGCACCTACTCGAAGATTCTCGCTCCTGGGTTGCGGATTGGGTGGGTTCATGCTCGACGTGAGATTATTGATCGTCTGTTGATGGTAAAAGCTGAAGGTACCACTGGCCCCTTCATCACCCGCGTCGTAGCGCGCTTTTGCGAGAATGGCCGACTCGAACGACATATTGCTATGCTTCGTCAGCACTATGCTGCCAAATGTGCAGCAATGGCGGCTGCGATACGTCAACATTTTCCGGCTGAGGCTAGCTTTGTCATGCCTGCTGGTGGTTTTTTCATCTGGGTCAAACTACCGCAAGGCGTGAGTGCTCGTGCGCTCCTGGAAGCCGCCCGTGCCCGGGGAGCTGAGTTTCTGGCCGGTACGGCCTGTTTTGTTGATCGTGCTCAGGGCGAGCATGCGATGCGTCTTGCCTTCAGTTTTCAGAGCATTAGTCGCATTGAAGAGGCAATTGCGATTATTGGGGCGGCTTTTGCCGATCTTTAGAGTGTGTCAAGTTCCTCTTGCCTGAACGATATTGGGGCACACAGTGGTGTGCCCCGGTGATCTCCACGAAGAGAAAGCAATGCCCCCAGCCTGCAAAGAGAGGCTGGAGGCAACCGACCAGTGTTTACTGCACGTACAAGCTGGCAGGAAAAAACCCTGCGACCATACCTCTAGACAAAGTTATTCGTTGCTCTGGTGGGTTTCGAGGTACTGCAAAGCATCGGCAACAGTCTGAATCTTCTCAGCCTCTTCGTCCGGTATCTCAACACCGAACTCTTCTTCGATGGACATGATAAGCTCTACCAGATCGAGTGAGTCAGCATTTAAGTCTTTGGTGAATGATGCAGTAGGAACAACTTGATCTGGTTCTACACCAAGCTGTTCGACGATAATCTTGCGCAGGCGCTCTTCCATCTCAGGCGAAGCCATACGAATGACATTCCTTCCTTTCAAAAACGGCTATTCCTCATCATTACGGTCGGCTAGATAGCGGGTAACTACCGTGCCGAGCACGCCATTAACAAACCGACTTGAATTATCACTGCCAAACTGTTTAGCCAGTTCAACAGCCTCATTAATCACGGCCTTGATCGGCGTCCGCTCTACATCATCGATCAGCAACTCGAAGAGAGCGATGCGCAGCACCGCTTTATCGACCCCCGGCATCTGTGCAACCGGCCAGTTTGGTGCTGCCTCTTCGATAATCCGATCAAGGTAGGAACGATGTTCCCAGGCGCCGAACACCAGGCGTCGTAAGAAATCGGCACTCTCTTGCGACATTGGTTCATCGGCGAGCCGACGCTCGAGCACCTGATCAATCGCATGATCGGTTTCATCAACTTCAAAGAGGATCTGCAACGCTGCGATCCGCACTCGATGCCGTTGACTTGCCAATCTTGCCCTCCCCATACGCATCCCGTTGCCGACTTACGCCGGGTTGAGTGTCTCTTTCCACTGACGCAGCAGCTCAGCGACGTAGCCAGTGTGAATTCGACCGGCGCGGAACTCCGGATCATCGATCAGGGCCAATTGAAACGGGATGGTTGTTTTAATACCGGTAATGACACATTCATGGAGCGCCCGCCGCATTCGGTTAAGCGCTTCTTCGCGTGTATCACCTACCGTAATAATTTTTGCCAGTAACGAGTCGTAGTTGCCGGGTGGCTTGTAGCCGGGGTAGAGGTGAGAGTCAACCCGAACACCTGGCCCACCGGGTGGCAGGTAAAATTCGACTTCACCACTTGCCGGCAAAAAGTCACGCTCTGGATCTTCGGCATTGATCCGGCACTCAATTGCGTGCCGCGTTATTTTAATGTCTTCCTGGCGGAGCGTCAAGCGTTCGCCACTGGCAATCAGCAACTGCCAGCGCACCAGATCAACACCGGTGACCTGCTCGGTAACCGGATGCTCAACCTGAATGCGCGTATTCATCTCGATAAAGTAATAGTTCCCATCCTCGTCAAGCAGAAACTCCAGCGTGCCGGCATTGACATAGCCGATAGCGGTAATTCCGCGCACAGCATCGGCTCCCATGCGGGCACGCAGTTCAGGGGTGACTGCCGGTGAGGGGGCTTCTTCGACAATCTTTTGATGACGACGCTGCGCCGAACAGTCACGTTCGCCGAGGTGGATTGCGTTTCCGTACTGATCGGCCAGCACCTGAATCTCAACGTGTCGTACACGGGTAAGGTATTTTTCCAGCAAAAGCGCACCGTTACCAAAAGCTGCTTCTGCCTCGGCGCGAGCTGTGGAGAAAGCGCGTTGCAAATCGGCTTCATCGTAAGCAACTCGCATACCACGCCCACCACCACCACCGGAGGGTTTCAATAAGACCGGATAGCCGATCTGACGGGCAATATCGATTGCCTCTTCCAAAGATCGTACCTCGCCATCAGAACCGGGTACAGTTGGTACACCGGCTTTGCGCATCGTTTCGCGCCCAATAGCCTTATCGCCCATCAGACGGATCGGTTCCGGTGGGGGGCCAATGAAGGTCAACTTACAATCGGCACACATCTCGGCAAAGTACGGATTTTCGGAAAGGAATCCATAACCGGGATGAATAGCATCGCAGCCCGAGACAAGTGCAGCACTGATCAACGCCGGCGCATTCAGGTACGATTTGGCGGGTGGGGGTGGCCCGATACACACCGCTTCATCGGCCAGGCGTACCGCCAACGAGTCACGGTCGGCAGTGCTATAGGCGGCTACCGTCCGAATACCCAATTCCTGACAGGCCCGAATAATGCGTACAGCAATTTCGCCACGGTTTGCTACTAATACTTTGCGAATCATCAGGACATCACCATTCCACCGTCGATAGTCAGCGTTTGTCCACTGATATATGCGCCAGCATCAGAGGCCAGGAAACAAACCAGCCCTGCAACCTCGGCCGGCTGGCCGAACCGACCGAGCGGGATCGTTGCCAGAATTGCTTTGCGGGTCTCTTCGTTGAGGGCGTCGGTCATTTCAGTCTCGATAAAGCCCGGAGCCACTGCATTAACCGTGATGCCACGGCTAGCCATCTCACGGGCAGTTGATTTGGTAAAACCGAGAATCCCGGCTTTGGCCGCAGCATAATTGGCCTGTCCAGCATTTCCGGTTAACCCAACGACCGACGTAATGTTGATGATTCGACCAAACCGTTGTTTGGTCATTGGCCGCAGCACTGCACGGGTACAGAGAAAGACACCGCGCAGATTAGTGGCGATGACCTCATCGAAATCGCTCTCCTTCATACGAAGGAGCAGAGTGTCGCGGGTGATACCGGCATTGTTAACGAGAATGTCGATGCGACCAAACCGCTCCAGGGTAGTTTTGACCAGATGTTCAACATCCTCGGGTTGGCTGACATCACCTTGGATGGCGATTGCGGTACCACCTGCGGCGGTAATGGTGGCCACGGTTGCTTCGGCTGCGGCTGCGTTTCCACGGTAATTGACGACAACGGCTGCACCACTTCCCGCCAACCGCTCAGCGATAGCCCGACCGATACCACGGCTGCCGCCGGTCACAATGGCTACACGCCCGCTCAAATCAAGCAGCATGACGTATTACCCCTCTGCTATCGCAAACAACGTCTTTCCATCGATAATCAGGACATTCCGTTTTCCACTTGCCGCCTTGATCGTATCAGGAGTGAATTCGGTTGACGTAATCACCAATCCTTTCGGAATACCAGATCGCTTCATATCCTGCAAAAGACTTTCGAGCGTGCCAGGACGAACCTTGTCGGCAACCGATAAGCGCAACAGGTAGGTCACCCCTTCGTAGCTCAATTCAAGGTCGAGATGTTTATCTTTATCGATAAAGCGATAATCCTTGAACTCAAACCCCTTCTTGCGGAAGAGGTTCAGAACGTAAGAACCAAATTGGGGCAGTGAGAGGCCTTGTAAATCTTCAAGTGTGCGGACTACGCCAGGACGTTCAAGGCGGCCACCGCGTTCGGCAATCTCGCGTTGCAACTGCCGGTTGCGCTCTTCAGCGCGACCTGACATCACGGTACCGAAGGCAGGAAAAGGGATCAATGCGAAGGCAGAGAAGATAAAGTAGATGGTTATCAAATCCATCAACGTTGCCGGTGCTGGCTGTTGCTCTGCATCGAGTTGGATCACCGGCATCGGAGCAATACCGGCTTCTCCGACCAGACCATACCCGATCATAATGGCCAGGCCGAAGAGGAAGGTTATCAATCCAAGGGCCAGACCGTTAGCCAGGTACTCGCCACGAACCTTTCGTCCCAGATAGATACCGGCCATCACCGGAACAACACCGGCCAGAATTTGCAAAATGTTGTTAGCCAAAAACAGCGAACACCAGGCAATAGCGGTGATCAGACTGACCAACAGGACTTGTACCCATTCAATCGCACGGATTGAACGGGCAATACGCTGGAAAAAAGACATCTTAACAACGGGTTCTGACACCGGCTGAGGTGTCGTTTCAATGTTCATACCACCGAATCCTCTGTTGATTCAGGCGATGGGTGACCATTCCGATCACCATCGCGCTCAAGAAGCTCATCGACTGCTTCACGCAATTTGCCAAGATCGGAAAAGGATCGATAGACTGAAGCAAAGCGAATGTAGGCGACCTCATCAAGATTGCGCAGATGTTGCATCACCGCATCACCGATCACCTGTGAACTAATCTCTTGTTCTTCAGTTGACATAATCATTGTTTCGACATCGTTAACCAATTGCTCGATAGCGGCTGCCGAAACTGGGCGGCGGTAGCAGGCTGTGCGTACACCACGCGCAATCTTTTCACGGTCATACGGTTCGCGAGTGCCATCCTTTTTTACCACCATTAAGCTGACCGACTCGATACGCTCGTAGGTCGTAAAGCGACGACCACAGGCCCGACATCGGCGACGGCGGCGAATAACGTCGCCGTCATACAGCTTACGAGTGTCTATCACATCAGTTTCAGCGAAATGGCAAATCGGGCACCGCATAGGTTAGCCTACTGCTTGTTCTCTGTCTAGCAAGCATTATAGCATAGGCTTACCCTGCTCTGATCTGCACCTCGCGGTTAAAACTCCGCTTGAGCAATCCACTACGGCGCGAAGCCTCCCAGATTTCCACGTGTGCATCACCGTGAGCGATAACGTCGATAATGATCTCTTCGCCGATTTGCACACGCACATCGTGCACGATCTGACTCTTGCTCCGTTCGAGATACTCGGCAAGGCGGAGCATTGCGCTCAGACGGGCAATTCGGGTCTCATCATCGGCGGCGAGAATCATACGGTATGGGGTTAAGTCCTCCCATCCTTTCCGATGGTTCCGTACCAGACTGGCGATGATCACAATTTCGCGATGACTAAAGCCGAGCAGCGTCGCATTGTGGATCAAATACTCACCGTGTTTGTGGTGGTCGTAGTACCCGACACTGATCCCAATGTCGTGCAAGATTGCGGCATAACCGAGCAGTTCACGTTCCCATGCGCCGTAACCGTGTAATGGCGCCAGTTGATCAAAAAGCGATAAGCTGAGCTTTGCCACCCGTGCGCAATGTGCTGGCTCGTAGTGTGTCAGGCGAGCCAGGTTGAGGACGCTGAATTGACGTGGTTCGGGGAGTAACGGTTGCGGTTGATCGGCGAGAAAGTGCTGGTAGAAGATACCTTCGCGTACTCCCTGACCACTGACTAGCAGATACGGAAAGTTGCCCCGATCCATTAGGGTGGCAATAATCACAGCACCGGCCAGGGTCACATCGACCCGTTCCTCTTTCATACCCGGTATCTGCAACCGTTCGCGTCGATTACGGCGAGCAAGTTCTTCGATGATGAGATCTACAGATTCGCGACTCAGTACATAACCGTGCACACGCTCAAGCGGATAACCACGCTGTTTTTGGTCAATACGGGCTAGCTGACGCACCGTTCCACCCATCCCACCGAGGCGACCATTACCAAAATCGGGAAGCCAGTCAAGTGGGGCAAAGGCTTCGCGGGCTGCAGCGCGCAGGCGGCGCAGATCAGCACGACTGATGGGATCGCTCTGCACAAACTGCTCGGTAAAGCGAACGATCCCGGCCTGAACGGAGAACGTGCGCGTCAGAGCACGATCGGTCACTGCCATTACTTGGGTCGAACCGCCGCCAGTATCGAATAATGCGCCGTGATGCAAAGGAAGGGCATTGATAGCACCAAGATAGCCAAAATAGGCCTCCTCCTCTGCCGATATGATGCGTAAATCAAGTGGAGTCGACTCACGGAGGGCGGCCCAGAAATCGGCCTGATTAGCAGCTTCACGAATGGCGCTGGTACCAACTGCGATCACCTGATCAACGCCGGTCGAGACACAAAGCGAGTAGAACATGCGTAATGCTTCCACTGCCCGTCTGATTGGCGCTGGTTGCAACATACGTGCAGGGCCGATCCCTTCAGCCAGGCGAACAGTTTCGCTTACTTCATCGGTTAGTCGAAAGCAGTGTCCCGGCTCGTAAGCCATCACGATGAGGCGAGTCGTGTTGGAACCGAGATCGATCACGCCCAGTTTTTTCATAATGCTGTCCTGTCAGCAGGCATCGTTGCCGGAAGAGACGACAATTATACAGTTATGTTGGTAATAGTATACACGAAACGATTCTGTGCGGATCGTACCAAAACGACTCTCAATCTGCTGTCCATCATTTTTCAAATTCCGCGTAACTTTTTGGCCGCTCAAACGGTTTCTTTATTGAGCACCATTTTGAGCCCTAGGAAGACACGATGAATGGGAAACATCACCACCCGCTGCCCGTTGCGCTGCCACCCTCGCCCCTGCATCCTGCCCAGCGCTGTGCTACAATACCGGCAGACCCACCTACCACAGCAAGGAGGAACTGCGATGACCCATCCTACTGCTACCGCACCTGCACCGCTCCCCGAAGAAGACCCCTTCCGCTACGGCTGGCGCTACGTCCGTCGGCCCACCCCCGACGACCCCGACCACCTCGAACCGGTGCCGCTCACCCTCGAGGACGTGTTGCACCCCGAAGTGGGAGACTTCATCGTGCACAGTGACCGCCACGAAACCGACCGGATGTACCTCACCGCGGTGTTGCGCGCCCGGCTCGAAGCGCGCGGGCGGGCCATCGTGCTGAGCGACGTGCGGGTGGCGTGGGACGTGCCCGACCTGCGTCCGCACGGGCCGGACGTGATGGTCATTCCGGGGCTGCGCGAGCGGCGCGACTGGAGCACGTTTGACGTGGCGGAGGAGGGGGTGCGACCGGCGTTGATGATTGAAATCACCTCGCCGGAGACGCGGGAGAACGACGTGGTGTGGAAGGTGGCGCACTACGCACGGGCGGGGGTGGCGCAGTATGTGATTGTGGACAACATTGGACGGCGGGGGGAGCGGCAGCTCCGGTTACTCGATTACCGGCTGGTGGGCGATACCTACCGGCTGCAACCGCCGGACGAGCGGGGGTGGGTGTATCTGGAACTGGCTGAGCTGTGGGTAGGAGTGGAAGGCGACCACGTAGTGTGTTACACCGACGACGGCACGGCGTTTGGCGACTACGCGACGGTGGTACAGCAGGCGGCGGAAGAAGCGGCAGCGCGGGCAGCCGCCGAAGCGCGAGCGCGACAGGAAGCAGCCGCACGGGCCGAGGCGGAGGAACAGGCCCGACGGGAAGCGGCAGCGCGGGCGGAGGCGGAAGCACAGGCCCAGCGGGAAGCAGCCGCACGGGCGGAGGCGGAAGCGCAGGCACGAGCGGCAGCGGAACAAGCGCAACGGGAAGCAGCCGCACGGGCGGAGGCGGAAGCGCAAGCACGAGCGGCAGCGGAACAAGCGCAGCGGGAAGCAGCCGCACGGGCGGAGGCGGAAGCGCAGGCACGAGCGGCAGCGGAACAAGCGCAGCGGGAAGCAGCCGCACGGGCCGAGCTTGAAGCCCGTCTCCGCGAGTTGGAAGCCGAATTACGACGGTTGCAGGGATTGCCGTAGAGGTTTATCGGAACCAGCGGTACAGCGAGAAAGAGGGGCAACCATCGTGTTGCCCCTCGCTTTGTACCAGCCCTAACGCTGTTTGCTGCTGCTACATTGCCTCGCAGAATTGGTGCTACCTCACATTATAGAGGCCGATGCTCAAACTGTCCATTTTCTTCCCCCGCTTTGCTCATCGATGGGTTATGGATTTACAGGATGGAAAAATAGGTTACGGCGTCCTGCACAAAGCAAGTTCGTTTTTCAGACGCACTACTCGATAAGAAACGCCAGTAACATCATCCCGGCACTCCCCACGAGCTGGCCGATGCTCCAGAAACCAAGGCGATCCCAGACTGCTGGATTGGCCCAGGCGCCGCGACGGAGCTGCCAGATAAGCCACAGCCCAATGGGAGCGGTTGCCACCGGTGCGGTAGCTACGAGTGGCGGTAAACCGGCAAAGGCCAGGAGCGGTAAACTGGCGAGGGTAGCGAGAATTGCTATCATTTGCCAGTGTGCTGCGCGTTGTGGCCCGAACATAACCGCCAGTGTCCGCTTACCAACCGCTCGATCACCGGTGACGTCTGGAAAACTAACGGCGATCAGCATTGCGAATTGGAGCAGACAAAGCGGAGAAATAGTTAAGAGGATAAGGGGTTGGATCGCACCAGTTTGTAAGCTGAAACCGACCAGTGCAGTACCACCCGGAATCAACATTGCACCAACCACTTCCCCCCATCCGCGCCGATGTAGGTAGAGGGGAGGACCACTATACATCCAGGCCAGGAAGATAGCACTGGCGAGCAAACTACCGCTAAGCAGTGGTTGTGGTGAACGAAGTGTGCTGAATATCGCCAGGATGATCGCGACCATGCCCCAGCCTAATGCTGCAATGAGTGCATCCTTTGCCGGTAACCCTCCTTCAGGTAACACCCGGCTCCCTCCTGACCAGTGGGTTGGGGTTGGATTGGCACGGTCGGCATCGTAGTCGAAATAGTCATTGCTGTAATGGTTCATCAACTGCGTGCTCAGAGTTGTAAGCAAACCGAGGAGTGCGAGCAATGGATCGGTAGGCGGTATCCCGGCAGCGGCCACGCCAACACCGTAGAAAATGGCACCTCCCACCAGATGGAGCGGTCGTCCTAACCGGATCAGGGCGAGAATGTACCGTACACGTCGCATAGGCTCCACACTATATCAGATCTGTCAGACGATAGATGCTGAGGAGGACAAATTCAGTGTAAAAGATACTCCAGAGAAACATGTAAAAATTGGTAATGGATTGTTGTTGTTGCAGATCAACACGCAGGCTGACAATCCAGAACACAATGATGACTATCGCGTGACTTACAGCCAGAAAACCGGCTGCAAATGCGGGCATTGACCAGAGACCCACTGCGATGGGCAACAGGTAACACGCGGTCAGTAAGAGACGTCCCACATGCAAGACCCGCCGTGGGCCAAGGCGAGTCGTCAGTGTTTCGATTTGGTACATCCGATCGCCACGGTCATCTGGCAGGTCTTTATAAAAGGCAATGACCAGTGCAAAACCAAAAAAGAAGACCGCAGTTAGCACGAGAGTGGTGAAGGGCAGGTCAACTTCAAGCCAATGCCGATAGTGGAGGGCTAGCCCGACATTTGCGATAACACCGCGGGCGCTGGCAATACTGATCGCCGCAGCGAGCGGTTTACGTTTCAGACGGAAGGGAGGAAGCGAGTAGAGCGAACCAATAAGCGTAATCGTTACGACTGTTAGCCAGAGGTACAGGCTCAGGAGCCAGGCACCGATCAGCGCAATGATCAGTGCGATAACAACGAACCATCTGCCAGCCTGAACCGATAAGCGCCCAGCAGCGATTGGGAGCCATGGCTTGTTAATTCGATCAATGGCTACGTCGGTAAGCTGGTTGACGCCAACCACGTAGAGATTGAGACTCAAACATACGATCCACGTTGCTACCCATAGACCGATCAAATCGAGCGTAAGTGGACGCCAACCGGCCACAATGATCAACATGGTGATGACTTGAACGCTGGTGGCGATGACAGTATGAGGACGGGCAAATTCGTACAGTAATCGAGCTTTTCTAATCATGTAAAAACGGCGCCTTTACCAAATATGCTTCGCTTGATAATCCGGATCGGAATTTTAGCTCAAATGTTGATACTTCAATTTTCCTTCCTCATCATACGTGATGTTGGAGGGGTGTGTCAACCGTCTTCAAAGAAGAATCCAGCCAGGGCGTTTTAACGCTCTCATCCTACCCCAGTAAGCAGCATGAGAATTCGGAATGCGAAACGAAGTGTAGAAGCGGCGGCTTCATACCTTATTCACAGAGCGTCAGAATACTTGTTGCTTCCCGTTCTACCGATGCTCTATCTGGCCGACCTATGTCGGCTCGCCGATCAGCCTGTGACAGCTTTTTAGGGAAGGGTTTCCACCCTCCCCACTTGCATGCAGGCCTAGGGGACGCGATGGTGCGCTGACACGCCAAACGATGTATCGTTAGGAAGGTGCGATGATCGTTGGTGTCGCTCCATTGTTGATCCGTTCGATGTTTGTACTTGTACCGAAGCTAAGAACTCCGCCAACCCCTGATAACTGGCGACGCAGCATTTCAGGCGTGTTCAACGTAGCTGTTATAGCGTGGGTGCGGGCCAGCAAGCCTGCGGCCCACACACAGCTCAGGTATAGCGCTGAGCACGACGCAACGTTATTCCGTCTCTTCTGCGGCCCATGTACTGGCTACTAGACGAAAAATATCCGACTCGGTGATGATACCCACAAGTCGGTCTTGTTCGAGCACCGGTAATCCACTCACACGAGCCCGAATCATCATCGCTGCCGCTTTGCCAATCGAGTCATTCGCGGCGACCGTAATGGGGTTAGGCGTCATCAGTTCAGCAACTGTCTGCCCGGCTAGGCTAAAGCGGGCAATGCGTCGCTCTTCTTCACTGCGCGGGTGATTCATGACCTGCTCTATGTCGCTACGGGTGATGATCCCAACTAGCTTACCATCTTTATCGACAACCGGCATCCGTCGGATTCCGCGTGCCCGCATCCGCTCGTATGCTGCCAGAACTGAAAAGTCTGGTGTGACGGTCACAGGATTTTCGGTCATCCATTCGGCAACGCGCTCGGTTTTCGGCATATCTCGCTCCTCAGTCTCTGGTCTTGCGGTGATACCTCTCATAGTATAGCAAGCTGGGTAGCAAAGAGCAGAAAAGAATCCACTACCCCTGACAAAGATTTGTGGTCCTTGCCCGCGTAGTTAGTAGAAGGATGAGAAACGTCAAGAGCTTTTGGAAAGGGCAGTTCTTTCCCTGCCAGGCAGTGGCGAGGTGAGGAGAGAGGGAGGAAAGAGAAGATGGAAAAGGAGTGAACGAGCTAGATGGTTTTCCTAACCTGTCTGTAGCGTATGCGGAAGCGCGCAGCTTCTCGTTCCGACGGTGCTCTGCCCGACCTCCGGTTAGGGGCTTCCTTCCCACTCCCTTTCGCTTGCGGGGGGGACACAAGCGGAAGTGGAGAGGATAAAATGCTGATGCACCAAACGACGGTTTTCGGCTATGTACTGTAAGATGCGGGCCAGAGGCCCGCGCTCCCAGGGTTCTGCTTCGCCTTACCCAGGGTGCAAGTGATCCGCCACGACAGGTCGGTCGGGGCCAGCGGCCGCTCCCAGGGTTCTGCTTCGCCTTGCCCAGGGTGCAAGGTAATGCCCATTTCTGCATTAGCTCCCTGCTCCCATCAATGCCAGTACCACCCCACCAGCCACCACGCTGGCAATCTGCCCGGCAGCGTTGGCGCCCATGGCGTGCATCAGGAGAAAGTTCTCGAAGTCCTCTTCATTAACGAGCTTTTGTACCACTCGTGCAGCCATCGGAAAAGCGCTGATTCCGGCTGCACCGATGACTGGGTTAAAACGACCGCGACTGATCAAGTTCAGGAATTTCCCAAACAGCAGACCGGCTGCGGTGTCAAGAGCAAAGGCCAGAATGCCCAACGCCAGAATCGCTAGCGTGGCCGGTTGCAAAAACCGTGTTCCCTCCATCGTTGAACCAATTGCCAGGCCGAGGAATAGCGTGACAATATTGGCCAGCTCACGCGATGAGGTGTTCGTCAGTCGTTCAACGACCCCCGATTCGCGCATCAAGTTGCCTAACATCAGCATGCCGATCAGTGGGATGGAAAACGGTACCAGGATACCCACCACAATGGTGATAACGATCGGAAACAGGATGCGGGTACGACGGCCAACCGGACGGGTAACATACTCCATCCGTATCCGTCGTTCGGCCGGAGTAGTCAACAGACGGATAATGGGTGGCATAATCACTGGTACCAGTGACATATAGCTGTAAGCGGCTACTGTAATCGGGCCAAGAAGCTGCGGGGCGAGCAGACTGGAGACGTAGATCGAGGTTGGGCCATCAATAGCACCGATGATACCGATAGCAGCGGCTTCTGGTCGGCTGAAGCCTAGCGCCAGAGCGAGTAGCAGGGTGCCGAAGATTCCAAATTGGCCGGCGGCGCCCAGTAAGACCATGCGCGGATTAGAAAGAAGGGGACTGAAGTCGGTAAGGGCGCCGATCCCGATGAAGATCAAGAGTGGGAAAAGTTCGTTGCCGACGCCAGCGTTGTAGAGCACAGTCAGCATACCGTCTTCACCGAGGAGCGGTGAGAGTGGTAGATTGGCTAGCAGAGTACCGGCACCGATTGGTAAGAGCAACAGTGGTTCGTAGTCATGGACAATTGCCAGATAGAAGAGGAGTGCAGCGATCCCAATCATGACTAGTGACTGCCAGGTAAGAGCACCAAAACCGGCAAAGAGACTGGCGATCAATTCACTCATAGTTTTTTCCGTTGGTTATTCAATCTGGGCCAGCGGTTCACCATACCCAACACTCTGCCCGGTTTTGACCAAAATTGCAGTAATTGTGCCGTCACGTGGGGCGCCGATGCTGTTGTTCATCTTCATCGCTTCCAGCACAATCACCGGCTGACCACGCTTAACTTTCGTGCCAGGCGTCGCCACAATTTGCAGGATAGTCCCTGGCATTGGCGCCCTGATAAGCTGATCTCCGGTCGCTGCCGCCGGTGGAATAAGTGTTGTCGGTGCAGGAACTGAGGAGGCAGAAGCTGTCTGGATAGTGGGGGGTAATGGCTGGCGCGGTAGAATCTCGCTCACTTCCCCACTTTCCGTAACCTGTACCTCAAATTCGCGACCATCAAGCTGGACGGCAAAACGTTCACTACTTAACTCGCTAACGAGAACGGTATAAGTTTTGCCATTGATTGTTAATTGATAGCGACGCATACTGCTCTATCTCCTGCGCTGCCAGCTCTGATTCTGACGAGTGCGTCCGGCAGCAACCCAACGACTGGCGAAAAGGAGGCTGCCTGGCCAGTAGCTGCGTATTGTTGGCGCGGCTTCACGGCGCAAGCTAGCGGTGTACAAACGCACGGCTACGGCAATTGCGGCTATCTCTTCGGGTGCAAGCTGATTAGTAGCCGCGGCAGGTTGTGTCTCATCTAACGTGTGAGTAGCGGATGCGGTCGTTTCGGGACGGTCAACACGGCCGATCAGGACTAATACCCCCCACACCACTATCAGGACACTGAATACGCTTCCCATCCCTAACACGGTCATTGTCAACCCAAAACCGATGTCGTTCATTGCACCTCTCCATAACGCTACGATGGGTACAATCCGTGCTTACGTGGTGGATTCTGTTGCACCTTGGTACGCAGAATTTCGAGTGCCCGAATCAGGCGTGGCCTTGTTTCGGCTGGTTCGATCACTTCGTCAATCTGACCGAGATCGGCAGCGTGGTACGGATTAAAGTATCGTCGTCGGTAATCGGCAACAAACTCTTCCATCAGTCGGACCGGATCGGTAGCGGTGCGTAATTCCTCGCGACGTAAAATGCGGACAGCACCCTCAGCACCCATAACGGCAATCTGGGCTGAGGGCCAGGCAAAGTTGAGGTCGCAGCGTAGTTGTTTACTAGACATTGCAACATACGCACCGCCAATTGCCTTTCGCACGACAACTGAAATCTTTGGTACCGTTGCCTCACTGTAGGCGTAAATGATTTTTGCGCCGTGGCGAATCACCCCGCCATACTCCTGTTCGATACCAGGGAGAAATCCCGGTGTATCGACAAAGGTGATCAGCGGGATGTTAAAGGCATCGCAGATACGAACAAAGCGGGCGATTTTATCGCTGGCATCAATGTCGAGCGCACCAGCCATTATCGCCGGCTGATTAGCAACAACACCGACAGCATAGCCGTCGAGGCGGGCAAAACCGACGACCGCATTTTGCGCAAACAGTGGTTGGATTTCAAGAAAACTATCGTAGTCGAAGATCAGGTTGATCAGGGTGTGAACGTCGTAACCTTGCCGTTCATCAGCGGGTACAAGAGTGTTTAGCGCTGGTTCAACCCGGTCGGCCCGGTCGTATGGCATTATCTGCGGTGGATCTTCGCTGTTGTTTTGGGGGAGATAGCTGAGTAAGCGTTTGATTAATTCAATGACCGCTCGATCGTCAGGTGCCGAGAGGTGGGCGACGCCACTGCGGGTACAATGAATTGCCGCCCCACCCAACTCTTGCACTGATAGATCGCGACCGGAGACCGCCTTAATAACATCAGGGCCGGTTAGAAACATATAGCCGGTTGATTCCGACATAATAATGAAATCGGTTAAGGCCGGTGAATAGACGGCGCCTCCAGCACATGGGCCAAGGATGGCCGAAATTTGGGGAACGACGCCCGAAGCCAATACGTTACGCACGAAGACCTCGCCGTAAGCGGCCAGTGAGCGTACCCCCTCTTGAATACGTGCCCCACCTGAGTCATTGAGACCAATGATAGGAATCCCGCTTTCGATAGCCAGGTCTTGCATCCGACAAATCTTATTAGCCTGTACTGCCGAAAACGATCCACCCATCACCGTAAAATCCTGAGCATACACGGCAACCCGTCGGCCATTAATTTTGCCAAAACCGGTGACCGTACCATCGCCGGGTACACGTTGGTCTTCATCGGCGAGTGGACTGGTCGCCAGGGCGCCAATTTCCTGAAACGAGCCAGGATCGAGGAGTAATACCAGGCGTTCGCGAGCTGTCAATTTACCTCGTGCATGTTGCTGCGCAATGCGTTCGGGTCCACCGCCTTGCAATGCTCGTTCTCGCAAGCGGTAGAGTGTTTCGAGTTGTTCTTCGGGGGTTTCCACAGCCGCACCTCACTTGTTGCTGTTTCGCAGGCAACATCAGTATAGAAGGCGCCTGCACGTGGAAAGGAAAAGAACTCACTACCACGCGCAAAAGTTTGATGACGAACGGTTCGTTGTCTCCAAGACAGAGGTAGGAAGTATGAGCAGGAAGGGATTCCTGAACGGTACAGCCGTATTCAACCTAACCGCGATGGTAAAGCCACGATGAACGGGTGCGTGCCGGGTGCACAGAAGCACAGGTAACGTCTCTTAGCCGGTCATCCCACCTGTTGCTAAGAGGAATGCCATTGCTAGTAGCGCTATAGTATTCTGGAGCATATGAAAGAGAACACCAGGCCAGATCGAACCACTCTGCTCACGGAGATAGCCAAGACAGAGACCGGCGACAAACAGGCCGGGAATGAGAACAGGTATAAAGTGAACGACCGCAAAGACAGCCGCTCCGACCACGATGGTTGTTGCAGCGTTAAACCGTCGGCGAAGCAAGTGGTGGAGAACACCGCGAAAGAAGAGCTCCTCAACAATTGGTACGATACCGCCAATCAGAACCCAGAGTGCGATCAATTCGTTGATCCCAAATGGTTGACCGCCGGAAAGGCTTTCAATTTGGGGGTTTTCCATCTCGCCAACGATCAGCGCGACTCCCGCGTTGGTCAGGATCATTATTCCCATACCAAAAATGAACACTGGCGGTACCAAAGCCAGGTATAACCAGTTTGGCCATTGCAGGCCCAAATCACGCCAACCAGCTCGTGGTCCGATCACAGCCAGAATGGTGCCACCAATAATCAGGTAAAGCAACATACCGGCGAGATAAACCGGTGGACTGACAAACCCGCGTGAGGTGTCCCAATTGCCTACAGTGGTTACGAAGCGCAATGACAGGATCGTTAGCGCACCACCCAGAGCAATGATGACCAAGGCAATGAAAAGATCGCGCCACCCCCATGGTGGTGGTAATGACCGGGGGTACTCGAAGGAGCTATTATCTAACATACTGAAGTTACTCCACGTAAGAATGCGACGACGTTAGTTCCCAGCTCTTGCAGCGCATAACCACCCTCTTGCACAACCAGCGTTGGCAAGCCGAGTTGGGCAATTGCTGCACCGATAGCTTGATAGGCTGCGGTCGTAAGAGCGAAGCTGCCAAGTGGATCGGCGACAAACGTATCGAAGCCGGCAGAAACCACGAGATAGCGTGGCGCGTAATCGGCAATTGCCTGTAACGCCTGGTCAAGCGCTTTGAGATAGCCCGTATCATCAGTACCGGCTGCCAACGGAATATTGAGATTGTAGCCTTCACCCGCGCCAGCACCGCGTTCATCGCTGAAACCGAGATAATACGGATATTCGAATGCTGGGTCAGCATGCAGTGAAACGGTCAGCACATCATTTCGTTCATAGAAAATGCTTTGCGTACCATTACCGTGGTGATAATCAATGTCGAGTATCGCTACTGGTGGTGTTCGCAATGTCCACGTCACCTCGCCAGTAGTATGACTTTGGGCCAATAGGTTGGCGGCCAGAGCGGCATTGTTCAGATAACAATACCCGCCCGCCATAGCACTGGCGGCATGGTGTCCAGGGGGGCGGCAAAGGGCATAGACGTACCGATCACCGGCCAGCAAGGTTGCTGCGCCCGCCAATGCTGCGCCTGCGGATGAGCAAGCAGCGGTAAAAGTACCGGCGATAATAGGGGCACTCAGATCAAACATGTAGCGTCCGGCTGCCGCTCGTGGGCAGTCGCTACGCAGTCGTAGACCGGGCAACGGCCATGCTGAAGGGAAGACCGGTTCGCTTAATCCGGCAGTCTGCCAGCGTTCGCTGGCGTTGGACAGGTATTCCAGATAGTCCGGTGTGTGAACGGCTGCCAGGTCGCTCAGCGTGGCCGCTGGGGCAGGTATCGGTGACGCGAATCCGGCATCGGCCAGCGCCTGTAAAATAATCGCCACGCGCTGCGGTGTCTCGAAGTAGGTAACAACCCGCCCGTCGATTAGCTCGAACGGTGGATTATGTAGGTGATGTTCGGTGCTGAGAAAGATTTTCATACTTCTATTGTACCCGAAATTATGGCTCGTGTGCTGATGTCGGCGTGAGGAGCAGGTTTTTTCCGATGGTTTCACCGTATCTGGCAAAGGAGAGATAGTCAGGAGAGCCGCGTTCCCAACTCGTTCACCGCACATACTGAACCTTGCAGTATCCCGTAGCAATCCACCGATCCCGTTATCGTCAGCATATGGCCATTTGTACTACCATCGAATGGATGAAATTGTTGCTACACGATTTTCACAATATGATACATGATTTTTCCTGGCAGAACTCTGAAACTCCTCCGCAACCGTGCCTGCGCTTTGTCGCGGCATCGCCTTGCCACCAGCAGATGACCTGTGTGATGCCTGGCAGTGACCGAATATCGTTGTTCATTTGACATAATCACGATCCGACCGGCATTCCTGATCAGAGCAGCACTCTTCTTACATCGCGATGTGCTGTCTTCTGCTATACTGGCGCTACGGCATTCAACGTTGGCCGGAGGAACCAATGAAAATCTATAAAGCTCGTGCACCGATGCGGATCGGTTTTTTCGGCGGTGGGACTGACGTCAGTCCTTACGCTGAAGAGTACGGTGGGAAAGTACTCAACTGTACGATTAATCTCTATGTGCGTTGTATGCTCACCACGAGCAATACACCCGGTATTCTGATCCATTCTCTTGATTTGCAGGAGGTGAGTCGGCAGGTCAGTGAACGTGAATGGGACGGTAAGCTGACTCTCCCTCAAGCAGTTCTCGATGCTCTGCCCCAGTTACGCCCTGCCACTGCCGGTTATAAAATTACGATGTTTAGTGACGCACCACCTGGTTCGGGACTTGGCTCATCGTCGGCACTGGTGGTGAGTATGTTGAAACTGCTGTACGCCGTTGCCGGTCAGAGCGCCGACCCTCATCAACTGGCCGAGCTGGCATATCGGATCGAACGAGTCGATCTGGGTATTCCTGGCGGGCGGCAAGATCAGTATTCTGCCGTTTTCGGGGGGATGTGTGTGTATCATTTCGGGCGTGATCGGGTGATCGTTGAACCCGTTCTCAGCGATCAGACGGCGCTGCTCGAGCTGGAAAGTTGTCTGATTCTGGGCTATATCGGCGATCGTCAGTTACTCAGCCGCCACCTGATGACCGATCAGGTACAACGACTGGTGAAGGGAGACACGCTACGTCTTCATCACGAGACGAAGGCCTTCGTTGATATTGCGGCCCGTTTACTTCGGGAACAGCGGATCGCCGATTTTGGTCGGCTGCTCCACGATGCATGGGAGGTAAAGAAGGCCTTCTCACCTCATATCGCACCGCCTATTGTTGAAGAGGTGTATGCACTGGCCCGTAAGCATGGGGCATGGGGTGGGAAGATTTCTGGCGCCGGCGGTGGTGGCTTTATGGTCTTTGCGTGTCCGTTTGATCGGCGACTGGCGGTAGAACGGGCATTAACTGAGGCCGGGGTTATTGTGCGACCTTTTTCTTTCGTGAACCACGGCGTGCAGTCGTGGGTGGTTGAAGAACCAGATGAGGTGAGTCACCCGGCGGGGCAATGAACTGACGGATGGATGAGGAAGGCCCGTATCATGGGTAAGAGCGGGTTACACCCCTCTTACCCCCGTTGGTGCGGGCAGGTTGGGGACGCCGTGAGTGGGTGAATGTCGTTCATCAGCGTATCAAACACGACCCGAAACCCAGAACTGTTGAAAAGGCTTATCGGAATGGTGACGGGTGTAATTGCTTACGTACCCACTGCCAGCTCACCGTGACGTAACCGTTCGGCGAGTGCAATCGTCTCCGGCGACGGTTCAACATCGAGTTCACGCGCCAGTGTTTCACTACAGCGTTGAAAGACCCTAAGCGCAGCCGCACGATTGCCTTGCCGGGCGTATGCCATCATCAGGAAACGGTAGGCACGCTCCCAGCAATTATCGTGGGTGAGAATGCGTTCGGCCAGCGCGATCAACTCCTCATCGCGCCCCGCTTCGGCCAGGCACTGCGCTAGGCGATCGGCACTGCGCAGAAAGATGTTTCGTAGCCGCTCTCGCTCGGCATCAGCCCATCCTTCGTAGAGGACATCAGGCAGAAAATCACCGTGGTAAAGCTGTAAAGCCGACTGAAGATACTGTACACCATCGGTTGTCTGGCCCTGATCGAGAAAGCGCAATCCTGTTGCGCATGCTGCACTAAACTCAGCACAGTCAAGCCAGATATCTGCGTTTGGGCGCAAGCGATATGCACTTCCATCGCGGACAATGAACGAAGATGTCGATTCGGTACGGTTCGGTTCTAGGACGCGATAGAGTGTACTCAGCGCCACTTTAAAGTCACGAACAGCGGCTTCCGGGCTGAGTTGTGGCCAGAGAAATTCGGTGAGTTCATCGCGGTGAATCCAGCGCTGTCGGTGAACGATAAGGGCCTGGAACAGTTGACGTGCTTTATCGCGTTGCCATTCGCGAGCTTCGATTTCGTGATCACCGCGCCAGACCCGGAATGCGCCGAGAGTCTGGATGCGCAACTGGTAGCCAGGATGTGTTTCCAACCCACTCAGGCCCACGGTTGCCAGCAGACGCTCAATATAATCCCGGTGAACACCACGGGCACGAGCAGCAAGCAGAATTGGTATCGCCCGTCGTGGCTGGGGGAGACCGAGGAAGGTAGGGCGGGTAAACAGATAGTCGTAGCCATGAGCTGCACTTAATTCGAGCGCCTCGGCGATAGCGGCAATGGCAGCGGCATCGTGGTGTTGTTCATGATACCCTAGGGCCAGCCAGAGAGCCGCAGCCGCTTGGCCAAAGCGATCACTACAGGCGCGCAGATCGGCGCGGGCGGCGAGCAACAGTTCTTGCCCCTGTGCAAATTGACCGGCAAGAACATGACTTACACCACGTTGGAGCTGAATCATTGCCCCCAACCAGAGATCGCCGGCCCAGCGACAAAATGCCTGACCATCGGCTGCTGCTCGCTCGGCAGCAGCTAGATCACCAGCCAGGCCGTAAAGACGGGTCAAGCCCCACAGTGGCTCTACCCGTAGTCGATCAACGCCAATGGCCTGACCTTCGGCCAACGCCTGATGGTAGTAGTCGATAGCCCGTTCGCGCGCAGCAATTCCGGCAGTGGCACTCTTGAGTAACCAGGCATGACCAATGCGGGCATAAGCGACTGATATAATGAAGCGTGAGTTGCGCTCGATACCCACCTGTACACCCTCTTCGGCAAAGGCAAGCGCTTGATCCGCATCACCCTCGAACGCGGCGATCAGCGCCAGCACCAATACTGCTTCGCGATGACCGCGTGGCGCAGGCGTTGCCCCGCGAGCGGTTGCTATCCGCTCCTGGGCATGCCATGCCTGTAGCAATGTACGTGCGGCGGCCAGTTGACCGGTACGCAACTTCACTCGTGCACTGAGTAGATCAGCCGCTGGGCTGGCAGTGCGTAACTGGCGTGCCTGTTGCTGCAATGCCTCGGCCTCTGCCGGTTGTCCCATATTAAGCTTATTCTCGGCCAGTAGCTCAAGAACACGTGCCCGTGCCACCTGATCTTCCAGACCTTCGCTCACCCGTAGGGCCTCTTGCAAGACACTTTCCGCCTGAACCGGCTGTACCTGATCGATATAGACTTGCGCCTGCCCATACAGGGCACGTGCCAAATCAGCGCGATCCCCGCGCTGTCGACTAATTGTTTCGGCCTGTACATACCAGTTCCGGGCTTCGTCAAAACGTGCGCGAAAGCGGTAGAGATCACCGAGATAGCACAGTAAACGCGGACGTGTTGCAATCAGATCGGCTGGTAGCGCATCGATCCAATCAGCCAGTGTATCAAGCCGCCCATTTCGTAGGGCCTCTTCACCGGCGACCGTAATCGCATCGGCAGCCGCATTCACATCACCGGCGGCAAACCAGTGATAAATTGCCTCCTCCGCATAACCGGCAGCAGCATAATACGCGGCGGCCCGTCGATGCCGTTCAGCCAGATCGGGATCGTGATGCGTTTGCTGACGTAAGAATTCGTGGAACAGGTGGTGGTACCGGTAATGATTGGCATCTAATTCAACCAGGAATAGATCGCGGTCGCGGATGTGGGCCAGCAGATCGGCACTGTCGGTTGCCTGGCGTACTGCATCACAGGCAGCAGCAGACAAGATACGGAGGGGTGCAGTGGCGCGTAGAAAACTGGCAATCGCCGGCGGCTGGCGGTCGAGCACGTCAGATGCAAGAAAATCGAACAAGGCGGCCAGCGATGCCGGGCCATTGGCGAGCAATTCACGGACACTACGCGCCTGACCACTTCGTAAACCCTGCCAGACCAACTGGAGCGCAATTGGCCAGCCTTCCGTATGATGATTGAGCAGATCAACGTCGGCATCGCTCAGTGTCATTCCGAACACATCGTGGAAGAGAGTCGCAATCTCATCACGGGTAAAAGCCAGCGCCTCGCGGTGCAGTTCAAGCACTTCACCTCGCGCTCGCCAGCGCATCAACTCACTACTTACAACAGGATAGCGGGTCGCGATCAAGAGACTCAGCCACGGTGGTGCATACGCGATCAGCCGCTCGATCAACGCCCGAATATCGGCAGAGCTAGCAACAAAATGAAAATCATCGAGGATCAGTAACGTTGGTTGTTGATCGACACTGGCCAACGCATTGAGCAACCCGTCAATCGTCTGACTCCAGGTGGTGCGGTCGGCTGGATGGGCTTGAAGCGCAGCCAGAGTTGCTAGCTCGCCTTGTGGCAATAGCGGTTTACATGCAGCGATCAGGTAAGTCAGAAATGTTATCGGATCACGATCATTTTCACCAATGGTATACCAGCATACCGTTTCTGTACTTGTTGCCAGTTCGGTGAGCGCAGTGGTTTTCCCGTAGCCAGCCCCGGCCTGCACCAGCGTAACCCGATAGGCAAACGCTTCTCGTAACCGGGCGGTGACTGCCGGACGTACCAGCCGGTAACGGTGTGGCCGCGGCGGTGCGACCTTCGCATGCAACAACACTGTCTCTGCGCGTATCATAACGGTAGCGCCTCTTTGGCAAACGAATGGTAATGAATATTATAGCAGGAGGAAAGAGAATGTAGGAAGGAGGATTGAGAGGGCGTAGGGGGGAAGGTTTTCACACTACCCGGTAGTGATGATGTGAGGAGAGAAAAGATTGTCGGACTCAGGTTGTACCTACCAGATTGGCAGGTGTGCGGGGTTGGAACAATGCCAGGATTGCATGAGGTGTCCTGAAACCATACCGCGTATTAGGGGTCCGCGAATCAGATCACCCCGCTCCCGCAGGCGCGGGAGCGGGGCCAGGGATGAGGGCCCTCCACAGGCGCTTCACTCGTCGCCTGGCCTGCCCGTTTCCGCACCGGTAGGGGTGGGTTCCCTCCTCGCCCGCTGGGTGGCTTGATGAGACGGGCAGGTACGGGTTGTTGGTGTCGGCCCCTCGCCTTCCCCTGTGCCCTGGTTCGCTCCTCTATGGGGAGAGGAAGGGTGGTTTGCGTAGCAATGGCGATTCTGCGCCTGCGCCATACAACAATGCCGATCCCGCGAATTGGATCACCCCTCTATGGGGAGAGGAAGGGTGGTTTGTGTAGCAATGGCGATTCTGCGCCTGCGCCATACAACAATGCCGATCCCGCGAATTGGATCACCCCTCT
>Ga0272446_1002291_pt1 | contig 26306 bp, 18 predicted proteins | sample YNPCB0061_FD_194587 | JGI IMG/M metagenome (GOLD analysis project Ga0272446, IMG submission 194587) | Hot spring microbial mat communities from Yellowstone National Park, WY, United States - YNP-CB-006-1 | ecosystem: Environmental > Aquatic > Thermal springs > Hot (42-90C) > Sediment | place...
ACCGTGGCCAGCGGGAAACTCTGGGCCAGGTCCGATTCGCACGATGCCCGTAGGGAATGCCACAGGCGCGGCCAGGGTTCAACGCCGGCCCGCCTCACAATTTTGGCGAACGTGGTCCGCATGTTTGCACCGGCCCAGCCGTCGTCGCCTGTGGCCCGCGCCCGCCAGTCGTCGGGGAAGATGTAATCGCTCCCCTCGGGCGCGTGCTCGAATGCTGCTTCCAGGTGCGGACGCAAAAGCGGAAACAGCGGGATGACGCGATGCGGCTTGCCTAGGTGTTCCGTCTTGGGCGATGGCACGCTCAGCCGGCCGCGTTCCCAATCCACGTCGCCCCAGGTAAGCGAGAACGCTTCCGATGGGACGCGCAGGCCGCCGAACCGGGCCAGCGCGACGAGCAACTTCCACCAGACGTTCGGGCAATGATCAATCACGCGGTGTGCGTCCGCGACCGGAACGTAAGCGCGACGCTCGGACGGGTCGCCCTGCCGCTGCTTCACGTGCTTCCACGGGTTCGATGGGATATGCCCCAGCCGCACGGCATCTTCGAGCATTTGCCGGGCGTGGCCCAGCAGCTTGTGAATCGTCGTTGCCCGCAGTTCTCGCCCCTGCATCGCCGCGCGGAACGCTTCACCGTCGGCGTGAGAAAGGCTTGCCAGGGGGCGAGGGCCGAATTGCTCGATAAGGCGCGCCACGGTTTGCCCCCAGGCCCGCAGGGACGTAGGCTTGTGGCCCATTGCCTTCTTGCCGTCCAGCCAGCTTGCCAGGAACTCGCCGACGGTCAATCGCTGTTGCGCTTCCACCAGCCCAACCGCCGCCAGCTTGTCGCGGAGCGATTCGCCGATGTTCGCCAGCCATGCGGCCGTGCCCCTGGGGACAGGTTGCCCGCCGATCTTCGCCGCCAACAAGGCTTCGACGTGTCGGCAAATACTCTCCGCGCTCTTGCGGTCGCACTTGCCCAGCCGGATCGTCTTGCGGGCACCGTTCTCGCCCACGAACTGGATGCGCTTGCGGCCGTTCGGATCGTTGGTGACGCTTGCCATGTAAGTTCCTCTTTCTTGAGCTGGTTCTAGTCAGGAAGTTGTTGTTGGTCAGGGAACAATCGACCGCCCGGATAATGCTGTGGCGAATCGTCTACACTGTCAACGTCAACGGTATTGATGTTTTCCCCTAGGAATTCACTATTACCGTTGACATGTTGACATGTTGACAGCGTGAATCGTCGAGTCGGTTGCCCCCGCTGGCCCGGTGGGGATTGCTCCCAGCTCCCGCACCCGGCCTTGACCAGTTCTTCCAAGGCGGCTTCCGCTGCGCCGGGTTCTCGCAACCATCGACAGCCCATTTGAACTTCCCGGGCCGTCACGGTGCCACCCCGGCCACTAATCCACTCGATTAACCGGCGTTGGTCACGGTCAACGTCCGTCCCCCCCAACATGGCGTAAACCCGCTTAGCTTCGTGCTTGAACCATCGGGTTAACTCAATGCCTGCATTCATGCTGGCCACGTCCAGCCGCGATTCGTCGGCCACGTCGCCTGCCGCCCAGCGGGTGAAGTGAATCACCAGCGCCAGCCGGGCCGCGGACTCTTCCAACTTCGCCCATGCCGATGCCATGTCGCCGGCCAGGTCGGTCAATTCGGCTGCGTGCTCGTTGTAAAAGTCTATCCAAACTTTTTTCGCTTCTGGGGTCAGCTGCACCAGCCCGGGGCGGGGTTCGCCGTCGTCGTCGGTCGTCGGTTGCAGCTCATACAGCCGGTCGAACAGCCGGGCCAGCTCGGCTTCGTCGTCCGGGGCGATTCCAGCTTCAGTCCATCGCTTTGGTTTCCTTGGCGGATACGCCAGCAACAGCCGGGCCGCCAAACCGCTTTCGCGGTGCTCCAGGGTCAGGGCGCGCCTCAAGGTTCCCGGTTGAATCCCGCCCGTCACGCAAACGGCCGCTTGTGGTACATGGATTGTACGTTGGGTGCCCGTTTTCCTGTCAACGATGACGCTCTCCGCGTTGTACATACTCAACCAGTTGGCCGCATCCGAACTAGTCTTACCACCCTTGCCGGCGTAACGGTCGAAGCTGCCGAACCAGGCGCCCAACTCGTCACGGGCCAAGAGCAGGCCACGCGGGTTGTCTACCAAGAGCGGAACTAGAGCCTCAACGGTTGCATCGCTAGCAACGTAACGCGTGGCTCGGGGCAGTTCTGGTTCTGCTGGTGGCAAGCCGCTACCTTTTTTCTTCCATGCGGTCATATTTCGTTCCCAGCAGGCTAAATCGGCTTTGTACTGTTTCATATCCTTGGCGTGGCGTTCCAAGGCCTTACACTGCCGTTGCCGCACCGACCGCAGGGCCAGCTGGAAGGCCGGCGTCTTGGCCGTGCCGCTCTCGCCGACGATGGCTCCCCAGATGATCGGCGGAACCAACCAACCGCGCTTCAGCTCCAGCCGGCGTGCATTGCCGACGGCCGCGCCGATTGCGGCCAGCAGTGGCAAGGCAACAAAGCTCGGGTCACAACCGATGGCACGTGCCCCTGCAGCCACGAAATCCCGAATCGGATTAGGCAGGGCATCGACGGGGAACGGGCGATAGGCCAGGTCGTCGGCATCGCCGGCCTGCCACGGTTCGACCGTCTGGGCCATCGCTTCCACTTCGGCCCGCATGGTGTCGGGTTCGGTCGCGTCGCCGTGGGCGTCAATCCAGTCCACGATGTCGCCGCGCTCTGGCAGGTCGGGCAGCTCGATTACGCGAACCACCGGGGCCGGCGCCAGCTTCTCCAGGATGCCCGCCACGGTCTCGGCATACTTCCGGCCGGGCACGTCGTTGTCGGGAAGAATCCAGACTTCCTTGCCGGCGAGGGGCCGCCAGTCAGACTTCGCGGCCGCCTCCGCACCGCCGGCCGAAGTCGTGGCCGTGAATCCCAACGAACGGGCCGCATCCGCTGCCTTCTCTCCCTCGCAGACGACGACACGCGGGGCCGCCGCCAGGTCGGGCAAGCCGTACAACGGGCGGGGTTCGGCCATCGCGCCGATGCGCCAGCCGTCGGCGTGGCGAGACACGGGGCGAATGTCCTTTCCGCTTGGCTTGTCCCATCGCACCACAACGCCGACGGGTTCACCGTGGGCGTCGTGGTACGTCCACAGAGCCGACCGCTTGCCGTGCCGGCGTTCCAGTTCGGCCACGGCTTCGTTGGCCGTGGCGAACGTCCTTCCGCCGGCCGTAGCCTTGCCGTTGCGTGCCGGGGTCGGGCCGGTCTTCGAGGGGAACAGGTCGGCCAGCTTCAGGCCGACGGCCGCCACAATCGCCGCCGTGTCGCAACCAGCGTGGCAGCGCAGCAACACCCGGCCGTCGTCGCCGGTTGAGACGCTCAGACTGGCCCGCCGGTCGTCGTGAACCGGGCAACGCGCCGACCAGCCGCTGCCCGATTTCTTCACGCCGGGCAGCTTCGAGAGCAGAAGTTCCAGGGGCGTCATTGCGTGCCCCCTTTCGACGATTGCGTTTGCTGGGCCAGCCAGTCTCGCAGTGCAAATACGGGGTACAGGATGGTCTTGCGCTTGCCGTGACCGACGCGGACGTGGGGGACAACCCCGTCCTTGGTCAACTGCCAAAGATGGCGCGTGGAAATGCCCAGGGCCCGCGCCGCTTCACGCGGCCGCAGGGCCAAGGGAGCGGGAATTGGTTCATTCATGATCGTTGTTCCAGCGGATCGCTTGCCGCACAGTGCGGCTCGCACACCCGTTGGCGCAGCGTTCGGTAACAAGATGCCGAACAGTTGGCCCGACGCGGGGAATCGCCCGGGAAAACCGGGGTTTGCGACGAAAAGAAAATTTTGCAGGTGTTCGGCATCTCTTGCCGAACGATCGAACACCGAACGCTAATCGTCATTGCTTTCTTGTCGGCTTCGTCTGCCATCTCTGCGTTTTTCGGGCGGTTCGCTTCCGTACAAGTCGTGAGGGGAGAACTCACCGGATAAGAGTTTCAGCGAATGCACCAGTTTACCAATGTCCCGACAGATGGCCTTGTACTTCGTGTGGCCTTTGAATTGTTCGTTGAAAAATGCCGATGCCGTGGATGTTGACACTTCCGCCGCTTTGGCCAGTTCATTGTTGCCGATAGGGGCCGGGTTCAAACAACTACCGTTGTCATACTTGTGATGCTCAATCAGAGCTGCAATTAGCTTGAATCGCCCCTCGCCGCGCTCCGTGCTGCGCTTCTTGGTCGTTCTCGGCTCATCCCCTTCATCCTGCTCTGCCGTCTGCTCCACTTTCAGCGGCTCCGCAACCGCCGCCCGCTGCAACTGGGCAACTAACTCGTTAGCCGTCATGTCTAACACGTCTTCCGGCGGAAGCCCCAGAAAATCGGTTGCGATAGCGACAAGCTCGATTGTGTTCCGCGGCCGGTCACCAGTTACAGCTTCGAGTAACCGGGCTGCGACTTGCAAGGGTTTCGTCTGCCGCCGGCAGAAAATAGCGGCGTAAACTCCGCAGAGGGTTTTGTCAGACATGGTTGCCTCTCTAGTTCGGGCCGACCAGCCGGCTGACACGAGAGGCTAGTGCCAGCCGGACTGGCCGCGTTGTGCTGTCCGGTTTGCAACCCGGGCAGCAACCCGGCTATTAAATACTAGCGCAGCTGACAGCTTTGGTTAGGCTGCATCCGGCTTGCTTTCGGTTGTGATGACTCGATGCACATATTCAATGACATGTCCTTCGTGCGGCGGGGTTGCCGGCTTCGTTGCGTCATGATACTTCACGGCCAGTTCGAGCAGCTTCACAGCCGCAGTTAGCCTGACGCGGCTATCCGCATCGTCGAGCAGTTCTCGCAGTGTGCTGGTGGCAGCGTTGAGGTTCTCGGCGAGAATCCCGGTAGTGCGGTCGATGAGTTCAGCACGAAGCGCCGCCACCTTCGCCCGGAACTCCTGGTCAGCCCAGCGGCGTCGGGCGGTGCGTTCCCCACAGTCCACGGCTTTGGCCGCGTCCTGAAGGGTCTTGCCACGGGCTAGCTCAGCAGCAAGCAGATCGTCAATATCTCGTCGGTGTCCGGCCACGGCGGGTCTCCGGCGGTCGGGGAACATGTTCTCGTGCAACGGCTTCGGCAAGCTCTTCGCGGAGCGAATCCCAAACTTCGGCTGGTGCATCCGCCCACGCTTGCATCAGCCCTTCAATTTCTTCGACGATCTCACTAACGGTACGGTTCATTGTTCAGCCCCTCCTATACAGGATTCTATCAGGGTTCGGATGGTGGCGCGAACGTGTTCTGGTAACGTCGGGAACCGAGTGTTGACATGTTGACATGTTGACACGCTAAAACGCACAGCTCACGGCCAGCCCTTAGCCAACCGCCGAGCCAGCCGCAGCAACCGCCGTTGTCCAGCCCGGTCAATTCGCGGCCACAAACCGATGATTCGGGACAGTCTTGCGTCAAGTGCGCCGCTTTTTGCGCCGCCTTGATGGGGAAGTGTGGGATTCTCAGGGGTTTTCGTGGTGGGTTCGATTCCCATACATTCCCGTAAGTTGTTGCAAGTCGGTGGTGAAGCGGGGCGGGAGGCGGTTGCCCATCTCGGAAAGTTTACCCATCTTCCACGATCATCTCGCCAAGATCGGTGAATCCCGGTGAATCAGCGAAACCGGATTGTCCGATGTGTTGCGTAGGCATGGAAGCCCCGGCGTCAGGGATTGACGCGGGAACAGTAGCTGAACGGAGTCAGCCATGATGCGGTGGTTCTTGAAGCGGTGGGTCTGGGCTGGTGTCTTCGGAACCACCGCGGCCGTTGGGTTGGCCCTGGCTCAAGGTGGTGGCACGGATGCCCCACCGGGCCCTCCCAAGGTCGGCGACGTGATTACACTGAAGTTCCAGAACGGACCCGACCAACAAGTGAAAATCCTCAAGGTCGAGAAACAGCCGGATGGTTCCTACCACTCCGAGGTGAAGAACACCAAGACGGGGGAAACCTTCACGCTGGTTGATCGCTTCCCGGAGCCGACGGCCCCGACGAAGGCGAGCACCAATCTGCCTGCGGCCAAGCCGAGCACCCCGGCCAAGAGCAAGGACTCCGCCCTGCCCCGAGCCAAACCGCGCGAGTCCGACCCGCTGCTACCCCCCGTGAACAAAACCATACCTGAACCGCCGAAAAAGGCCGAAGCCGAGCGGGAGTGGAAGTTCGGCGAGCGAATCTTCGGCGACCGTACCAAGACAAACACGACAGCTGCCCCCACTGGCATGCCGCAACCCACCCCGGAGCCGGAGAAGCGACGAGGATTGATCAACCGGCTATTCGGGAAGAAAGAAACGCCGCCGGTGAGCACGACGATGCCGGCCACGAGTGTCAGCGGCAAGGTAGGCACTCTGCCGGCAGCTCGGCCAACCACGCCAATCGTCCCGAGTCCCGCAGCCAGTGCGGCGATGCCCCCGACGGTGCGGCCCACTCCGCAACTGAATTCACCGGGAGCGGTCGCGATTCCGCAGGTGCCCCCAGGGGCCAGCACCACAGGCGAACCACCCCGACGGTTGCCAGCCCCAGCGACTGTACCAGCACCGCTGCCCATCCCCACGCCACCGAGTCGGGAACCGGCCCCTGCCGTGACAACACCGATGCCACCGGTAGCTGGCACAGTGTCAACAGCACCGCCTGCCTTGCCCACACCGCCCACGGTCCCGGTTGCCCCCCCGGCACTGCCGACCGAGCCGCCCGTTGCACCAGCTGCCCCCACCCTGCCAGCTGTGCCGCCAGCTTTGCCCAGGAACCCGACGCCACCTCCGGCGCTGCCGACAACGCCGCCCCCGGCGCTGCCGAGCATTCCGGTTCCCCCCGGTGGCGTCTCAACTACGGCACCGATGCCGCCTCCGATGGCTGCCCCCTTGGCCCCGTCCATGGCCACCCCGGTGGTACCGGCCGCGGCCCCTGTGCGAACGCCTGCACCTGATTCCTTGCCGGCCCGCACCCCCCCGGCCCCGGCTGCGGTCGCCCCCGCTACCACGACTTCCCCTGCTCTTACCGCGATGATGCAGGAACTTCAGCCTCATATGGCCAAACTGAACTCCGGTTTTGCTCCTAGTGAGCGCATCCTCGCCGCTCAGACGCTCGCGGGTGGTCGTCATGGCTCAACGGACATTGTGAAATCGGCGCTGCTGCAAGCCTGCCTGAAAGACCCGTGTCCGTTGGTCCGTGCCACCTGTATCGACGAACTTTGCAAGCTCGGATACCGGGAACCAGAGTATCTGGAGTACATCAAGAAGGCATGTGACGATCCGTCCGAGGATGTCCGGCTTTCCGCCAAGGCCGCAGTGGCCAAACTCGGCATTCGCAAGTAAGCTCGATGTAGTTCTCATCTTGGGCATCGGGGGATCAGCCATTACGGCTAAGCCCCGGTGCCCAAATGCGTTTTTAGCCAACAAATCACGAGATTATTCTGGACATTTTGATCTGAATATGCACAATTACAGTGGCGTGGTGTGTTTTGACACACGACACGCGGTCGGGAGGGATGTCATGGAAACCGTGACCATGGTGGCCTTCGGAGTGGTGTTGGCGGTAGGGATGTTTGGACTGAGTGCGTTGCTGTTCCGCAAGCCGCATCACGGGTGAACCATCGGTTGGGCCACCCCAACCAGTCAACCCTTACCTGAGGAAGGCGCGGGTTGAGCAGTCGGTTAGTCCTGTCGTCATTGTGAAATTGTGAACCGGCCAACCGAGTCTAAGGATTGTCCCACACCAGCGTAATCCGCGGCACGGGGCCGGGCATGCGTAGCCGGATGTGATCGATCGGGTCGCGTCCGGTAGGGTCTTTGTTAGGCTCCAGACGAACATAACTGGGGAAAACCCGCAATCCGTCCAGGGTGTGCAGGCTCAATTCCACGACACCGTCGGCGTTGGGAATCACATTGGTCAACGTGATTTGACGGATGTCCGCCCCTTCCCAGGTTGCCGTGCCGCTGAGCACAAACGAGAAGGGGCGATCCAGAGCATACAGCACCACAAGCTGCCCTCGCTCCTGGAGTTGGGCCACCGGGCGGGCGAAGGTGCAGCGGCCCCAGCGTTCCACCGTCGCGGGGGTACGGGCCACCACCCAGCCCACATTGTACCACTGACAGAAAGCGGCCAGGTCTGCATCGGTCCAATCGGTCAAGTTCCGCCCCGTGAGTTGCTGACTGCACAGAGCACAATGGGAGTGCGCGACCCCGGCTTCGGGATCCAGCCCACCCAGATAGGCTCTCCCGGTCAACAGGGGCAACAACGCCGACCAGTTCCAGGCATCCGGAGCACCGGGTGTTTCGTCCCACAAAATGCGGGCTTCGGCTGTTGTTTGCTGCTTGAGAAGAGCAATCAAGTCCCGCTGGTCGGAAGTCAAGCCGATCAGCAACGGTTCTGCCGCGATACCCAGGGCTCGAGCCAACGGTCGCCCCGGAGCATCGACCCAACCAACAACCAGCAAGCCAAGTCCCGCCAGCACCGTCAGGGCGGTATGGAGTCGAACCAGGCTGAGAACCGACCACAAACCGAAGGCCGTGGGCGGAACCAGGAAGCCGGCCGCCAGTACGACGATGCGATCGGGTCCATCAGGAGCGAGCAGCGGCCAGGCCCGGGTGAGGCGGGCCACCGCGACGGTCAATACCGCAGCCAGGAGCAACAACCACGCTGCCGACCGCTGACCCACTCGCCCAAGCAGCAGTAAGCCCAGCAAACCGGCGACGATCAGCACCGGCCCCCCTGGTAGGCAACCGAACAGCGGCGGATAGTCCGCCGGGCCACCTAGTACCGCTTTCCAGGTCGGTAGCGGAAATTGCTCCAGCGACGAAGGTTGGCGCAGCCACCAATACTTGCCCCAATCGACAAGCCACCAGGCGTTGGGGGCAACTCCAACAAAGGTGATCCCCGTTAGCCCAAGATGCCAGGCCGGACCATGGCGCGGGGCAAATACCACGTAATAGACCAGCACAATAGGGGTCAGCCCCAGCCACAGTAGCGGATGACAGTACCAGCCGATCACCGCAGTCGTTGCCAGTACGGCCCAGGCCTCCACCCCTAGAGTTCGAGCAAAACGGGCCAGCCAGGGCACAAATACCACAGCAGCCAGGCCGGCAATCAACAGATCGAGTTGCCCTTCGGAAATCATACGCTGGACCGGTTCCGACCACCCGAGCCACACGCCACCGACTCCCGCCAGCACGGCCGCACCGACCGGCAACCCCGCCCCCCGTGCCGCCACGACGAACACCACCGGTACCAGTACTAGCACGGTGAACAGACCAAGCTTGTAAGCGGCGGGATTGTAACTGCCCCCCGCCAGACTCAAGAACAACTCCGCGGGTCGGCTGCCGCCGTCGAAGACCGGCGTTTTGGGGTACCCGGCCTGGAAGTTGGGATCGTAACAGGTGGTGGTACCCCGTTCGGCAAACGCCGTGGCCCCGAGCGTTCCGTGGTACAGGTGCAGCGGATGCCGGCCCGAAAGGATCGGGCGATCGTCGCTCAACACGCTCCAGGCTCGCGCCGGACCAAACAGGGCCAGCACCAACCCGGCTTGTGCAACGACAATCGCGACAACGCCGAAGAGCCACAGGGGGTGTTGGTGGAACCCATCGGCGGGTGTGTCATCCATGACGGCCAGATCCTTCACGCCAGAATCACCAATGGCGGAAGGATAGCCAGGGTAGAAATGACTCCGCAAGCCGAAGTCAATTGACCTACCAGTCCGAGATGACTTCGCCACCCCGCGGGGTGATGAGTGCCCAGAATACTGTCTCGGTCACCCCCGCCTTGATGACACGCACGCTTCCATCGAAGAACGCGACGGGCAGTCCGGCCTCGAACGGTGTCTGAACAATCCGGGCCTGGGCCTGCTCTTGGGTGGGACGGACCTGGAAGGTCAATCCGGGTACAGACGCCCGTGTCGTCCCGGTCGCCGGGTCCGTCACGGGCAGCACGTCGCCCCACCCGGCGTCGGCGAACGACGGCCGGCGCGGGTCACCAAGGACTTCGACCGGTGAGACGTTTGGGGGCAATTTCGCGCCCCACGCGTAGTATGAGAAGACGATCAGCGGGTCGCCCGGAGTGCTGTACCGCTCACAGTAGGCGATGGTGCTGCTCGTCCCATCAGAGAATGAAGCCGGGAGCGTTGGCGGCCCGGTGAAGGCAACCATGTTGAAGGCGTAACTGCACTGGCCCCGTGGGGCGGTGAATATCTCGAGCGTCGGGTCAGCGGGACTCATGAACGTCTTCCGCCGGATGTACCCGGCATCCATCGGGAACTCTCGCTCGCGGTAGTCGCGAGGCCGTTCGCCCTCGATGAAAGGGTACAACGCCTCGATGGGTGTGTAGTCGTCGAACGCGAGGTATGCGGTCGGGTTCTGTGCGCCGGGCAGTCGGTCGCAGTGGGCGCTCGCGAAGTGGTGTAGCGCGAGTGCGATCTGCTTCAGGTTGTTCTGGCTTTGGAGCCGGAGGGCGACCGACCGAACCTTCTGAACGGCCGGGAGAATCAGGCCGATCAGAAGGGCCAGGATCGCTACCACGACGAGTAACTCAATCAACGTGAGCGCACGCCGCATCATCGCCGTTCTCCCTGTAGCTACGACACACCGTAGATAAAACACACCCGCCGTGTCCACCTCATCAATCCTGTCTGGATGCCTCCCCGATCAAGTCGCGGTTCCGGCGCGGGTCACCCGGAACGACCACCCCGCTCAGGGCATTGCGTTCGGGTTCACTCTCCCCTTCGCCAGGGTCTGGCGGTGGTGGCGGAAGCATGAGCGTTTGAACCTGACTCGTTGCGGCGAGTTGTGGAACGGCATTCGGGTTGTTCACGGGCACCACATATAACTTCGCCCGGACGTTCACCATCCCTCCAGGCGCGAATGGTATCTTGTATATGTTGTTGGGGTTGTCGCCCGGCTTCGTACCATACGTTCCCTTGCCCGCGTCGTTGGGGTCCGGGACCGGTGCTACCTCATAAGTTTGTCCTCCCACCTTCACCCACTGGCCGTTCTTGTCCTTTTCCACGAACTCCCAGTCGATCCTCTTGGCAATCCACTTTGTCTTGTCTACGGTCCACGTTCCGTAGGGAACCAACTTGGCGGTCATATCACCGGCTTTCGGCTGGATGAACCAGAACTCACATTTGACCGTTTCGCTCGCGCCCTGTGCCCAAGCTTCCTGCCGGTTCGACAGGACGAGGACACACATGACGAAGACGCCCGTCAAGAGCAACTGCCGCATGACGACTCTCCCCGGTGACGATCATGATGGTGAAAATCGCTCTGACGCTATCACACCACCCCATAATGTCAAGACTTAAATGCCGCGACGACGACACTCTGTCTCGCAGGTGAATGAACGGTGCGTGGCTCATCCCAGGCGTGCAGGGGTTGCCTCCTCGGGTCGGTCTGGCTGCCAACTCAGGTGGTTGGTCCATGCGAGCGGTGACTTCGGTGTTCCACTAACGGAGTCGGACGGCGCGTGCCCTTCCTGCTTTCAGCCGGCAGTGCTAGAATGCGTTCACGACGGCCGGAGTTATTGGGCGGGTGGTCGCGGGGGTTGGTCGATGAACTGTCAGCGTTGTCCCAAGCAAGCGACCTTGCATATTACCGAGGTTCTTGGCGAGGATCGGTTTGAAGAAGTGCACTTGTGCGAGGCGTGTGCCAAGAAGTATCTCTACGAGCCGCAACCGAACAAACACGCGAAGGGCAGTAGCAGCGAAGTCGGGGCGGTTGAGGAGGAGTCGGCCATTGGAGCCAAGTGCCCCGCCTGTGGAATCACGTTTGTGGAATTCCGGAATCACGGCCGCTTCGGCTGCCCCCACGACTACGATGTCTTCAAGGCTGAGCTGTTGCCGCTGTTGGGAAGCGTTCATGGCGATAACCGGCACGCCGGCAAGACTCCCCGCCGCGCACCCCGAACCATAACGGCGCAGGCGGAACTGGCGCAATTGCGACAGCGTCTCCAGACACTGGTGAGCGAAGAAAATTACGAGGAAGCGGCTCGCGTGCGCGATCGGATCAAGGAACTGGAAGCAAGTGAATTTCCCCGGTAACAACGGCATGAAGTGCATGTTTTGCCAAAACGTGGCAACGGTTCACCTGACGAACATCGTGAACCATCAGGGGTGGGAAGCCCACCTGTGTGAACACTGTGCGCGGGAACGTAATCTGCTCGGCGACGCGCCGGGCCCGCAGATCAATCTCCAAGCCCTGGTGAAACTGCTGGCCACCCCACTCGTGTCGCCGCACCAGGAAGCCGAAACCGCTTGCCCGGTCTGTGGCCAAAGTTACGCGGCGTTCAAGGCCGAAGGTCGGCTCGGTTGCAGCCACGACTACGAGGCCTTCCGCGGCGTGCTGGAACCTCTCCTCGAGCGCGTCCATCGGTCCACGGTCCACCAGGGCAAGTTCCCCGTGGCTGCTCAACGCATTGCCGAACTTGAAGAACTTCAGAGCCGGATGCAGGTTGCCGTAGCCGCCGAGGACTACGAGCAGGCCGCCCGGCTTCGCGACCTGATCCGCCAGAAACAAGCCGAAGGAAGACGCGGATGAACCTCGATAGCCTACTTCCCAACCTGGGCGAGTGGCTCCGCGGGACTGGTCCCGAATCGGATGTCGTTGTGTCCACGCGCATCCGCCTGGCCCGCAACCTCGCCGATTATCCCTTCACCAACCGGGCCACGCTGATCCAAAAGGGCGAAATTGTCAGCCGTGCGCGGGAGGCCATCGCCCGAGCGGAGTTGCCCTACACGCTCGAATATCTCGACGTGCCTTCCATGCCGGCCCTCGATCGCCAATTCCTTGTGGAACGGCAGCTGATCAGCCGCGAACTCGCCGCCGTGCTCGATGGCCCCCGTGGGGTGGCCTTCGAATCGGCCCGCGAATCGGCCAGTGTGATGATTAACGAGGAAGACCACCTCCGCTTGCAGGTGCTGCGGAGCGGGTTCGCGCTTGACGAAGCCTGGGCCGACATCGACCGCCTCGACGATGCCCTCGAAGCTCGGCTGATGTATGCTTTCCACTCGCAATTCGGCTATCTGACGGCGTGCCCCACCAACGTCGGCACCGGTTTACGGGCCAGTGTTATGCTTCACCTGCCGGCCCTGGGACTGACCAAGCAAATCGAAAAGGTGTTCCGCGCCTTGCAGAAGATTAATCTGGCCGTGCGGGGCTTGCATGGGGAGGGCAGCCGGGCCTTTGGCGATCTGTATCAGATTTCCAACCAGGTCACACTCGGGAAATCCGAGGCCAAAATCCTGGGCGAAATCAAGGAAGTGATTCAGACCATCTTGCAGTACGAACGGCAAGCCCGCACCACGTTGCTGAAGGAACGCCGTCAGGGGGAACAGGATCGCGTGGCCCGGGCACTGGGCACACTCGGCAGCGCGACCATGATTACCGCCGAGGAAACCATGGAATTACTCTCGGTCGTTCGTCTGGGTATTCACCTGCGATTGATCGACGATGTGCCGGCAACCTGTGTGAATCAACTGTTCATCCAAACTCAGGCCGCGCACTTGCAGAAGCTGGTGGGTCAACCTCTCGACGGGGAGGAGCGCAATGCCCAGCGGGCCAAGTATCTGAAGGCCCGGCTCCGCGAACTCGGATCGCACCGGCCATGAGATCCATCGCCCCCTTCACCCTCTTCCTGCTGCTGTTGGGGCTGTGGACCTGGAAGTTGCTGGAACCGTCTCCCGTGCCAGATACGGTCATGGACGAAATTCCCCTCGATTTGCGGTTTCTCCTGGCCAAGCTGCTGCATGCCGGCGTCTATAGCTTCCTCACGGTGCTAGCCGCGTTTCTACCGGTTCGCCGACCGTACTACTGGATGATCGTTGCGACCTTAGTGCTTCACGGGATCGCTACCGAAGTGGGCCAGACCTACACACCCAACCGGCACGGCAGTGTTCGCGATGTGCTGATCGACTGGACCGGCATCGGGCTGGGATTGGTCGCTCTGCAGTGGATTGGACCTCTCCGCCGCGCGACGTACTCGGCTAACCAGTCGTAGATGTCGGACAGTTCCTCATTTTTCTGCTCGGCGCGAAAAACACACATTCAGTTAACCATTGATCATTTTAGTTGGGAATCCCATCTGTTTCGGGCACGCCGGGTGAAGTAGAATAAGTTGTGTCCTATCTACGAGACCTCGCATGCCTGATACCGAAGTCCCCCAACCGGATGACTCGCAGACGATTGGCTACCACCCCGCCCGCCCCGATGAGGTGTTTCCGCCGATGGTCCAACAGCAGCCGAAAGTCTTCGATAGCAAAATCACCACGGTCTTTGCTGGCCGCTCCGCATCGACGGGTAGCACTGTGGTGGACGGCCGGGTTCCGACTATCCCAGGATACGAAATTCTTTCGGTACTGGGCCGGGGTGGAATGGGGGTGGTTTACAAGGCTCGGCACATTCCGTCGAACCGGATCGTGGCGTTGAAGGTATTGCTGGCTGGGGTCTATGCCGGCGAAGCCGATCTGGCCCGCTTTCGCACGGAGGCGACCACCGCCGCGCAGATTCAACACCCGAATGTCATTCAGATTTTTGAAGTCGGTGAGCACAACGGCGTGCCGTTTCTTGCCGCAGAATATGCCGATGGGGGTGACCTGCACAAATGGTTGGCCGGTCGGGTCGTGCCGGTCGAGGCGGCTTTGAAATTGGTCTATACCCTGGCCCGAGCGGTGGGAGCAGCCCATCAGAAAGGGATCGTTCACCGCGACATCAAGCCGGCCAATATCTTGGTAACTAAGGAAGGGGTTCCCAAGATTGCTGATTTCGGGCTGGCCAAACAACATGGCGAAGGGAATCAAACAACAACCGGGGCCGTGCTCGGCACACCGCAATACATGTCGCCGGAACAAGCAGCCGGCCAGACCCGGCGGGTCGGCCCGGCGACGGACGTGTACTCGCTGGGCGTCATCCTTTATGAATGCTTAACCGGCCGGGTTCCTTTGCTGGGGGAGTCAATCATCGAAACCCTGGATCGCGTGCGATTCGTGGAACCCATCCCGGTTCACGAGTTGCGGGCCGAGGTACCCGCTTCGGTGGCCGCGATCGTCCGCCGTTGCTTGAACAAAGTTCCCGAAGAACGCTACCGTACGGCCGACGAGCTCGCAGATGATCTGGCCCGGGTACTGGAACACGGCGAGGTGCCCATACCGCCGCAAGCCCCTGTTGCAGGAATTCCCAGTTGGGTGGGCCTCCTGCTGGGCATGATCGCCATCGTGATCCTCTCGGGGTTTCTCATCAAGGAATCGGGTTGGTTGAAGCAGAAGACCGTGGCACCGGCGAGTAAACTATCGCCTTCCATCGATTCGCCACAGCTCTTGCCGACCCCGTAAAGTGTTTTCCACGCGAGTGGGGAAAATGAACAATTTCGGCCGAATAGGGGGATTGCTTCGTGTGAGAGCCGTGAGTATTGTGAGGGGCTGCGGAGAAGCCCATGTTAGCGTTACCGCCCGGCGAACCTGATCCGGCTCGTTCCCTCGGCAGGGACTACGAGACGATTACGACACCGAATCCGACTTCGGATGCGGGCGGATCTGCTGCGGCCACAGAATTCGAGGAAACGCCGCACACGCCAATTCCGGGATTACCAAAACCACCCGCGCCAAGCAGTGTCGATCCCAAGGTTCGACGTACGGCCGCGGCGGCGGACTCGCGCACGGATACGAGCCAGTGGAAACCCGCCTCCTTGAACTCGGGGTCCATTCCTGGCTACGAGATTCTCTCGACCATCGGCCGGGGGGCCATGGGGGTGGTTTATCAGGCGCGACAGATCGCCCTGAACCGGATAGTGGCTTTGAAGGTCATGCTGGCAGGCAGCTATGCCAGCGAGGAAGACCGCGCCCGCTTCCGGACAGAGGCCCTCACCATCGCTCAGGTTCAGCATCCCAACGTCATCCAGATTTACGATGTCGGCGAGTACGACGGAATGCCGTTCCTCGCCGTGGAATACGTCAACGGCGGTAACCTGCAGCAGTGGCTCGGCGGCAAACCGATGTCGCTTCTCGGAGCCGTGCGACTAGTCTATGCCATTGCCCGTGCCGTCGGAGCAGCCCACCAAAAGGGCATCATTCATCGCGACTTGAAGCCGGCTAACATCCTGCTGACAGCTGATGGCGTTCCCAAAGTGGCCGACTTCGGTCTGGCCAAGCAGTGCGGGGCGGTTACGTACACCTCCACCGGGGCCCTCCTCGGCACGCCGCAGTACATGTCGCCGGAACAGGCCGCCGGGCTGACCAAGCGAATCGGGCCGGCTTCGGATGTGTACTCGCTTGGTGTGATTCTCTATCAGTGCCTGACAGGCCGGCCGCCGTTTGTCTCCGAATCGGTGATTCAGTTACTCGATCACATTCGCTTCAGCCAACCGCCCTCGGTTCGGGATTGGCGATCCGATGTGCCCGAGGAATTGGAAGCACTGTGTCTCCGCTGCCTGCACAAGATACCCGAAGAACGCTATCGCAACGCGGATGTGCTGGCCGACGAACTCGCTCGCCTCATCAATCGCTGGGAAGCCGATCGCGCGCGCGAAGAGATGCCAACTCCTGCTGACAGTTCGTGGGTCGCCCGGGTCTTCACCACCATCGGGCTGATCGCTGCCGTTCTGCTTGTTATCGCCCTGGCTCGCGATGCGGGGTGGTTTACTGCCCGACCCAAATCTAATCCGAATAACACCCCCCCAGCCAACTTGACCACGCCGCTTCCGCCTAACGTCTTGCCCTGACGACCACTGCAGGGAAGGCAGCCGACTCGCGGCCCACACTTCTGGGTTGTGTGTGTAACGGCCACAGGCGGGAACTGCTGCGCCCAGCGGTAGCGAGCCGCCCCATCACAACTCCGCTCTCGCCGAGATGGGCCACTGGCCCACAGCAATACTTCAGTTGCTATCGTGGTCGGCGACGGATCACTTCCTGAACCCCGACAATCATACCGGCCACTGCCGCATAGATGACCAGATGAGCAACCACCGCGAGAATCGCCGGGGTAGCTTCCTGGCCTTCAACTTGGGCTACCCGGGCGACTTCCTCGGGAAGTAGCCGAGTCAGACCCTGATGCACCCAGTAGCAAGTGACGCCGAATTGCGCCACGGTGAGGGCCAAGCCGGACAACTTCGCCACAGCTCCACCAAAGACGATCTGCGGAATGAGCGCTAACGGCACGGCTGCCACAGCCTGGCCTTCAGTTCCGGACGCAGCCGATAACGCTAAACCCAAGGCGGTGCCAGCCATTGCCGCCAACAACAACACGGCGACAACCCCCCAGCCCATGCCCGGTGGATGACACCACGCCCAGACTGCCGCGACGAGCACAGCGCCTTGAGCAATTGCCAACAGACAGTGGACCGCAAACGTGGAACCAAGGTATCCCAGCAAGCTGAGGTTCACAGCTCGCTCCCGGCGATAAATAGGCCGATCACCAACCACGACCTTCACCGCACCGTTGCAGCCGAACCAAAAGCACGATACGCCTAACAGAAAGTACAAGGTCACGGCGTTGCTTGAACGAACCAGTGGCTCCGGCTCCTCCCGCAGATCGCCGAAGACGATCCCCAGGGCCGCGCCGACCACGGCCGTTTGCAACACCAGCGTCAACAAGGCGGCCGAGTCCTGCAATAACAGATCGAGGCGACGGCGGAACAAGATCCACCCCTGTCGTAGCGCCTCCCGGCCATGGGCCGGCAAACTGGCAGAATCACTAGGCGGCCTATCCGTCTCCGGGGGCGGCGAACCGGTGTAGGCCGCGTGGTTCGGATGCGACTGGAAGCGGGCCCGCCACTCCTCGGCTGGCTGGGTGCCCAGCTTCTCGTACACGTCTCCGAGTCGATCGACTCCGAAGTAGGACTTCGCTTCGTCTGGGGATCCGACGAATGCAAGTACACCACCTGGGGCGAGCACCACAACAGCATGACAAGCCTGTTCAACATTGGCCATCGTGTGGGTCACGCACACCACGGTTTTGCCATTGTCGGCCAATCGGCGAAACAGCTTCATCATGTCGCGATCCGTCTGTTCATCCAAACCCGAGGTGACCTCATCGAGGAAGATCAGTGTCGGCTGACCGATCAACTCGTTGGCGAGGCTGACCCGCTTGAGTTGACCTCCGCTGAGATCGCGAATCCGGGTGTGCCGCCGCGTTTCCAGACCCACCGTGCGTAACAATTTATCGACTTGGTCGGAGAGATCCTCTGGCAAGGTGTCGGGAGGTAGTCGCAGCCGGGCTGTGTACGTCAGGGCCTGTTCGACGGTCAAGGCATCGAACATGAGATCCTTTTGCGGCACAACCGCCAGATCGCGTTTGACCGCGTCAAAGCTGGCGTACAGGTCGGTCGCATTGACCAGGACCCGGCCACGATCGGGAGCCACCCGCCCGCTCAGCGCCGCCAGCAATGTGGACTTCCCCGAACCACTGGGGCCGAGCAGGCACACAAAGCGGCCCGGTTGCACCACCAGCGAGACATCATTGAGGATCGTCAGTTGGTTTCTGCTGCTTGCTCGGTCGCGAACGGTTCGCGTCAAGCACCACGCCCGCAGCTCGACGTTCTCCGACCGCGACGCCGGAGCCAGAGCATCGCCCGTGAACGTGAGTGTGTAGGGACCAATGTCGATCCGATCGCCCGGCCGCAGTGTCACCGGTGCTCGCAGCGGCTGACCGTTGACGAATGTCCCGTTGGCACTGCCTAGATCGCTGAGGGTAACAGTTCGCCCCACTACGACGAGCCGCGCATGCCGACGGGAAACCAAGGGGTGCGATAGGACCAGCCCGGCCGTGCGATCACGGCCAATGAGCACATCACCGGCAACCGGATAAGGCTTACCAACCCGAATCACTTCCTCCACGACCATCGACCGATCGCTGGCCAGCACGGTCTGATCGGCCGACGAATCGCGCTGAGGCGTTGTCTCGGTGTGACTATCCCGGAAATACAGGACGGTGTCGCCCACTTCGATGCAATCGCCATCGGTCAACGGCACTGGATCGGCAATGGCCTGGCCGTTGACCCGCGTGGGGTTCGAGAGCGAGAGCGGAGCCAGCAACCAGCCGCTGGCCGTTTTCACCAACTCGCAGTGGCGGCGCGAACAGCGCGGGTCGGGAAGGCAAATCTCGGTTTGCTTCGATCGCCCGAGTGTCACCCGCTCACGGCGGCCGAACGGATGCACCTGTCCGTCTGTCTGTTCGAGACGCGGCAGTTCATGCCCCGAATCAGTCGGTGCAGTGGAATCGGGCATAGCAGCACAGGGGTGAGGGCTTGAATGACGAGCCGCATTATACCCGGTGAGCAATCACGTGTTCAGACTGGCCGGAGCCCCCCCGCCAGGCAGGAGCCCTCACGAAGTAGCCTGCGCTGGCACCACGGTGGGTTGGGACACCTCGTCGATGATGTCGAACAGAGGTTTGAGCGGTTGGTCGTAGTTCTTCCAGCGTTGCACCGATCGTTTGTAGACCGGCTGGCGAACTTGGCTGAGGCTGGCCGTGCGCACAGTTCGTTTGCTCTCGTGGAAGGCCAGGCAGGCGGGGTCCCATTCTAAACCGCAGAAATCGAGCATCTTGCGGGCCACGCCTTCGAGGTCGTCAACGGTCTGTTCGTATTCGACTTCGAGCATCGGAACCGGAAGCACCTTACGCCAGTGATCCATGAGCCGCAGGTGGTTTTTGATGCGGTTGGCAATGTCCTCTTGTGTGCAGGCCCAGCGGATCTGCTTGAAGTTCGTGATCCAGCAAGACACGGCAATGTCATGAACATCACGTTTCGAGTAGATGACCCGGGCCTTGGGGAAGAGCATGGCCAGAAACCCGATCCAAAGATAGTTGTCGGGCATCTTGTCCACGATGCGATCGGCCGTGCTGTTGAGTTGTCGCAAACGGGCCAGGTGCTCCTTGGCAGCATGCTGGACCACTTCCCGAGTCAACTCGGGAATGCAAACCGACGGCGCAGCCTGAACGTTCATCCACCGGGGGATCTGGTCGAAAATTTCCTTGGCATAGGGCAACTCGCCAGCACCGAAAGCCTTGGGATGGCTCGCTAGGATTTGCTCCAGGAGTGTGGTGCCGGAGCGGGGCATGCCAATAATGAAGACCGGTACCTCAGTATCCAGGCCCCAGCCACGAACCCGCTCGAAGACAGCCGGCTGGAATTGCTTAATCAGGAAGGAAACGAAGCCGGTATGTTCGTCCCGGTTGTAAGTTTTGCCTTGCCGGGTCCAGACTTCCAGACGGTGGGCGTTGCCCTTGGCGGCGTGTTCCGCCGCCCGGGCATAATCCTTTTTGGCATCGTAGACGTGGGCCAATCCATGATGCAGCGCGGCCCGCTTCCAGTCATTCAGGTGTTCCCGGGCCAGGAAATCGTGCATCAACTGGATGTCGGCGTCGGGCAACTTGTCGCGCAAGTGAGTAGCGAGTACCGCCAGTGCGCCGGCATAATCCGGATCGCAGCGGAGAGCCTCTCGGTAGTAGAAATTCGCTTTATCCAGGTCGCCCAGTTCCGAATAGGCACCGGCCAGGTTCGAGAACGCATCGGCAAAGTCCGGCTTCAGCTCCAGCGCTTTCTCATAACTGGCGATGGCACCCTTTAAGTCGCCCTGCTCGTGCAAGACGGCTCCCAACCCATTGTGGGCTTCTGGGAAGTCGGGCTTGAGAGCCAGAGCCTTACGATAATGCTCGGCAGCAGCGGTGTAGTCTTCTTTCTCAGCCAGCGCACTGGCCAGGTACGACTCGAACCGGGGTGAGCGGGGATCCAGCGCCGAGGCCTGGTTATAGCACTTGATGGCTTCGTCCAGATTGCCTTCCTGCTGCAACGCCTGCCCCAGGTTGCCGTGAATCATGGCCGCGTTGGGCCGCAATTTCAGAGCCAACCGATAGCATTCCTTGGCATCCTTCAGATTATCCTTGGCCCGGAGTACATTCCCCAGGTGCGTGAGCCCTTCTGCGAACATGGGGGCCAAGCGGACGGCCTCCCTGCAATACTTCTCGGCCTCATCCTTCTCACCCTTTTCCAGCAACGCTTGCCCAAGGTTACTCAGCGCCAACGGCAGGTCAGGGGCCAGGCGAACTGCTTCACGATAGGCGGCCAAGGCTTCGTCAGGCTTGTTCTGTTCCCGGTACACCCCGCCCAGGTTGTTGTAGGCCAGAGCAAAGTTGGGCCGCAGTTCCAACGCAGTGCGAAAGCAGGCGATCGCTTCATCGAGTTGACCAGACATCTGTAAAGCCAGCCCCAGGTGATTGTGCGCATCGGCGCTATGCGGCACCAGGGCCACGGCCTTGCGGGCCGCCTCAATCGCGCCCGTCAGATCACCGGCCATCCGGCAGGCTTCCGCCAGGTTGCAGTAAAAGGTGCCATTATCTGGTACCAGCGCCACGGCTTGCCGGATTAATTTGATTGCGCGCGGGAACTGCCCACGTTGGTGGGCAATCACGCCGAGCAGATGGATGGCGTCCGGCTGATTCGGTATTTCGTCAAGAATCTGGCGATACAGCAGTTCGGCACGGTCCAGATTACCTTGGGTGTGCAATTGGATAGCTTCGTTCAACGCTTGGATCATGGAACTCTCCGACGCCCGACAGTGCCCGCGGGCGGGTATCCGGCACACGATCGGTCCAGCGAACACAAGCAAACCGGCCGTCCCCACAGTCCATTGGGGCGGACGCCGGCTAGCGAGTTAGTCGATACCACTTGTATTCAAAACTGCTGCTGCCGAGAGGGCAAGGCCAATTGTTCCGTCAGCCGGGCCAGGAAAAGCCGCGGCGGGCAGTTGGGGTGTCCCCAACCGCCCACCAGGATACGAAGCTGGGTCAATTCCCGTCGATTGAGATGCCTCCAGTTAGCGCCGCAAAGGCATCGTAGCCATCCACAAACGCGCCGGTCAGCGGATCGAGAATGCGAACCTGGTTGCCGGTGTTCGCACTCGGCACAGTGGGGATGAACGCAACCTGCAGATCATCGGCACCGTCCCGGTTGATGTCAATCTTGCTCATGGCGAAAGCCCTGACACCACTGCGAACGTTGAAGCTGGACTGCTGGGCACCACCGTTGTTAAACACCCTCACCCGTACCACGCCGTTGTCGAGTATACCAACCGCGATCTCCGACCGGTTGTCGCCATTGACATCCACTGCTGCCACCTGGACCCCCACCCGGACGCCGCCGAATGGGGCCAGAGTCGGACCGATTTGACTGAAGATAGCTCCATTGAACCCGAACATCTTGACACGAGCCATGCCAGACGCCGTGCCGACGATGATATCGCCCCGGTTGTCGCCGTTGACATCGCCGGCGGAGACTGTCAACCCACCGGTAAAGCCGGTGCCGAATGGGGTCACGATGTTGCCCAAGCGGCTGAAGTTCTGCCCGTTGATCGCCGTCACCCGGCCGACGCCGGTGGCCGTGGCGGCCACAATGTCGTCGAAGCCATCGTTGTTCACGTCGGTCGAAGCGACCACGATCGGCCCCGTGCTGTTGCCGAACGGTCGAACCCGGGCCAAGAGCGGGTTCACCAAGCCATTGGGCAGGTTAACCCAGGTGCTGGGATTATTAAAGTTGACACCCGCCTGCAGAGCCGAGGCCCCGTCGTAGATGCTGATCCGCGAGATGCGGTTATCGCGGCTGGCGGTGATGATGTCGTCGATACCGTCATTGTTGACATCACCCAGAGCCACGCTGACGATGCCGGTGTAGGACGTGCCAAACGGTCGGAACGACTGGATGACCTGACCGGTGGTCTGGTTGAACAGCCGCACCGTGCCGTTTGCGGTCGAAATCACTGCCAACGCATCGGTCGCCGAACCACCGCCGCCGCCACCACCACCAGCCAGGGTCGTGATCGTGACCGTGTTCGACGGATCAGATAGGTTCCCCGCCGCGTCCCGAGCCACCACGTAGAACTGGTAGGTCCGGTTGCCTTGCAGACCCGTTACCACAAACGAGGTATTCGACGTGGTCCCGGCCTGGCTGAAGGTTCCCGTCAACCCCTGGCGGATGTATACGATGTAGCCAGCCAGTAGCACATCGTCCGTCGAGGGGTTCCAGGTCAAATTCGTGGTACTGCTGGTCGTATTGGATGCTTGCAGGTTAGTCGGCTGGGTCGGACGGGTCGTATCACCGCCGCCGCCGCCCGTGGGCAACGTCGTGACCGTGACCGTGTTCGACGGGTCGGAAACGTTCCCCGCGGCATCGAATGCCTCAACCAGGAACTGATACTGCGTGTTGGCCAATAACCCCGTGGCCACAAAGGTTGTGGAGACCGTGGTGCCAAGCAGCAAGAAGGACCCCGTGGTGCCTTGCCGGTAGCGGATGTTGTAGCCGGTGACGCCAACGTTGTCGGTGGAACCGGTCCACGTCAGATCGACACTGCTGGAAGTAATGTTCGAGGCCTGCAAGTTGGTCGGCTGGCTTGGACGCGTCGTATCACCACCACCACCACCACCACCACCGCCGCCACCGCCGCCGCCACCACCGCCGCCGCCACCACCGCCGCCGCCACCAGTGATGGCACCTTCATACGCTCCGATATCCGGTGTGCCATTTAGCACACGGTTGTTGCCAACCTGGTCAGTCGCCAACGAGTCGGGATTCGAACCCTGATCCACGGCTGGGCTACCGGGGGCCAGCGAGTGGAACACCGTCCCATTCGCGGCGAGGGCCAACGGGTTGTAGACCTGGTTCGTGGTCCCGGACATAAAGTTGATGCCGACGATGTTCCCGTTAGTCCCATTGGTAATTGGGTGGCCGGAAGCGGACTCGATCAGGTTGTTGCTGGCCGTGCTTACGGTGCCATTGTTGCTGATGTCGTGCCCGGAAACCGTGGAGTTGAAACCGGCGATGGTATTATTGCGGCCAACGATGCTGCTCACCAGGTTCAGGGTGCCATTGTTGCGAATGCCCCCCCCCGGATTGAGCGTCTGGTTTTGAACGATCGTGGCATTGCTGATCGTGGCCGTGCCACCGGCGACGAACACACCACCGCCCTGACCCAGACCGTTGAACGATCCGTTGCCTCCGGCCGCAAAGCTACCACTGCGGCCACCGGCCCCGGCGTAGTTGCCGGAGATGGTCGAGTTGGAGATGAGTGTGGTACCGCCAGCGGTGTACAGGCCGCCGCCGAGCGAGTTGCCGCCGTTCCCAGGGGCACCACGGTTAAAGCCGAAGACATTCACCTGGCTGATGGGGCCAAACCCGCCAGGGCCGCCGTTGCCCGCCACGGGGAAGGTGGCTTTGAACCCGTTGTTGGCAATGCTGCTATTCCGGATCGTGACATTGCCGCCACCGGCAAAAACTCCTCCACCCAGAATGCGGCCACCGTCCCCACCGACACCACCCAGGCCAGCCGGAGCGCTGCCGCCGGTACCACCGTCGGGTCGCCCCAGACCCGTGCCACCAAGCACATTGCCTTCCACGTTCACCCGGGTCAGTACCACATTGCCCGAACCCGCATATAGACCGCCACCCAGCAGATCGCCACCGTTGCCACCCCGGCCACCGTTACCGGTCAACCCCTGAGCGGCGAAGGTCCCGATGGTACCGCCCGTACCACCGTTACCACCGTTGGCCCCGGCGACCGAGTTGTTCTTAATGATGACGTCCGTCAGGGTGACATCACCGGAATTGGCAAAGACCGCCCCGCCAGCCCCGACACCCCCGTCGCCGCCGCGACCGCCATTACCGTTGGCCGAGACACCCTGACCACCCGCGCCACCCTTACCACCAAAACCAGTAATCCCGACGTTGGATTGGAACTGGCCATTGGTCACGGTGACGGTGCTGCTGCCAGCGTAGATTGCCCCGCCCAGTACGGCTCCACCGTCGCCGCCTCGACCACCGTTACCACCAGTGCCGAGAAACCCGTTGAACGCATTGCCACCCGTACCGGCGTTCCCCGCGTTGCCGGCTCGAAGTGTGTTACCCGTAGCGGTGACGTTGGAGAAAACACTTGTCCCGCCCAGGACCCAGACCGCCCCACCTTCGGCGTTGCCACCGTGACCACCTCGGCCACCGTTACCGCCATCACCGTTGATCGGTCCGGCCGCACCGTTGCCGCCGCGCGCACCGTTGCCGGCGATCAACGTATTGTTGTTCAGCACCGAACCCCCGTCGATGGTAAGCGTATGGCCCGTGTTGTCGGTCCAAATGGCTCCACCCTGAGCTGTGCCGCCGTCGCCACCCCGTTGACCGTCGGCACCGGGAAGAGGCCCATTGATTCCGTCTTGCCCGTTGCCGGCCTGCACCGTGTTGCCCGATGCGGTTGAGGCCCGTAGCGTCAGATCGCCGTTCAAAGCGTAGACAGCACCACCAAAGGCACTTCCACCATCTCCGCCATCCGCTCCGCGTGCGATGTTGTTGTTGATGCGGGATCCGTTGTTGATGATGACGTTACCTGCACCAGCGTAGATACCGCCACCAAATCCGCTGCCACCGGTGAGGCCGAGACCGGCCAAGGCGCTGTTGGAATTGACCAAGGAATTGCGATCCACGCTGACGTTGCCAGCCTCGACATGGATACCGCCACCGGAGGCATCGCCACCCAGGCCACCACCCCCCCCGCGAGCTGTGTTATCGACCACCCGCGCCGAACGATCGACGACCACTGGCCCGGTTGCGATATACCCCCCACCACCCCGAGCAACGCCACCGAGGCCGAAACCCGGAATATTCCCGCCATCGGATCCGCCATTACCTCCGACCGCCGTGTTGGATTCGATGCGCCCGCTGCGGTCGACAGTCAGAGACCCGGTGATGATGTACACGCCACCACCAAACGCATCGCCCGCATTGCCCCCGTCGCCGCCACCGAGGCCGTCAGAATTATTGCCGCCGTCGCCACCATCCCCGGCGATGATCGTGTTGTTTTCAACACGGGAACTGTTGTCGATCGTCACAGCCCCATTCGCGGCATACACACCGCCGGCGAAGGCATTCGCCCCGTTGCCCCCGTCACCACCATTACCCCCCACAACTGCTCCGTTGCCGCCGTCGCCACCGTCGCCCGCTGTCACTGTGTTACCCTGAACAACCGTGTTATTGTTCAGAGTCACGAAGCCGTTCCCGGCATAAATACCACCCGCGAGAGCCCGGGAAGCACTGCCGCCATTGCCGCCGTTGCCCCCGAATCGCTGAATACCTGTGACAGGGTTAATCCCACCTGCAGCTCCGTTGCCACCTCGGGCCGCGTTGCCACCTTGAACCGTGTTGCCAATGACCTGAACATTCCCCGAGAGGTTGATGTTCCCCGAGTTCACATAGATACCGCCACCGATGGCATCGACCGTATTGCCGGCATTGCCGCCATTGCGGCCCAGCCCACCGTTGCCCGCTGGGGCTGCCGTGTTGCCTGGATTCCCGCCATCGCCACCAGCTCCACCGGCTCCACC
>Ga0272446_1002292_pt1 | contig 26304 bp, 22 predicted proteins | sample YNPCB0061_FD_194587 | JGI IMG/M metagenome (GOLD analysis project Ga0272446, IMG submission 194587) | Hot spring microbial mat communities from Yellowstone National Park, WY, United States - YNP-CB-006-1 | ecosystem: Environmental > Aquatic > Thermal springs > Hot (42-90C) > Sediment | place...
GACCAGACCGTGCGGCTGCGAGCCGCACCTGCGCAATCTCAAGACCGTGCGGCTGCGAGCCGCACCTGCGCAATCTCAAGACCGTGCGGCTGCGAGCCGCACCTACGCAATCTCAAGACCGTGCGGCTGCGAGCCGCACCTACGCAATCTCAAGACCGTGCGGCTGCGAGCCGCACCTACGCAATCTCAAGAGGGAGCTCAATCTATGCAACTTGGCGCAAATTCTGTCCTCTTCGGCGGCTACCCGCTGGAGAACGCCTTTCGCTATCTGGCGATGGCTGGCTACGACGGCATCGAGCTTTCCGCCATCGACGGCATGAGCGAACATTTGGTATTGGATCGCTGGCGCACGCTGGCTCCAGAGATCAAACAGCTTGCCACGACTTACGGCCTGACGCTGTTGGCAATTGAGCAACCTTCCCGCGACGCCGCCAGGATGGAGCAGGCGATGCAAGCGGCGGTGGAGTTGGGCGTGCCAATTATCAACTGCGGACCTGGCGGCAAGTCCGACGATGAAGCCAGCTTTGTCCAGGCCATCGATGAGCTGGGCGAACTGGCGCTCAAAGCGGAGCGATATGGCGTGACGCTTTGCGTGAAGGCGCACGTAGGCCAGGCTGTCTACAACACGCCGACGACGCTGCGGATGATGCAGGCCATCACTTCGCCGGCGTTTGGCGTGGACATGGACCCGTCCCACATCCACCGCGCCAACGAGAACCCGGTCGAAGCCATCGCCGCCGTGATCAGCCGCATCAGGCATGTGCACATCCGCGATTGCAAGGGGCGCCAGCAGGGGCCAGGCAAACCGGAGGAACAGGCGAACGGACGTGGAGACATCGACCTGGTGGGCTACATCCGCGTGCTGCATGAACATGGCTACACCGGCCCTCTCGACCTGGAGATCATCGGCGCCAAAGGGTATAGCCTGGAGCAATGCTGCATCATTGCCGCCGAAGCGCGCGGGCATATGCAGGCGTCTCTGCAGGCGTGCGGCGCGCGCTGAGCATTCACCATGACCGCCTCGCTCGCCATTCGCCCGATGGAGCTGGATGATGTGCCTGCTGTCGCCGCAATCATGGCGGGCGCTGGGCTCTGGCAGCGTTACGGCGTGACCGTGGCGTCGGCGGCGCGACGGCTGCACCGCGGGCTGGAAAGCGCCGCCACAATCGCCGTGGCCGAGGTCGACGGGCGCGTGGCAGGCTTCATCTGGTATGTGGTGGAAGGCGCGTTTCAACGCAGCGGCTATATCATGCTCTTTGGCGTTGCGCCCGACGCGCACGGCCAGGGAATTGGGAGCGCCCTGTTGGCCTACGCCGAGAAGGCGCTCTTCGCCGCCAGCGCCAGCATCGTGTTGCTCGTTTCCGACTTCAACGTCGCGGCGCAGCAATTCTATCAGCGGCGCGGCTACGTGCAGGTCGGCGCGTTGCCGGATTATGTGAAACCTGGCGTGAGCGAGTTGATCTACTACAAGCGCACGCCATCAGCGACCTGAGCGCGCCTGACCACCTGTTTCATCGCCAGGGAGGCGGTGCGTGCGGCTGGTTTACCATCGGCAGATTTGGGTGGATGGCAAAATTCCGGCTACAATGCTGGCAAAGGAAGGACAACCGATGAGCACAATCCGTCTCCCTGGCCTGGTGGATGCACACGTTCATCTGCGTGAACCAGGCTACGAATACAAGGAAGATTTCGCCACCGGCACAAGAGCCGCATTAGCTGGTGGGGTGACGACCGTGTTGGATATGCCCAACACCAATCCCCCCACCTCAACGCCAGAGCGACTGGCGGACAAAGCCCGACGCGCCGCAGCACGCGCTGTGTGTGATGTCGGGCTTTTTGTTGGCGCCACCAACACGGAAGCAGACGCGTATTTGCCGGCGGCTGAACAGGCGTGCGGGCTGAAGATTTATGTCTCCGACACCTTCGGCAGCCTGCGCATCGACACGTTGACGCTCTTGCACCGCTTGTTCCGCTCCTGGGCCGAGAAGGCGGCGCAAGTTGGCTATCGCATGGCAGGCGCAGCGCAGGGGCTGGGACCGATCACCGTGCACGCCGAGGAGTTGATGTTGCCGGTCTGTCTGGCGCTCAGCCATCTCTACGCTACGCCGCTGCACATTGCCCATGTCAGTCGGCGCAGCGAGATCGAGCTGATCCGGGCGGCAAAGTGGCGCGGCATCCCTGTCACCTGCGAGGTGACGCCGCACCACCTGTTTCTCTCGACCGAAGACCTGCCACGCCTCGGCACGCGTGGGGACATGCGTCCTCGCCTGGCAACGCCCGACGATGTGGCGGCGTTGTGGGAAAACCTGGAGGTGGTGGACATTTTCGCCACCGACCATGCGCCGCACACGTTGGCAGAAAAAGGGTTGGCAGCGAAAGGGGGCGGTGTGAGCGAACCGCCCGCGTCACCACCGCCTGGGGTGCCGGGACTGGAGACGCTGCTGCCGCTGCTGCTCAGCGCTGCACACGATGGCCGGCTCACGCTGGATGACATTGTGACGCGCTGCGCCGACCATCCACGCCGCATCTACGGTTTGCCCGCACAACCGGAGACGTGGATCGAGGTCGATGTAGATGCCGCCTACGTGCTGAGCGATGAGGGGCTCAAGACCAAAGTCGGCTGGACTCCTTTCGCCGGCCAGCGCGTCTATGGACGCATCGAACGCGTCGTCCTGCGCGGCGAAACCGTCTACGCGCATGGCGAGGTGTTCGCGGCGCCTGGAAGTGGGCAGGTGTTGTTTCAACGATTGGAAGCGTAAGCAAATCAATTTGATTCAATAGGAGTGGCATTTCTCATGGAACCAAAAATCAAACAAGTGGACAGCATGGCCGCCAACCGCATTCACAATGGCTTCTATGGACAAGACATCATCAGCGTCAGCCAGTTCGATCGCGTCAAGCTGGATTACATCCTGGGCGTCGGCAACGAGATGAAGATTCTGGTCGAACGCTTTGGCAGCGCCGACCTGCTGCAAGGCAAGATTCTCGCCAACCTCTTCTACGAGCCGAGCACGCGCACCAGCTCCAGCTTCATGGCCGCAATGCTGCGGTTGGGCGGGCAAGTCATCCCGATCAACAACGTGCAGTACAGCTCGGTGACGAAGGGCGAAAGCCTGCCCGACACCGTGCGCACGCTGGAGAGCTACGCCGACATCATCGTGATTCGCCATCCTGAAGTTGGCTCGGCGGCAACCGCCGCACACTACGCCAGCAAGCCGGTGATCAACGCTGGCGACGGTGTGGGCGAACACCCAACGCAGGCGCTGCTCGACCTGTACACCATCGTCGAGGCGTTGGGCGAAGTCGGCGGCCTCAAGGTGGCGATGGTTGGCGATCTCAAGTTTGGGCGCACCGTGCACAGCCTGACCAAACTGCTTGTCAACTATCCGGTCGAGTTCACCTTTGTCAGCCCGGAAATTCTGCGCATGCCCAAGGATGTGCTCGATGTAGTCGCCGCCAGCGGGCACAAGTTCGAGGAGCGAGAGGACGTGCACGACATCATCGGCGATGTCGACGTGCTCTACGTCACGCGCGTGCAGAAGGAGCGCTTCACGGACCTGGCGGAGTACGATCTGGTCAAAGATCGGTACATCGTAGACCCGCAGTTGATGAGCCGCGCCAAGTCGCGCATGATCGTCATGCACCCGTTGCCGCGTGTCAATGAAATCAGCTACGCCGTTGACAACGACCCGCGCGCCGCCTACTTCCGGCAGATGCGCAACGGCATGTATATCCGCATGGCGCTGCTCGCCGCCGTGTTGGGCAAGGCGTAAGCACCGGTTGGCAACGCAAGGACGCAGACGCATGCAAGTCTGGTTGACGACGCGATGTCGGGCAGCGCCACCCGACACTGCGCGGGCATCCGTAAAGCAATGGGGGCGCCTGTTGCGCGGCGCGCGGCTGGTGATCACCACAGCGATGGCGATGGTGGCTGCGTTGCTGGTAGTGCATCAAGCCAACGCGCAGGCCAGTGCGGCGTCCCCTGCCACCGTCAATACCGAAGACGAGATCATCTACATCGATGCAAACGGCTTCATCCGCGTGCTGGATCCCCAAACGCCAGCCGGGTTGCCGCCGGTCGTCTTTCGTAGCCCAGAGGGTGGCTGGTACGACGCCACGGCTGGCGATGTCAACGGCGATGGCGATGACGAAATCATCGCCATCGCCGAAAATGGCCTGCTCAAGATTTACGACCCGGTCGTCAACACGTCGAACATCAATCCCGACAATCAAATCGGCGGCATCTACTGGGAGCAACTCTTCGAGCTGGCGCTGCCGGGTGCGCCGCTGCTGGTCGACACTGGCAACCTGGACGGCAACCCGGCGACGCTGGAGATCGTCGTCGTCCATCGCGAGGCAGACAACCCGGCGCGCACGCGGATCCAGGTATTGTATCAGCCAGTCCCTGACGAGGGCGGGCGCGTCTGGTTGCCGCTCACCGATGTCTCGGTCCGTGAAGTGTGGTCGGACATCAGCGTGGGTGATCTGGATGGTGATGGGCAGGCAGAGATTGCGCTGGTCAACGAAGATGCGGGGACGCTCAGCGTCTTTCGGCGCGCACCGAACAATGTGCTGGCGCCGTTTTGGAACGAGGATAGCGCGTCGCGTCCCTGGCAGGATGTGGTCATTGGGGATGTCGAGCCTGGCGCGCCGGGGCGGGAATTGGTAGCGGTGCGTCGGGCGGCGCCGCCAATCGCCGCGCTGGTCGTGCGCCGTTATCAACCTTTCAATCAATTCGCGGATGTCGCCTTGCGCAACTACCTTCCCGCCCCGCGCGTGGCTTTCCTGGCCGATGTCAACGGCAACGGCGAGGACGAAGTGTTCCTGCTACGCGATGCGCCCGCAACCGACACCCGCCCGCGCCTGTTCATCAGCAATCTAGGTGCGGACACTCCCTTCAATTTCGAGAGTCGGCTTGACAGCGACAACGGCTATCGCTACGGCGCTGGCGGCGATACGAATGGCGACGGACGCGATGAGATCGCCGTGATTCGCAACAACGCCATCCTGCTGTTCACCAATCCGATCACGTCGAGCACAAGCGCCATCACCTACACCACAGACACCAATCGCCGCACGCTTGTCTTTGGCAACCTTGATGCCTTGGGGCGGGATTTGCTGACCGCCAGCCCCACAGCATTGAATTTCACCGCCCAGGCTGGCGCCATCTCTGCGGCGCAGAGTATCACGCTGAATAATCTGACGCGCGCCAGCGCCATCGCATTTTCGGTTCGCACCACACCGGTGACGGGGCTGCTGTTGATCACACCGTCCAGTCTGGCGACCCCCGCTGTGTTGACCGTCCAGGTGGATGCGCGCACATTGCTGCCCACGGCCGATGCAATGGCGGCGGATGCGCTGCCGATCCAGCCTGCGCAGGGCGTCTTTTCACCCACCTACGGCGCCAACCTGATTGTCACGGCGCTGAGTCCGCTGGTGGTGAACTCGCCGCTGACCATCCCGGTGATCGTGGATGTGACGGCGGGGATCGCGTTGCGGCCCAGTGCACTCACGGAGCTGGCGCAGCCTGCAGTGGGCGAACCTGCTTGCACGCTGCCGGCAACGCTGGCAACGATTCAGGTGCTGGGGACAATCAGCAGCACTTTCACGGTTGATCTGGAGGAGCGTAGCGGCGTGGGAGGAAGCTGGCTGGCGGTGACACCGGCGAGCGGCGTCGTGCCGGGGACGGTCGCCATCACGGTGGCGCCCAACCCAGGGCTGGCGCCAGGGGAATCAGCTGCGGCGACGCTGGTGCTCGATGGCATCGTCAATACGGCGACGCCATTTGCAGTCACGCGGCGCGTGGCGATCGATATCCGTTGTTACAACAACCTGGAATTTCTGCCGCTTGTGCTCCAGTAGTCAAGCACCAGTGCACGTGGACGTAAATAAGCTGCGTGTTGCGTGTTGCGTGTTCCGTCTTGTTACGCAACACGCAACACGCAACACGAGCGCCAATTGGTCTGCTTAAGTCCACGTGCACTAGGCAGGCACGCTGATGAGGTGTTCTTTTTCGACGCCCATCAGCTTTTCCCATCGGGCGGCGGCCACCGGGTTGCTCAGGAGCACCAATGCGACATAGCTTGGTTCGAATGGGCGGCGCAGCAACTGCATCCCAACTTCTTCAGGCAACAGGTTGCCCTTGCGCTGGTTGCAGCGCTTGCAGGCGGTCGTCAGGTTCGTCCAGGAGTGTTCACCGCCGCGGCTGCGCGGGATCACGTGGTCAACCGTCAAAGCGAGTTGGCCGGGTTTGTCGCCGCAGTACTGGCAGGTGTAGGCATCGCGCAGCATGATCGCCGCCCGCGTTGGCGGCACACGGCGATGGGGCAGCCGCACGTAATGCACCAGGCGGATGACCAGCGGCACCGGAATTGTGCGATTGGCGGCGCACAACATCTGTTGCGTCGCCTCCAACAGCTCCGCCTTCTCGCGCAGGAGCAACACCACTGCGCGACGCACCGACACCAGACTCAAGGGTTCGTAACCGGCATTCAGCACTAGTACCTGCTTCGACATACAACGTCTCTTCTCAAACTGACAAGTCTCCCGTTGCAGGCGCTTGTCGTGAACACGACCTCCACTCTACGCAATTCATTGCAACAACTGCGCGCATTCTAGCAGGCGTTGCATTGAAAATCAAACCTGCACCCCTACATGTAGTAGTTCAGCAAGATAGAAATCTGATATGTAGCAACGCCAGCGGCGCGCAGTACGATGCCCCACAAAAAGACGCAGATCAGCGCCATCGCCAGCGTCTGCACCCGTTCGTCGGGAATCTTGCTGAAATAGGCGTAGCCCGCCGGCAGCGTGATAATGGCGACCACGCCGTAGAGAATGTGAATCCAGGCGCGCGGCAAAGCGCTCCCCAACCCCTCGAACCAGAGAATCCAGCCAATGGCGAACTGCGCCAACAACAGCAATTCGGCGATCACGGCGGCGCCGTACCAACTACTGTTGAGCGGTTGTGCGCGCAACCGCAGATAGAACGCCCACACTGCCAGAAACGCCAGAAACAGGCTCGCTGAATTTGCCAACCCGGCATGAATTTGCACCCAACTCATATCATTGCCAATCTACACACGGCTTGTTAACATTTTGTTGTCATTGTGTATTGCTATCTTCTCAATCACCAACCGCAGGGGTGCGATCTATTCCGTTCTCACCCGCGTGCGGCGCCCCTCTTTCCCTACACCGGCGCGTGCACGCTGAGATATTGTTGCAGGACGCCCGCCGCCGGCCCCAGGATGTCGTAGGATTCCCAGCCGGAGGTCGCCGCCAGCGCATAGATCGTGCCGCCGATCACGTAGTCGTCCTGGCGCATGGCGTTATCGTACCACACAAGTTGTTCGATGTACGCGCCTGGCCCCCATAAGCCATAGCCATTTTCAGCCCAATAGCTCTGGAAATCCTGCCAGCCTCGCGCCTCTGGTGGGCCGGGACGATTTTGCACCAACCCATCGACGCCCAGCTCGGTCATGACAAGCGGCAGAGTCAACCCGGCCGGCGCCAGAATCTCGTTGTAGACTTTGCGATAGCGAAGCGTCAGCCAGCCGCTGTCCTGGGGTGTGACGCCAGGATAGCGCCCCTTCCCCTCCACCGTTGACAGATGGTAGATCGTCGGCGCCGAGTATTCGTGCAGCCCAAGCCAGCCGTCGTATTGGATGGCTGCCTGAATTGCCGGCAGGAAAGCGGGCCATTGTTCCAGCGACGGCTGGCCGGCGCCGAAATTGCCGATCACGCTGCGGATGCCGCGCTCGCCGAGCAACCGTGTGCGTTCGGCTTCGAATTCGCCCAGACGCGCCATCTCATCATAGTTGCCGGCGACTGGCTCGTTGAAGGATTCCCAGCCGTCGAAATAGGGACGTCGCCCCGGGTCGTCGGCGTAAGGCAGCACCATGTCGACAAAACGCCGCGCCTCAGCCAGCGGATCGATGCTCGCCAGATTGACTTGCTCCAGCGCAATGCGTCCAATCACCTTCGTGTTGGGTGAAGTCTGCTTGATCTGCGCAACGAAATTGCTGTCCAGTTCCAGGGTCTTGACGACCGTGACGGCTTGCGTCTTGAGGAGATCGAAGAGGGTGGGTTCGTTGCGCCCCACAAAAACGCCGAGCTTGCTGGGCGGGCCGGGCGGGAAAGGCGTCGCCTGTGGCGTTGGTGTGGCAGTCGGCGGTGCGGGCGTCGCCGTCGGTTCCGGCGTCTTGCTGGGCGTGGGCGTCAAGGTCGGTTCGATCAGCGCCACTTCAGGGGCGCCTGCGTTCGCCACATAGGGCAGGTAGGTCTGGTAGGCGCCGTTGCCAGGGCGCGGCGTCGTCAACGGACTGCGCAGCGGTGTGGGGGTGTCATTGCCGCCACACGCTGCCGCCAGCAATGCAGCCGCCCCGCTCACGGCGCCCCCCAGGAAACGACGTCGGCTCCAACGCGGCGCAAGCGATGCAGATGTTTCGGCAGAGGATGAGGCAGGTGCAATTGCGTCTACAGCGTCGGTAGGGAGCGCCGTGTTCAGTTCAGTCGATGGATCATCATTCATAATCGCTACCATAACATCAACGCCAGATTGTCTCAAATCGCAAGATCGTTTACCATCAACGCCCTGACGCAAGTGGTTGTTCCGAAGCTGTTACAGGCGAGTTCCTCAAGATGACCAAAGGAGGCAATATGAACAAGTTCGATCTCAGCATCGAATACTGTGTGATGTGAAACTACACCCCGCGCGCCCTCAGTTTGACGGGCGAATTACTCTCTCTGTTCACCCCCTCGCTGCGCACGCTGACGCTGATCCCTTCCAGCGGTGGACGCTTCGAGGTGATAGCCAATGATGTCGTGATCTTCAGCAAGAAAGCGGTGGGACGGCACGCCGAACCCGGCGAAGTAGCGCGCCTGCTGCAGGAAAAGCTAGGTCTCTCCCCCACCCCGCTTGAGGAGAGCTAGTGCACACGGGCGCAGATAAGCCACGGGTTGCGTGGTGCGTGTTACGCAACGAGACGAAACACGCACCACGTGACACGCACCACCTGCATTTCAGCCCATGTGTACAAAGCGTGTGATGTGGGGAGACGGTGACCTCCGCAGGTGTCACCTTCCTGGAAGCTGAGAGCTTCCAGGAAGGTTGCTGAGCTAAATGCGTAAGTCCGGACTTACAACCCGGTCGGCATGTCGATAAACTCGAACTCAACGCCAAAGCGCGCGCTGAGGTGGGCGCCCAGCGCCTGCACACCAACGGTCTCGGTGGCGTAATGTCCGCCGTAGATGACATTCATGCCCGCGTTCTGCGCTGCGTAAAACTCAGCGTGCGAGGTTTCGCCAGTCAGGAAGGCGTCGCATCCCAATCCGGCGGCCACCGGAATTTCGCGCGCCGCCGCGCCACTGATGATGCCGACTCGCCGACAGGTGGTGGGGCCATACGTCTGCACCAACTGCGGCGCCCCCACGCGTTCGGTGCACCGCGCCACGAGCGCATCAAAGGTCATCCCCTCCGGTGCGCTGGCCAGTACGCCGATCGGGGCGCCATTGACCGGCGCAAACATCCCCTCGACCGTCAGCTCGAGCCGCCGCGCCAGCTCAACGTTGTTGCCGACCTCGGGGTGTGCATCCAACGCCAGGTGCGCGGCGTAGAGATTCAGGTCGGCCTGAAGATAGGCGCGCACCAGTGCGCCAAAGCTGCCGGCGATCCGCTGCGGCGGCCCCCAGAAGATGCCGTGATGCACCAGCAACATGTCGGCGCCGCGCGCCAGTGCGGCCGCCACGCACGGCGCCTGCGCATCGACCATCCCTACGATCTTGCGCACCTCCGCGCGCCCCTCGATCTGCAAGCCCTGCGGCCCATAGTCTTTGATCTCGGCGATACGCAAGTAGCTGTCGAGATAAGCCACCAGTTCTGTGCGTTGCATCAGTTCTGCTCCGTGTGCATAAAAACGGGAAGGAGGGGCGAGTTGCGAAGGGCGAGGGGCGAGGGGCGCCCCCTGCCGCACGCCTGAAGCCCGACACTTGACGAGTGACGCCTGGCACCTGGCCCTTTACGCCCCGCTCGCTCCTTCACCACGTCGAATGAACTTCTTGACCCCGCGCGCGAAGTCGCGGCGCGGCAACAACACGCGGCGCTGACACGTCTGGCAGACCAACCCGATGTCGGCGCCGACGCGCACGACCTGCCACTGCCTGCCGCCGCATGGATGCGGCTTGCGCATCTCGACCACATCGCCGACAAAGATAGGGGCGGAGATCTCGATCATCAGGCTATCCCGGCAAACAGGTCGCGCTCGTCATGGTCATTGCCGCCAGGGAAGACGCGCGTGAACTGCTCGCGTCCCGCCACGCGGCGGCGGATGGGCGCCGGGATGACGGATAACCAGCCCGGACCGCCGCTGTATTGGCTGGCGTGCGCCTCACTGGCGCGTTGCTTGTCCGCCAGCGCATCGGCAACGTCGATGGTCGTGGTCACGGGCGTCACCCAGCGGCTGATTTCAACCAGGTTGATGTCCCGGTTGCGACCGATCGCGGTCGGGTCTTTGCCGGCCAACCGCATCAGCGGCGCCACCACCTTGATCACATCTTTGGGAAAAGCACTGTAATACAGCTTTTGCGGGGCGTGATTCGCACCATGGACGTTGGCGCTCCGCGCCCGCGCCAGATAAAATGCAGTTGTCGTCGCTTCGCACACGCGGATATGGTCAGGATGACCGTACCCGCCAAACGGATCGTGCGTCATCACAACATCAGGCGCCAGGCGGAGGATGTACTCCAACACAGCGTGCGCAACGACCGTCACCGGCTGTTGGATCAACGCCGCAGGGTGGTGATTGTCGGGTGCGCCACGCATTCCGCTGTCTCGATACGGCAGCGACCAGATGCTCTTCAGCCCCAGGTGCACTGCTGCCTGCGCCAGTTCCGCCGACCGCACCTGCGCCAGCGAATCGTGGTCGCGCAGGCGCCCCTCGCTATCGACGGAACCAGCAATGCCGTCGGTGGCGATAATTACATGGACATCAACGCCGTGGCGGGCATAGTGCGCCAATGCACCGCCCGGGCCGAAACTTTCGTCGTCAGGATGGGCAAAGACGCCCAAAAGAACTCGTTTACGCATAAAGGACACCTGCTTGCTCTGCTGTGCACGTCAGTTGCGACGGCGCGTTGACAGCTATTTTCCCATGCCAACGCCGATCCAACCAAACAGAGAGATGAAGTTGAGCTTACAGCAAATGAGGATCACGCTACAGCATTTGACTGGTTTTCTGGCATACTTGTAGTACACATGGTCTTAACCAGGCCACCAGCGCTCGTGTTGCGTGCTGCGTGTTCCGTCTCGCTGCGCAGCACGTGACACGCAACCAGGCGCCTGTTTGCGCCCACGTGCAGCAGTAAGGTGTTGCTGGCTTTTTCGGGGTTGCTAACTTTTTCACAGTCACCCATTGCAGCCGGACTTATCTTCTTTCATTGGTTGATTAGATAGGAGTCATCATCTATGCGTTTTGGCCCGCTCCTGCGCATCCTGGGAACGGCGCTATACGGCTTCATTGGTTTCGAGATCGGTGTCGTGTTGGCGCGCACCCCAGAATTGGCGATCGATTCATGGATGTTGGTCGTTCCCTTCACGCTCTTCGGGGCGGCGTTCGGTTTTTTGCTGGCGCCCTGGCTGGTGAGGGCGCCAGCCGCGGCGGCCCAGAAAGCACTGCGCCAGGTGCCGATCACCGATCTCGTGGCTGGCACGATCGGCGTCACTGCCGGCTTGCTGATCGCCGCCCTGCTCAGTGTGCCCGTCTCGCGCCTGCCCGAACCGTTTGGCAATGTCTTGCCGCTGATCCTGGTCTTCATGTTCGGCTATCTTGGCGCCGCCTTGCTGGTGCTGCGTCAGCGTGATTTCTTCTCGTTGCTGCGTGGCGGTGTTGAGGAAAGGACGCAGTCGGCCTCAGCGCCGAACACTGCGCCAGAGGCGGCGGCGCTCACACCCGGCGGACCAATGCTGCTGCTCGACACCAGCGTGATCATCGATGGCCGCATTGCCGACATTGCCAGGACCGGCTTTTTGCTTGGCACGTTGACGGTGCCGCGCTTCGTGCTCAACGAACTTCAGTACATCGCTGACTCGGCGGATAGCCTGCGTCGCAATCGCGGCCGCCGCGGACTGGAGGTGCTCGACCGCCTGCAGAACACGCCTGACGTCAAGATCGTCTTTTCCGACCATGACCCGACCGATGCCAATCAAGTCGATGACAAGCTGATTAGCCTGGCGCGGCGGAATGGCGCGCTGATCATCACCAACGACTTCAACTTGAACCGGGTGGCGCGGCTCCAGGGGGTGCGTATCCTGAACATCAACGAGTTAGCCAACGCGGTCAAGTCGGTCTATTTGCCTGGAGAAGAAATTCCGCTGAAAATTATCCAGGAAGGTAAAGAGATGGGGCAGGGCGTCGGCTACCTGGAAGATGGGACGATGGTGGTTGTCGAAAACGGTCGCCGCTACATCAACCAGGAAGTGTTAGTGCAGGTGACGAAAGTCTTGCAGACCAATGCCGGGCGCCTGATCTTTGCCACACCCGAATAATTCAAATCTATCGATTCACGACAGGACAGGCACATGGCGCTTCGTATCTACAACACGCTCACCCGGCAGACCGAGGAGTTCGTCCCGCTGGAACCAGGCAAGGTCAGCATGTACGTGTGCGGCCCGACCGTCTACGCCGATGCGCACATTGGTCATGCCATGGCGGCCATCATCTTCGACACCGTGCGCCGCTACTTGACCTACAAGGGCTACACGGTCAAATTTGTCACCAACTTCACCGACGTCGATGACAAGATCATCCGGCGCGCCAAAGAACAGGGGCGCGACCCGCTTGAGCTGGCGAATCATTACGCCGAAAAATATTTCCGGCACCTCAGCGACCTCAATGTGCTGCCCGCTCACGCCTACCCGCGCGTCAGTCAGGAGATGAGCTGGATCACACAGATGATCACCGGGCTGGAGGAGGAAGGTTTCGCCTATCGGCTTGATGGCGATGTCTATTTCCGCGTCACCAAAGATGAAGACTACGGCAAGCTCAGCGGACGCAAGCTCGACGAAGCACTGAGTGGCACGCGCATCGAAGAAGACGCCCGCAAAGAGCATCCAGGCGATTTTGCGCTGTGGAAGGGCGCCAAGCCGGGCGAACCAGCCTGGGACAGCCCCTTTGGCCCCGGGCGTCCTGGCTGGCACATCGAGTGCTCGGCGATGTGTCTGCACCACCTGGGCGAGATGGTGGATATTCACGGAGGCGGCAACGACCTGATCTTCCCGCACCACGAGAACGAGATCGCCCAGAGCGAAAGCTACACCGGCAAGACCTTTGCGCGCTACTGGATGCACAACGGCATGTTGCAATTGGCGGGCGAGAAGATGAGCAAGTCGCTGGGCAACCTCATCACCATCGACGATTTTCTCAAGGAGCACAGCGCCGACGCGCTGCGGCTGCTGATCTTCACCGGCCACTACCGCAAGCCAGTGACCTACAGCCCCGAGACCGTCGAGAGCGCCGAACGCAGTCTGGCGCGCCTGCGCGGCGCCCTGCGCCCGCCGCAAGGCGAGCACACGACAGGCGAGCAGGTGGAGGCGCTGCGGATTGCCACCGAGGAGGCGCGGGTTGCCTTCACCACCGCCATGGACGACGACTTCAACACTGCGGGTGGAATCGCGGCGCTCTTTGAGCTGGTGCGCGCCATCAACACCGCGCGCATGGCAGGCGTGGCCGGGCCCTTCTACGCCGCCGCCCAACACACGCTGCGCGAGTTAGCCGGCATCCTGGGTCTGACGTTGACCGAACCGGCGAGCGAGACGGCGAACGAGGTGGCCGCCCGCCCCTTCATCGAACTGCTGGTGAGCGTGCGCCGCGACCTGCGCCAGGCGAAGCAGTGGGCGCTGGCGGACAAAGTGCGCGACAGCCTGCGGGCGCTGAACATTGTCCTGGAAGATACTCCGGATGGCACCACCTGGCGATACGAGGCTGAATGAGCGAGCTACTCTATGGACGACACGCCGTCCACGAAGCCCTGCGCGCTGGACGGCGGCGCATCTACCGGCTGTGGGTCGAAGGCAAACAGGATGACGCCCCACTGCCCAAAGAAGGACCGGTCGCCGAAATTGTCGCCCTGGCGATGGGCGCCAAAATTGCCACGCGCACGATCCGCGGCGGTCTGTTCGACCGGCTGCGCAGTGAACACGCCAATGCGCAGGGCGTAGCGTTGGAGGTCGATGAATACCCTTACGTCGATGTCGAGACGTGTCTGGCCGCCGCCAGGCAGGCGGGCGAGCCGCCGCTGTTGCTGATTCTCGACCATCTGCAAGACCCGCAGAACCTGGGCACGCTCATCCGCACGGCTGAGGCGATGGGAGTGCATGGCGTCTTCATCCCGGATCGGCGCGCCGCCCGTGTAACGCCAGCGGTGAGCAACGCCAGCGCCGGCGCAGTCGAGCATCTGGCGGTGGCGCAGGTCGTCAACATCAACCGCACGATCGACGATCTCAAACAGCGCAATGTCTGGGTGGCTGGATTGGACAGCGACCCGCAGACCCCGCCGCTTGCCAGTGCGCGGCTCGATGGTGGGCTGGCGGTCGTGGTTGGCAGCGAGGGGGAAGGGCTGAGCCGCCTCACGCGTGAAAAGTGCGACTTCCTGGTGCGCCTGCCCATGTTGGGCCGCGTTGAGAGTCTCAACGCGGCGGTGGCGGGCAGCATCGTGCTCTACGCTGCGCGCCAGGCGCGTGCAGTGGGCAAGTAAGTTGTGATGCGATCGGCGCAATGAACGTTGCCTTTTGGGATGCAAGCCACCCGCACTGGAGCCGCAAACTGGAGCAAGCCGGCGTGCTGCTTGGCGCCGGGGCCAATCCCCTGCTCTTTCCCTATCACTTCCTGTACGTCACGCTTTCCAAGATCGGTGGCAAGCTGGCATTCTTCGAAGAAGGGGAGACAACGGTAGGCGTCGGCTTTCTCTTCCCGCGGCGGCTCAGCGTCGGCGTTGAGGGTGTGCGCCGCACCTACACGCTGCGCTATCATTGCTTACCCGGCATGGTTTGCGCCCCTGAGGCAGCGATAGCCGCCTGTCAACAAGCGATGCCCGGTGCAGCGTTCGTCTTCTACGATCCGCAAAGCTCGCTCTCCTACTACCGCACCAGTGAGCCGTTTGGCGTCGTTGAGATTGGCCGCCCCGACGCCACCGAAGCCGCCGCCAGTCGCGCCATCCAACGTCAGGTGTGGGGAGCGCCCGATGAGTTTCTCTATCCGAGCGACATCCACAGCGCCGAATTTGCCGCCGGCACATCGCTGGTGGCGCGCGTCGAGGGCAAGGTCGCCGGTTTCCTCTTTGGCTTTTACGCCTTTGGCGGCGCGCCGCTGCCCGCTGACTGGGCGGAGCGGTACAACGGCGACTTTCGCATTGAGTCGCAGACGTTGGCGGTGTTGCCCGACTATCGCGGGCTGCGCATCGCCAACCTGCTCAAGAAGCGTCAGGCGGAACTCGCCTGGCGCGAGGGCGTGGGCATCGTCACCTGGACGGCGGATCCATTGCAGGCGCCCAATGCGGCGCTCAACTTTGGCTTGCTTAAAGCGGTGGCTTTTGAGTTTGCGCCCGACCTGTATCCGTTTCGCAACGAATTGAATCGCGTGCATGCCTCTCGCTTCAGCCTGACCTGGCTGGTTGGCAGCAAACGTGTGCGCGATGCGCCAGCGCTGGGCGCACGCGCCGAAATCATCGACCTGGCGCGGCGTCCGCACATTCCCCGCGCCAACAACGGTTGTGATGACGCTCGCTTCGACCTGGACGCCGACCTGATCGCCATCGAGACGCCCACCGATTGGACGGCGCTGCAGGCGCAAGATGGAACACAGGCGCAGGCGTGGCGCACCCTGACCGACGCCGTGTTCAAACACTACATCGGGTTGGCGCCGGGGCAGTACACGGTCACGGGGGTAGGCGTGGCCGAAGAAAGGCGATTTCTGCTGGCGGAACGTAGCGACGACCGTCTCTGGCAGCGTCTGGGTGCATAGAGATCGACACTTTGCTGGCGATTCTCCGACGATTCACGGCAAAAACCGATTTTCAGTCAGCTTAGAGGTTGACAGCAGCGCAAGGACAGTCTACAATCTCAAGCAGAAAGTAGCGGCATGTCTGGCGCCGTGATGCAAGTCACGCTCTTCACCTCCATTCCAGCCATCGAATGGGCGCCGCAACAGTAGCAAGATGGCGTTCTTGGTTTGAGTCGATGCCTCGGTGGTTTCTCTCAACTACAAACAGGGTTCTTGCCAGCCAGTCTTGTGCGTGCGTCCACTGATTGCACCCACAAGTTGCGCTGGCTTTGTTTGTTTCGTCAGCTCGTCAGGTCCAGTTCATCGTTTGTTTTCACCATCTCTTTTTTGCACAACGGGTTCGCCGAACCCCCAGTATCAAGCCTAGCATCTGGAAAAGGAACTTATGAACATCTACGTGGGAAATTTGTCGTATCGCACTACTGAGGACGGGCTGCGCAAGGCGTTCGAGGCTTATGGCGCCGTGAGTTCAGCCTCGATCATCAAGGATCGCGACAGCGGACAGTCCAAGGGTTTCGGCTTCGTCGAGATGCCGTCGGACGCTGAGGCGCAGGCTGCTATCAACGCCCTCAACGACAAAGAGGTGGACGGGCGTCGGCTCAAGGTCAATCAGGCGCGCCCGCGCGAGGACGGCGGCGGCAATCGTGGCGGCGGTGGTCGCCCCCAGGGTGGCGGCAGCCGCCCGCGCAACGACCGTAACGATCGCAACGACCGCAACGATCGCCGCTGGTAGTAAGCGCACACACTGGTGTGCACAAGTTGACAACAAGGCAAACGCCCCGGCGCGTCTGACGCGTCGGGGCGTTTGTTGGTTTAGATTCACCCGGCGCGTGCGCTCAGGCGGCAGCTTGCTGGCGCAGGCGGTGAAGCGGCCACCAGGTCAGCCCCAGAAAGATCACCATCCCCAACGCCCGGCCAACGCCCGAAAGCAAGAAGATCAACTGAAAACTGACGGCGTCGGCCAGGTAGCCCCCAACCAGCGGACCGAGAAATGCGCTGGCAAAGACGCCGGTCTGGTAGAGCGCCACCGCGCGGGCGCGCCCGATGGCAGGCGTCACCTGCAGCAGGAGATTGAAGTTAGCCAGGTTGAAGCCTGCCCACAAGAAGCCGCCAAAGAGATTGTTCACGCCGACTTGCCACGGCTGCGTGTAGAAAATCCACATGATCGGCAGCAGTGCAATCGGGAAGCCAGTGACAAGTTGTAGGAAGACCGACCCGCGTCGATCAAGCACTTTGCCAAAGAGTAGCTGCCCACCCAACGCCGCCAGGCTGGAGATGCTGGTGAAGAGTCCCACAAGCTCGACGCTGGCGCCCAGGCGAGTCACAAGGTAAACGTTGAAAAAGGGCGCCGCCACCTGCAGGGCGAAGTTCCACACAAAGCCACTCAACACAAAACCAAGATAGCCAGGACTGCTCTTCAGCGCATCAAGCAGGCTGCCAGCCTGCCGCACCTGCGCCGCATGTTGAGGAGAATGCGGCTCGCGAATCTGTGCAAAGTGTAGCGTGCTGATCATGCCGAAGGCAAAAGCCAGGGCAAAGCTCAATTGATAGCCCAGGAAGGGATCCGCCTGCCACTGGTTGCCGGTGCGGATCACCCAGCCGGCGACGGTGGCAAAGATCAGGGTGGCAATGCCCATCGTCAGGTTGCGCTTGCTGAAGTAGCCGCCGCGCATGAACTCGGGCACGATGTCTGCCACCATCGCCGTCCAGGCGGGATTGGCAAAATTCGCCATGAACGCGCGCACGCCGTTGAGCACAGCGATCAGCAGAATCGCTACGGTGGGCGGCAGACTCAACAGCGGGATGAAGGCAAGCAGGAGCAGCATCAGCCGGGCAATGCCGCCGCCGCTCCACAGAACGATGGATTGACGCTTGCCAGTCCTTTCCAGCAGGCGCGCGCCGGGGAAGAGCGCCGCCGCGCCCGCCAGGTTGCCAATCGCTGTGATCCAGCCGACCTGCTGATTGTCGGCGCCGTAGGCCAGCGCAAAGAGCGGAATGAACGCCAGGTAGAACGACTCGCTGATGGCGGCGAAGATGCCATCCAGCCAAAAGAAACGCAGGTTGCGCGTCTGGCGGATCGTCAATGGCTGCGGCGCCTGGTGAATGAGGCTGCGCTCCAACGGGCGGTGCACTAGCTGCCAGTTCCACCGCTGCGGGCGCAGGTGGTCGAAAACGCTGATGCGGCGCTGCGGGATGTAGTTCAGCAGATGTTGAACGCGCTCGTCGTGGCTGGCGGCGCGCGCAGGGCGTTGTGGGTGCTCCAGATGTTCGGTTGAACGTGTGTCGCTCATGTGTTGTTATCCACAAAACTGGCTACGGAGCTGCGACTTCTGCACTTTGCCCAATGCGTTGCGCGGCAAGGCATCGACGAAAACAATACGCCGCGGCGCCTTGTACGCCGCCAAACGCGCTCGACAGAAGGCGATCAGTTCAGCCTCATCGACCTTCCCGCCGGTGCGGCGCGCCACGATCGCCACCACCCGCTCGCCCCACTCGGCATCTGGACAGCCGATGACGGCGCTGGCTTCGACAGCCGGATGCTCGGCCAGCACCAACTCCACTTCAGGCGGGTAGACGTTATACCCGCCGCTGATGATCAAGTCCTTCGAGCGTCCTTTGAGTGTAAAGTAGCCATCCGGTGCGCGCAGCCCCAGGTCGCCGGTGCGAAACCAGCCATCGGGTGTGAAGGCGGCGGCTGTCTTCTCAGGCTGGCGCCAGTAGCCTTTGCAGACGTTGGCGCCGCGCACCTGCACTTCGCCGACGGCGCCATCGGGCAACGGCGTTTCCGTCTCAGGATCGACGATGCGCACCTCGACGCCGGGCAGCGGCAGCCCCACCGAGCCGACGCGACGTTCGCCGTGCAATGGATTCGACAGGATCATACCTGCTTCGGACATGCCATAGCGTTCGAGCAGACGCACGCCAAAGCGTGCCTCGAACTGTGCGAAGAGATCGTCGGGCAGACGGTCGGAGCCAGACGTGATCAGCCGCATGTGGCGCAGCGTGACGTCAGCCGCCGCCGGTGCATCGACCAGCCGCCGGTGGATCGTCGGCACGGCCATGAAGACGCTGCAGGGCCGCCTGACCAGCAGGTCGAGGGCGTGCGCTGGCTCAAAGCGCGTCAGAAGGAGTGCGGTGGCGCCCGCGTGCAGCGCGCCGTGCAGCGCAACCAGCAGCCCGTGAATGTGAAAAAGCGGGAGCACATGCAGCAGTACGTCGTCGTTGCGCCAGCCCCAGGCTGCGTGCAGGCTGTCCAGATTGGCGGTCAGGTTGCCGTGCGTCAACTCAGCGCCTTTGGGGCGCCCGGTTGTGCCGCTGGTGTAAATCATCAAACAGGTGGCGTCTGGGTCGGTGGGCAGCGGAATGCTTGCGCCGTCTGCAGGCTGATACGGCGCAAGCAGGCGGTCGAAGGCATCCTCGCCCTCACCGCCAACAAAGATGCTTTCCGTCAACGCGGGAAGTTGAGCGAGCAGGGGCAGCACAGTCGTGCGCGCCTCACGGTCGGCAAAGAGCAGGCGCACCCCGGCGTCTTCCAGGAAATATGCAAGCTCGCGAGCCGGGTAAGCAGGATTCAGAGGCAACGAAATGGCGCCCAGCCGCATGATCGCCAGGTGCAGGTGGACAAAGGCCAGGCACTTGGGCAATTGCAGCGCCACGCGATCGCCCGGCGCCACACCTCTAGCGCGCAGCATAGCCATCGTGCGCAGCACTGTTTGCTCCAGCTCGCCATAGGAGACGCGCTGCGGCGGCGTCAGCACATCTTCGATCATCTCGATAGCGATCTTTTCGGGTTGGGTCAATCCATACTGTTGCAGTCGATCCAGGAACATTGCGCACTCCTCACACCGGGTGGACGCGCGTCCGGCGCGTCGCGTGATGGTATACGCAATTGAGTTGAGGCGCAAGAAAGGGGCAGGTCAGCTTCATCCGTCGCACGCCTTGCGCTCATCCGGCGGGGATGAGGCGAAGTTGCATCGCCAGGTAGACGGTCTCCTCAGAAGGGGCGGCGCCGTGCACTTCCTGCAGCGCCCGGCAACAGGTGCGATAGACGCTGGCGGCAGCGTCCGCCTGCCCATGTTGCACGAGCAGTTGCATCAGTTGACGATAGGTTGCCTCATCCGTCCTATCCAGCGCCAGCAACGCCGTGGCATGGTAGATCGCCTGCAGGTGGGCCTGACAGCCAACGCAGTAGGCGAGCAGTTCACCATGCATTCGGATAGCAAGACGCCGATAGCGTAGACGTTCAGCGGCCACCCATCCATTAAAACGATCTGCACCTTCGATGCAGAATCCTTGCAGGAATTCGCCGCGGTAAAGATCGGCGGCTTGCGCCAGCGCTGCGGCGCGCGTGGCGCGATCCTGTTCTGGCGTCATTGCGTTGCGGCAGAGGTGGGAGAAGGCGCGGGCATCGACAGCAGCGGCTGGCAAGTGCAATGCCACCGTGCCGCGGTTCATCACCAGGAAGGGCTTGAGCGCGTCGGGGAGATGATACAAGCCCTTGCTCAGATTGGCGCTCGCCTTGCCTGCGTCGGCGCTTTCCCACAGCTGCGCCGCCAGTGCGGCGCGTGGCTGTGGCTCCTCGACGGCGGCGAGCAGGAAGACCAACGCCGCCACCCGCTGCGAGTGATAGTGCGTCAACGGCTGTTGGTTCACCAGCACCGACGGTGTCCCAAAAAGTTGAATGGTGGGGACGGGAGCGAGCATACAGTCCGAACACCTCGCGCTACGGGGCGGCTACCTGTCTTTTCCAGATGTGATGGGCAGACTCACGACGAAGCGACTCCCTGCTTCTGGCACACTCTCTACGTGGATGCTGCCGCCATGCAGCGCCACCAGGTGTTGCACAATCGCAAGCCCGATGCCCAGACCTCCATAACGCCGCGTCAATCCGGCGTCCAATTGCGCAAAGGGGCGGAATAATCTGTCGATCGCCTCTGGCTCGATGCCGATGCCTTCGTCCCAGACAATGAATTGGGCGATGCGCTGCGCCGGTGACGCTGTCACAGTCAGGCCGATGCGCCCCTCTGGCGGCGTAAACTTCACGGCGTTGCGCAGCAGATGGAGCAGGATTTCGCGCAAGCGGCGCGGATCGGCTTCCAGTTGCAGGTCGGCCGGCGCAATTGCATACTCGATGGGTGGCGCAGACGCAGGGCGTTCGCCTTGCAGCGTGTCAAGCACGCCGCGACAGAGTTCATCGACCGACGTTGGCTCAGAGTTCAAAGTCACTGCCCCGGCCTCCAGGCGTGAAAGTTCGAGGACTTCGTTCACGAGCGTGGAGAGTTGCCTGCCGCTTTGCACAATCGTCGTCAGCGAGCGTTTCTGGAGATCGGTGAGCGGGCCATAGCCTTCGCCCAGCAAGGCCTCTGCCAGCCCGATCATGCTAGACAGCGGGGTGCGTAATTCATGACTCATCGTCGCCAAAAACTCGTTCTTGGCGCGCGTGGTTGTCTCGGCTGCGACTTTGGCTTCCATCAACGCCTGTTCCGCCGCCTTGCGCAGTGTGATGTCGTTGATGCACGCCAGCATAGCATTTTCATCGGTGAAGAGAATCGGCGTCGCTGAAATCAGCGCAGCGAAGGGGCGTCCGGCGCAATCCTGCAACTGCACCTCGAAGTCGGAGACTGCGACCTGTTGACGCATCAATGTCAGGAGCTCTGTGCATGCATCTTTCACTGGACAAAGGTCGTCGAAATGAAAGACGCTATCTGCAGTCGGCGCCAGCAAGAATAAATCACGCGCCTGACGGTTGGCGTACAGCACGGCGCCATCGACCACACTGCTGACCAGAGTGGGGAAAGGTGCGTCGTCGATGAGCCGGCGGTAGCGTTGCTCGCTCTGGCGAAGCGTCTCCTCCAGCATCATGCGATCGGTCGTGTCGCGCAGCACGATCAGGCTGCCATCCAACATCGGATAGACGCCGGTCAATGGCGAGACGCTGACGTCGAATTGGTGCGTTCCACTGTCGGCGTGGAGGGTGGTCACAGTCTCGGCAGCCTGCGTGGCCAGTGCCTGGCAAAGCTCGGCTGGCAACAGTTCCGTCGCCAGCCGGCCGACGATCGCACGATCGGCGCCGAAGAAAGTGCATGCGGCGGGATTGGCGTCGATGATGCGTTGCTGGAGATCGAGCACGAGCAGCGGATCGCGCATTTGCTCGAATAGCACCTGGCACGCCACTGGCTGGAACTCAAGCAGCCCGATGCGAAAGATCGCCACCGCCAGCAAGATACCGGTGATGGTGAACGCAAGCGGCGTCCAATCGAAGCCAGGAATTGGGTTGGCGCCAGAAAGATAGAGGGCATTTGCCAGCCAGGGTGCAGCAGTTGCAGCCAGCAGCACCAGCGCCTGGCGCCGAAAGATATCGCGGCGAGTCACCAGGGTGTTCACCAGCAGCGCCGTGGCGATCACGATCAGGACATAAAGGTAGGCGGTTGCGCCCCAGAAGAGCGGCCCATGGTGGTAGACTGACTCAACGCCGCCGAAGGGTGATGGCGCCAACTCCACCCGCCGCCAGAAGAGAAAATGGCGCTCATTGGTGAAGGCGGCAAGCACAGCCAGCGCCGGGATCACCCACAGCCAGTGCAATCGTCTGCGCAATCCCTCTGTCGTGCTGGCGGTGTAACGCAGCACGAAGATCAGAAAGAAGACAGGCAGCGTCTGAATGCCGATGTGACTGATTTTGGAGGCCATGATTTTGGCCTCCAACGTGGGCGCGGCGTTCTCGACGGCCTCCATCGTCGCCCACAGCGTCGCGGCTGACAACAAGCCAGCCAGCGCCGCCGCGCCGGGTGTGGTGCGCCGTCGCCAGGCAAAGAAGGCAACGGCTGCGGCAATCAGCGCAGTCTGGATGTAGATATAGGCAACTGGCGTCAACGACCAGGTCATCGCTGCCTCCCGGCGGCCAGATGCGGCAAAAGCATTGCGCAAGCAAAGCGGGTGATCTCCGCCGTCTGTTGCGGTTGGACACCGCCCCGCATGTCAGTCACTATCGTTTTGGTTTCCAAGCGTCGCCAATCGCCTTTGACTCAATTTTGCTCAGTTTGACAAACTCTATCGCGCGTATTACGATCTGGCTACTCGTCTATCATGATACCCTAAAACCGGATAAATGCGTCCAGACATCCTGATAAGGTTTGCGGGCGTTTTGACTGACGGTTGCCGCGGCGTTTGGGGCGACGGCAAACAGCCTGTGGTTCACCCGAATCGCTGACCCTCTCGCGGGGGCGGTGATTCGGTCTTCATCTTATCTTGTGTCCTGGTTCACGATTCACACGGAGGCAAACAGTATGTCCCATCATCGCATGCGCACCCTGATTTGGATCGGCGTATTGGCGCTGCTCGTGCTGACGCTTGGCGCGTGCACGGCCGTTGCACCGGCAGCCGAGGCGCCAGCCACCGAAGCGCCAGCCGAAGAAGCCGCGGCTAAGGCGCCAACAGTGGCGCTTATCTACGGCGTGAAAGGCGACGGTTTCTACGTCACAATGGAGGCAGGCGCCCGCGCCAAGGCCGAGGAGTTGGGCGTCAATTTCTTCGCCGACGGCCCGGCGCAGTTCCAGGCCACGCTGCAGGTGCCGATTCTGGATGCCGTCATCGCGCAGAAGCCTGACGCAATCTGCATCGCCGCCACCGACCGCCAGGCGTTGATCGAGCCGATGCGCCGCGCGTATGACGCTGGCATCCACATGATCAGCGTCGACACCTTCATCGGCGACACTGGCGGCGACTACACGGCCGATGAGCTGTCGTGGATGCTCTCCTACATCGGCTCCGACAATGTTCAAGGCGGCGAGATTGGTTGCAACGCCATCATTGACGCCATGGGCGGCTCCGGCAAGTTCTACATCCAGACGACGCAGCCGGGCGTCAGCACCGTCGAACAGCGCGTCGAAGGCTGCCAGAACGCGATTGCGGCCACCAATGGCGCGGTCGAACTGATCGGCATGGACTACAACGATGACTCCTCCTCGAAGGCTGCCGAGCAGACCGCCGCAGTGCTGGCCAGCAATCCTGACCTGGGTGGCATCTTTGGCACCAATCTCTTCAGCGCGCGTGGCGCGGCGCAGGCTGTCGCCAATGCCGGGTTGACGGGTGTGGTCAAGGTCGCCAATTTCGATGCGCCGGAAGATGCTATCGTGGCGCTGAACGAAGGCGTGGTGGACATCGTCATCGCCCAGCACCCCTACGAAATGGGGCAGAAATGCATCGAGTACGCGGTGGCGGCGGTCAACGGTGAAATGGACAAGATCGAGAAGCGCTGGCCGACCGGCTACACGATCATCACGCGCGACAACGTCGATAGCGAAGAAGCGCAACAATCGATCTACAAGAGCGAGTAACGGGCTAGTGCAGGCGGGCGCAAACAAGCCGATGGATACGTGTTCCGTGTTCCGTGTTCCGTGTTCCGTCTCGTTACGTAACACGCAGCACGCAGCACGAGCGCCATTGGTCTGTTCAAGCCCACGCGCACAGGGGCGCAGGCGTCCACGGCGTGACGCTGCGCGACGACCCTGCAGCCTAGACGCCATCCAGGAAGCCGCTGTGCTTCCTGGATGGTCGGCAAAATTACCCGACAAAAAGAGTCCATATCATCTGGATAACGCAACTTATGGGCGTAGAAAGTAGTCAAATCCATCCACGCCACGCCTGGCTGGAGACCATCAGCCGCATCTGGGCCTGGCTGTTTTTGCTGGCGATGTTGATTTTCTTCTCGCTTGCTGGCGAAGGTTTCTTTACTCCTTTCAATTTACAGGCAATTCTCGCCAACATGGCAATTCTGACCATCATCGCCATGGGCCAAACCTACGTCATCATCTCCGGCGGCATCGATCTTTCCGCCGGCTGGGTCATGGGGATGGCTGCTGTCATCTCGGCGACGGTGATGAACAGCCTGCCGGCGACCACCCCTATGTGGCTGGTGGTCCTGAGTGGGCTGGGCGTTGGGCTGGTGGCGGCCTGGATCGCCGGGCTGGTCAACGGTGTGCTGATCGCACGCCTCAACGTGCCGCCCTTCATTGCCACGCTAGGCATGTTTGGCATTGCGCGCGGCATCGGCTTTCTCCTTTCCGGCGGCATGCCCGTGCCGATCTACATCAAGGGTCTCGGCTTTCTGGGCAACGGCTTTCTGATCTACCACCACCCCAGCGCGGGGTGGTCATTCCTGGCGCCGCCTGCAGGGTTGGCGCAAGCCGATCTGCGTAATCTGACCGGCTACTTCCCCTTTGTGGTGATCATCATGCTGGCGTTGCTGCTGATTGCGCACCTCGTGCTCTCGCGCACCCAATTTGGGCTGCACACTTACGCCATCGGCGGCAACAAAGAGGCGGCGATGCGCGCTGGCATCCCTGTGGCGCGACGACTGGTCTCGATCTACATGCTCTCGGCCACATTTGCCGCCATCGCCGGGTTGGTTTACAACGTTCGCTTCACCAATGGCGCGGCCAATGCTGGCGAGGCGATGCTGCTCGACACGGTGGCGGCGGTGGTCATCGGCGGGGCGTCGCTCTTCGGCGGCGCAGGCACTGTGATCGGCACGTTGATTGGCGCGCTGATTATTTCGGTGCTTGCCAATGGGCTGGTGATCATGCGCGTCAACCCCTTCTGGCAGTTCATTGCCGTTGGCATCGTCATTATCATCGCCGTCCTGATCGATCAGGCGCGCGCCCAGTTTGCCCAGGAATAGAGGTCGGTGCGCTATGAGTGAACAAAAGGCAACCAGCGAACCTGTACTGCGTGCGACTGGCTTGATCAAACGCTTCGGCGGTCTGACGGCTGTGAATGATGTCAGCCTGGAAATCCACCCAGGCGAGGTGGTGGCGTTGGCGGGCGACAATGGCGCCGGCAAATCGACGCTGATCAAGATGATCTCGGGCGTCTATCGGCCCGATGGCGGCCACATCTACCTGGAGGGCAGGGAGATCACGATGGCCTCGCCGTTGGAGGCGCGCGGCCTGGGCATCGAGACCATCTACCAGGACCTGGCGCTGTGCGAAAATCTCGACGCCACCGTCAACATCTTCCTGGGGCGTGAGCCGACGAAGCGGTGGTTGGGCATCTTCAAGCAAGTGGATCGCGGGCACATGCTGGCGGAGTCCAACAAGGTGCTGGAGCGGCTGGACATCAAGATTCCAAACCTGCGTCGCCCCATTCGCCAGATGTCGGGCGGACAGCGCCAGGCGGTCGCCATTGCGCGCGCGGTCTACTGGAACGCGCGCCTGGTGATCATGGACGAACCGACCGCCGCTCTCGGCGTGCCCGAACA
>Ga0272446_1002293_pt1 | contig 26302 bp, 19 predicted proteins | sample YNPCB0061_FD_194587 | JGI IMG/M metagenome (GOLD analysis project Ga0272446, IMG submission 194587) | Hot spring microbial mat communities from Yellowstone National Park, WY, United States - YNP-CB-006-1 | ecosystem: Environmental > Aquatic > Thermal springs > Hot (42-90C) > Sediment | place...
AATTCCACGCCGGAAATGGTGGCTGTCGTGCGCCGCCCGATTGACGCCGCACGCGCGCCCAGCCCGGTTTTCGTGCCCTGGCCCAGGCTGGCATTGTCGTAGAAACGCAGGGCAATTGCTGCCGGGCGCACCAGGCTGATCTTGCCGGCGACGTCGGATCGGGAATAGCCCGCCGTCGGCACGCCCACGAAGTTGCCTTCACCGTCGATCGCCAACCCTCCTGAATTGCCAGGGTTGACCTCAGTGTCGGTCTTGATCCATTCGAATTCGCCGTTGTTGTCCTCATCCAGGAAGCCGGAGACCACGCCCTCCGTGTACGTGACGGTGGCGCCGCCTAGCCCTGGATAGCCGATCACTGCCAGCCGGTCGCCGGGCAGCAGATCGTCGCTGTTGCCGCGCGGCAGCGTTGTCAGGCCGAGATTTGCTGGCAGCGCGGCGCGCGCGTCGTCCAGCAAACCCGTGATCTGCAGAATTGCCAGGTCGTATTTCAGGTCGTGGCTGATCATCCTGGCGGCGTAGCGCAACACGGGCGCCCCGCGCAGGTCGTTGGGCATGACGCCAATGCCCGCAAAGCCCTCGTCGTTGTAGAGTTCGCCGGTGTCCGGGTCGCCCATCACGTGGTAGTTGGTGAGGATCAGCCCCTTGTCGGCATCCATAACCGTGCCGCTGCCCGTGTCGTACAGATCGCCAGCATTGTCGGGCACCAGGATCAACACGGTCGCTTTGAGCGCACGTTGCAGGGCGGTGCGGTCAATGGCGCTGGCCTGTTCGTCGGCGAATGCACCGCTCAGCACAAAGAGGAGAGCCGCCAACAGCGCCAACCGCCGCAGCGCGCGGTCGCGATGTGCATGGCGGCGTTGGTGCAGGAGCGCCATGAGTCGATAGCGCGGCATCAGTTGCCTCCTTCCTGTGTGGCGGCGCCGCTGGTGAAGCCGTCGGCGGCGGTCGCGGCTGGCGTCGGCCTGGCAGCCTGCAAGCGCAGGCTGTTTGTGACAACGGCGAAATCGCGCGCATTGGCCGTCCAGTCGGCGGCGTCGGCGCGCAGCGAGACCACATAGAGCACGCCGTCTTTGACGAACAAGATATCTTGCGCCTCCACGACGACCGGCAGGCCAGTTGCGCCCGCATCACGCGTCGGGTCGGCGACGAAGCCATACGTTGCGGTCATGGCCGGGAGGCCGCCCAACACTTCCATCGACGCAGCCTCCAGCTCGCGATAGTTGCTCAGTTCGGTCGCCAGCTTCAGGCCGCGATCGAAGCGCGCCATCTCCAACGTTTCGTCTGGACGCAGCGGGCGGCTGGTCACCTCGATGCGGCTGTCGTAGGTGCTGGGGCTGCCCAAATTCACCGCAGTAAAGCCCGCCGCATCGGCGTCGCGCAGCACCCATCGCTCCGGGTAGGCGATGCGCAGGCCGCCATCATTGACGCTCGCCAGCTTGCTGGCGCTGTAGACCTGATTGCGGATGCCCAGCGCCAGGAAGAGCGCAAAGAGCACCGTTACCGTGACAGCAATATCGTTGCGCCACTGTTCTCGCGGGCCCGGCGCGGCGTTGGTTGGGCTGGGCTTGATCAGGCGATCCACCCACAGGGTCATGCTGCACCCCCTTCATCAGTGGCAGGTTTGGCTTCCCAACTGTCGCCGCTGGCGGAAAGTTGCGCCACGCGCGCCGTCTCTTCATTGGCGCGGCGCACCAGCCAGGCGACAGCGCCCATCATCACCAGTGTCAGGAAGATGCCCAGCAGCAGGTCGCGCCAGGGCTCGCCCCCAAAGCTGCTGGCGCCGGTGCGTTCGATCAGGAAGAAGTACAGGCCGGTGAACGCTGCGGCCAGCAGCACGCCGCCGGGCAGGTAGACAAGAGGCGTCTGCTCGAAGCGCGCCTGGCCGATGAAGTAGCCGAGCACACCGGCCATGCTGGCGTAGCCCAGCGTGTCGACGACCACGCGAATCGAGCCGATGTTGAGATCGACGCCGCCATGCTGCATCACGTAGGCAAAGTTGTTCACTGTCGCCACGCCCAGCCCGGCGGCCACGGCGTAGATCACCCCGTCCAACCGCTCGTCAAATTCTGGATTGTCGAAGACCACAACCCGCACGGCGCCGTAGATGATGGCGGCTGCCACCATGCCCACCACCAGAATGTCGCCGAGGAGCTGCGACCACCAATACGCGCCCAGCCAGCTCTGCGTGTCGAAAATGACATTGAAGACCGGCAGATGCAGGGCGGCAGCCAGCAGCAGGCCGGTGAGGTAGACGCCAGCGACCAGCCGCTTGGGTTCGGGCTCGACGCGATCGAGGCGGTAGAAGATCAGCAGCCACAACAGCGCCGGCGTCACCGCCATGATCAACCCCAGGGCGATCAGGCCGGTCTCGTTCAACGCAGCGCCAACGCCAGCGAACAAGTTGAGAATCGCCACGAAGATTAACAGCGCAACCAGCTCCAGCGTGATGGAGCGCAGGAAACTGGGGCGGCGGGGTGGTGCGGCGGTCGGCGGCCCGCTATCAGGTGCGACGCTTGCTTGCACAGTGCTCTCCTCTCAGGATCAGTACGGTTCGGATAAGGGCGTTATCGGCAATTTTGTTTGACATAGCACAGGAATAGGCAGTAAGATGGGATTCACCTCGCACCGCATGTGAAGATGGCTGCGAATCAGCGCAACAGTCGTTGCTTAGTTGTGAATAACATACGTTGGAATGTCCGTCAACTCAAAACCAGCGCAGGCTTTGGTCTACACACCCAAAGCGCTGCATCAACTCATCGCCTATTTGCGCCACCAACCGCGTTTCGCCCTCGACACGGAAAGTGACAGCCTGTACAGCTACCACGGCAAAGTCTGCCTGATTCAGATTTCGGCGCATGACGATCACCACGCGCCGGAGACGTCGGAGATCGCTGACTTCCTGGTCGATCCGCTGCGGCTCGAAGATTTGACGCCGCTGGGCGAATTGCTCGCCGACCCTGCCGTCGAGGTGGTGATGCACGCCGCCGACAACGACATGCTCATGCTCTATCGCAGCTATGGTTTCACCTTTGGCCGCATCTTCGATACGCAACTGGCGGCGCGCATTCTGGGCTGGAGTCAGGTCGGCCTGGCGGCGTTGCTGGAGAAGCACTTCGGCATCGTCAGCAACAAGCGAATGCAGCGCACCGACTGGGGCAAACGTCCGCTGACGCCGCAACAGATTGCCTACGCGCAGATGGATACGCACTATCTCCTGCCGCTGCGCGATCTCCTGGTGGCGGAACTGCAGGCGCGCGGGCGCTGGGAAGAGGCGCAGGACGCGTTCGCAGCGCTGGTCGCCGCTGACCCTGCCGCCCGCACCCCAGAGGAGCGCACCTTCTGGCAGATGAAGTCCGTGCGCGATGTGCCACGCCAGCAACAGGGCGTGCTTGAAGCGCTCTGGCAGTGGCGCGAAGACGCTGCCCGCGCGGCTGATCGACCGCCGTTCAAGGTCGTCAACGACTCCGTGTTGATCGAGCTGGCCAGGCTGCAACCGGAGACGAAGGCGGAACTGGAAGCTGCGCCAGGGCTTTCGGAGCTACAGATTCGGCGCTATGGCGATGAGCTGTTGCGCGCGATCCAGTCGGGGCGGTCGCGCCCGTTGCCACCGTTGCCCAATGGGGAAAGCCGATGGGAGCAACAGTTGGACAAAGCGGCTCAGCTCTGCTATGACGCTTTGCGGCGTTGGCGCACCGAAACGGCGCGCGCACGCGGCGTCGATGCCGACATCGTGCTGCCTAACAGCACCTTGTTTGCCATCGCCCAAAGTCATGCCGCCTCGCTTGACGATCTGGCGCAACTGCCTGGACTCACCCCCTGGAAGTTGCAGCACTACGGCCCGGCGATTCTCGACATTCTCGCCCAAACTGCTGCGTTGCAGCCCGCTTGATCGGGGCAAACTGCGCGGCGTGATCTTTTTCGGGGTGAGGGCGCAACCGATCGCGCCCGTACAGGCGATTCCCCCAGATGCTCGAGGAAAATCTCTGCAATTGCCCGGTTGCTGGCTATCTGTTCTGCAATCGCAACGCCTCCTCCTGGAACCAATTCAGCCCCGGTGACGCTTAGTAGAGATGCCAGCGCACAGCCTCATTGCCTGCCGCGCTGGATACAGCCTTCCGAGGAGGGAAGCCGCCTATGTCAATCTTTCGCTTGCCCCTGACAAGAATGTTTCTACTGTTGGCGGCGCTGCTTGTCACCGCCTGCGCCAACCAACCTGGCGAGCCAGCCGGCGCCGCCGCGACGATCGCTGCGCTGACAACCGCCAATGCTGCGTTGTCGACGCAAGTGGCGGAAATGGCCGCAACGCCGGCTGCGCCCACCGCCGCGCCCGCCGTGGCTGTCGCCGCACCTGCCGCCGCACCTGCCGCCGCGCCCGTCTCACCGCTGACCGTTGCCCAACCCGCTACGGTGGAGGCGTCGGGTCAGCCGCTGCCGCGCCTTGTCGCCAACCTGCCGCTGGCGTCGCCAGGCGCAACGCTCAACGATCTGCGCTTCGACGCCGGCGCCAATCGCCTCTACATCGCCGACACCGACGAGCAGGTGCATGTGGTGGATGCCGCAACGTACACCGTGCTGGCAACGCTGCCGGCGTTGGGCAGCAACCTCGAACTCGACGCCCGCAACGGTCGCCTCTACGTCTATCGCGCCTTCGTGCGCGAAGGTGAAGCGCCCGCGATCCACGTGATCGACACAACCACGCTGACGGAAGTCGGTGTGCTGCGCGGGGGCGCCATTGCCATCGACGCCGAACGCAACCGCCTTTTCGTGGGCGAACCGTACACGTACAGCAGCACCGACGACGCGCCCGGCGTGCAGGTGATCGACGGCGCCACCTTGCAATTGCTGGGCGAAATCGACCAGCCCGGCGCACCGGTCTACAACCCGGCTCGCAACGAAGTGCTGATCGTCGCGTACACCGTCTACACTGCCGACCCGGAGACGCTCCAGGTTACGGGTGATCTGTTTCCAGAGCTGACCGACCTGAATCAGATCGGCTTTCTCTGGTGCAATGGCTGTCGCTGGGCGGAGCGCGCCTGGGTGTCGCCCGATCCTGGCATGATTGCGGTGGACATCCGCTCCCACTGCACGGGCAAGGGCTGCGGCGTCGAGGATGCTCCGCGCTGGCTGGACGCCGCCACGCTGGCGCCAATCGAGCCGGCGATTGCGCCAGAAGTGCAGGCGGGTTGCGGCACAGCCATCAGCGCCGTGAACGCCGTGGGCGGCCGTTTCTATCGCAGCCGTTTCTACAACCGTTATGTGGTCTATTCCAACCTGTTTGTCAGCGACGCTGCGGGCGCACCGCTCACGCTGCGCGATGGGCTCAGCATCGACTTCGTCAACGCACACACCGGTCAGGGCTATCTTCCCGACGGAACTGTACTCGACCTGGCGACGCTGACGCCGATCGGTCGTTGGCCAGCTGGGTGTGTGATGGGCTACGACGCTGCGCAGGGCCGTCTCTTTGCCAGGCGCGAAGGCGATCTCCTGGTCATCGCCGAGCAGGGCGGGGCGGCGCCAGAGGCATCGCCGCCGCGCCTGGAGACGCTGCCAGACGCCTGGATCATCGGCGTCAAGGTTTCACCCAATTTTGCTGTCGACGCCACGCTGCTGGCTGAGGTCGAGACAGGCGATCTCTATCGTTCCACCGACGGCGGCGCAACCTGGGCGAAATTGCGTGGGGGGCTGCCAGATGATGATTATCAAACCCTTTACGCGTTTTTCTCCCCCAACTACGCCGCCGACCGCACGATCTATGTCACTGGCCATCGCAGCGATTACTGGGGCTATGGCGTCTGGCGTTCCACTGACGGCGGCGATACATGGATGCCGCTTTGGCAGAATCTGGTGCATCTGCGCGGGGAAGCGATCCTGTTCGCCGACGACTTTGCCCAGAACCAGACGTTGGTAGTGAAAGCACGCTTCAACGACGTGCTCACCGGCGTCAGTGGCGCCTCCTATCAACAGTCGACCGACGGCGGGCTGAGCTGGACATTGGTCGTGACGGGCGATTACAGCACTGCGGCGGGCGAGACGCCGCTGCCACCGGTGAGCGAATTGTTGCCAGGTGCAGCAGGCAACCCCACACCGGTCGTCGAGCAAGATTTTGCATCCAATCAGGTGCGTTTCAGCGCCGATAGTCGCACCTGGCTCACGACGACGATCACGACGTCGCCGGGCGAACTGCTGCTGGGCGTCTATCCTGCCCCGGGCTATCCCGCTGACCCAACGCTCTACGTCGCAAGTGGCTCGTCACTCTGGCGTTCGTCCGACGCGGGCGTCACGTGGTCGCAGTGGGATGACGCCCGCTTCGCCGACCCCAACGACCTGGACAACAAGATGCGGGCATTGGCGCTCTCTCCTGTGTTGGCGGATGGCGGCTACCGCCTCTTCATCGGCACGGGAACCGGGCAGGTCATCACGCTTGACCCGGCGACGCTAATCTGGACGCCGCTGGCGGCGCCTGCGGGCAGCAGTGACGCGCTGGCCGGCGCAGCGCTGCTGCCGACGCCAACGCCAGCGCCGGCGACGCCGTTGACGGAGGCGCCGCCGCCCGGCTTCTATCGACCGGGCGGCGACCTGGCGCTGCGCTGGGAGGGCGATGCGCGCGTGCAGCAGGCGTTGGGTTGGGCGACGGCCGCCGCCGCAACGACCAGCCCTGCCGCCATCCAGCGTTTTGACAATGGCGTCATGATCTGGGTGCAGGAGACTGGGCGCATCTATGCCTTTCTAAACGATGGCCGCTGGTTCAGCTATGCCGACTCTTTTCGGGAGGGTGACGCTGAATTTGACCCCGCGTTCAGCCCGCCGCCCGGACGCGAACAGCCGATGCGCGGCTTTGGCAAGGTCTGGCGCGAGCACGCCGACCTGCGCGACGCCATCGGTTGGGCGCTGGCGAAGGAGGAGCCAGCCACCGCCGCCCGCCTCCCCTTTGAACGGGGTGCGCTGCTGCGCGTGGGTGTGTTCCTCTACATGATGATGGGAGAAGAGGCGGGGAGCTGGGAGTAACCGATCGCAGCCAGGGAGATTGATCGCGGTTTTGCTCAATCTCCCTGACTCAGCTCCGTGTGTCACCTTCCTGGAAGCTCTCAGCTTCCAGGAAGGTTGCTGAGCTAAATGCGTAAGTCCTGTCCCTGACTCAGCCCTTGATACGCCCGATCCAACATCTCAACGGTATGCCACAGCGGCAGGGGGCTGCCAAGCAACTCCAGATGCGTTCTGATTTGATTCATGCAGCCGATATTGCCGGTAATCACGGCGGCGGCGCCTGTGCTTAGAATGTTGCGCGCCTTGCGCTCGCCAATGGCGCGCGCCAGCTCCGGCTGCTCCAGGTTGTAGGTTCCCGCCGACCCACAGCACAGCTCTCCTTCGGGAATCTCCACGAGGCGCAGGTTGGGAATCTGACTGAGCAGGCGGCGCGGGGGCGCCGTCACACGCTGAGCGTGTGACAGGTGGCAGGCGTCGTGATAGGCGATCGTCAGTGGTTGCGCCAGCGGCGGCGGCGTTGCGATGCCCAACTCGTCGAGAAAGACGCTGATGTCGCGTACGCGACTGCCCAATGTGGCTGCCTGCGTCGCCTCTGCCATGCCGGCAAAGAGCAACTCATACTCGTGCATCCCTGACCCACAACCTGCCGCATTGGTGATGATGGCGTCGACGTCTGTCGGGAAGACCGCCAGGTTGCGTCGCGCCAACTCACGCGCCTGCGCTGCTTCGCCGATGTGTAGCGAGAGTGAACCACAACAGCCCTGCCCGCGCGGGATCACGGTCTCGACGCCGTTGCGCGCCAGCACGCGCAGCGTCGCCCAGTTGATCTGCGGCGCCAGCACTTGTTGCACGCAGCCTGTCAACAGCGCCACGCGGGCGCGCCGTTGCCCCTGCGCGGGATAGAGCTCCGGCAGGGGCGTCGCCGGTGGCAACGTCTCTGACAGCAAATCGAGCATGGCGCCAAGCGGTTCGGGCAACAGCCTGCCCAGCCAGCGCCCGATGCGTCCGCTCTGCACTGCCAGCCGGAAGCGATCGGGGTAGGGCAGCGTCTCCTTGACCAGCGTGCGCACGCTGCGCTCCAACAGTGGGCGATGGCGTGCTGCTTCGGCGCGGGCGCGGAAGGGCGTCAACAGATGGCTGTACTCCACGCCAGAGGGACACGCTGTCACGCACGCCATGCAGCCCAGGCAGCGGTCGATGTAGGGCTGCGCCTCCGCCAGCGGCATTTCTCCCTCGAGCACTTCCTTCATCAAGAAAATGCGCCCGCGCGGCGAGTCCATTTCTTCACCGAGCACTTTGTAGGTTGGGCAGGTGGCAAGACAGAAACCGCAGTGCACGCAGCTTTCGACGGCTTTTGCCATCGCTGCACCCTGTGGGCCAAGTGTTTCGACAGGAATCGCGTGTAACATGCGTCGCTCACAGAATTGGGAAACGATTGGAGGGGTCGAGCACGCGCTTGATGCGCGCCGCCAGCGAGGCGCCGGTGCGTACGCCCACAAAGGGCTGCGCCACATCCCCGCGCAGGATCAGTCCGCTCAGTTGCAACTGCGCCAGCAAGGCATCGAGCGCCGTCAGCTCGCCCGGCCAGGCGATCCAGACGGCGGCGCCCCCACCGAAGTAGCGCCGTTGTGCGCCGTGCGCGTGCAGCGCCTGCTCCAGGACAGGAATCGTCAGCAGGGTGACAGGCGTTTTGACCAGCGTCCACCCTGCCGGCGCCCAGCCAAAGTTGCCGCTATCCGCCCAAAATGCGGCTTCGTCGGGCAGTGGCGTCCCGCTGCCGAGCCAGGTGATCAGGCCCTGTTGGCGTGCATCGAGCGTTGTCGCCAGCCCGCCTTGCCGGATGTAGAGCACCGGCGCCTTGTCCTCGATCAGCAAGTCGAGCGCCTCGATGTCAAAGGTTGAACTGTTGAGCCGGGCTATCGTTGTCAGTGCATCATCGAGGGTGGGCTGCGGTGCGCGCACGGTGGCGTATTGCGGCGGTCGGGGAAAGACCTTGAAACTCGCCTCGACGATGACGCCCAGCCGCCCCACGCTGCCGACCAGCAGCCTGGGCAGATCGAAGCCAGCGGCATTCTTGACAACCTTGCCGCCGCCGCGCACCAGGCGTCCCTGACCATCTACAAAGCGCACGCCGATCAGAAAATCGCGCACACCGCCGTAGCGTTGCCGCCCTGACCCGCTGAGCCCTGCGGCAATCGCGCCGCCCAAGGTGGCGCCCGCAGCCACCAGCGGCGGGTCGAAGGGGAGATACTGACCGTGCTCCGCCAGCGCAGCCGCGATCTCCTGGAGGCGTGTGCCCGCGCGCGCGGTGAAGACAAACTCACCCGGCGCGTACTCGACGATTCCGGTCAGGCGATGCGTAGCGAGTACGATCTGATCCGGGTCTGCAGCGCTGAGCGGTGGCTTCGTGCCGCCGCCGCGCACGACGAGGCGCTCATGCGCGCAGATGGCGGACTGGACCGCCTCGATGCTTTCTGGTGCAATCATCGTTGTCGCTGTCATGGCGCCTGGTTGCCTATTCGCGTGAAAGGATGCCCTGGCGTTCGAGCGGGTGCAGGCCATGGCTGCGCAGCGCCGGGGCTTCGCCCGCCGGGAACATCTTGCCGCGGTTAGCGATCTCACCGGGGTCAAGGGCGCGCCGCAATTCCGCCATCACCGCCAGGTCGGTCTCTGTAAACATTGTCGGCATGTGTTGGCGTTTCTCCATGCCGACGCCGTGCTCCCCTGTGATTGAGCCGCCCAGGTCGATGCACATGTGGATGATCTCGCCTGCCAGCACTTCGGCGCGTTCCAGTTCGCCCGGCACGCGGCCATTGAAAAGGATCAGCGGGTGCAGGTTGCCGTCGCCAGCGTGAAAGACGTTGGCGACGCGTAGCTGGTGGGCGCGGCTGAGTTGTTCGATCGTTGCCAGCGCCTCACCCAGCCGGCTGCGCGGCACCACACCATCCTGCACCAGATAGTCGGGGCTGAGCCGACCGACCGCAGAAAAGGCGCTCTTGCGCCCTTTCCAGATGCGCGCACGGTCGGCGTCATCTTTGGCGACAGTGACTGTCTTTGGCCCAGAGCCTTCGATCACCTGGAGCAAGTGGGTAAACTCCGCCTCGACCTGGATGCGCTCGCCCTCCAGTTCCACGATCAACAGTGCAGCGGCATCGCGGGGGTAGCCAGCATGAACGGCTGCTTCCGCCGCTTCGATGGCGAGGGCGTCCATGATCTCCATTGCACCGGGCAACAAGCCGGATGCCACGACCTGCGCCACGGCATCGCCAGCAGCTTCCAGCGAGTCGTACGCCGCAAGCACGGTGCGATACAACTCTGGTTTGGGCAGCAGCCGCAAGGTGATCTCCAGGGCTACACCGAAGAGCCCTTCGGAGCCAACGAAGAAACCGGTCAGATCGGGGCCGACGCTTTCCAGGCTGGCGCCGCCGAGCTGAACGACTTCGCCGTCGGGCAGCACTGCCTTGATGCCAAGCACGTGATTGGCGGTCATGCCGTACTTCAGGCAGTGCGCACCGCCAGAGTTGAAGGCTACGTTGCCGCCGATGGTGCAGATGAGCTGGCTGGAGGGGTCGGGCGCATAGTACAAACCGTATGGTGCGGCGGCGCGCGAGACATCCAGATTGATGACGCCCGGCTCGACGACAGCGATGCGTTGCGCCGGGTCAAGCCGCAGGATGCGGTTCAACCGGTTGAGCGCGATCACCACGCCCCCCTCCACCGGCAGCGAGCCCCCAGAGAGACTGGTGCCGCTGCCGCGCGCCACGAACGGGACGCCATCGCGATGGCACAGCCGCACAATCTCGATCACCTCGTCTTGTGTTTCCGCCAGGACAACGGCGGCAGGGCGGGCGCGGAACGCCGTCAGCGCGTCCGATTCGTAGGGCGTCATCTCTGCCGCACGGCGCAGCAAACGCGCTGCCGGAATGAGACGTTCAAGATCAGGGAGTAAGCTGCCTGGTTGCATGTCGACTCCTGGATTCGTGCAAGTTGTCAGCATTGTAGCTGATCCGTGCGCACGAATCAACTGAGCAAGAGCGGTTGGGTCTGCTCCACGCCAGGGCGTGACATCGCTGCCAGCGGCGATGACTTGCAATGGCTGCCTCCAGCGTGGAGCAGACTTCGATCGGTCTGGACGCACGCGAAGACATTCAACTCGCTGTATGTGACAGGCTCAAACATCTGACTCTTTACAAATTCTTTATTTGCGCCGCATAGTAGAGTTATCAGGAATTATCTGTTGTTATCCAAAGGATCGGTGATCAGATGAAACGCCATCAGGTTGCACTCATCATCGCGCTGGCATGGCTGGCCGCGATGGCGTCTACGTCACTCGTGAGCGGTGGGTCTGTCGCTGCCACAGCGCAGAGCCCATCACTGAACCCCATCACCTTTGTCGCGCCCGATGACGCCCTGGCGCCAGCATTGCAGGCGGCCCGCCTGGTCGTGCGGGCGCACGTCGAACAGGTCGTCAGCCGCTGGGCGGACGATCGCTCTCATCTTCAGAGTGAGAGTACGTTAACGCTCCATTATGTGCTGCGGGGGGCGGTGGATGGCCCCCTCGTCGTCCATACCATCGGTGGGTATCTTCCGGCGGAGAACCTGGCTATGGTGGATGCAGAGGCGCCGACGCTGACGGCGGGCGAGGAAGTGATTCTGTTTCTGGCGCCGGCGCGCAGCGGCTACACGATTGTCGGGCGCCACGATGGCAAGTACACTGTATACGGGCAAGCGGTGTATTACGCTGGCGCACGGGGCGGTGAAGCGCTGAATGCTTTCTACGCCAGGCTTGCCCGGCTCGCACCAGACATTACATTGCCAAAAGGTTGGGCGGAGCTGGAGGCAAGTCTGCAAGCCTCGGCGCCGGTGCAAGCTGCGGATTTTGTCTACAATCAACGGAAGTGGCCGGATGCGATTGTGCCATTCTACGTGAATCCGAACTCCGCCAGGATGAACGCCGGCAACGGCACACTCGATGACTTCCGGTCAGCCATTCTGAACGCTGCAACGACCTGGAGCATGGTGGAGTCCGCCGATTTCACGCTGGAGTACGCTGGCGCAACGACCGCCACGGCTTCAGCCTACGACCGCACAAACAATGTGTTCTTCATCGACAAAGGGTTGGTCGACAGCAACGGGCTGCGTCAACCGCTGGCAACGGCGACGGTCTGGTTCAGCAATGGGGTCATCCTGGATGCTGATGTCGCCATCAACGACGCCTATCCATGGGACGCAACCGGACAGCCGGATCGCAGTGAAGTCGACCTGGAGAGCGTAGCGGCGCACGAACTTGGGCACTGGCTCTCGCTTGGTCACGACCCAGATGGGCGCGCCGTTATGTATTACGCCATCACGACAGGAACGCTGAAGCGCGTGCTCTTCGACAACGACCGTCGTGGCATCGAGTTCATCTATCCATGCGCCGCCGGTCAGGTCTGCAACCCGACAGCGACGCCGACATCCACACCCACCGCGTCACCGACGCCGACAGCGACGCCCACCGCGACGGCGACGCCCACGGCCACCCCAACGATGGCGCCGACGCCCACGCCGGCGACGCAGATCATCACGCACGACGGGGGAGGGGTCGTGGAGTACGCCCCCGACGCCAACAGCCACATTGCGTTGCTGGCGCCGCCCCACGCCGTTGTGACCGACACCATCGTCACGATCGCGCTGACCAGCGCAGCGCCAACGCCGCCGGCGCATCATCACCCGGTGATGAGCTATTTCCGCGTGCACGCCGGGCCGGTTGGCATGGAGCAGAGCGCAACGTTCTTTCAGTTGCCGGTTACGCTCACGGTTACGTACAACGCGGTTGCGGGCAGGAGCAGCAGCAGCGAATCGCTGCGCTTTCTGGCGCTCGATGAAGCCAGCCAGAGTTGGGCGCAGTTTCCGTATGAATACGCAAGCGAGGACAGCGACACGCAACGTGTAACAGCCATGATCCAGCAGCCATCGGTCTACGGGCTGTTCCGTGTCGATCACGCGCTCTATCTGCCGCTCACGCAGCGATAGGTGATGTGACACCGGTCAAATGGAAATTGGCTTGGCAATAGGGGCGAGGGGCGAGTTGCGAGGGGCGACGGCTGCTCCCTACTTTCAGCGTTTGTTGTGTCGATACGGCATGAGGATTGGGTTGAAAAGTTGGTTTGATTGGTTTGAAGAGTCGGTTTGAAGAGACGGTTTGAAGAGACAGTGGCGCCCGAACTGCGGGCGCCACTTATGGGAAGATCAATTCCCACCACTGCCGCCAGGGCGCCTGACCTTCTGCCTCTGGCGGGCTGACTGACTCCACTGCCGGGGAAGACGTCGGCGTCGGGCCTTCATAGACAACGACCGGCAAGTCTCCTTCCTGCACTAAACCAATGTCGTCGCGCGCCAGCAACGCGAGGTAATAGGGGTCTTGCACGCGCTCCAGTTCAGCCTGTAGATTGGCGTGGCGTTGGCGGCTGGCGGCAACCTGCTGGCGCATGGTGGTGATGTCCTGGCGCGTCTGCTCCAGCCTGGCGAGGCGCTCGAAGTACCCTGCGGCGAAGACAACGCACAGCGCGACGAGCAGCAAGAGCAAGAGTCGCGGATTGCGCCGGCGTTCTGGCTCGGTGGAGGGTGCCAATGGCAAGGGTGGCGTCGTCATACGTATTGACAGTGTATCACGACTTCAGGGTGAAAATCAATCTCTTTATAAACAAAAAATCGATGTGCAATGAAAAATGCGAGCGCCAGACAAAAAAAGAGGAGGCTCACTTGAGCCTCCGTGTGCCGCAGGAGGGACTTGAACCCCCATGAGCGCTGTGCCCACTACGCCCTGAACGTAGCGCGTCTGCCAATTCCGCCACTGCGGCGAGTCCGAGCATGAGCCCGATTCATTTGCAAAGGAAGCATATCACTGCGGCGACAGTGTGTCAAATCTGGATTGGTGCGGTGGTGCGGGGGCCGATTCAATTGCCGCCTGCGCCGGGGGGATTTCCTGGCTCGCCAGTGGATGCCTGGCTGACAGGAACGCGCCGGGCGTCGATGTACCAATCGGCGAAGCCAGCAAAGCGCTCAGCGGGGGCGTTGAGCGCGCCAATGTGGACATCTTTCACGCGGGTGCTCACGCCGTAGGTGTAGAGTGGATGAAACAACGGCAACGCTGGCAGCTCTTCAGCAAAGATCGTCTGGAATCGAGTGTAGAGCGTTTTCCGTTCCGTTTCGTCCGTGATCTGGCGTGCAGCTTCCATCAACTGATCGGCTTCGGCATTTTGCCAGCCGGCGTAATTCTGCCCGTTGCCCTCAATCTGGCTGCTGTGCCACTGCGGATAGGGGTCAGGATCGCCGACCTGGTTCCAGTCGGTCAATGCCGCCTCGAAGATGCGCGGCGCCAGGAAATCGCTCACAAGGCCGCTGAATGGCACAGCCTGCACGTCGGTGCGTACACCGATTGCGGCCCAATCCGCCGCCAGCTTCGCGCCGATCTGCTGGTGCAGGGTGTCGTCTTTGACAAGCAAAATGAAAGCGAGCGGCCTGCCATCCTTGTCGCGCACACCGTCGCCATCGCTGTCGCGCCAGCCAGCTTGATCGAGCAACGTCTGCGCTGTAGCCGGGTCATAAGGATATTGAGGCGCATCCGGCGTGTAAGCCCAGTGCCCGGGCGCAAGCAGTCCACTCGCCACAATGCCTTGCCCGGAGAGCGCCTCTGCGATCAGGCGTGCGCGATCGATGGCATACAGGAGCGCCTGGCGCACGCTGCGATCCTGAAAAAAGGGTGCGTTGGGGTTGTTGACATTCAGCACCACATTTTCGTAGCCGGACTCGACCGATGAGAAGAGTTGGATATCGGTGCGGGCGGCGGCGTTCCGGGCGTCACCGGGCGCCAGCAGGCTCAAGCCATCGATCTGCTGAGATTCGAACGCAGCGATCACGTTGCCATAGTCGGGAAAGAAACGAAACTCCAACGCTGAGATAAAGGGAGAGGCGTCGCCGTTGACAGGACTGGGCTCGAGGCGCACGTGATCTGGCGTCATCTCAACGATGCGCATCGGCCCGGCGCCGATAGGGTTTGCCGTCAGTGGTTCAGTCACCAACGTCCGCGCCGGTGTTGCCTGGTAGATATGCTGCGGCAGGATGCCGACAGTGGTTAAGTCCAGAAATGGGGCAAAGGGCTGCGGCAAGGTGATCTGAAGTGTGCGGTCATCCAGCTTTTCGACCGTCACGCTGCGCCATGGCGCCGGCAAACCCGGAATCTCCGCCAATCCTGGGTCTTGCAGAATCGAATAGGAGAAGATCACATCGTCAATGGTGAGGGGGCGGCCGTCATGCCAGAAGAGGTCAGGTTTCAGGCGAAATTGATAGATGCGGCCTTCAGTGACAGTCCAGCTTTCCGCCAGGTCGGGCACGATGCGACCATTTTCGCCCAGGCGCGTCAACCCACGATAAACGAGCTGGCAGAGGTCACTGTCGACATTGTTGCTGTGGCTCTGACACCAGACCGGGTGCAGGTATTGAGGAAGCCCTGCGACGCCTTCACGGAAGACGCCGCCCTGGTCGGGAACCAGTACTGTGGGCACGGTGTACGTGGCAAAGCCGAGCATGACCACCAGCACGACGATCGCCGCCAGCGCGATCACTATCAGCCAGCGCATGCGCTGCCCCAGGCTGTCAGCCGGCGCAGCCACACCGTTCGCCGCCGATGACCGGGTAGTAGGTGGCATTTGCATCTGTCAAATCAGGTGAAAAAAGCGGATAGGCGAGTCCTATCCGCTTGCGAGGTGCAGAACGTACTCTAACCAATCATGACGGTGACAAGGGCGAGCAAGAGGAAGACGCCTGTCAACACAAAGGTCAACTGCCATAGCGTTTTCTCGATGCCACGCCGCGTGCGGTAGATGTCGCTGCCGCCGAAGACTGCGCCGAGACCGGCGCCTGTTTGCCCCTGAATGATGACTACTGAGATGAGCGCAATCGCCACGATATCCAGCGCAATCATCATAAATGTTGTGATATTCATTGAGTCTTACCTCATGATTTTTGCCTAAATTGGGCTTACGCAGATTTTAGTGCGTCACCTTCCTGGAAGCTCTCAGCTTCCAGGAAGGTTGTTGAGCTAAATGCGCAAGTCCTGCTAAAGATCAATGCACCGTACAAGCGCATAGAAATTCAGTATAGCAAGGACTATGCCAGGCGCCAAATCTATGACGGATGGGATGCCAACTCGATCCGCAGTATGTCTCTGCTGGCGGCAAAAAACCCGGCAGGCATCCACCAACCGGGTTGGTCAGGCTTGTTGAGATCGTAGCGATACACGCACCAACGCCAGGAGCGCCGCCTGCGCGGCTCCATCCGCACCAGCGCCGTGAGCTGATACGTTTACGCTTGAGGGGCGGAGGTGTCGCCATTCACCGACTTTTCGATGGCGGCGTCGGCCTGCGCCTTCTTCTGGGCTTCGAGTCCGGACTCTTTGCGGAATTCTCTGATGCCCTTGCCTACTGCCCCAAAGACTTCCGGCAGCTTGCCGACGCCAAAGAGCATCGACACAATGATGAGAATCAAGATCAATTCGACAGGGCCAAAATTAAACGGCAACATGTATGGTCTCCTTAGGATCTAGCACGCAGTGCACTCTATGGCGCCGGTTGGCGTCTGGCGTCTATTATAACACGCCAGACGATCTGCGCAAGTAAACAATCTTGGGCTTACGCAGATTCTAGTGTGTCACCTTCCTGGAAGCTCTCAGCTTCCAGGAAGGTTGCTGAGAGCTTCCAGGAACGTTGCTGAGCTAAATGCGTAAGCCCTACAATCTTGATTCTGAAAACGACCGTTTGTGCTAAAATGTCGTTCTATGTTGATGGAATTACGCATCCAGAATTTCGCGATTATCGATGACTTGCGGCTGGAATTTGGCCCTGGTCTCAACATCCTCACCGGCGAGACCGGCGCCGGCAAGTCGATCATTATCGATGCCGTCGGTTTGCTGCTTGGCGACCGCGCTGCCGCCGAGTGGGTGCGCGCTGGCGCCGACCTGGCCAGCATCGAAGCCGCGTTCGTGCTGCCAGCCGACGCTGAACGCGCGACCGCCATCAAGACGTTGCTCGAAAGCGAGGGGCTGGACGACCCGGATAGCCCGCAGTGGGTGAGCTTGAGCCGGGAAGTGCGGCTGAATGGTCGCAACGTCTGCCGCATCAACGGGCGCAGCGTCAGCCTGCAGATGCTGGCGGAGGTTGCCGGCTTGCTGGTCGATGTGCACGGGCAGGGGGAGCACCTGGGGCTGTTGCAACCCAAGACGCACATTCACCTGTTGGATCGTTTCGGCGCACTGGCGCCGCTGCGCGCCCAAGTCTCCGAACGTGTAGCAGAGTTGCGCCGTATCCGCAGCGAGTTGCAGAAATTGCGTCAGGATGCGCGCACGATTGCTCAACGGCTCGACATGCTCAGCTTCCAGGTCGAAGAGATCGCCGCCGCCGCCTTGCGCCCTGGCGAAGATAGTGAGCTGGAGTCGGAGCGGCGGCGACTGGGCAACGCCGAAGCGCTGACGAGCCTGGCGCAGACCGCCGCTGCCATCCTCAACCAGGGGGATGGCGAATTGCCCGGCGCCATCGACATGGTGAGCGAGGCCGTGGGGCGCCTGGAGAAACTGGCGCGCATCGACCCCGACATGGCGCCGCACGCCGACGAGGGTCAGGCGTTGATCGAGCAACTGAGCGATCTGGCGCGCACGCTGCAAGATTATGCCGATGCTCTGGAGTTCAACCCGATGCGGCTGGCGGAGGTTGAAGAGCGGCTGGAATTGATCGCCAACCTGAAGCGCAAATATGGCGACACGATCGAGCAGATCAACGCCTTTGGTGCAAAGGCGCGCCGGGAGTTGGAGGAGTTGAGCAACTGGGAGGCCAAGACCGCCGACCTGGAGCAGCAGGAAGAGAAGCTGCTGCGCATCGTCGGCAGGCTGGGCGCTGAGTTGAGTCAAAAGCGTCAGGCGGCTGGCGAAACGCTGGCGCGCCAGGTCGAGCAAGAACTGGCCGACCTGAAGATGGTGCGGGCGCGTTTCGGTGTGTCGATCGCCCAGAGCGAGCATCCTGAGGGCGCCCACCTGCCCGACGGTCGTCGCGTCGCCTTCGACAGCACCGGCGTCGATCAGGTCGAATTTCTGATCAGCGCCAACCCTGGCGAGCCGCTCAAGCCAATGGCACGCGTCGCCTCCGGTGGGGAGACGGCGCGGTTGATGCTGGCGCTCAAAAGCACGCTTGCCCACGCCGATGCTACGCCAACCCTCATCTTCGATGAGATCGACCAGGGCATCGGCGGGCGCGTCGGCGCCATTGTCGGCCAAAAGCTGTGGCGGCTGACGGGCGCTGCGGCCGGGCAGAATGGCGCCGGCGTCACCTCGCATCAGGTGCTCTGCATCACACACCTGCCGCAGCTTGCCGCCTTTGGCGACCATCACTACACCGTCAGCAAGCAGGTTGTCACGGAGGAGGACGGCGAGCGCACGCACACCGTTGTACGCACGCTGGCGGCGGAGGAACGCATCGTCGAGCTGACGCAGATGCTTGGCGCTCACAGCGAAGCCGGACGCCGTTCGGTGGAAGAGATGCTCGGTGAAGTGGCGCAGGTCAAGCGCGGCGCGCTGGTGTTGTCGTGACGGCGCGTTTTGCATCGCTGGGGCGCGTCACTGCCAGTACACGTGGGCGCAAATACTCCGCTGGTTGCGTGTCACGTGCTGCGCAGCGAGACGGAGCACGCAGTATGCAACACGAGGTGCGCCACTGCGGCTTCCGCTCGTTGCGGTGATCACAACGATAGTCAGTGAATCTCTCACATAGATTGGACATCCATGACCAATACCTGGCGAAAGTACCTGACCGACTATAACGAAGGGCTGGGCCTCGTCTATGAACGTTTTGTCCTCAACGATTTCCTTGAGCGGCTGCGGCGGCAGTACGCCATCCAGAGCGTGCTGGAGGCGCCCCTGTACGGCATGGCGGGCGTCAGCGGCATCAACGATGTGACGCTAGCGCGCGCTGGCGTTGCAGTGACGATGGTGGACGATACGCCCGAACGCATCGCTGGCGTGCAGCGCATTTGGGCCGAAGATCTGCGCCTGCCGGTGAACCTGGTCTGCATCGACCCTGGCGCCTGGGGACGCCTGCCGTTTCCTGACCGCAGCTTCGACCTCACCTGGGAGTGGGCGGGGCTGTGGTACATCGCCGATCCGGCCGGGTTGCTGCGCGAACTGGTGCGCACCAGCCGCCATCTCGTCTTCGTCGCAATGCCCAACAACATCCAGGTTGGTTATTGGATGCGCAAGCTGGTGATCGACCGTGAGTTCTTCGCCACGCACGACGAACGCTGGACTGAGATGGGGCGGATTCGGCGCATTCTCGAAGCCGCGGGCGTGCAGATCATCGAGGAAGGGGTGCTCGACACACCGCCCTGGCCCGATACAGTGATGCCCGCCAACGAAGTGCTCAAGCGGCTAGGCGTGCGCAGCCAGGCGTTGGAGGCGCAGTTCACCGGCGAGGGCTGGCAGTGGAGCACCATGGCCTACTACCTGGATCAGGAGCCAGACCTGCGCGACCGGGTGATGCGCTACGCCTGGCTCGACCACGCGCCGCTGCCCTGGCAGGTTAAATCGATCTGGGCGCATCATCGCTATCTGGTGGGGCGCGTGCCGGTGCAGTGAAGGACAGGCGCAGCAGACGAGGCAAACCTATGTGACACGCGCCGCGCAAAAAAGGACACGTGTCACGTGCAATCACGTCATCTCTCCGTATCATATCTAAACAGTAAATGTGAAGGAGGAAACTCATGGTGAGCCAACTGGCCGGCAACCCGGCGCCACGCACCTTGCTCCAAAGCATCCCGACCTTGATCGCGGCGTACTACACCCACCTGCCCGATCCAGAGAACCCGGCGCACCAGGTGGCGTTCGGCACCTCTGGTCATCGCGGCTCATCGTTGCGCAACTCCTTCAACGAACGACACATCCTCGCCATCAGTCAGGCGATCTGCGATTATCGGCGCGCAGAAGGCATTGACGGGCCGCTCTTTCTGGGGATGGACACCCACGCCCTTTCCGAGCCAGCAATGATGACTGCCGTCGAGGTGCTGGCTGCCAACGATGTCGAACTGGTGATTCAAGCCAATCAGGGCTACACCCCTACGCCGGTCATCTCGCACGCGATTCTGACCTACAACCGCAATCGACATGCTCATCTGGCCGACGGCGTCGTGATCACGCCGTCTCACAATCCGCCGGATGATGGCGGCTTCAAGTACAACCCGCCCAGCGGCGGCCCTGCCGACACGACGATCACCAAACAGATCGAGCGCCGCGCCAACGAACTGCTGCGCGGTGGGCTGGCTGGCGTCAAGCGCATGAACTGGTGCGCGGCGAAGGTGGCGCCCAACACGCACGAATACGACTTCGTGACCGACTACGTGGCGGACCTCAAGGATGTGCTCGATTTCGACGCCATCGTCGCTGCAGGGTTGAAGATCGGCGTCGACCCGATGGGCGGCGCCAGTGTGGAATATTGGGCGCCGATTGCCGAGACTTACGGCCTCGACCTCGTGGCCGTCAATGATCTCATCGATCCCACGTTTGGCTTCATGACGGTCGATCATGACGGCAAGATTCGGATGGATTGCTCGTCGCCCTACGCCATGGCGAGGTTGATCGAACTCAAAGACCGCTTCGACATCGCCTTTGGCAACGACCCGGATGTGGATCGCCACGGCATCGTCACGCGCAGCGCCGGGCTGCTCAATCCCAATCACTACCTGGCGGTGGCAGTGAATTATCTGTTCCAGCACCGGCCCGGTTGGCGCAACGACGCCGCCATTGGCAAGACGCTCGTCTCCAGCTCGATGATCGACCGCGTGGCGGTGAGTCTGGGGCGCACACTCGCAGAGGTGCCGGTGGGCTTCAAGTTTTTTGTCGATGGCTTGCTCAGCGGCGCGTTTGGCTTTGGCGGCGAGGAGAGCGCCGGGGCTTCGTTCCTGCGGCGGCGCGGTACGGTCTGGACGACCGACAAAGATGGCATCATTCTCGGCCTGTTGGCAGCGGAGATCACCGCTGTCACCGGCAAGGACCCGGGCGAGCATTACGCCGCGCTGGAAGCGCGCTTTGGCCGCGCCTTTTACGAGCGCATCGACGCCCCAGCCAATCGTGACCAGAAGGCGATTCTCGCCAATCTGACGCCGGACAAGGTGAAAGCCACCACCCTGGCGGGCGAAGCGATCACTGCCCGGCTCACCCAGGCGCCTTACAACCAGGCGCCGATCGGCGGGTTGAAGGTCGTCACTGAAAATGGCTGGTTTGCCGCACGGCCCTCTGGCACCGAGGATGTCTACAAAATCTACGCCGAAAGCTTCATCAGCGCGGCGCACCTGCACCAGATTCAGGCGGAGGCGCAGCAGATCGTCAGCGATGCGTTGGCGGCCGGGTGAGTTGCGACGCCGGGTGAGTTGCGACGAGAGTTGTGGGCGGTGGGCTGGTGGCGTAGCTGAAACAGGAAAGTACGGCGCAGTTTTCTGCGTCGCAAGTCATATCAACAAAACGTGGTCGCGTGGTCTGGCGGGCGCTGCGCTCGTCGCATGGCGCGACCCTGGAGAGGAAAAGTTGAGAACATCCTATGCGAATCACCAGTGCTGAAGAAGCTGTACGCGTCATCAAATCCAACGACCGCGTCTTTGTTCATGGCGCAGTGGCAACCCCCGCACAACTCGTTCTTGCCATGACCGCCCGCGCCAGCGAGCTGCGCGATGTCGAGATCGTCCATCTGCACACCGAGGGGCCGGCGCCGTACGCCTCCCCCGAATACGCAGAGAACTTCCGCACCAACTGTCTCTTCGTGGGCGCGAATGTCCGTGAAGCTGTCAATGAAGGCATCGCCGACTACATCCCGGTTTTCCTGAGCGAAGTGCCGGGCTTGTTCCGCAAAGGCATCATGCCGCTCGACGTGGCGCTGGTGCAGGTCTCCCCGCCCGATCGCCACGGCTTCTGCTCGCTGGGCGTTTCGGTGGATGTCGCCCGCGCCGCCGTGCAGGTAGCGCGCCACGTCATCGCGCAGATCAACCCGAACATGCCGCGCACGCACGGCGACGGATTGATTCACATCAGCAACATCGACAGCGCGGTCGTGGTGGATGACCCGCTGCCCGAAATCTCGCCCGGCGAACCGGGGCCGGTGGAGACCGCCATTGGCCGCTACGTCGCCGAATTGGTCGAGGATGGCGCTACTTTGCAGATGGGGATTGGCGCCATTCCCAACGCAGTGTTGGCTGCGTTGCGCAACCACCGCGACCTGGGCATCCATACCGAAATGTTCTCCGATGGCGCCATTGACTTGATCGAGCGTGGCGTGGTCAACAACGAGAAGAAACGCATCCACCCCGGCAAGGTGGTCAGCGCCTTTGCCATGGGCACGCGGCGTATGTACGATTACATCGACGACAACCCGCAAGTTGTCTTCCTTGATGTCGCCTACGTCAACGACACCGCCGTAATCCGGCGCAACCCGCGCGTTACGGCCATCAATAGCGCGATCGAGGTCGATCTGACCGGACAGGTGGGCGCCGACTCGATGGGCACGCGGCAATACTCCGGCGTCGGTGGGCAGATGGACTTCGTGCGCGGCGCAGCGCTCTCGGAGGGCGGCAAGCCGATCATTGCGTTGCCGTCGTCGACGTCGAAAGGCGTCTCGCGCATCACGCCCTATCTGCGGCTTGGCTCTGGCGTCGTCACCACGCGCGCTCACGTTCACTACGTGGTCACAGAGTACGGCATCGCGTATCTATACGGCAAGAACCTGCGTCAGCGCGCCCGCGCCCTCATCGATATTGCGCACCCCAATCACCGCGAGGAGCTGGAGAAGATGGCGTGGGAGCGCTTCAAGCGCTGGCCGGAGCACGTCTACGCGTGAGCATGGCGCAGGCTTGCGGCGCCGGACGACTCACCGTGGTGCGTCTTGCGCCAGAACATGCATCTGATGCGGCCCGGCTGCACATTTTGGGGCAGCCGGGCGCCTTTTTGACCAGCCTCGGCGCTGATGTGCTGACGGTGCTCTATCGCACGCTGCCGCAGTCGCCGACCGGCTTTGGCTTTGCCGCCATCGATCCCACGCGCCCGCAGCGGCTGCTCGCTTTCGTGAGTGCGACCACCAGCGTGGGCGCACTCTTCTTCGAGATGGGCACGCGACGCCTGCCGGTGTTTCTGCCGCCTCTGTTGCGTCGCTTTGCGGCTGACCCTGGCCTGGCGATGCGAGCAGTGCAGACCGTGATCTACCCCTTCCTGCATACGCCTCCGGCTGAGCTGACGCCGCCTGCGGAGTTGCTATCGATCATGGTGGCGCCGGAGCTGCGCGGCGTTGGCGTTGGCGCCCTGCTCGTCACGGCGCTGCTGGCGGAATGTCAACAGCGCGGCATTGCTGCACTCGATGTCACGGTCGATGCCGCCAACACAGGCGCGCAGCGTTTCTACGTGCGGCATGGCTTTGTCTATGCCGACACCTTCCTCCTCTACGGGCGGGCGATGCATCGCTATCAGGCGACTGTCGCCGCCAGCTCAGCGCGTGTACAGGCGTAGCGGCAAATGGGGGGCGCGGTTGAGATAGCGCACCGCCACAAACCCCTCGGTCAGAAAATCGATGCGGCTGATGGCAGTGTTGATGTGGCTGAAATGGAACGCGGGCTGCTCGCCGGCGTCCAGCAGCGCCTTGATCAACTGATCCATGAACGTGCCGTGCGTCACCAGCAGAATCACTTCGTCGGCGCGGCTTTCAGCCCACTGACGCAGGGTCTGCGCCACGCGTCGCGCACGCGCTGTGCATTGCGCCATCTCCTCGTAGCCGCCCCACCACCAGCCTTCGTCTGTGATTTCCGCCGGCAACACATAGGTTGGGAAGCGTTCAAGCATTTGTTGGCGCGTCAGCCCGCTGAAGTTCACCACCTCTTCGGTGCGCGGGTCGCCGGTGAAAAGACCGCCATGCTCGCAGATGTCCGTCCACACCTGCGGCGCCAGACCCAGCGCCGCTGCCAGCGGCGCGGTCGTGCAGAGCGCGCGCAACATCGGGCTGGTGTAGATCGCCGTCACTGGGCGCTCGCTGATGCTGGTGCGGCGCGCCGTGTCGGTCTCATCCGGCGGCGTGATATCGCCGAAGAAGTGCGCCAGCCGTTGCGCCTGCTCCACGCCAGCGGGGGTCAGCTCCGGTTCGTGGCTGCGTGTGGCGATGTATTCATCGTAAGGCAATGTCTCGGCCAGCAGATTGTTCATCGATTGGCCGTGGCGAACAAGCAGAAGTCTCACAGGGTTGACCTCACAGAGTGGGGACGGCTTTCGCCATCCGGTCGAGCATCTTTTCCAGGTCGCTTGTGCGTTCGGCGATGCTGAAGCGCACGTGACCCTCGCCAGCGGGGCCGAAGGCGCTGCCCGGCGTGCCAACAACCAGCGCATCGTCGATCAGCGCCTGCGTAATCTCCAGGCTGCTTTTGCGGGTTTGGGTGAAGCGCGGGAAGACGTAGAACGCGCCTTCGATGGGCGGGCATTCGATGCCGGGAATCTCCTCGAACGCGTCGAGCACCAGCCGCCGTCGTTGATCGTAGACCGCGACCATCTCCTTGACGCACGCCTGCGGGCCAGTCAGAGCGGCGACGCCAGCAGCCATCGTAAAGCTGGCGGCGGATTGGGCGCTGTGGGTCTGGTAGACGCGCGCCAGTTTCACAATTGGCTCGGGGCCGGCCAGCCAGCCCAGGCGCCAGCCCGTCATTGCGTAGGCTTTGCTGAAGCCATTGACAATGATCGTGCGTTCAGCCATGCCTGGTTCAGCCGCCAGGCTGTAATGTACGTTGTCGTCGTAGATGATGTGTTCGTAGATTTCATCACTGATCACGTACAGATCGTGTTGTTGCGCAACGTAGACGATGGCGTCGATCTCGGCGCGGGTGAGGACGCGCCCGGTCGGGTTGTTCGGGCTGTTGACCATCAGCGCCTTGGTGCGCGGGGTGACGTGCTGTTCGAGCAGGTCGGCGGTGACGCGAAAGTGATCGGCGCTGGTCAGGGGCACACGCACCGGGTTGGCGCGGTGCAGCAAGATCATCGGCGCGTAGCTCACCCACGAAGGGTCGAGGATCATCACGTCGTCGCCTGGTTCGAGCAGCGCGGCCAACGTGGCAAAGATCGCCCACTTGGCGCCTGGCGTCACCATGATCTGCGCCGGCGAGATGTGGTGAACGTTGTTCTCGCGCGCAAGTTTTTCAACAATAGCAGCCAGCAGCGCCGGCGTGCCGAACGCAGGCGGGTAATGCGTGTCGCCTGCTTCGATGGCGCGGAAGCCAGCCTCGACGATGTGGCGCGGCGTGTCGAAATCGGGTTCGCCGCCGGCCAGGCTGACGACATCTTTGCCTGCTGCGCGCAACTCGCGCCCGCGCTGCATCATCATCGTGGTAGGTGAAGGTGGCACGCCTTGCAGCGTGGAGGAGAGTGCTTTCATGATTGTCTGCTCGTCTGGTGTGGTGCGTCTCTGACGACTGCTGATGCTACTGGTTTCCGGGTCGGGCGCCTGGCGCACCGGCGGTTGCGATGCTCCGTGAGCGCTGGCGCCACCGCAACGACCTGGCAAACAGGCGTAATTTCACTTTGTGCAGTGTACCATCGAAGCTGCGCGGCGTGAACTTCGCACCCACCACGCGTCTACTTCACACGCGTCTACTTGAAAGGCGGGGCGAAGCTATTTGCGTAGGCATCCAGTCACGATTGGCGGCGTCGGGCTGTGCTATACTGGAAGCACGGACAGGCTGATGCAGGAAACGAGGCGTCGGGATGAAGCAAATCGGGATGATCTTGATCGGGTTGTTGCTGGTCGTCATGCTCTTTGGCGTGGCGGCAGCCAGTGTCGCCACAGACGCACCGCTGGCGCAGCGCGCCATCAGCACCCCATCACCCACGGCGGTGTTGCGGACAACGCCTGGGGCGCGCCCCTTGCCGATCCTGGCGCCGGTCACGGCCACCGTCACAGTGAGCGGCACGCCGGCGCTGACGGTCACCCCTTCGCTGACAGCGACGCAGAGCCTGGCGCTGCCTGTACGCGCCACGCCGACGCCGGTGCAGCGCGCCACACCCACCGTCGCCCCCTCTGGCGCCGACGCGCCGGCAGGGATCGTCAATTTCAGCGCCAGCGCCGCCCGCTTACGCGGGCAGATCGAGTTGCGGTGGGAGTACGTTGGTGAGGCGTTTGAAGGCGTCTTCACCGTCGAACGTTCGGCGAATGGCGGCGCCTGGCGTTATGTGGCGAGTTGCACGCAACCCTACGCCGCGGACGAAAGCGCCTATCGCTGTCGTGAC
>Ga0272446_1002294_pt1 | contig 26293 bp, 28 predicted proteins | sample YNPCB0061_FD_194587 | JGI IMG/M metagenome (GOLD analysis project Ga0272446, IMG submission 194587) | Hot spring microbial mat communities from Yellowstone National Park, WY, United States - YNP-CB-006-1 | ecosystem: Environmental > Aquatic > Thermal springs > Hot (42-90C) > Sediment | place...
TCCACAAGACCGCCTTTGCGGCAGCCGATGAGACAGCCCGCTACACCATGACCGGCGTGCTGTTTGAACTCGAGGGCAACGTGTTGCGTCTGGTGGCCACGGACGCCCGACGCTTAGCGCTGAGTACGGGGGTAGCGACGGAGGTAGGCGGGCACACGACGCGCGGCTACACGCCGATTGTGCCCAAAAAGGCGATGGCTCTGCTGGAACGCAACCTGGCGGCCGACCCCGAGGAAGTGGTCAAGCTGTGCATTCGCCCCAATGACGTGCTGTTCCGCACCGAGCGAGCCGTCATTTACAGCCGCCTGGTGGATGGCCGCTTCCCCGACTACAAGAGTGTGATCCCCAGCAAGACCACGGTGAGCGTGACGCTCAACGCCGGTAGCTTTTTGGCGGCGGTGCGGCAAGCGGCCATCATGACCGACAACGACAGCAAGCGGGTGACGTTTGCCTTCACGCCGGACAAGTTGACGCTGCGAGCGCAGGGGACGACAGCCGGCCGCTCCAAGGTGGAGTTGCCGTTGACCGACTATGCGGGCCAGCCAATGGAGATCCATTTCAACCCGGATTATCTCGCGGACATGCTCAAGATACTACCGGCCGACTCCAACCTGGAACTGAAGATGATCGATCCGGGCAAGCCAGCCATTTTTCAGGCTGGCCCGCACTACCTTTACTTGGTGATGCCGCTGACATGATCCGCCGTGACCGACCTGAGAAAGGCCCCGAAACGCTAGCGGAGATCCTAAGCCAACTCTTCACGGTGCGTGGTTGGGGTCGGCGTTCGGAGCGGTTGCACCTGGAACGGGCCTGGGAGCGGGCAGCCGGCGAGCGTTTTGTGGGCAAAACCTGGGCCGCGGCCTTACGTCGCGGCGTATTAGAAGTTCATGTCGAAAATGCGGTCTTGATGCAAGAACTCAACTCGTTTCACAAGAGGCGGCTGCTAGCAGAGTTGCAACGCCAGCTTCCCGGCATGCCGATTCGCGATCTTCGTTTCAAAGTCGGGCTGCCCGAGGGAAACGATGCAGGAGGACAACAACGATGAGCGAACCATCCATTCTGGATTTGGATTCCACCGCCGAACTGGAACTACGCCGGCTGCAAGGTTCGGAAGCCTACACCAGCGAAGATTTCAAGGTGCTGCGCGATGAGGCCCACATCCGCGCCCGGCCAGGGATGTACATCGGCGACACCGGCACCCAGGGGCTGCACCATCTGGTGTACGAACTGATCTACAACTCCGTGGACGAGGTGCTGGCTGGCTTTTGCACCTTGATTGTCGTCAAAATCCATGTGGATGAAAGTTGTAGTGTCAGTGATGATGGTCGGGGTATTCCCGTGGAGATCCACGCCACCGAGGGGCGTCCGGTGCTGGAAGTGGTCATGACCACCGTCGGCGCGGGCGGCAAGTTCGGCAAAGGGGCCTACAAAGTCTCCCTGGGCCTGCACGGGATGGGCCTCAAGGCCGTCAACGCCCTCTCCGAATGGACCGAGGCCCAGGTGCAACGTGGTGGCCGCACCTATCGCCAAGAGTATTCACGCGGTAAAGCCACCACCCCGATCAAAGATGTCGGGGCGAGCAAGCGCACCGGCACAACTATCCATTTCCGCCCCGATCCGGAAGTCTTCCACGATGCCAAATTCCACTTTGACACCTTGGAATCCCGCTGTCGCGAATTGTGCTTTCTCAACAAAGGCTTGGCCATCAAACTCATCGACGAACGCACCAAACGCGAAGCCTTTTTCAAATTTGACGGCGGCATCGCGGAATATGTTGAATTTTTGACCAAGGACGAAAACCCCCTGCACAAGCCGCCCATTTACATCGACAAGACGGTGACCACCGCCAAGGGCCAGGACGTGCGCGTCGAGGTCGCCCTGCAATATACCGATGCCGAGGATGAACGCACCCGCTCGTACACCAACAACGGCTACAACCCGGCGGGCGGGACACACCTGAGCGGCTTCCGCGCCGCCTTGACACGCACCATGGGGGCCTACGGTTCGAAGAACGATTTCTTCAAAAACGTCACCCCCATCGGCGAGGACTACCGCAAAGGACTGACGGCGATTGTGAGCATTCAACACCCTGAGCCGCTGTTCAATTCGCAGACCAAGGAAAAGCTCAACAACGAAGAAGTAGAAAGCGTCGTATCCAGTGTGGTCTCCGAGGCGTTGGCTCGCTACTTGGAGGAAAATCCCAAGGAAGCGGCCCGCATCATGAAAAAAGTCGTCACCGAAGCCGAAGCGCGGGAGGCGGCGGCCAAGGCCAAGAAGGCGCTCAAGGAACGCAAGGGGTTGCTCACGGGGGGCGGCCTGCCCGGCAAACTGTACGATTGCAGCACCAAAGATCGCGACGAAAGCGAACTGTTTCTCGTCGAGGGCGATTCTGCCGGTGGCTCCGCCGTCGGCGGTCGCGATAGCACCTATCAGGCGATTTTGGCTCTACGCGGCAAGCCGCTCAATGTCGAGAAATCGTCGCGCCTGGACGTCCTGCTCGGCAATGAAGAAATTCGCAACCTCATCACGGCTATTGGCATCGACATTGGCGAAAAATTCGATGAAACCGACGAGAGCGAAAAAGCTGCCGAAACCAAAAGTAAAATCCGCTACGGCAAAATCATCATCATGACCGATGCTGACGTGGACGGCCAACACATCCGTACCTTGCTTCTGACGTTTTTCTATCGACAGATGCCTTTGCTTTTGGCCGAAGGGCGTGTGTACGTAGCCCGGCCGCCTTTGTATCGCATCACCGAAAAGAAAAACATCCGCTTTGCCCAGACCGCCGAGGACATGCACCGCGAATTGGTGGAACGGGGCACCAAAGGGACCCGACTGGCGATCTATCCGCGTCCTGATCCCGAGAGCCTCTTGAGCAACGAAACGGTGCCGGCCGGCGAGGTGCGGCGACTCTCCGAAAGCCAACTGCGAGCGCTCATGGAGTTGATGACGCCTCTAGAGCAGGCGATTGTTACTCTCGAACGACGCGGCATCTCGCTGGCCTCGTTCCTCCACAAGCTCAAGGAGGGTCGGCTACCGCTGTTTCGTGTGGTGGTCAGCGGCCGCGAGGAATGGTGCTACACTCGCGATGAGGTCGATACGCTGCGGCAACAGGAATCCAGCCGCCTGGGCCATGATCTGGTCGTGGACGACTTGGCCGCCGGGACCCATACTGGCTCGGGCAGCGTGCCAGACACCTTTTATGAGCAAGAGTTGCACGAAGTAAAAAAAATCAACGAAGGCTTGCGCGAGCTGGCGACATTCGGCTTGGAACCTGCCGACCTCGTCCCGCCTCAACGCATTGCGGGTCGCGAACCACCGCTACGGCTGAAGTTGGAGAGTGGCGAGTCGGCCAAGATCCTTGAGCATCTAAGGCAACTGATACCCGAAATCCGCCGCTTGGGCGAGCGGGGCCTGTCGGTGATGCGTTTCAAAGGGCTAGGCGAAATGAACGACCGCGAACTGTGGGAGACCACCCTCGACCCGCAACGCCGTGTCCTCATGCAGGTTCGCATGGACGATGCTATCAAGGCCGACGAAATGTTTCGCACCCTGATGGGCGACAAGGTCGAACCGCGTCGCGATTTCATCTACAAGCATGCCATCGAAGTGAAGGATCTGGATTTCCACGGAGCCTAAATCGGGCAAGCAACAGAGCCACTCGATTGCCTTGATACAATCGTTGCTCTCCAAACCTTTTGGGGAGAATTACCTGCTTGAGAGAACGATTTCGCTCACGAAATCGCTGGCGCATCGGCAATACTTTCCTCCAGACGACCTTGCCGTCTAGGGGGGAAGGATTGGATGAACGAGAAGGCCCGTCGCTCCTTTTCGGTCCCGGGTCAACCGACCGATGCGCCGCCCGGTTCCGCACGCAAAGTACGCGTCTTGATGGAACGCGCCGCTCGTCGCGAGCCTCTCTTCCATCCGGGCGACAACACCAACCGCCCGCTGCCACTAAGCAACAACGGCACGGCACTGAACCATGACAACAGCGACGATCTAGATCTGTTGGATATGGACCTGGCTGGTTGAGCTAGACTCCTCAAGATGCCTTGCTCTTGGGCCGCTTGCCGATGAAATATTTGGATTTGGGCGGGATGCCCAGTTGCGGTCGGTTGCCGGCACGGCGAGCGGCCTTGCGAGCGGCAATGCGTTTGCGAGCAGCAATCGTACGCGGTCGGGATTCCATGATTAGCCCTCCACCAGTTTAAACTCATCAAAAACGTCATCCTATCGCACCCTAGCCAGACTGCCAAGAGCAGCGAGTCGAAAGCAATCGCAGCGATAGGACGGAAATTGCGGCGACAGGATTTGAACCTGTGACCTCCAGGTTATGAGCCTGGCGAGCTACCGGACTGCTCCACACCGCACAGAAAGTCTACGCAGTGGCATCGTTTCTGTCTAGTGGGACCAGGACAGAATCGCTGTATTTTTCCAAGGGGTTGTCAGAACCAGGCCAATCCTTACAATAAGAATTTTAAGAACCTCCGAACCTCGCCCCGGAATCTCCATGGACAGGACGCCATGACCACCCAGGGGTTTGTTTTACAGCCACCCCCTTCGCTTGCCGGGTACGCTGATCGAGCGTAACGTAGCGATTCTGCTTAGCAAGCCGTCGAGTAAAGACGTGCGACAGGCCGTTTCGTCTGAGGTCCCCTTCACTCCATTCTTTTACCAGGAGTAAATTTAGGTAGTTTGTGAAAGACAGAGAAACTCGAATGAGGCTTCTTGCTATGTCCCGCGATCTCCGCAATTGCCGCTTGCTCCTTACAGGGGCCTCCAGTGGAATCGGGCGTGCCCTGGCCCACCAGGCCGCCGCCGCCGGCGCTCGTCTGGCTGTGGTGTCTCGCTCGGCGGAGAAGCTCGCCGCTCTGGAGCAGGAATTGCCCCCAGGCACTGCCCTTTGCTCGATCGTTGCCGACATCACCAAGCCCGAGGATCGCGAACGCCTGTTGCACACCGCAGCAGCACGCTTCGACGGTCTGGATGTGTTGGTCAACAATGCCGGCGTGGCCAGCTTCGGCCATTTTGCTACCTCCAGCGAGGCGATTCTGCGTACCGTTATGGAGACGAACTTTTTTGCGGCAGCGGAGCTGATCCGCTCGGCGGTACCGATTTTGGTGAAAGGAAAACAGCCAGCGATCGTCAACGTCTCGAGCATGACCGGTCGGCGCGGCATGCCGGCCTGGAGTGAATACTCGGCCAGCAAGTATGCCCTGTGCGGGTTGACCGAGGCTCTGCGTGGCGAGATGGCCCGCTTTGATATCGATGTGTTGCTAATCATTCCCGGTCTGACGCGAACGGATTTGCACCACAACATGCTTCGGAACGAAGGCCGCATGAAGATTGCCTTTGACAAGGGCCAAGCGCCGGAGAAGGTGGCAGCAACGATCTTGCGGGCGTTGAAGTACAACCAAACCGAGGTGGTAGTCGGTACGGAGGCTCGGTGGATCTTGTGGTTTAACCGCTGGTTCCCCCGGTTCACGGAGTGGCGTATCCAAAGCAAGGTCAAGAAGTTATACGCCCAAGGCTGATCACTGCGGCCATGCCGACTAAGATAGAAAGTAAACCAAGTGTCAAGAGGTTGTCAGCATGTGTGGGATCGCGGGAATGATTGACCTGACTGGCCAACGCCGCCCACTACCTGAGGGGGCACTTCAGGCGATGGCTCAGGCTATCTTCCATCGCGGACCCGATGAAGAGGGCTTCTTGCAACGCCCCGGGCTGGGCTTGGCCAACCGCCGCCTGAGCATCGTTGGTCTGGCCGATGGACGCCAACCGATTGCCAATGAGGATGGCAGCGTCAGCACGGTTTTCAATGGGGAACTTTTCGACTATCCCGAACTCCGCGCTCGCCTGGAAGCTCGGGGTCATCGCTTCCGCACCCACGCCGACACCGAAAACCTCGTACATCTGTGGGAGGATCACCACGAGACGCTGTGGGACCACTTACGAGGCCAATTTGCCCTGGCCCTGTACGACGAGAAGCGACAACAGGTAGTGCTAGGCCGGGATCGCGTCGGCATTTGCCCGCTGTACTGGACGCAAAGCGAGGGCTGGCTGCTGTTCGGCTCGGAGATCAAGGCCCTTCTGGCCAGCGGTTTGGTCGAGCCGCGTCCAGAGCCGCGCGGCATCAATCATCTGTTCACGTTTTTCGCCTTGCCCGGACCGGTGACCTGCTTCCAGGGTATCCAACTGCTGCCCCCGGGCCACTTCCTCGACATTCGCTTGGATACCGGCCGAGTCGAGCAGCGCGTTTACCACCGGCTGGAATTTCCGGATGCCGGCCAGGAAGACGTCCGCGAGGTCGAAACGCTCACCCGCGAATTCGAAGAGCTTCTGCTGGCCGCCGTCACCCGCCGTCTGCGGGCGGAGGTTCCGGTGGTGTCGTACCTCTCCGGCGGGGTCGATAGTAGCGTGGTGGTGGCGATGGCCAGCAAGGTGTTAGGTCGGCCGATTCCCGCCTTTACCATTCAGATTCAGGCCAAAGCCCTCGACGAGACGACCGAGGCGGGAATCGTGGCCCGGCATGTCGGCTGTGATCCGACTGTGGTGCCTGTGGGAGCCAACGAAGTCCTGCATACCTACCCCGAACTGATTCGCGCTGCCGAAGGGCCGGTGATCGACACCTCCTGTGCGGCGTTGTTGCTGCTGGCCCGCGAGGTGCATCGCCAAGAGTACAAAGTGGCCCTCACCGGTGAAGGGGCCGACGAATGGCTGGCCGGTTATCCCTGGCACAAAGTCCATCGGGCCTTGGGTTATCTCGATCTGTTGGGCTTGCCCCTGTCGCAATGGTTGCGGCGTTGGGGCATCTGGGCCTCGGGTGCGCCATCGTTTGCCTGGTCCAACGTCCGTCGCTCGCAAGCGGCCGTGGCCGGCCACAACGGTTGGGTGGACATCTACGGTCTGGTGGGAATGTCGAAGGTACGCTTCTTCAGCGACGAGATGAAAAGGCAGCTGGCCGACGTCGTACCGCTGGAAGAATTGGGTCTGGAGCCAGAGCGGATGAAGCGGTGGCATCCGCTGAACCGGGAGTTGGCGGTCAGTGCCCGGTCGCATTTGGCAGGGCTGCTGCTCAACGCCAAGGGCGACCGAGTGGCGATGAACTCGTCAGTCGAGACGCGTTATCCGTTCCTCGACGAAGAGGTGGTCGCCTTTCTGGCTCGGGTGCATCCTCGATACAAGTTCAAAGGCTTGCAAGATAAGTATCTATTGCGACGTGTCGCGGAACGCTGGCTGCCCAAAGCGATCGCCTGGCGCAAAAAAGCGATGTTTCGCGCTCCGTTTGATAGCTTCCATCTCGACCATGTTCCCCCGTTCGTCGAGCAGCTGCTCAGTGCCGAATCGTTGGCCCGGACCGGCTATTTCAACGCGGCCGAAGTGATCCGTTGGCGTAGCCAGTTCAAAAAACTCCGTTCCTGGAGCCTCAAGCGGGTGTCGATCGAGATGGGTCTGGTCGGGGTGTTGGCCACCCAGCTTTGGCATCACACGTTCATCGAGGGCAGCCTGTGCGAGTTACCCACGCGGGTCGGCTCGCCGGCACGGACCGCATCCTTGGTTGGGGTACGCTGAACGATGTCCTATGCACTCTCCACTCTCTGGTATGAACGCCAACGTTACCTCCCCGGGGTGTTGGCTGTGGGTTTCTCGGCCTTGTTGGTGGCGTTGCAGTGTGGGCTGTTGCTAGGGTTGTTCTCGGTGTCGAGTATGCCCATCGACCGGGGCAATGCCGATATTTGGCTGGGCGGACCGGGGGTGCTGTCCGTCGATTTAGGCACGCCCATTCCCGAGAGCTACCTGGCTCGCCTGGCGGCACAGCCGGAAATCGAACGCTGCGAGGTGTTCATCCAGGGGTTCGGCAAATGGTCCAAGAGCAACGGGGCCAGCGAACTGTGTATGATCATCGGTTCGCGCTTGGGCAAAGAAGCTCTGGGAGCTATCAACGCCCTGACAGCGGAACACCGCGCCTTGATCACTGAGCCGGGCACCGTCATCATCGACCGCTCCGACATGGAACGTCTCGGGGTTAAACAAGTCAACGACATGGCCGAGATCAACATGCGTCGGGTTCGTGTGGTGGGCTTCACGACCGGTGTCAAGAGTCTAGCAGGGCCTTATGTGTTTTGTTCGATCAATACAGCACGGGTGTTGATGCATTATCAGCGTGATCAGGTGACGTATGTTTTGGGCAAAACCCGTACGCCCGAGCAGGCCCGTGCCGTGGTGGCCCGCATGCAAGAGGAATACAAAAACGTCAGTGTTCGCACCCGCGCTCAGTTCTCCTTTGATAGTCAATGGCACTGGCTGACGAAAACCAAGGCCGGCATCGCCCTGGGGTATGCCGCTGCTCTGGGCCTGCTCGTCGGCGCGGTGGTTACTAGCCAAACGCTATATGCAGCTACCGCTGCCAGCTTGAAAGAGTTTGCCGTCCTCCGCGCCTTAGGCATTCCACGCTGGCGCATGCAATCCCTGGTGATGACCCAAGCCTTCTGGATTGGCATCATCGGCGTCGCCCTGGCCATCCCCGCGGTCTACGGGGCCGCTCAATTGGCCGACTACCTCACCGTGCAGGTACTCTTGCCGTGGTGGCTGCTGGCAGCGGCGGTGGGGATCACTTTGGTGATGGCTTTGGGATCGGGATTGGCAGCTTTGCGGTCGCTCAGTTATGTGGAGCCGGCCGCCCTTTTACGCTAATTCCCATACGCGAAGGAACGACGAATCTCTTCGGCATCAGGAGCCGCTACGAATGTTGGATGAAAACCTTTCCTCTCCGCTGATCGGTCTTCACCTCCGCCGACAATTCGGCGAAGGGGAGATGCGCTCGGTCGCCGTCAACGATGTTTCGTTGGAGATCGGAGCCGGGCAGATGGCTTTGCTCATGGGACCATCGGGAAGCGGCAAGACGACGCTGTTGGCGTTGCTGTCGGGGTTGTTGCGGCCCACGTCGGGGCAAGTCATCGCGTTGGGAGAGGATCTGTGGGCGCTGTCCGAGCAGGCCCGCGAGAACTTTCGCCTGCGCTACTGCGGCTTCATCTTTCAGGGCTATAACCTGTTCGCGGCGTTGACGGCCCAACAGCAGTTGGAGATGATCCTGAAATGGGGCCAAGGGGTTTCGTCGGCAGAAGCCCGACGGCGGGCCTCGGAAATGCTCGAATTGTTGGGCCTGGGCGGACGCAAGGCACATCTACGCCCCAGTGAATTGTCCGGTGGCGAAAAACAACGCGTTGCCATTGGTCGGGCTTTGATTAAAAACCCTCGCCTCCTCTTTGCCGACGAACCCACCAGCGCCCTGGAGTGGTCGCACGGCGAACAAGTGATCGAATTGCTTCGAAACGCCGCCCATGAAACCGGTGCCACGGTGTTATGCGTGGCCCACGATGCCCGGATCGTTCCTTATGCCGACAAAGTCTTCTACATGGAAGACGGGCAACTGCAAGACAACGACGAACTCAATGCCCTACGTGATGGGCCTTTATCCAACCCGGTGTTGCAGACGCCACTGCAACTGCCACGCTAACCGAAAACCCTCGATCCCCCTCAAGTGAGGCACCCTATGAACGATTCTTCCTCGAACTTTCGACTGGCTCGCTGGTTGGCGGGTTTTGGCCTGTTGCTCTTGGCCGGTTCGTTCTTGGTCGTGATCGGCGGGGCCGCTTCGTCGCGTGATTTGGCTCAGATCGAGCCTCGTGGACTCAGTGCCCCCAACGAGGTCGTGCCGCGTCGCAGCGTGGCGGTGGCGTTTGTCGACATCGAAGAGGGCACGACGCCGTTGTACCCGACGCGACCGGGTCGGGTCGTGGAGGTGCCGGTCCGGGAAGGCGTTCCCGTTAAAAAGGGCGACATCCTCTTGCGCGTGGATGATAGCCTGGCTCGCATCGACCTCCAGCGCGCCCAACACGCCTTGCAAGGGGCCGAAGTCCGTCTGCAATCCGCCCTGAAGCTGGTTGAAAAACACAAACGCCAGATCGAAGCCCTCAACGAAGCCATCGAAGTCCAAAAGGCCGAACTGGCTGAAGCCGAGGCCGGGCTGACCAAAGCACGCGCGTTTTACGAACGAAAGCTCGGCGGCACCAAGGAAGATGTGCTGATCCTGGAGAAAAAAGTGGCCAAGGCGGCAGCCGGCGTCCGCGCCAAAGAGAAAGAAATGCAAGCCGTCCAGGCTCTGGACCCCTCCGATGCTGTCCGTGCTGCCCAGATTGAAATCGCCGACAAACAACAACTCATCAAAGCCGCCGAAAAGGGCCTAGAAGAGTGCCTGATCCGCGCGCCCAAGGATGGCTCGCTATTGCGCGTGCTAGTCAACATCGGCGAGGTGCTTGGCCCCAATCCGCAACGGCCCGCGCTGGTCTTTTGTGCCGATGCTCCGCGTATCATCCGTGCCGAGGTCGAACAGGAATTTGCCGGACAGATCCAGCTCGGGCAAAACGCCACCATCCGCGATGATGCCACGGGCGGGGGCAACTGGAAGGGCAAAGTGATTCGTATCTCCGACTGGTACGCCCATCGCCGCTCCATTCTGTTTGAACCGATGCAGTTCAACGATGTGCGGACGATGGAAGTCCTCCTCAGCGTCGAACCCAACGGCACCCCGCTGAAGATCGGCCAACGCGTGCTGGTGACGCTGGAAGGCTTGGCTCATTGAGGCTGGGCCTTTGATCGCGGGCGACCGGTGGGGTTTGCTCAGCTGACTTGCTTTTCTTTCTGGCGGGTCGATGAGTGATTGACTACCATAAGGGGTATGCCTGCTCTTGTCACTGTCCGCGGGCCAAATGCTGGCCAACGTTTCCCGTTGGATGCCAACTGTTGCATCATTGGCCGACAGCCTGACGCCGAGGTCTACTTGGAGTCGCTGGCCGTCAGTCGGCAGCATGCTCGCGTGCTGCACGAGGCCAACGCCTATTTTGTGGAAGATCTCGGCTCGGCGAATGGCACCTATCTAAATGGCTATCGGATCGGCGGCAAGGTGCCCCTTGGTGAGCGGGACGTGTTACAGATAGGCCCCTACGAATTTCACCTTTACATCGAGCCGGCCGAGAGTGATCCGCCCCAGATCATCCGCGCGCAAGTCGGCGCGATGCCTTCGAATCACACGCTTTTTGCCCAGAACCCCGCCACCAAGCTGGAGCGTATGCTTCAGATTGCCCAGGATTTGGGCCGCAATCTCGACATCGACCCGATGCTACAGCGCCTGCTCGACCATCTGATGGGTCTATTCCCCCAAGCCGATCGCGGCATGGTCCTGCTTGGCGAGGGCGACCACCTGCAGATCCGCGCCCAACGCACTCGCCAGCCCGCTTCGGGCGATTTTGGCTACAGCCGTACCATCGTGCAAAAAGCCCTAAAAGAAGGGGTCGGCCTGCTCAGTGAGGACGTGCGCGGCGACCGCAATTTACCGCTGTCGGCCACCATGGTGTCGTTGAATCTGCGTTCGTTTTTGTGCGTGCCGCTGATCGGCTGGGAGGGCCAACGGCTAGGAGTGATCCAGCTGGATTCGCTGCGTCAAGGGAACCTGTTCAAGCCCGACGATCTGGAGATGCTGGCGGCGATCAGCTTACAAGTGGCGGTGGTATTGCAGAACGCGGCCTACCACGCGCAGCGGATACGCGAGGAGCGGTTGCGGCAGGAAGTCTTACTGGCCCGAGAGATTCAAGCACGTTTTTTGCCGGAGGATTTTTCGCTGGTCGGCCCGCAAAGCGAACTATATGCCCGCTGTTTGCCGGCCCGTGAAGTTTCGGGCGATTTGTACGATTTCTTTCGTTTGCCTGATGGTCGGTTGCTGTTTTTCCTGGGCGATGTCTCGGGCAAGTCGATGCCCGCTGCGCTGTTTATGATTGCCGTGCGTACCTTGGCGCGGCACCTGGGGCCGACCGCCACGGGAGCCGCCGATTTTCTCTGGCGACTGAACAACGCCTTAGCAGCCGACAATCCCACTCATCTGTATGTCACGTTGCTATGTGGCATTTACGATGATCGCGATGGCAGCGTGCGATTGGCCCGGGGCGGCCATCCCAACCCGCTGCTGCGTTCGGCCCAGGGCACGGTGAAGACTCTGGAGATGCGGCCGGGCTTCATGCTTGGCGCGACCATTTTGCCCCAGCCCGGCAGCGAGACCGTCTACCAGTTGGCCTCGGGCGATCTGCTCGTGCTTTTCACCGATGGTTGCTACGAAGCCCTGGCTCCTGATGGCAAGACGGCCTTTGGCGTAGCGGGGTTGTCGCAGGCGTTGCAGGCCGCCCCAGGCACGGCCAGTTTGGAGCAACTCAGCGAGGCCCTCGCCCAGGCGGTGCAAGCCTTCGCCCCCGGCGAACAGCAAGACGACATGACTTTGTTACTCCTCAGACGACGGTAAATGTGAAAGTAAATTAACAAATAGATGCACAAAAGTGGATGAGAAAAACCACCCGTAAAATCACGGAGAATCGCTCATGAACAAACTCGAAGATACCCAACAGTTGCCTGCACTTTCGTTTGTGCCACCAATCCCTCAACCTTATACGTCCCTGGTACAAGTAGAATTTGGTTCGGCTACTCATGTAGGAAAAGTAAGACAAACCAATGAAGACTCCTTCGTCATCTTTAGCCTGAGCCGGCATTTTGAAAATTTGCAATCGAACCTGCCGCCCGAGCAAATCCCTGCCTTGTTTCGAGAGGTTAGTTATGTCATGGCCGTGGCCGATGGCATGGGGGGGACCGAAGGGGGGGAAGTAGCCAGTGCCTTGGCGTTGCGTGCCGCGGTGACAGCGATTCTCAACGCCCCCAGTTGGACCTTGCGATTCGATCAACTCAACTTTCGTGAGCAACTCATTGCACAAACCTTGGAACGCGGCTTGGGCTATTTCAAGGCTGCTCACCAGGCTATTTTGCGTTTGGCCGAGGGAGGCGGACCCATGGTGAATCGCATGGGCACTACCTTGACCGCCACTTATTCCAGTGGGCACGACTTGTTTGTGATGCACATCGGTGATTCGCGTGCCTATCTGTTTCGCAACGGTCAACTTCACCTGTTGACACGTGATCATACCTTGGTCCAAGATCTCCTGGAAGCAGGCAAAATTACCCCCGAGGAAGCAGCCCATCACCGCCTTGGCCACGTCCTAACACGCGCCCTTAGCGCTCAAAGTAATGAGGTCAAAATTGAAATCGGCTCGCTTCGTCTGGAGGATGGCGACCTGATTCTATTGTGCAGCGATGGCCTCAATAGTATGGTCGATGCCGCCACCATCGCGGCGACACTGGCCAAACCGGTGCCGCCCCCGGAAATGTGTCAAGAACTGATCGAGGCGGCCCTACAAGCAGGGGGCCGGGACAACGTCACCGTCGTTCTGGGGCGTTACCATCTTCCAGCCGATCCATTCCGAGCGCAGCCGTCTGCTACTACTTGACCACCGGCAACTTCACCCGCTTGCCCTCGACGGTCGCCTTCTCACGCTTTAGCGAGCCGGCTTGGAATGCGTGCTTAGGGGGTGGTGCTTGTTTCGCCTCCCGCGCGTGAAGCCAGTTCCGGAAGAATCGAATCAGCAGAGTACCCAAGAAATCGCACGGAGCCATCAGCAAACACAAAATGGGCACCACCCGAATGGAGCGACCAGAAATGAAAAACATCGCAAGGATTGGTGATTTTCCCCGGCTTAAAGGAGGATAAGCCGCTGCCGCATTGCATGTACCTCGGATGCCCGATGACATCGCGGGCACCCAGAGTGGAATCCAGAACACCATCATTGCTACGGCCAATCCCTGCGTACCACCAACCAAGAGAACCATCTGCGTTGGCGGGCCGTTCTCCAACCAGGATCGTATGGCTTGTTCCATCCTGTATTTCAGCAATCCGAATGGAAGAATCGAGGAACAGGATGCCATCAAAGAGATGGTCATCGATCCCATGAACACCAAGGTAGCTAGTCATCCCGGCGAAGGCGTTTGGGTCGTACTGTAAAGGCTTCCCTGCCCGAGGATCAGCGGGGCACTCGAAGAGTGTTAGGGAGAGGGAGAGAATCGGAAGGTGGGGGGCACTTTGAAACATCCGATCCTGCGTGTACGCGACCACAGCCTGTCTCCAGAGGTGGTCTCGTTCTAGGTGTGGAAGCAATCGGGTCATCCAAGTCATAAAGGGCTGCGGGCTTCGTCCATTGTCGTAACTGCACCCAGCAGGGAAGTGCCCCTGAATCGTGTGATAACTATGATGAGCCAATCCGATTTGTTTGAGTTTGTTCTGGCAGGCCATTCGTGCCGCCGCATTTCGAACCTGCTGAACAGCGGGTAAGAGCAATCCAATCAAAAGTGCGATTATTCCCATCACCACAAGTAGTTCAATCAGCGTCAAAGCAAATCGGGTTTTGAGCACGAGAGGGTCTCCGAATGGGTCAGAACAGCACCAATCAGGGAAGCGAGACAACCAATCAACGCGATCGCCACGCTGATGCTTCCGATTTCAAGGGATTCTTCGGCTCCATAGCAGCCGCAGGAAATCTTCAACCCCTGAGAAAGAGCAAGCAGCTGTGCAGAAGCGAAGATCGCGAAGAGCAAAGCTGTCAGGAGGTAGGCGGCGCGTTTCCAGAGGCCAAGCATCAGCACTGTGCCCAAAACCAACTCTGCATGCGGAACAACCAGAGCGATGATTTTGCCAGCAAACGGCGAAGCAATATTGTAAGAATACACGGAAGAAAGGAAGTAGAAAATATTACTAAGATGGGAAAACGCACTTCTCAATAGGATGAACGCCAGGACAACTGCTAAGGCTCGTTCAATAATCCAAACAAGCCAAAGTGGCTTTGTCGATGATGGATTATCGCTCATTTTCGGCTGTCCTGGCTTGCCAATCATTCCAGCCACCTGAATAGACGAAGACTTGAGAATGGCCCCGCTGAGCAAAATCAGAAGCAAGGCTGTCCGCCCAGCCGCAGCCGGAACTCTGGCAGTAAAATATTACTGGCCGGTTCTGCGGGATGCTCTCAAAAACTCGTCGTCGTTCGACAAAACCCGAGTCGATCGGCAGATGGATCGCACCAGGCAGATGCCCCTCCTGAAAGGCCATCATCCGACGCGCATCGATGATGATCGCACTTTGACTCTCCATATAAGACTTCGCTGTATCAAAATCGATCTGCTGAAGATTTGACAGAAAAAAACGCCCCACTACCAGGCTGGTACTACCCCAGTTTCGCAGCATGCCCTCAGGGAGAAGAAGCAGTTGACCTAGAAGACAAGTCAACCCTATTACGAAGATTAAAAGTCCAAAGGGAAGAGAGTGCCAGTTACGAAAATTTCGAAAGCTACGACACAGGTTCAAAACCGTTGTAAGCCCGATTAGCAAAATGGCACAGACCAAGACAGAAGAAAAGTAAAGGATTAAGGATCCAATCTGGAGTGAGCGAGTATCTGGCTCTGCCTTCGCAACGATAACCCCTGTACCATCCCATAGCGCAAGGAGATCTGCGAACTCAGCAAGCTCCACTTCGTTGGGTGGGTCTAGAATTCTTGCTTTACCCTTCTCGACACCTAAATAAAGGATCCAGTGGGCATAAGTGGTTTGATATCCAGGACGAGAAATATGGAGGATGATTGGCTGGGTGCTAAATCGCAGCGAAGCAGCCGACATGCCGCTGACGATCTTCGCGTCGCCACCTGCATTCCGAATCGCGGCCTGTAGTTCGATTGCTGAACTACCCTGGTGAGATCCGACATACTCGCTAGCAGTGAGTTGTGCGAAGTCGGTCGAAATCCCAACGGCTCTGAGTGCAGCATAGACGCAGTAAATGCCACAATAAGGGCCGGCGGAAGACGAGGATGGTTTAGCTTCTTTTGCGGCAACAGATGTTACCAACAGGAAGACTACACCGATACAAATACAAAGGATGGTTCGGATCATGGCTGTGTCTTTCGATGCCATCGATACAACAATAAAGAGAGCAAGGCACCTGCTGTTAGAAAAAAGAAGGCGAGACCGTAGGAGGCCCATTTCCACAGTTGAGGTTCTGCAAAAGTACTCCGGTCGAGAATTTTTAATGCTTCTTTATCAATTGATTTGTGTGCATAGCCATCTTTCCACTCATATACAATCGCAGGTTCAGCAACATTCTGAACTCGTGTTCCATTGGGTATGGGATAGCTGGGAGAGAACTCGTTCGTGAATTTTTTGTTGGGCTGAATGTTATCGCATTTGACACGAAACTCCCGATTCATCCGCGATTCCTTTGTTCCACCATAGATCTCTGAAGCAGTTTGTCGGAAAGCCGTGACAAAATGACGACCCTCGATGCGCTCAATCTTTTCGGCAATCGCCTCAGCTCGGGTTCCGATCATCGGATCTCCCCGTGCGTTGGTAATTTCTCCGATACGGATTCCTTTGCCCACGATCGTATCTTTGTTTTGTGTCAACAGAATGCGAAGGGGTACCTTTTTTTCTGTATCTAACACGATTTCGAGGTTGCCGTATTGCGAATTGCAAGATAAGGTAGCAACCTTTTGTGGACCGAGTTTGGAGTGTTCAGAGGAAACGGTACCTGCGGCAAGTGTATCCATGATGGATAACTTCAAAAAACTGATCTCACCACTGAGAAACGAACCTTGGGATGGCTGAGAGATGAGGTGTTTCGCATCATGCCTCCATTTTTTCTCGAACGCTGTCGCGATCGGAGCTTGGACCTTACCTTTCGGTTCGTAATGAATAATGAAAGATCGATCGGGCAACAGAATGCGTTCGTAGTTGGTTTCCTCCACTCTCTTCTGTCCTCTAAAGTGACGAACCCGCTGCTCGTAGGTCAATTCCTTGAACCGGCTGGAATCTCGCCAAACTCGACTCGTTCGGCGGCAATCCCACTCAGCGGGAAAAGGTTCATTGTTCTTCGATTGTCGTTCCTCAAGCACACAACGAAACTCTATGTGGTCAAATTGACCAAAATAATTCCGTAGGATTTGTTGAGTCTCAGCTACGCTTGGCTGATCCATGCTCAAAGCGTTTGGAAGGTTCGTCAAAGCAAGACAGAGGATCACAGAGCATACGGTCGCGCGCATCCGTTAACTCACGAAACGTTTTTGAAGTGATGAAGTGAAACAGGCGAGAAACCAAAGAAACTTCTCGGACAAGCAAATCGATCAGAAGGGCGCGATGGTCTTTTCACATTCGCCGGGTGTCTGCTTCAGTGGAATGACCTTTTTGCATCCGGCCGCCGGTGATTCGCAAGCGTACTTCGTGTCGTTGTCGAATCGTTTATCGAGCAGTGCCCCAGGAAGCGGTTCGAGTATTGTCGTATATTGAGGGCCGCAAGGCGTGCCAAACAGGTCGTTCGGGCAGTCCGCCATGAACGGATTGACGGCATTGCATTTCGGTAGTGGGCCGTCGGATCCCACCACCTGGTTTGCTCGGTTGGGCTTCATCGGCTTCGGTCCACCCTCGATTGCGGCCACGAGGATGGTGGCCATTAGAACGGTGAGACCTGCCAGCGTTCGGAACATCGGCCGTCCTCCCGGTTATTGATGAATCACCAAAGTCTATCATACCAGCTAGTTGGGGGGGGGCAAGTCTTTCTTTTGGAAAAAAGGAAAAAGCCAAAAGTCGTTCGCTGGGCAAAGAATAGGCTCGCCTACTTGATCACCGGCAGCTTTACTCGCTTGCCCTCGACGGTGGCTTTCTCACGCTTTAGCAAGCCGGCCTCGGCCTCTTCGGCTTCCCATTTGTCGATCTCTTCGATGAGGGCATCGACCATTTCGTGTTCGAGCACGTGACGGATGATCTCGCCGCGTTTGAAGATCACGCCCTTGCCCTTGCCCGCCGCGATGCCCAGGTCGGCCTCTTTGGCCTCGCCGGGACCGTTGACCACACAGCCCAGCACGCTGACCTTAACCGGTACCTGTCGCCCGGCCATCCGCTCGTGCAATTCGTTCATGATCTTGTTGAGGTCGATCTCGAGTCGGCCACACGTCGGGCAGGCGATCAGTTCCGGCCGACGCACGCGCCGCCCGGTGGCTTGCAGGATGTCGAATGCCGCATCGATTTCGACTTTTTTGTCCGCCAGCAGGCTAACGCGGATCGTGTCGCCGATGCCGTCGAGCAACAACGGAGCCAGCCCGGCGGCCGACTTGATGATCGCATAAGGCGGTTGGCCTGCTTCGGTAATGCCGATATGCGTCGGATAATTACATTGCTTGGCATACAAGCGATACGCTTCGACGGCGGTGAACACATCCGAAGACTTCAGCGAAACGATGATGTCGTGATATCCCTCGCTCTCGGCGATCTCGATGTAGCGCATCGCGCTATCGACCATGGCCGGCGGGCAGGGGAAGCCATACTTCATGGCGAATTCGCGTTCCAGCGAGCCGGCATTCACGCCGATCCGCATGGCGACGCCCTTGTCCTTACATTTGCGCAAAACCTGACGGAAGCGGTCGATGCCGCCGATATTGCCGGGATTGATCCGCACCTTGTCGATGGGATGATCCAACGCTGCTAGGGCCATCTTGTAATCGAAATGGATGTCGCAGATCAGCGGAATCTTGATCCGGCGTTTGATTTCGCCAAGAATGGCCGCATCCTCGGCCTTGGGCACGGTGACGCGCACCAGTTCGCAACCGGCCTCTTGCATGTGCAGGATTTCGGCGACGGTGGCCTCGACATCGTGGGTGTCGGTGGTGGTCATCGACTGCACCCAGATCGGGTTGTTGCCGCCGATCACCACCGTGCCGACCCGAACCTCGCGGGTGGCATGGCGTTTGAACGGACTTTGATACATCTGCGTCATGGTCGGCCTCGGGGTAGATGTTTCAAACGCGTCTATGTTAGGCGAGCGCCGCTCGGCCCGTCAAGACAACCGCGAAATGGTCTGCGCGGGTAACACGCTTTGCTCGCTCTGTCAAGTGCTAACCAAACGCAGCGTTTGCTGCTCTCTCCGAGCCGTTCAACGGCGGAAGGTGGAAACTCAGCCCTCGGCTTCTTCCTCGCCGATCATGGTTTGCAGGTAATTTTGCAATCCGACCATGTGGATGAGTTCGAGCTGGGTTTCCAGCCAGTCGATATGCTCTTCGGACTCGACGAGAATGGGAGCCACCAGTTCGCGCGAGGCATTGTCACCCACTTCCATACACAGCTTGATGGTGGCGTTGTAGTGGGCAGCCCCCTTTTTCTCCAGGGCCAGGTCGTTCTCGAACTGTTCCTTGACATCGGTGCCCACGCGGATGACATCGTAACGAGCAATCTCTGGCACGCCCTCCAGAAACAGAATGCGGTCGATGAGCTTCTCCGCGTGCCGCATCTCACCCATCGACTCGTTGTAGTGCTTGCGCGCCAGCCGTTCCAGGCCCCAGTTCTTGCACATCTTGGCCTGGATGAAATATTGATTGATCGCGGTCAGTTCGATCGTCAGTGCCCAGTTGAGCATGTCGATCACTTGGTCGTTGCCCTTCATCACTCATCCTTCTTTGGGGGCGACTTCACGCGCGGCCTGCAGGCGGCGCTTCAGTTCATCATAAATCATTCGTAGCGGCTGTTTATACTGGGATGTCAACACCACATGATGCCCCTTGGCCCGTTTGTTGACCTCCAAGGAGTCGTTGGCTTCGTAGGTGTCGGGGTCATTGGTGTGAATCAGATCGAGTCCGATGTGTTCGTCCTCGCCGCCCTGGTACTCCACGGCAGCTAGGTTGCGATAGGGAATTTGCAACACCACCGACTCGGTTTCGCCCGCTCCTTCGACTTTTTGCAGGCGATCGGTCGCCAAGATCAGGCGGATCGGCATGCGGAGAAACACAGCAGCCGTGGTACCCACCAGGCCGACCACTGCCACTACCACCCCGACCACCAGCGTCCAAAAGGGCCAATCGGCCGCGAAATAGGCAACGACCAGACCAAGCCCGGCGGCCTCGATCAGGGACGTAAGCAGCAGCAGTTTCGGGACCAACGCCATGAGAGCCAAGCCCGAGTAGACCTCGCCCACCACAGGCCTAAGGGGGCTAGCCCGCCGGTTGTGGTCTCGTTTGTGGGATTTCATGGGCAAAACCTTTTCTGCTCACTTACGTCTTGTCCGAGCAAAAGAGCCAAATCAGCGTTGCTGCTTGCCCCCTGTCACGTCCCGCTAAAAGCTAGCACTCATCTTATCTGGGTTCGTGCCGCCGCCAAGAGCCGAGACGCTCCAGGGTTGCTAGGTTAATTGGCACGGAGTTTGGCACCTTTCACCGAGACAGGATACGACCCCATGCGAACTGTGATCGTCTGCTTGTTTCTTACGTCAGTGGGATCTGCCCAAATGGCCCATGCCCAAGAGAAGGCCGCTTCACATCCCATCACCCCGGAAGATTATTTTCGTGTGAACCTCATCAGCGAAATCGCCCTCTCGCCCGACGGCAAGCAGGTCGCCTACACCCTAGCCACCTGGGACAAAGCCGAAGACAACCGCCGAACCGATCTCTGGGTGGTCGCAACCGATGGCAAAAGCAAACCCCGGCGGCTGACGTTTGACCGGGCCAACGATCGGCATGCGAAGTGGAGCGGCGATGGGAAACATCTGTATTTTTTAGGGAATCGCAAACGCGAGAGCGAAAAGAAGCCTCCCTACGATGGCTCGACACAAATCTGGCGCATTGCCGTGGACGGCTCCGGCTCGGTGCAGGCGATCACGCGACAACCGGGCGGCATCAGCGATTTCGACTATGCCCCCAAGGCCGACGCCCTGTTCTTCTGCATCGACAAGACCCACTCCGACAACGACGACTTCGCCAAGCTGCGGGCCCAGTTCAAAGCCGACTACGGTCACGGCATCCGCAAGGTGAGCGAGATTCATCGGCTGGATTTGGCAACCACACTAACTACCAAAGTGGTCGATGACACCCGCTACATCCGCAGCTTTGCCGTGACGGCTGACGGCCGACGCATCGCGCGGGTGAGCGCGTTCGACGATACGGTGGTCAAGAGCGAGGGGGAGAGCCGGGTCGATGTGTGGGAGAAGGGCACGATTGTGACGCCGCCCACAGATGCCTATCGCAAGAACCCCAAGAACAGCCCCTACGCCTGGCTGGAAAACCTGTGCTGGAATGCTGCCGGCACCGCCTTTGCCTTCACCGCCGTTTATGATGCCTATCCTGCTGAGGTGGTCGTCGGCCAATTGGTCGGCAAGGAGTGGCAGATCAACCTCGTGCCGCGCCAGGGTAAATGGGAAGTGGTCGGCTATGGTCGAGCGATGGGGCCGGCTCTGGTGTGGAGCGGCAACGGCGAGCTGCTCATTGCTTGCGAGAAAGCCGGCAGCATCGGCCAGGTCCGCGCGACGCTGGGCAAGACCCTCACCACCAAGGAACCGTCGTATGTCAAAGACGTAAACATCCATGCCTATTGCGAAGGAGATAATCCCTTCGGCGGTGTCTATCTGCTGGCCTCCACGACCCGCTTCCCCGTTCTCTCCTCCTTCCACGGCATCAAGGAGCCGTTGGTCGATCCCAACCCGCACACGCGTTCTTGGAAGCTGCCCAGCGTCCGCCATATTTCATGGAAGGCGGCCGACGGCTCCACCGTGGGCGGCGTGCTCGAGTTGCCCCACGGCTACGACCCCGCCAAGGGCGCTAAACTGCCGCTGGTCGTCGCTATCCACGGCGGCCCGACCACCAGCACCAAAAACGAATTGAGCTTCGACCCGCACAACGGCCGACTTTACTTCGCCGCCGCGGGTTATGCGGTGCTGTTACCCAACTATCGCGGTAGCACGGGCTACGGCGACAAGTTCGTGACCGACCTGATCGGTCGAGAGAACGACATCGAGGTCAACGACATCCTGGCGGGCATTAACCATCTCGTCAAGGAGGGGATCGCCGACGACAAGCAAATCGCCGTCATGGGCTGGAGCAACGGCGGCTACCTGACCAATTGCCTGATCACCCGCAAGGATCCGAAGGTAAAGTTCCGGGCTGCCAGCAGTGGCGCGGGGATCGTCGATACGGTTGCCGAGTGGGGCTTCAACGACGAGCCAGCCTACCCGATCGTGTTCAAGAAGGGGCTGCCCTGGGAGCAGCCGGAGATTTACCAGAAAACCTCACCGACCTATCAGCTGGGCCATGTCACGACGCCGACGCTCATCCATGTGGGCGGCAACGATGTGCGTTGCCCTCCGGGCCATAGCCAGATGCTCTACCGCGCGCTGAAGGAAAACCTCAACGTGCCCACCGAGTTGGTGCAATACCCCGGCGAGCCGCACGGCCTGACCAAGTACCGCAACCGCCTGGCCAAGATGCACTGGGACCTAGCCTGGTTTGACAAGTATGTCTTGCAGGCCAAATAACACTCGCCTGCCGTGAGGAAAACAGAGTCACAGGCCACAATAAGAGGCTGCCCCTCGCTGCTATCGCTTTCAAGCGAGGCGGCCTCTGTTCGCCTCGACGCTCCGTGTACGCTGTCTCAGGCAACCTTTGCAAACTCTTCGCCAAGTGGACAGAGCCAGGATCAAACCGACGACCTACGGATTAAAAGTCCGAACAACCCAAGCTGTACATCCAAGCGAAATAATGCAGTTACGTTATCCGCCGACCCCAAATGCAGTGACGGACATATTGGCTACGGTCCGGGCAGCGACTGAAGAGTGTCCTCGCAGCGAAGCCACACGATTTTGGCACCATCTGAGTGCAAAAGGGTATGGCAGAGTGCGGGGGCACAAACAAGGTCAATCCGGGACGCCGGCAAGACAGGAAATAGACCGTCGAGGAATCGCTGGTCGTCGGTATCAAAGACCTACGCCAGCGGTTGTTGGCCAGCGTGGCCGGTTCGTTTACCCTGGACGTGGCCCAGCAACATGGCCCGCGTGCTGATGCCCGGGCGCGGCTTCACCATCTGGGGCGGCTACGCGAACCTGGGCAACGAGCCGCCGTTCCCCAGGAAGTACGGGCTGTACTTCTCGCAAGGCATCGTCTGGGACAAGCAGCACCCGGTGCTGACCCGCAAGGATGGGATGGGTAGCCGTGTGGAACGGGTGGGGTTTGGGTGGAAAAGGGGGATAGTTTGGATGGAGTGACAAAATATTCAGTTGTCAGAGCTGGCCACTTGATCACGGTCAGCATCATCGATTGGATGAATGGTGATGTCTGCACGCTTTCTATTAAGGGCTGACCGACACCGGAGCCATGCCAATGCTCCAGCAAGTAAGACAGATCCAGTGCAGCCGATCAAACAGTTCAGGAGCAAATACTCTATATCGAAAAACTCTTCAACACCTACACCCCATGCCATGAAGGTGAACGGGAATCCCGTGAAGCGAAACGGCACAAGCCCCATAGGTCGTACAACGCCAGCAAGGTTCGCCAACGCAAAGAAAATTAAGAAGATAGTGACCCATAAGGTAAATACCTTGCTGAAACGAGCCATATACTACCTCATGTACCAAAGTGTGTTCGGCAATATTGCAGTATCTATAGCCGCAGCGTTCAGCTTCCGCGGGCTTTAGCCAGAGATTAGATTTATGCTATCTGCAGGCTAAAACTAGAAACTATCAAGGGCGAGCACGGTAGAGAATACTTCCGTCTATGCTCATCCCGTCTATGCCCATCTTTTTGAAATCGATCGGTTTGGTAGGCTTGGGCTTTCTCGGGTATTGCTCCCAAGATGGTGGTATCTGGTTGGGCAGCCCAATGTGGCTGGGACCATTAGTCAGGTTATTGATGTTCATTGCTGAAATCGTGCTACAGTCAATGTAGAAAACTGTTCCGTCTTTGAACGTAATCTTCATCGCTGTATGATCTTGGTCTGGATCGAATATAGGAAAACTGCCAGGGACGAAGAATACGACCTTCTCCAGTGATCCAGCGATCCCGCCTCCACTCGCAATCTTAAGACCGTTTTTGTGCCCCATCTCATTTAGCTTATTGTTCAAATTGCTGACAAAAGTTTCTGCTCACCTTTCACAATAATTGTGAGTTTCTGCCCAACCAGGTTTTTTACATTTAGTGGATTTGGCAGCCTCTAGGATGGCTTCGATAATCTCAACCGGGACGTTGTTACGTTTGCCTGCCTCACGAAATAGATCATCACCGTTCATTTTCTTTTGTAAGCCGCTTGGATCTGTGGCCATCGTGGCCATGTTGCCGACGTAGCGGTGCAGGTTCGCGTCGCCGGCGGCACCCCCTGGCGAGGACGCCGCCGAGTGGGACGAGCTGTGCCTGGTCCTGCTGGTGGGGGCTGTGGGCCTGACGGTGGCCGGCTGGTTGTTGTTAAAACGCCGTCGGTCAGCAGAGGAATTGGCCGACGACGATGAGGTCTGGCTCGACGGCGAGGACTGGCTGGGCCGCAAGGACGCGGATGCGGACTGGGAGGCGATGCTGGCGGAACTGGCCCGTGGCCGACTGGGCCTGCGCGAGAGCGGGCTCGGAGCGTAGGGCGGCAGTCCGCGTCTGGGTTGGTACAATGAGCAAGCGACGGGAGAGCAGCGATGGGCACGCACAAGCCGATCACACAAAGCACAAGCGATCGCAAGTGGAAGTGGCTGGCCCGGTGTTGGTTGCTGCTGGGGCTGGCGGTGTCGGCGGTGTTGTTCGTCCGGGCCATGCCGCACTCGCCGCTGCGGGGTTCGGGTCAACAGGCTAGGCCGGCAGCCGTCGTCACCACGATCACCTCGGCTCAGGGGACCGACGGCCAGCGTTAGTGTGCCGACCGCTCGCACCGAGACGGTTTATGGTCGCCAGCTGATCACGCAGCCGATCGAGACCATCCGCGTTGGTCAGCGGGTGCTGGGGACCAATCCCAACCGCGACGAAGTCGAGGAATTCGAGGAACCCGATCCGCAGACCTGGCGGACCATCGAGGTCGAGCAGGTCAAGCCGAGCGGCAAGCGGCTCTACGCCACGCTGCTGCGGCCGTTGGAGTGGATCGAGGAGGAACTGGACCCGGAAACCAACACGATTGATCTGGACCTGGCGGAGCTGGGGGCGGAAGGGCCGGCGCGGGTGCTACGAATTGGTCCCTGTCCGCCGATTGCAGCGGGTGCGGGTCACATCGTCACGGCCACCTTCAAACACGAGCCAGATGGCGAACTGCTAACCGTCACGGTCGGCGACGACGCTATCGGTTGCACGGCGAATCACCCGTTCTGGAGCGAGGACCGGCAGGAGTTCGTCGCAGCGGGCGAACTGCGAGAAGGCGAGCGTGTCCGCACCCGGCTGGACGAAGTCGCCGCTGTTGTCAGCATCAAGCCCCGCCCACCGACAGAGTGGGTCTACAACCTCGAAGTCGCCGGCGAGCATGTTTACGAGGTTGGCCCCAGCGGGGTGTTGGTGCATAATTCATGCAAGGACATCGCCTTGGGGTTAGATCCCTATTACAAGTACCTCGCTGAACAGACTAAATCAGTCCACTGGCAAAAATGGCTACACGAGGGTGTCACCCGTCGAGGGTTGAAAGAAATAGATGGAAGAACGATTGCTACCAAGTTTGGACGAGCATTTCATCAGGCAACGAAGCGCGCAAAGACGATACATTTTTCCTTGGATGGCATTGAAGATCCGATTCACTTTGCATGGCAAGGACGAAGAGGGTTCATCAGGGACGCTGCCGGTCAACCTTATCGCTGGACAGCAGCCGAGCTGTACATCATTTCGAGAAATAAAGAACTACTGAAAAAGACTATCTTTTACAAAGGTGGTCAAGTGGTGCCTAACCCGTTCCGGTGAAAGGATTGTCCAATGCGGGAGAAGCAATGTCCTTCAAGGCAAACTGAGGCCTTGTTAGCGCGCTGGCGTGGAGCTCAAGCCAGGCTATGGCATTATGCTATTACGCATAAGACTCTTACTATCCGTCTGGAAGCGGAATACAAAGAAGGTAATTTGCATGTAATTGTTCACGACACTCATGTTGTTCAAATGCCCACGGTGTGGTTTGATGCCCAGTTGGAATTAATCGATGCGGGAAGAGATCGCTTTGGAGATCCTATGACTCTGGTAATTGATCGACGAGCGGGTGTTCGCATTCTGGGATATGCGGTAGAGTTACAAGAGAATGTTGAACCTTTAATGAAAGTCATTTACCCGAAAGACCACGCTCCGGTGCTTGATCACTACATGAAGGTGTGGACGGAGTACACAGTGTGATGGTAGGGAGGCAGGCCATCCATAGGACTGTGCAGCAAGACACAGCAAGCGTAAAAAGCTGGCTGGCGGTGGGTCTGGCGGTGTCGGCGCTGCTCTTTTTGCGCGCGATGCCGCACTCGCCGCTGCGGGGTTCGGGTCAACAGGCTAGGCCGGCAGCCGTCGTCACCACGATCACCTCGGCCCAGGGGGCGACGGCCAGCGTTAGTTTGCCGACCACTCGCACTGAGACGGTCTACGTCCG
>Ga0272446_1002295_pt1 | contig 26280 bp, 23 predicted proteins | sample YNPCB0061_FD_194587 | JGI IMG/M metagenome (GOLD analysis project Ga0272446, IMG submission 194587) | Hot spring microbial mat communities from Yellowstone National Park, WY, United States - YNP-CB-006-1 | ecosystem: Environmental > Aquatic > Thermal springs > Hot (42-90C) > Sediment | place...
CCGGAGCGTTTGCACTTTTTTGGAAAAGTGACGCCATGCCAGCTCTGCCTGAAGTGCGTGAGACCAGGAAGCGATAAAACTTGGTTTCCGAAAGTTGGCTGTGTTAGCTTTGCCCAAGTTTTGTCACCAAAAGCGTTGCACGAGTCAGCCCACCGGCTGATGGGTCTGAAAAACGATGAAGGTCTTTTGCTTTTTTTGTATCGTGCGGACGTGACAAGGTTGGAACAACATCAACTGGTCATGTGACCAGGAGGGGATAAAGAATGAAACACCGTACTTGGCTTGCGCTGTTCGCCTGCATGTTTTTGGGCAGTGCGACGGTCATGGCGCAATCGGCGCGCGAGCAGGACCGCCCGCTCAACCCGACCGTCACCGGCGGCACCGGTCTGTTTACGGTCTATGACGCCTCAACGCTGAAGCGGGGCGAGTTTAATATCGCGGCCTACTACAACAACTTCGACCGTGAACCGGGCAACGTGGACATCAGTCAACAAATTGTGAGCGGTGCTGTCGGGCTCACGGATCGGTTGGAATTCTTTGCCGCTTCGGTCTTCCGGCAGCAGCTTGTTGCCAACCAGCGCCGCGAGATCAGCGGGTTCTTCCTGCCAAATGTACGCTTTCCGGGAACGCTGGCCGGGCCGGTGCCCCTGGGACCCGGCTCTTCAGCCGGCGCGCCTTTCGTCGGCCTCATCGGGCCAAGCACAACCAACATCTCCAACGCCGGCGCCGCCGTTGGCGGGGTGCTGCCGGGGCTGGTGCAAAGCGGAACGCGCCTTGTTGGCACCGGCGCCAACCAGCGCCTGATAGGCAATCTGCCTGGCTACCTGAATGACTTTCCCTTCCTGGCCAGCAGCGAATACACCAGCGGCAACACGACGCTCGGCGCCAAGTTTCGCTTTACCGACCCCGAAAATCCGCTTGGGTTGGCGATTGTCGGTTTCGTGAACATCCCGACCTCCTTTGCCAACGGCATCTTCCGTGGCACGGGCAACGGTGTGGTCCGCGGCGGCGGACCGGGCGCGGTGGACTACGGTGTGATCCTCGTGCCGGCCGTCCGTGCCGGGCGCTTTACCTTCACCGGCAACCTCGGCGCCGTCAAAACCGGCGATCCTTCGGCCAACGACATCCGCTACCTCGACCGGCGCAACATCTTCATCGCTTCGGGCGCGGTGGATGTGGCCGTCAACAAATACTTCCAGGCCATCGGTGAAATCACCTCCAACATCTACTACGGCAGTGGCACGCCGAATCTCAACCCGGTCAATCCACTCGACCTGACCGTTGGCGCCCGCTTCACGCCAACCGGCAATGACAAGTCGGTTCACTTCAGCTTCGGTGGCGGCTACCGGCGGCTGCTGAACAATGCCAACTCGGAACGCGGCTCAAACCGGGGTGATGTCAACGGTTTCGTCGTGAACGCCGTGATTGGCTACCGGCGGCGCGTGCAGACGGTTGAAGCGCCTGACCCTTGCGCCAACAACCGGCCGCCAACGGTTACACTGTCCTCTGACCGGACGCGCCTCAAGACCACCGAACGGGCGCGGCTGACGGCCGTGGCCAGCGACCCCGATCCGTATGACACGAACCTGACCTACAACTGGACGGCCAGCGTCGGACGGATTGAAGGCACCGGGCCGAATGTGACCTATGTTCCGCCCACGGACCGCGCCGGCACAACCACGGTGACGGTCACGGTTTCGGACCTGTGCTGTGCTACAGCGACAGCCTCGCTTGAACTCACCATCGAGAAGAACACCTGCCCGACGGTGACGGTGACGGCCTCCCCCACGCAGGTCAAGGAAGGCTCCGACGCCCCCATCAGCCTCTCGGCCGTGGGACGTGACGCCGATGACGATCCGCTGACCTATCGCTGGACGACCTCGGCCGGGCGCATCCAAGGTAGTGGCGCCAATGTCACACTCGACACGACCGGGCTTTCGGCCGGGCGCGTCGTCGTGACTGTGACGGTGGACGATGGCAAGTGCACGGGCGAGGCCTCGACGGCGATTGAAATCCTGTCGCCGCCGCCGCCGCCACAGGCGTACACCATTGCCTGCGATGGCACACTGGCCAACCCGCCGTTCCGCCGCAACGTGGTGCGGGTGGACAACCAGTGCAAGGCGCTGCTCGACCAGATCGTGACCCGCCTCCAGAGCGACCCGACGGCACAGGTCATCGTGGATGGCCACGCCGACAAGGGTGAGAAGCGCGGTACGGCGCGGAAGCGGGCGGACAACGTCCGGGCCTACCTGGTGGGCAAGGGTGTTGACCCGAACCGCATCGAGTTGCGCATCTTCGATGACCAGCGGGCCGCCGAGGCCCCGGGTGGCAACAACCGCCGGGTCGTGGTGACGGTCGTGCCGGAAGGCGCCCAACGCCCCGAATAACGGGAGGCCCTCAACCGCAACCCTCAACGACGGGGCAGGCAAACCGCCTGCCCCGTTTTTTCTTTCTGTGGTCAGTCCGGTGAACGAGCAAACCTACCTCAGCCACAGCCCGGAGGAGACATTTGCCGTGGGCTACGGCCTGGGTGAGCGCCTGGCGGCGTGGCCGGACGCCACAGGGCGGGTGGTGTTGCTGAGCGGGGAGCTTGGCAGCGGGAAAACGCAGTTCGTGAAAGGTTTGGCCGCGGCTCTCGGCCTCGACCCGGCGGAAGTGACCAGCCCGACCTTTGCCCTCGTTCAGGCGCATGCCTTTCCGGGTGGGACGCTCTGGCACGTGGACCTGTACCGCCTGCCGACTGGCCCCGGTGCGGCCGAGGCCATCGCCTTGGCGGAGCTTCTGGAGCAGGCCGGCATCATCGCGATGGAGTGGCCGGAGCGGCTCGGCCCGGACCTGCCCCTCCTTGTCGCCGATGAAGGCAGGACGTGGTGGGTTCAGCTTGATGAGCTGGAGGACGGAATCCGCCGCATCACCATCCACCAGCCAGCCCCCCACCCGGCAGACTGACCAGACCTTCACTGCCACCCTGGTGCACCGGGAAAGGCAGCGTACGGAGGAGGACGATCAGGCAGGTTCGGCGTCCCCGGACAGCCCGGCGTTGGCTTCGTCGAGTTCACGCAGAATGTCCAGCGTCAGGCTGGTGTTGCTCCCAGCCACAATCGTGACCGGAAAGGGCTTGGTCGAACGTTCGACCTCGAAAAAGCCTTCGGTGAAGCCGACGAACCTGCGGAAGGCTTCGAGTCCGCGCAGGTGTCCCACCTCACAGGTCACGATGAGACCTTCGTTGAACCCCAGCCAGCCGCTCTGCCCTTGAGTGGCGCGTACGGTGAAGGCCGCGGTCAACCGGTTGGCTTCCACCACCTGGATGACATCAAAGACGGAAATCCGGCTCAGGTCGCCGGTCAGAAACTTCGATCCGCTGCGCAGGGGAAGCACAAAGACAAAGGTGTGGGAGCCAATCGTAAAACGGTCGCCATCCGACAACAGGCAGCGTTCCTGGGGCGCGAGCCGCCGGCCGTTGAGAAACGTACCGTTCGTGCTGCCCAGGTCCATAAGGAAGTAGCGTTTGCGGTCGGCTTCGCTGGATTCAAGGTCAAGTATCACTTTGGCGTGCTCACGGGAAGCCACGGCGTCGTTGACAAGCGGCACGGTTGCCAGCGGGGAGCGCCCGATGACCGTCGTCGGGTTGTCGAGGATATAGGTTTGCTTGACGGCAGCGCCCTCCAAAACGAGCAGTGTGGCAAACTGGTCATCCGACGATGCGAGCCGCCCCAGGGTCTCCACATCGAGCCGAGCCGTTTTGATGGTTGGCACTTCTGAACTTTCCGACATTGCTTGCCTCGCTTGCCAAGCCGGGCTGACCACCCGGCCCGCCCTCCCTCGCTTACTGTGGGGTTGATTTCATGAGCACCTGGCACATGGCCGCGTGGAGATGCCCATTGCTGGCCACGATCTCAGGCACATAGGGACTAAACACCTGCCCGCTGAAAGCCGTGACCTGCCCTCCGGCTTCGGTGACGAGCAGACTGCCAGCAGCCATATCCCACGGCGCAAGGTTCAGCTCCCAAAAGCCATCGAAACGCCCGGCCGCCACATATGCCAGATCGAGTGCTGCCGATCCGTCGCGCCGGATAGCCTGCGCAACGTCCAGAAAAGCACTGAAGTGATCCAGGTTTTTTTGTGGCGACGCCTTGACATTATAGGGAAATCCAGTGACAAGCAATGCCTGTTCCAGACTGGTTACGCCCGAAACGTGCAGCGGCCGGCCATTGCACCGGGTTCCCTGCCCCTTCGCTGCCGAAAACAGCTCATCGCGGAGCGGGTCATAGACCACACCGACGATGGTTTCCCCCTGCCACTCAACGGCAATGGCGACGCTGAAAAACGGATACCCATGGGCATAGTTGGTCGTGCCGTCCAGCGGGTCCACAATCCACCGGAAGTCCGAGGCCGTTTCCGTCAATCCACTTTCCTCCGCCAGAATGGCATGGTCTGGAAAGCGCGCCTGAATGCGACGGCGGATGCACTGCTCGGACAGCACATCCACTTCGGTGACAAGGTCAATCCGCCCCTTGTGGCGCACATCGAGGGGCGCGCCAAACCGCTCGCGCAGCAGCGCCCCGGCCTCGCGGGCGACGGCTTCAGCAAAAGGCAGGAGATCGGTCATGGCCGGCGCTTCTCCGGTTCAAGCTGAAAAGCCATGTTGCGCGCTTCCCGCTTCTGCACATCCAGTTCCTTGGTCTGGGGGCGATAGCCTTTGGCTGTCGCCGTGATACGGTACACCGCTTCGCCGCCGGGAAACCGGAAGGCAAACTCGCCGGCTCCGTTGGTGGTGGTGGTTCCAACCTTGCCCGGCTTGAGACTGGCCTCCGCCGCCGACACCCGCTCGGCGATGACCGTCACGTTGGGCATCGTCAGACCGTGCTCGTTGAACACCGCGCCGCGGATCACCGAATAGGCGCGTTCGGCCTCCAGCTCGAAGGGACGCTTGATGACCGTCGTCTTTCCGCCCTCGACAGTTTGCAGGATATTCAGCCGTGCCGCCGACCGGCCTTCGGCTTCGACTTCGACCACGTAGTTGCCCGGCGGCAGGCCGTCCAGGTGAAACTCCCCTTTGGCGCCGGTCTCCCCGGTATAGGTTTCCTTCGTCACCGAGCGGGTCAGGGTCACTTTGGCGCCGGCCAGCGGCTGTTTGTTTTCACGCGCCACCACGCGCCCTTCCAGCTTTCCCGTGGCCATCGGCGACTGGGCCAACAGGGTGACACCACACAGGTACCACCCGGCTACCATTCCGACCAACCATTTCCGCAGCATAGCGTCGGCGGCCGGCAGCCCCCGCCGCCGGCTTGGTCTCCTTCCAGATTCGCGCTGACCGGATGTGCCCAGGCTAAAACGTCTTGAACATGCTCTTGAGCGCGCTCCCGATCACATCGGTCAGCGTATGCGTGGCCGCGCCCCACCACAAGCCGATGAACGCCACCAGCCACACCTTGCCGTCCACGGCGCGGAACAGACGCGACATGTGATGCCCGGCTGTTTGCAGGGTCCGTACGGCCTGATCGCCATCGGCCGGCAGCCCGTCAATCCAGACTGCCCGCACGTAGAGCACAGCGGCCAGCGCCAGGGTCATCACCAGCGTGAAGTAGCCCACCCGCAGCCAGGTGCTCCACAGCAGGCCGTGTGTCCAGTGTGACCGGTGCGGAAAGAGCTTTTTGTAGGGGTACCACAACCAGCGCAGGATGCCCCAGCGCGTGTACTGCTTGCTGTGCGTGTCGAGGTCGGGGCCGAACATCAGCCCGCCAAAGAGCATCGTTGCCGTCCCCAGCACCGTCAGCCCCACGTGGCGTGTCAGAAAGAACAACCCGACGGCCGTGGGTACGGCCAGGGCGTACGTCACCAGATCATGCGTTCGGCCGGAAGGCATCGTCCTCTCACCCGTCTCAACCGTGTCAGTGCGCTATGCCGTCAGGCGCTCACACGTTCAGGCACTGGCCGACTCATGCGCCAGCGCCTCGCGCAGCGCCCGTTTGAGCACCTTGCCCGTCGGACCAATCGGCAACTCCGTGCGAAACTCAATCAGGCGCGGGTATTTATACGCGGCCATCTGTGCTTTGCACCAGTCGCGGAGTTCGTCCTCCGTGATCGTGGCGCCCGGCTTGCGGACGACGTAGGCTTTGACTTCCTCGCCCAGCCGCTCATCGGGCACGCCAATGACCGTCACCAGCGAAACGGCCGGGTGCGTCATCATCACTTCCTCGATTTCGCGGGGATAGACATTGTAGCCGCCACGGATGATGAGGTCTTTCTTGCGGTCAACGATGGTGATGTAGCCCTCTTCGTCTATGAAGCCCATGTCGCCGGTGTGAAACCAGCCGTTGCGCATGGCTTCGGCCGTGGCCTCGGGCCGTTTGTAGTAGCCTTTCATCACACAGTGGCCACGCACGACAATTTCGCCCACCGTGCCGGCCGGCACGGGCTGGTCGTTTTCGTCGTGAACCCGGATTTCAATCCCCATCAGCGGTTGTCCGACCGTCCCCGGCTTCGGCGGCCTGGTGATCTGGTTATAGGACAGCACGCCGGTTTCGGACATTCCATAGCCTTCCAGCACAAGGGTCTTGAACTTCTCCCCAAAGGCGCGCATCAGCTCGACCGGCATGGGAGCTGCCCCGACGTTTGCAATCCTGAGCGTTTCGGCAATCGGGGAAACGTCTATGCCGTGCTCGTTGGCGTAGTTGAGCAGCGCCCAGTACATCGTCGGCACAGCCGCCCAGGAGTTGATGCGCTCGGCGATCATGGTCTCAATGGTTTGTTTGGGATCAAAGCGCGGCAGCAGGACGGACGTACCGCCGGCATACATCACCACGCCAAACTGCGCAATCAGGGCCGTGGCGTGAAAGAGCGGGGCCGTGGAAAGCACCTTGAATTCGGCTTCGAGCCGGACATCCACGGTCGGCAGCAGCACGTCGCGCACGTGGATGAAGTTCAGAATGAGCTGCCAGTGCGTGAGTTCCGCCCCCTTGGGCTGCCCGGTCGTGCCCGAGGTGTAGAGCATCAGCGCCGTATCGAACGGACTGACCGGCGGGCGCTCACAAGTTGGCGGCTGGTTGGCCATCAATTCCGCCAGCGTGATGGCGCCGGACAGCGCCGGTGGACGGTCAGGACTGGCCGGCATGACGACGAACGTCTCGCACATGGGCGCTTCCTGGAGCGCCGCCTGCGCCATCTGCGCCATGGGCAGTTCCGGGAGACCTTCAAAGCAGAGAAGGGCTTTGGCGTCACAGTCGTTGAGGTGATAGGCAATCTCACGGGGCTTGAGCAGGACGTTGAGCGGCACAACCACCGCGCCGGCCTTGAGGATGCCGAAAAAGGCCATGGGAAAGTAGGCCACATTCGGACACGACAGCGCCACGTGGTCGCCGGGCTGAATGCCCCGCGCCCGCAGACCGTTGGCAATCTGATTGGCCGCCGCCGCAAGTTGGGCATAGGTCAAACGGGCCGGCCCGGCGATGACGGCCAGCCGGTCAGGACGATGTACGGCATGATGGTCGAGGATGGAAGCAATCGAATACGTGGCAGCAGCAGGAAGCACCATGACACACACCTTTTCAGAGAGATTGACGCATCCGGCAGACACGACCCGGAATGGGCCGGACCGACGCAGGCAGATGGCAACTATCGTGGCGGGTCACTTTGCGCGCGTCAACCGCCTTCGCCTTACCTGAAAGAACTCATCCACCCGAAGCCGGCAGCCGCGGTTCACTCACTGGTTACATTCAGAACAGCCCGGTCTGATGCGGTTCCGGCATCACCGGCGCAATCAGCGATGCGTCATCGTTGGTCACGACATTGACGGCACGCGACACTGGATAGAGCTGCATGGCTTCGGCTGGGTAAGGGCGCAGCAGTCGTTCGAGCCGGTCAGGGTCAGTTTCTTCCAACCAGGTTCTCTCTTCCTCTGGCAGCAGGATGACCGGCATGCGCTCGTGGACGGCTGCCAGCAGAGGGTTGGCCTGCGTCGTCACCACCGTGCAGGAACGTTGCACGCTGCCATCCGGCAACGGACGTTCGTCCCACAGGCCGGCCAGCGCAAAGGGGCCGCCGTCCTTGAGGATGGCCCGGAACGGCGTCCGCGTGCCATCCTGGTTCTTGCGCCATTCGTAGAAACCGTCACAGAGCACCCAGCAGCGCCGCCGCCGGAAACTTTCCCGAAAGGAAGGTTTTGTGCGCAGGGTCTCGGCGCGGGCATTGATGAGGGGTGGCCCGGAGGTGTCCTTTTGCCAGGCCGGGAGCAGCCCCCAGCGCGCGCTGGAAAGCGTGGTTGGCGCGTCGTCAAACACGACAGCCACCGGCTGCGTCGGCGCAATGTTGTAGCGCAGGCGCAGCGCAACCTGGGCGGTCGTCAGACCAAAGCGCGTCATCAAAGCTTCCTGGGGTGTGGTCAGCGTGTAGCGTCCGCACATGAGGTGGAAACCTTTTACGGGCAGGTTCTGCCGGACAGGCGCTGCCTCCCGGCGGCGCTGCCGGCGTTCATTCAATCCTGGCAATCGCCATCGTGATGCGCGATTCAGCCTCCTGGGGCTGGACGCGCGGCAGCGTGATGGTAAAGCGACTGCCCTGCCCGGGACCGTCCGACATGACTTCGATACCACCGCCATGCGCGTCAATGTAGCTTTTGGCAATGGTGAGACCGAGACCTGTGCCGCGCGTGTTGAACTCGAACCGCCCGGACGAATGCCGTGACGTATCCCGGCCGGTGTAGAACCGCTCAAAGATGTAGGGCAGGTCCGTGGCCTCGATGCCAATCCCGGTGTCGGTAATCTCAACGGTGACGAAGGTCTCCCCGCCGGTCACGGTCACGGCAATTTCTCCGCCATCCGGGGTGAACTTGATGGCGTTTTGAATGATGTTGAGAAACGACAGGTTGAGTTTGTGGGCATCGCCTTCAATCTGGGTGTTGCCACTGGCGACGAACAGCACCTGCTGCCGGCGCCTGGACGTAAAGACGCTGACCTCCTGCAGAATCTCACGCAGCAACGACTCGACGACGACAGGCTCGCGCTGGAGACCAATGTAGCCTTCCTGAATCTTTAGTACCTCGAAGATGTCCTCGACAATCCGCGCCAGCCGGTCGGTGGTCTTCAGGCAGGTGGCGAGAGCCATCTGCTGGCGTTCAGTAGGCGGGTCAAACGCGCCAAATGCCATGGCTTCGAGAAAGCCCTTGATGACCGTCAGCGGGGTGCGCATCTCGTGCGAGGTCACGGCCAGGAAGTTGTTTTTCATGACATCGAGTTCCTGCATCCGGGCCACCACTTCCTGTTCACGGCGGTAGAGCCGCTCGGCCCGTTCGGCCGCTTCCCGGAGCTGGCGGTTGATGGTGGCATTCTCGATAGCCACAGCCGCCTGGTGGGTCAGCCCCTCAATGAGGTCACTGTCCCGCTCGGTAAAGGGTTCCCGTCCGGGCGGACGCCGGATGTCCAACACGCCAATCGTCACGCCGCTGCGGTTGCGGATGGGCACATCCACGATGCCGTGAACCCCATACACCTCGATGAGTTCAGGATGCGCCAGGTCAGGGCACGTACGGACATCGTTGACAATCCGTGGCTTCCCTGTCGCTGCCACACTCCCGGCCACGCCCTTGCCCAACGGAAAGGGCACTTCACAGTCTTCCCAGTCCTCGCCATTCCAGATATGGCGAAAGACCAGCGTATCGCCCTCCATTAGGCCAATCCCGCCCGGCTCACCCCGTACCAGCAGCGCGCTCTCCGAGGCAATCTTGCGCAGGACTTCCCCCACATCCAGAGTCGAGTTGATGACGCGCGTGCTGTCGAGCAACTGCCGCAGCGCCGCAATGCGCAGTTCCTGATTGCGTCGGATTTGGCGTACCCGCAGGTCATACAGGGCATAGCCAAAGCCAAACAGCGCCAGGGCATAGAGCACGTAGGCCCAGGGTTGCCGCCACGGTGCCGCCTGAATGGAAAACGACAGGGTGACGGGCCTGACCATCTGCCCCGTGGCATCCCGCGCCCAGACCGTGAGCGTGTAGTTCCCCGGCGGCAGATTTGAGCAGTCGCGCCGGGTGCGTCCTGTCCAGGGGGTCGGTTCGGCATCGTAAGGGACAAGTTGCGTGCGGTACATCACCTCCTGCCCACGCCGCAGCACGGGCAGGACAAAGTGAAACGAAAGGTCGCGCAGCGTATGGGGGAAAGCCAGCCCGGGCGACGGGGACAACAGGGTATCCTCCGCAGTGGCGATGTGCACCAGCAGTTTTCCCGGTGTCTCTTCGGCAGGAAAGATATGTGTGTCGAGGACAGCCAGGCCACGCACCGTCCCCACCCAGGCCCGGCCCCGGCGATCACAGCCGGCGCGCCCGAAGTTGCATTCATTGCTGGGCAGACCGTCTTCCACGGTAAAGGTTCTCAGCGCACGCTCCGAACCTTCACGCGCCCCGTCCAGCGCCAGACACACGACGCCCCGGTTGGTCGTCGCCCACAACCGGCGGTGGTCATCCTCGAACAGGTGATACACCACATCGTTGGGAAGCGCGGGCGTGGTCCGGGTGTTGAGGTGTTCGAGGATGCGCGGGGGGGCAGCCGGTTCGAGACACACCAGACCCCCACCCTGCAAACCACACCACAGCCGGGTGTGGCCGGCGGCGTCACGGGTCACATGCAGGGCATTGACCATCGGCTGCCCACTCAGCCCAAGCTCAAAACGCTTCCACCCGGCCGCCGTCCGGCAGGCAATGCCCTGGTCAAGGCCGGCCCAGAGCTGCACTTCCCCATCCGGGCCGGACACTTCAGCCACCGTGTACACGGCTTCATTTTCGAGACCCAACGACTCGCTTTCGCCCGTATCGGGACGCAGGGCCAGCACCCCCCGGTTGGTTCCCACATACAACCGCGCCGGCGCTGTCGCAGTACGTGATGGACACAGAACATGAATGTGGGCATCCGCCGGGACGGAATCAACACGCGAAGCGCGCAAGGGACGTCTGTTCTCTGCGAGTTGCCACAAACCGGCCGTGGCCGTGCCAATCCACAGCACCCGCCGGCCCGGTTGCCCGGTTGTCAGCAGCGTGCGGACGCTGTCGGCCGGGAAGCCCTGTTCGGGGCCAATGGTTGCCCATGTGCCACGCTCCCACCTGGCCAATCCGGCCAGCGTTCCGGCCCAGAGAATTTCCGTGCCATCGGCGGCGTCCCAGACTTCGGCACACCAGGCCATGTTGGAAGGCAACCCCTGCGCCTTTGACAGCGACCACCAGGCACCGTGGTGCAGGTAGGTCACGCCACCGCCGCCCTGTCCGATCCAAATCCCGCCACTGCGGGGTTGACTGATGAACAGGGAACGCACGAGGTCACTCGACAGCCCCTGGGCTGTTGCGTAGCGCCGCCACTGGCCGCCGGCTTGGGCGTACAGCCCCTGATTCGTGCCAATCCATACCAGGGGCCTGCCATCCGGGCCCTCGACTTCCAGCATGGCATTGATGGGCAGTGTTGCAAGTTCCGCCGGTACTCCTGACAACGCCTGCACCTGCCGGCCGACCACCAGCGCCGCGCCGCGTACGGTGCCAACCCAAACGCTGTCGGGTGCCAGCCGTCGGGACAGGCAGGTGATGTTGTTCGCCGGCAGGCCATCCGCGGTTGTCAATGGTTCCCACTGCTCTGTGCCCAGCACCTGCCGCCAGAGACCGCGGTCCTGCGTCCCCACCCACAGGGAGGGCGCCGGTTGGTCGGTGATGCCCAGGCACTGCACCACACAGCCCTGGAGCGGCAGGGCCGCTGGCGGGCGCTCCCACCGCTCGTCCCGGAAGCGAAACAGTCCGTCGTGCGTGCCAATCCACAGCCCCCCTGCCCTGTCGTCCGGTATGGCCAGCAGTGCAGTGATGTTGTTGGCGCGCTCACTGCCGAGCGAAAACACCCGCCACGGCTGGGACGGATGCGCCAGCGCATCGTAGCGACAGAGCCCGTTGGGCGTTCCCAACCAGACGCTGTCCCCGGTCACGGCCAGCGCCGTCACGAAGTTGGAACCCAGGGCGCGTGGCACAGGGACCGGCGTCCAGAGGTGGCCGTCGAAATAGGCCGCGCCGTCCTGTGTCGCCGCCCAGAGTCGGCCCTGCTGGTCACGCACCAACGCCCGGATGGAGTTCTGGGGCAGCCCCTGCTGGTCGGTGTAGGTTTGCAGCGCCGGCTGGGCTATGCTGAGTGGCGTTGCGGCGGTTGGCGGCGACGATATTTTTCCCGGACGGGGAAGGGATTGCGGCTGCGCCCACCCTCCCAACAGACAAAGCCAGAAGCACAGCAGGACGCACCATGGGCAACGGCGTTCGGACCGACGCCGGGGAGACCTTCGCAGGGGATGGGCGGAAGCCGAATGCCCCTGCACGGTGGCTTTTCGTAAGGCGCTGCCCATGTTCAACACCATTTGAGCATGTGGCGTCCGAAGCTGGTGGGAGACCGGCTGATGGAACCTGGATACCCCGCACTGTGCGCGCCACGCCAAGGCAAGTCAAGCAAAAGCTTCCGGCTGGTCAGGAGAAGCCGGAATGTATTAGAAAATGCACATCACACGCAGCAAGGATGCCGTTTTATGACCCTGCCGTATGTGTCACCGGCTGAGACCGCTTCCCTGACTTCCGCCTGGATACTGGTGGTTGACGACGAGCCATTGATTCGTCAGTCCATTGGACAGGCCCTGCAGAAACAGGGTCATCAGGTTGCACTGGCCGCAGACGGGCGTGATGCCCTTGAGCAGCTTGGCGCGGCGACCTTTGAGTTGGTGGTCTGTGACATCAGCATGCCGCACCTGGATGGCATCGAGCTGTGCAACCTCGTGCGCAGCGACCCGCGGACGGCCGCCATACCGTTCCTTTTCCTCAGCGCCTACCAGGACATCGAAACCCGGCTCCAAGGACTGTCTGCCGGGGCCAATGATTTTCTGGGCAAGCCGTTCAGCCTCGATGAGCTGGTCTATCGGGTCAACCGCCTGCTGACCAATCGCCGTTCCCCGCTCGTGGATGAAGCCCTCGAAGTCAACCCCAACCATCTGGGGCAGTTTTCCTTCGAGCAGGCGCTTCACGTCATTCGCAGCCAGGCGCTGAGCGGACTGCTGACGGTTATTTTCCCCCGGGGCGAGGTTGGGCGGGCTGTGTTCGAGCAGGGCAACCTGACGGCAGCGGAAATCAAAGCGGCCAACGGCGACAGTGTACTCGCGGGCTCTGTGGCGCTCGAATACCTCTTGCAGTCGCCACGGGTGACGTTCACGTTTTCCGGGCAGCAGACTCTCGACAACGCCGTGCTGATGACCCAGATCACACGGACGGTCGAATCGGAAGCCGGCTAGGAAGCAACGTTGTACGGGTGACACACCCGTGTCGTTTTTTCATTCTCAAGTAACGCCGGTGTGGGATAGGATGCGTCTGTCCTCCCGCCAACTTCTCTGACACGGACGTTCACCACCGATGACTGCCCCGCATACAACCTCATCGCCGGTTGACATTCTGGTTCTGGGCGGTGGCTTTGCCGGCCTCAACACCGCCTTCCAGTTGTCGAACTATCCCTGGACGCGCCCGGTACGCATTACGCTCGTCGATCGCAACGACCGGTTTCTGTTTACGCCGATGGCCTACGAAATTCTCACCGGCGAAGTCGAGGTGTGGGAGATTGCTCCGTTGTACCGCGACATCCTCGGCAACCGGCCGGTACGGTTCGTGCAGGGCGTCATTGAGCGGATTGACCTTGAAAAACGCCAGGTACAGGTTGGCGACACGACGCACCGGTACGACTATCTCGTGCTGGCGCTGGGGGGACGCCCCAACTTCCGGCAGGTGCCGGGCGCTGACAAATACTCGCAGCCGTTCTATGACCTGGCGCACGTGCAGGATTACCAAAAGCATGTGACCCGGACACTCGACCGCGCCAGGCAGACCACTGATCCCAAGATGCGCAAGGCGCTGTTGAACTTTCTGGTGGTTGGCGCCGGCACCTGCGGCGTCGAAGTAAGCTGCAAGCTGGCCGATTACCTCGACGCGCAGGCCCGGGTGTACGGACTCGACCGCCAGGAAATGGAAATCCACCTCATTGACCGCAATGAGCGGATTCTGCGGGGTGTGGCCCACCGTCTGGAGCCGATTGCCCTCGACGCGCTGCGGCGGCGGCGGGTCAACCTGGTTCTGGACTGGGGCGTGACCAAAGTCACCCCGGAAGGCGTCGAAATCCGCTGCGACAAGCAGGGCACGCTCAAGCAGGTGGCGGCGGCCACTGTCACCTGGACTGGCGGCATCGAGATGCATCCGCTTCTGACGGCCCTTCCCGTTGAGAAGGATGCGCACGGGCGGATTCGGGTCACCCAGCAGCTTGAAGTTCCGGGCCAGCGTGGCGTCTATGCACTGGGGGACGCCACGCATTTTCCGACCGACGATGGTCACGGGCTGCCAGCCACGGCCCAGGTTGCCGTCCGGCAGTCGGAAATTGCCGCGTGGAACATCCGCGCTGACATCGAAGGCTGGATGAAACTGCCCTACATCTACATCGGCCTTGGCGAAATGCTGACCCTGGGCATTGGAGAAGCTGGCGCGGATGCCTTTGGAATGTGCATTGGCGGCACGCTTGGCGCAGCGATGCGGCGTGCGGTTTACCTGACGAAGCTTCCGACGATGGGGCTGAAAGTGCGGGTGGGCGGCACGTGGACGGGTGAGATTGCGAAGAGCCTGCTCGCCACCGGCGAGCGCGCCGTGGATGCCGTCCGGCAGGCTGCGGCACAGGCCCAGGTGAATCAGGCAGCCTAGCCAAATGCTCAGGTACCTCCCCGACCGGCTTGTTCCCGGCCGGATGCCACGGCGGACATCCAGTCCATCGGCAACCTCGGAAGCGGACCCGACGGCGGGCTGGACGGCGCGGCCGGCCCTGCCCCTGAAGCTGCACCTTCCCGCCGGTATCCTTATTGCTCTGGGCGGATCACTTACCAGACGCCAAACTTCAGCCCAGACGCCAAACTTCAGCCCCGAAGCGTGGGGGAGATAGTGGTGACGTTGGTGCCCGTAACAGTTGAGTTTCCCGCTGGCCGGCAGGCTGCCGCTCCAGCCCAAACCGATGAAGCCGCAACTAGCCGGCTTCGTCCGGCCTGAGCAGCCCCTCGCGCTGCATGGCTTCGCGCAGGCGCTTGATGGCGCGCGCATGCAGGCGCGATCCCCACGACCGTGACAGCCCCAGTTCAGCGGCGTAATCCGCCGCGCTCCGCCCCTTGAAATACAGAGCCTCGATGGTGGCGCGGTCTTCATCAGGCAGTTGCGCCACAAGGCGCATCATCCGGCCGATGAGGTCATCCCGTTCCAGGGCGCTGGCAAAATCCAGGCTCCGGTCATCGGCAATCGTGAGTTCCTCGTGATCGAGCGACAGCAGGTAAATCGGGATGAGACTTTCAAGCTGCGCCCGCGCGTCGGCAATGTCGTCATCGAGGGTCGTGCCATGGGCCGGACGCCCGGACTCCTCTTCAGCCAGACTGTGGAGAAAGTCCGTCGCGTTGGCTTCGGCACGTACGCGCCCGCCGTCCACCCGGGCAAAGCTGGCCATTTTGCGCACTTCGTCCCAGATGGCGCCCTTGATGTAGTAGTGGGCAAAGGTGACAAACGACACACCCCGCGCCGGATTGTATTTCTCAGCGGCGCGCACCAGTCCCAGGTTGCCGTAGGCAATCAGGTCGTCGAGTTCGACGCTGGGCGGCAACTTCCGCACAATGTCGTAGGCAATCGTCCGCACGTAGTGCAGATGCTGCTCGATGAGCGCATCCCGCTGGACATTGGGAGATGGCTGCGTTCCGCTCATGCCGTTTCGCGCCACCGTACGGAGTGACCGAATGTCACCCGGCGGCGGTACGGCGGCGCGCGGCCCGAGCGACGATGTGTTCCGGGTAGTTGCGGATTTCGACAAACTTCTGGGCCGCCAGTTTAGGAAAGTAGCGCGCAGCGGCCAACGCCAAGGGCGCAGTTTCGCCCCCAAGTGCCAGATGTTCCCACTTGGTGGCCCATTCGCGGGCAAACGCAACGGCTTCCGGCCCGGTCAGCCCTTCTTCGCGCGCGCGGGCAAGGCCATCCCGGTAGGCATGCCCCATTGCCACCGTAATCGTTCCCTCTCCGCCGTTGTACGCGCCCATGACAAACTTCCAGTATTCATCCCCCTGCGGCGTGCCGTAGCGCGAAAAGGCCATTTCCGTCAGGCGCTGCGCCTTGACGTGCAGCAACCGCGCAGCGGCCGGAATGGCCAGGCTCGGATTGAGCCGCTCGTCGCTTTCCGTTCCCGGAACGCCTACGGACAACCCCAGTTCGCGGGCTTCACGGCGGCCAATCTGGGCAATACCGGCGTAGCCATACTGGTTGACGACATCGGTGCGCAGCCCCGACTCCTGCACGAGCAAACTCTTGAGCAACCGTGGCGGCAATCCCGGACACAGGGCCACGGCCTGCTCGATGAGGGGATCGAGCGCGCTCGCTGCTGCCATTTTGTCCCTGCCGGTCACACGCGGCGCCGTTTCGCCGGATGGCGGCACGCCGAACGGCGGCGCGCCGAAGGGACGGTCGGAGACTCCCGGCGCAGCCGATGACTGAAGCGCCGCCAGGTCGTTGAGCATGGGCTGCACGAGCCGGGCGCTGATGTCGTTCCATTCATCGAGCAGTTCCGGCGACTGCGACAGGTCAGCCCCGATCAGCTCTGGATGGCGCGCCTGAAAGATCAGGTCCGTCAACTGCCACGGATCGGTAAAGCCGGACTGCACCGCCATGACGATGGTCCTGAGTTCTTCACGGGTCCGGCGCTGCGTCTCCGGGTCGTTGCCCAGAGCCTGTTCCAGGCGGGTTTCAAAGGCCGTTTTACCGGTGGCACGGGTGGCGGCCGGTTGGCGCAGGAAGGCATCCGGTCGTATCCGTGCGGGGTCGGTGCGTTGAATGGTCTGCTCGTTTGCCATGGCGCTTCCCTGTCAAGCCAAACTCAAAACCCTGTCTTCCCTTTATCGCCGCCGACGCGGGGGCTTTGCAACGTTTCCGGCGCTCACGCGCAGTGCGCCCTATCCTTGGTTATCGTTCCATGTACAGCCATGTTGCGTGCACCTTGGGGAACGTCCGTGCCAAGACATACGCGACGCGCCCGGCGGTCTGTGCTAGCTTGCGCGGCGTCGTCAAACGGCTTGTGACAACTTGTTACGTGAAAGGAGTGTTCCAAATCCATGCGAAACCTCTGGAGGCGATACGCCTGGCTGCGATACGGACTCTGCCTGTGGGTCGTCCTTGGACTGCTGCCCGTGGCCGCCACCGCCCACCGGCCCGATGAACCGAAGAAAGCTCCGGCTGTCGAAGGTGAATACGATATGGAAATCACCGTGACTGGCGCGGGGATTTTCCCTGTCGAGCTGAAGGTCATGCGCGACGAGCAGGGCAAACTCACCTGCGAATCCAAAGACCAGATCGGTGTGTCCATCACGGGCATCACCGTGGACGACGACGGGCAGGTGACGTTGACCGGCAACTACCAAGGCATGGAGTTCGAGTTCAAAGGCAAACTCGAAGGCGACACGATGAAGGGTGAGTTCGACATTTCGGGCTACGCCGGCACGTGGGTCGCCACCCGCCGCAAGCCTTCAAAGGAATAATGGCGTAGGGCGAACGGCGGTTCGTCCCTGCCACCGGTCATCCCATGGCGCGCTGGGCCAGTTCGGCAAAAAGACGGGCCGTGGCGCCCATGCGGGCAAAGCGCTCGTCGTGCGTGAAGCCCTTCACATACCGGAAGTAGATTTGCTGGACGATGACCGCCACCTTGAACAGCGCAAAGGCTTCGTGCCAGCGCATTTCACGGACATCCCGGCGGCTGGTTTCGGCGTAGCGGGCCAGCAGTTCGGCGCGGGTCAGGTTGCCGGGCAGCGCCGTCAGCCCGAAACTCATGGTGTGGACTTCCGGCGGATCATCCCGCTCCACCCAGTAGGCAAGTGCTGTGGCCACGTCCGTCAGCGGATCGCCCACTGTAGCCATTTCCCAGTCCAGCACAGCACGAATTTGGGTCAGATCGTCCGGGTCGAGAACGACGTTGTCGTACTTGTAATCGTTGTGAATGAGCGTGGCGGCGCTGTCTTCGGGAATGCGCGCCGTCACCCAGGCAATGACCCGTTCCATGGCCGGCACGTCATCGGTCTGGGCAGCGCGATACCGCTTGACCCAGCCCTCGACCTGACGGCGGACGTACCCGGCTCCCCGGTAAAGATCGCGCAATCCGGCGGCTTCGACATCCACGGCATGCAGCTCGGCAAGATGGTCAATGAAGTTTGTCGAAAGCCGGCGCATGGTTTCGGTGTCGAGTGTGATTCCATCCGGGACCCTGGTGCGCAGAATGACGCCCCGCACGCGCGTCATGACGTAAAACGGGACGCCCAACGGCGAACTTTCCGCCGGGATGTAGCACAGCGGCTGTGGCACGCGCGGATAGACCCGGTGCAGGCCCGACAGCACCCGAAACTCGCGGTGCATGTCGTGACCCGCCCGGATATGTTCCGCGCCGAAGGGCGGACGCCGCAGCACGTATTCCCGGTCGCCGCTCCGCAGGGCGTAGGTCAGATTGGAGTGCCCGGCCGGAAACTGCTCGATGATGAGCGGCGGGGCAAGCTCCGGGAGGTGCGGTTGCAGGCAGGCCAACAGCGCCTCTGCATCCAAGTCCTCACCAGCCCGGGGTGGACGCGGAGCATCAAGGGCAGAAAGCGGAATGGTCATCGGTGTGCCTCACTGGATGAACCGGCGCGGCCGGTCAGTCTCGGCAGTTGCGTCTGGACAGAGGTCTGGAAAAGGGGAAATAACATACCGTTGACCGGGCGACAACGGGCCGCCGGTTGTTACGGATGGGAATGGGACAGGAAAGATCATGACCTCACGACGGGCATTTCTGGCAACGGCCTTGCTGCTGGCCTCCGGCACGGGCTTGGGTGCGCCAGCGGCGGCGCACAAATTTCACGCCAGTTTTACGACCATTGAGTTCAATGCGGAAACCGGCTCGCTGGAGATTTCCCTGCGCGTCTTCAGCGATGATCTGGAAAACGCCCTCAGCCGCCAGGCGCGGCGGCGCATCGAACTCGACCGGACACCGGATGTCGCTGAGCTGGCCAGCGCCTACGTGCGGGAACGGTTCAGACTGCGCCGTACTGATGGCACACCGGTGCGGGTGGCGTGGGTCGGCATGGAGCAGCGGGTGGATATGACGTGGATATACATCGAAGCACCGGCTCCTGCTGGCTTCACCGGACTGGAAGCCCTGGTGACGGTCTTCTTCGAGCTGTTCCGCGACCAGAAAAACAATGTTTCATGCAAGGATGCACAGGGCAAACGCCACGACATCCTGTTTCGTCCCGCCGACAACACCTTCAAACCGCTGGTGCCAGCTTCCTGATGATGGTGGTGTTCGACTTTACAGACCCGACGGCCGCCACCGCCTGGTACGCCATTGGCGATCAGGTCATGGGCGGCTGTTCGTCCGGGCAGTTGCGTCCGACGAGCCACGGCTTTGCCGTCTTTGAAGGTGTGGTGTCTCTGGCCAACAATGGCGGCTTTGCTTCCGTGCGCTCGGTCCCCCTTGCGCAGCGCCTGCCGCCCCGGGCGGTGTTTGTCATCGAGGCCAGAGGTGATGGGAAAACCTACAGGTTCGTGGTGCGTACCGATGCGGCTTTTGACGGCCTGGCCTATCAGGCCACCTTCACGCCTGCGCCCAACACCTGGCAGACCTGCCGGTTTGCCGCAGCCGACTTTGTGCCGACGTTTCGCGGCCGCCCTGTTCCGGCCCCGCCCCTGCGGACGGAAGCCACGACGACTGTGGGCCTGATGATTGCCGGCAAACAGGCCGGCCCCTTTGCCCTGGCCCTGCGGCGGTTGGTGGTTCTCACCGAAGCCTGACCGGCGCGGCTTCCGTGTGGCGCACACTTTGAGCAGGCAGGGCAGACATTTCGCTGGCAACTGGCCGGCTCAAAAACATGCTGCCCTGACGCAACATCGGACGCTGCCAACCGATAACGGAAGTGAGGACCGACAGTGTCGGCACACCACGATGGATGGGAGACTTGAACGCGATGGCACGGCTCAACGGGGTTACACGGACACCGGCGACTTCTTCACAGACTCCAACCACCGGCACCCAACACCTGATCCGGCGCGGGGAAACCCTGTCGGGCATTGCACAGCGTTATGGGACAACGGTGGATGCGCTCCTGCAGGCCAACCGCCAGATCAGAAATCCGAACCTCATTTACGCCGGACAGACGCTGACGATTCCAACGACCCGTAACACAAGTGCGCCGAACCAGGCCGGCAGTCAGGCTGGCAGCCAGTATGTCGTGCGCCGGGGCGATACGCTTTCCGAAATTGCCGCCCGCAACGGCATTGATCTGGCGCGGCTCATCAAGGCCAATACGCAGATTCAGAATCCCAACCTCATCTATCCCGGACAGGTCATCAACCTGCCGGGCCGCCAGGTGGCAACTCCGGCTCCGGCGCGCCCTAATCCAGTCCAACCCAGCCCAACTCAACCTGGTCCGGTGCCCTCACGCCCGACGCCCGCGCCCTCCCAACCGACCACGCCTGCGCCGCCCCGGGTGGACACCACCGCCCCGGTTGGCACGATTCCACGCACCGGCAACGCCTTCATTGATTCGATTGCAGCCGATGCCATCCGCAGCCAGCGGACAACCGGTGTGCCAGCGTCAGTGACGATTGCCCAGGCCATTCTCGAAAGCGGCTGGGGACGTTCGGAGTTGACCCGCCAGGCCAACAACTACTTCGGCATCAAGGGCACAGGGCCGGCCGGGTCGGTCACGATGCGGACGCGCGAGGTCTTCAACGGCCGCGAGGTCTATGTCAACGCCCAGTTCCGCAAGTACAACTCGGCAGCCGAGTCCTTCGCCGACCACGCCCAGTTCTTCATCCGCAATCCACGCTATGCCACCGCCATGCGGCACACCAACGACGCCTTCCGCTTCGCCGCTGAGATTCACAAGGCCGGATACGCCACCGACCCGAACTACACCAAACTGCTCCACAGTCTCATGCGCGAGTACAATCTGACGCGCTTTGACGCCATTGCGCGGAATGGCAACGCCACACCGGCACCGCCTCCGGCAGCGCCAACCCCGGCACCTGCGCCCTCGGCACCGCCGGCGGCCGGCACGCGGGAGCACCGGGTTCGGGTCGGCGACACGCTCTCCGGTATTGCCCAGCAGTACGGGACGACCGTCGCGGCGCTCCAGCGTGCCAATCCCGGGATCACCAACCCCAACCTCATCTATCCGGGCCAGCACATTGTGATTCCCGGCAGTGGCAGCCCGAACGGCAGTCGGCCGGCACCGACGCCAGCGCCCTCCACTCCGCCGACCTCCGGCTCACCCGTGCCACCGACCCGGGGCCTGCCACGCACGGAAGGGATGACCACGGCCCAGAAGTTCGCCCTGTATGCCAACTACATCGAGCGCCACGGCTCCGCTCAGGCCAAGGCCGATCTGGCCGCCGGACGGACGGTGATTCTGGGGCTGCGCGTGGAGACCAACACCCGCGCCAATGGTGGGCAGGGCGTCTATGACGACCGCATCGTGACCCTGCGCAAGCTGCCCAACGGCCAGTTCCAGGTGACAGAACTGCGCGCCAACACAGAACCGGGCAGCCAGTATGAAGATGGCTGGTCAGGACGGACGCGGCGCCCGATGGGCGTGGACAGCAACCGGGATGGCCAGCTCGACCTGGGGCGGCTGGTGGATGGCACGCACGAATATATGCGCGCCAATGTCGGCCCCAACTTCGGCCCGACCCAGCCCGACGGGAACAACATCCTGATGCCCACAACGAGCCGCCCGGTCGTGCGTGACACCAACCACGACGGTGTCTTCGATGAGCGGGACCGCAACCGGAACAGCTTTGAGGGACAGACGATGTACTTCCACCGTGGCGGCACGACCAACACCTACTCAGCCGGCTGCCAGACCATGCCCCAGAGTGAGTTCAACCGTTTCTGGGATTCACTTGGCAGCCAGCAGCGGTTCCAGTACGTTTTGGTCACGGTTGGCTAAGCACGGTTGGTTCAGGACAACCGTGCGGACTCGCACTCGTGTCGCCGTAAAGAAAAGGCCGTACAGAAAAGCAGGAAAAGGGAGCTAAGACGATGAGCGGACAGATTGGCGGTATTACGCCTGGCGTTCCCACGCCAGGCGCTTCCAACCAACCTCATGGGGCGCAACCGCCCGCGGCTGGCGGCAAATCCTTTGAATCCGTCATGCAGCAGACGGCCGGACAACCGGCGGATGTACTTCACCAGGGGAGCGGCACGTCGGGTCTGACCTTGGAGCAGCTTCGCGCCGATCTGATGCAGCGTCTGGCCAACCCGAATGCCAGTGACTTTGGAATGCCTTTCGACCAGGCACGACTGCGCATCTCCGCCCTGCGGGATGGCATCCACGGCATGGCTCCCGACCGGCGCTCGCCGGATATGCTGGCGCGGTTTTCACAGGTTGAAAACCAGTGGATGCAGATTGAGGCGATGCTCAATTCCGACCGGGAGCTGTCGCAGGGTGAACTGCTCGGCCTGCAGGCGCGCATGTACCAACTGACTCAGAACATCGAAATTCTGAGCAAGGTCGTGGACCAGGTCACAGGCGGCATCAAGACCGTTCTTCAAACGAACGTTTGAATTGCCCGGCCTGGCTTCCTCCACTCGCCAGGCGGTGAGTTGACAGGCGACTTGGAACCGTTACAATCGGCATGCCGAGCTTCCCGTTCAGTTCCGGTAAATCCTTACCGGAGTTGAACTTGAAGCAAGCTGCCAAGCTGTGCGTGAAGTCTTTGATGAGATGTCCGCCGCACAGCCGCCCCCACCACATTCGACACGAAGGGCATTGTGCCGATGAAGCAGCACCGCAGACCACGCCGAGGTGGCAGTCACAGCAACAACCAGAATGGCAATGTTGCCAAAAGCTCCAAGGGAAAACGCCCCGGACAACCAAATCAGAATGGGTTGCCCCAGTATGCCGATGAGGTGTACGAATCCGCTGTTGCCCCACAATCACCGGCTGAACTCGAAGCCTATCTGGCAACGCAGATGCGGCGTCTCATCCATGCCCGTCAGGAGCAGGAACGGGCGCTGCGCCAGATTCGGGCCCTGGGCGAGCAACTCGCGCAGGAAGGCACGCCGCCACAGGTCCAGGAGCAGTACGCGCAGGCAGTCGCCCTCTGGCAATCGTCCCGCCGCAATGGGGTGAGTGCCCGGCAGAAACTGCTGTTTGCCATGTCTGAAAAGCTCATGATTGATACCAACCAGCCATGACGGAAGTTGGGACCTCCCCGCCAGTCACGCTTGACGAATCCCTTGTCAACCGTATCCACGAGTTGGCCCGCGCCCTTGGCGTGGCCTCCGACTCGTTTCTTCTCTCCGACTTTGCGGTGGTGGATGCCGACCTGCTGCGCCAGATTGCTGACGGTTTGACCCTGGCTTTCGTGACGCACTGCTACCACCACCATCCTCGCGGGGAGAACGTCTATGAGCTGATGGCGCTGGAAGAAAAAACCGCTCCCAACACACCGGAAGCGGCCGCGCTCGAAGCCCGTATCGAGGAAGCCGCGGCTGCCCAGATTCCCTTTGTGGTGAGCGTCAATCGCCTGCTCGAAGACTACTACCGCATCCGCTGTCAGATTGAGGCGCACCTGAGCGCGCTGTAGGGCGTCACGGCTGAAAAGCGTTCACCGGGCCCGGTTGATTCCGGTCAGGTTTCGCCGAGGTGCGAATCCAGCCACCAGCCGCCCAGCGCCGCAACGCCCACCGCAACTCCGCAAGCCAGGATGGTTGTCGTTGTGGAAACGCGGCTGGCGATGGCACCCGCTGCCAGTCCTCCCAGGGCGTACCCCCCTTGGAACGTCACCAGAAAGAGGCTCATCACGCGCCCGCGCACTTCATCCACCAGACCAAACTGGACGAGCGCCGTCAGTTGGCTCAGCAGGGCAATCAGTGCGCCGCCGGTGGCGACGATGGCCAGCGCCCCGGTGAGCGGTGAAGGCATCAGGGCAAAGAGGCACAGCGCGGCGCTCGTCGCCCCCGTCAGAAAGAGCGCGCGCCGCCCGCCGCCGACCGGTTTCGGACGCTGCGCAATGTAGAGCGAGCCCAGCACCGTCCCCAGTCCGTAAAGCCCAAGCAGCACGGTGTAGAGCCACGCCGGGCCATTCCAGGCTTCCCGTACGTGACCGGGCAGCAGCACCGGCACACAGCCCCCGAAGAACGTGGCCACAAAACACAGGACATAGACTTCGAGGAGCCCCGGACGCCGCTTCAGATAGTGGCGCACCTGCCGCATTTCCTGGGCCAGCGCCTGCCACAGGCTGAGCTCGGTCAGTGGCCGCAGTGGACGGGTAATCTTGGCAAAGGCATTCATCGTCGGGGCTTCTGGCGGGCGCTCCGGCACACGCCCGGCCACCACCAGCAGCAGCACAAAGGACAGACAGTTGGCCGCGTAGCACGCAGCCGGCCCCAGCATCAGCAAAACTCCACCTGCCGCCAGCGGGCCGACCATGCGCGCCACACTGAGTTGCAGCGAGTTGAGTGCCGTTGCCTGGGGAACTTCGCGGGTGGGCACCAGCCGTGGCAGCAGGGAGACATAGGCCACATTGGCAAAGGCCTGCCCAATGCCGGTTCCGCACGACAGCGCCAGAAGCCACCCCACCGTCGGCTGTCCGGTCACAAACAGCAGTGTCCCCCAGGCCGTACAAAGGATTTGCAGCAGGGAAGCCACCAGAAAAACCCGCCGCCGCTCGAACCGATCCACCACCACGCCGCTGGGAAAGGTCAGCAGAAACAGCGGCGACAACATCAGAAAGGCGTCCAGCCCCAGATACCAGGCGCTGCGCGTGGTTTCATAGATGAACCACGCCTGGGCGGTGTTCTGCATCCAGGTGCCGACATTCGACAGCAGGGCCGCGCCCAGCAACCACGCCAGCGCACGATGCTGCAACACCTGCCAACTTCCCCGCGCGGGCGCGTCCTGCTCCTGCGCCCGCAGCAGGTCCTGCATCAGCTCCGGGTCAAGGGCCCGAAAGTTGGTGGTGTCGTGGATGTTGCGCATGGCCGCAGGCTGTCGGGAATCCGCATCCCGGAAACCCGGATTACCGGATGATGGAAGTCGTCAGGATGGGAATGAGCGCCGAAGTGACAAGTGTAGGCAGGTTGCGCATCAGGGCCGTTCCGGCCGACCGCAGTTCGGAATGGGGCACGTAGAGCACATCGTTCGCCTGCAACACCAGGTCTTTCTGTTTCCCGGACTGAATCGCGGCGAGGCTGACCTTGATTTCTTCACGCTCCAGCTTGCCGGGCACCGTCCGGTAAAGGCGGAGGTCATTGCGCTTCGCTCCCTCGGCCAGCCCGCTGGCCATGGCGATGGCCTGCGTCACGGTAATCGGGTTGCGCGCCGTAATGGGGCCGGGCTTGCGTACATTCCCGGCCAGATAGACGACATCGGCCCGCGGCACGGAGATGATGTCCCCCGGCTGCAACAACAGGTTGTTTTTGGCATTGCCGGCGATGATGTCATCAATGTTGATGGAAAGGATTTCGACATCCGGCGGCACATCCTCATCCGTTCCCGGTGCTGACGCCGTATCCGTTACCGGTGCCGGCTGGGATTCTTCCGCCGGTTTTGACACATAGCGGATGACATTGACAAAGCGGCTGGAGTCTTCGGCGAGTCCCCCTGCCAGGGCCACGACATCGAGCAGGCGCATGGCGCGCCGCAGCGGTTGCCGTCCCGGCGTGCGGACGGCGCCAATCACGGTCACGAGCCGGGAGTTGAATTCCGTCACCGTGACGCTGACTTCCGGCTGCCGGAGATACTTCCGCAACTCCTGCCGCAGCAAATCGGCGGCTTCGCTCTCGGTCAGCCCGGCCAACTGCTGTTTGCCAATGAACAGCAGCTCGACGCTGCCGCTGTCGCCCACCCGGAAGCGCCCCGTCAGATCGGGCTGCTTGAACACCTTGATGTCCACGACATCCCCTGGGCCAATCACGTAGTCCCCGGTTGGCGCTGTATAGACCTGGGTGGCCCGCACGGCCGGGCTGGGCATCACCGGCGGAAATGAAGGTGGATTCGGCGCTGGCTCCTGGGCAAAACTGAAACCAGCCAGCCCCGGCAACGCCAACCACCATAACGCAAGGCAAAGCATGTGTCGTCGGTTCAACATAGCGCCATCCTGAATCAGAAGTTTGGATAGAGAGTCAGATAGTGACCCTGACTGTAAAGCATTCTCCCCAGGCATCAAAGCCGGTTTGTTGGACGTGGTGCTGCACTTCGCCACTC